>FZPS01000194.1_pt15 | contig 109757 bp, 89 predicted proteins | sample 1817821 | NCBI WGS metagenome assembly FZPS01 (sample SAMEA104158645, study PRJEB21678) | metagenome | place: Germany | collected 2015-04-21
GGTGCTGGGAGCAACGATCAAGCACGATTCCGCCAGGCGGCGTGACCAATCGTTTCAATCCTCTCCCAGCTTAGGTGCTGGGAGCAACAGCTCCATCTCATACACGCCGCCTTCATATGTCGTGTTTCAATCCTCTCCCAGCTTAGGTGCTGGGAGCAACTTGGAACGGCGACAATCCAGTTGATTTACTTCGGTTTCAATCCTCTCCCAGCTTAGGTGCTGGGAGCAACTGCGGCTCATTTTTGGCCCGTTCGAACTGCGTCGGGAATATGTAATTTGCGAACCTCATAATCGTAGATACCTATCAGAGAGCCAATCGCGAAGTTCTTGCTCGAGTCGATGGATAGTATCATCTTACAAGCATCTCTTACTGGTCTATTCAGGCTTGGGTTGAGTTCTTGGCTAGAACGCGAACCCTCCCGGGTTTCCGTCACTACTAGGGGTTCGCGCATATCACAACACAAGGGGGTCGTCAAAATCAATGTACTTGTCCCTCCCATATGTTCTTACAGAATTCTCTCTTCCCAAATGAAGGATATATATTCTCAGACTGTCCGCCTCTGAGTCCATTATATTGGTCAGTTCATGCTCAAGCTGCTCAAGCTGGACTGGTGTTACACTGCATTCAAAGACCGAAAACTGGACTCTTTGACCAAAGTTTGAGCAGATCTTGGCAACCTTTCGTAGCCGACGCTTACCTTCAACAGTTTCGGTTCTGACGTCGTATGTGACTAAGATGTCCTGTCTTTTCAACGTGATTCACCCTCAGTCAAGCCGTCTATCTCCAACGATACGGCACGTAATCTTCAAGGTCTCCTCTGATAAATCGGGAAAGGAGCCGGGCCTGAATGAATGGTAGGAATCCGATGGGAACAGTGCCTTTAACCAACGGGTGGCCGACCTCATCTTGCTTTCGCTTTTGATACGCGGTTAGAACCGTTTTTCGCGCTGCTTCGCTCATCAAGACAGCGCCCCCAGGTCGTTCAATGAAATCTGCGCTCTTTATCTGTTGTCTATTGAAAAGAGATAACACAAGCCTGTCGGCAAACGGATGACGGAATTCTTCCATTAGATCGAGAGCTAGGGCAGGACGCCCGGGTCTCAATGAGTGTAAGAAACCTATTTGAGGATCAAGACCTACAGACTCAAGTGCGGAAGTGCAGTCTGTGGTAAGGAGACTGTAAACGAATGAGAGTACTGCGTTCACCGGATCCCTCGGAGGACGTCTTTGCCGGCCGTCAAACTTGACGTCATCAACACGGAGCATTGCCGGGAAGGCGTTGAAATACTGTGAAGCCGCAGCTCCTTCTAAGCCTCTAAGCGCTGCTAAGTCATCTTCTTCAGTGATCTTAGTAATCAGTTCTCCCAAACTATCTGTTGTCTGGGACAAGATTTCCTCCTTGTAATCCCTATATGCACGCTGTACAACATATCGTCCGCCTCTAACCTTGCCTTCTACAAAGCGCCGCGCCAATCTAACGGTAATTTCTTCGCTTTCACAAGCTCTGTACTGGGCTCGTCTCAGTAGGACATTTCCTGATGTCGGGCCTTCCATTCTGGCTTTGAAGCGACCATATGCATCACACCACACAACGCATCGTCCATCCTCTGCGCACCGGTGCAAGAGAAAAGGGGACAATTGCACGTTTCCGAATACTATAATTCCACCAAGGTGGTGCAACGGGACTTGGAGCTTCAGTTGCTTTTCAACACGAACCTTGAGCGTCTCGCCCTCAAGATGAATATAGGACCCTTGAGTCTGTACATATAGCGTATTTAGCAGAGTCCTAGCCATGTTCGTCTGCCTCCATCAAAAGATCATCTGCTGAAGGCAAGCAGATATCTTGAAGAGAACAGTAGGTGCACCTTGCATCCGTCACAGGCGGTGGCAAGCTTCCTTTGGTGATAAGCGAGCGGACTTCGCGAACAGTCTGATGAACTGCTCGGATCAGTTCTTCATCGAAGACCACTCTTCTACGGCGCCGGGATTTCCTGTAGAACAGAGCTCCTTCAGGGACCGACCTTCCGAGCATCTCCTCAAGGCATATTGCTTGAGCACATAATTGAACTTCGTCGGCCCTACTATACTTGCGAGGGCCGACTTTGTGTTCTACAGGATATGGAGTTCCATCGGAGAGAAACTCTACTATATCTGCCCGTCCTATTATCCCTAATTTCTCCGACCAGATGGGTAGAGCAATCTCCACCCTAAGCCCATCTCGCATCATTCCCTGAGGGACATCAAGGTTCTTATGAGCCCGATGTCCCCGCATGGTGAACAGGTTATCTTCCCAGGCCATGTCAACATGGATGAGGGCACATTGACGCGGACAGTACGCATAGTGCTGCAACGCCGACACCATTATAGGCTCACGTACTGGCGCATTCATATTTGTCCCCGCTCAAGACCATGTTGACTTGAGGTATACGCCCTGTGGCATATTGGTTTCATCAGCCTCTACAATATAGTCTTCGAAGCTTCTCGGGGCTTCAACTCCCTGTTTACGAGTAATCTTGATCCTGTCAAAGAGTCTATGGGCATGAGCATTTCCGAGCGGATTGTCGTGGGTAAATACATAGAGTCCCCGGCAATTCATCTGACCCCGTGAAGCTGAACGATCATGTTCGAACATATTCAGCAGAGCATTCCAAAGGAGCGCCAGGTCATTCTCTGTCACTTTATCTGCCAACATAGGGTTAAAGAAACCATGGGCTCTGTACAGACCGTATGGCACTATCGGCTTCCTCCCCATTTCTGTAGTGCCAGTTTTCATTCGTTCCACCGTAGTTCGCGCCTGCCTGGTTATGGTCAAGTCCATGGGCAGAATTGGGTCTATCGAACGTGCAAAAGTGATCTGAACGGGACCACGAACCTGGCCTGCATTGAGACCGGTACTCATAACAGCGCCAAACATCCGTACATCATAATAATCCTCGATCATTTTGTCCCGCGCTTTTCTCTGTTGTTCTTCTTTCTCCTCCGGTGTTTTCTTCATCCCTCTAATTATTTCAGCCAGCGAACCTGCGATTTGGCTGATCTTAGTCCTAAGTTTCTTCTGCGTATCCTCATCAAACATGCTCTTCAGTTCATCTTCAAGCTCCCTCTTCTTAGCTGCTTGCCCGGAATAAGCTAATGTCTTACCATCTTCTAGCAAAGCAAAGCCATCAGGCAATTCATCTGGGAGCACCTCAAGGATTTCTTCATCAAGTTCAATCTCTGCAGCTCCTAAACCCGTCTCTTTGTAAGCCCTGTAGATCAAGGTGTTCAGAGCTTCCTTGCTCTGAATGAAGATGCCTTGCCCACGCATATCTGCATACTTTCCTATCCTGCTCTCGAGAGACGACGGTAGATCTTCAAGGTTTAGTAACTGAATCAGACGAGCTACATAGTCCCTTACTTTTCGTTTGAGGGCCACATCGGTAACCAAGCCTTGCATAGTCTCAGGGTCAATTCTTGGCATATTACCTGCATCAGGATCGCCGTTCGGGTTGCCGTCAATTACATCAAACAGATAAACAAAATCATGTCTCAACCTAGGATCTAGATGTCTCATTAATAGTACACCTCCGGTTTAAGCTTATACTTGCTTGAGTAGGCAAACGCCTATGAATTGCCTTCCTTTACTCTTCGACCATCGTTCTGGCCTTTGCCTTTTCTTCTTGAAACCAAGCCCGCTGATGGTAAAATCCCAGCATAAATTCCCCTTGTTCTTTCAGGGTAAGGATAGAAGGAAACTGGTTATCCAACTTGGCGCAAACGTCTTGCAGCAAATCTCTCATCTTGGCATATCCGAGGTTTTCCTTACGAATCTTCGGTAAGTATGCAGTCTCTGCTAATTTCAGCAGACCAGGGAAAACGGTTATCGGCGAAGTAGATGCTGAACCGAAAACCCTCTCAACCAAGGTCACATTCAATCTGCCACGCGATGCGCGCCTTTGGAGTTCTTCCAAGACAGCCAATAATCTTCCACAAAGATAGCCTGGTTTGTCACGGGTGATATCCAACCTCTCCAAGATCTCAGCCTCCTTTGTGCCATATGTGATAGCCAGTTTCACTGCAGACGCCAAAACGTGATAATTATCATCTTTCGCAAATCTCTCATCACTAGTGTGAGCCACCACCCTCATTCTCCTAACAGCAGCCTCAAGAAGACCAGGGGGAACCTTATGACCAGCATATGCAGTACGCAGTAACCCTCTCAGGATATTGGGGCTGGCCATCTTAAGCACCGACATCATGGCTTTAATTGGAAAAGCTCTGGTCTCTTCGCCTCTCGGCCCTAAAATTTGCAAAGCTTGTATATATCGACCAAGGTTGTATAACGATGATTCAACAGGTACTCTAATCCATTCTCTAACAACCAACCTTGCCTTGTTGGCCGAGACAACAGCTAAGCAAAAAGTGTTGTCGCGAATCTTAGCCGGTGCCTGTCCTGTCCAAGGAGTCCTGATGGTGTCCCGAATCAGTTGCAAAGTGGGCAAAACGTCAGCCTCTAACCGCTCAGTCATAACTCCCGTTATTGTCTCGAGGACGAAGATCTCCTTGCCTTCAACAATAAGCGGTTCCTGTTCCTCCTCAGTTAGCCAAAATACGGCCACCTGGTTTCTCAAGGGATTAGGGCTACCGCCACGAGTATCATCTCGTGCCAGAACAGTGCTCTGGCGGTTACTACTCAAGAAATGCTCCAATGTCTGAGCCGCCAATAAGCCACAGGCAACGCATATGCTTGCGTTCACTGTCTGCTCTTTGCCAAAAGAACGATAAGCGTCTGAGTTAAAAGAGGTGATCTGGCAACTCTGATTAAGTACAAACACATTCTTAGGCAGAGTCTGCATAAGACCGCGATATTGCCCACATACAGAACACTGGCCAGAAAACTCTGATTTGGTCTTATCACTAATGTAGGCAGCCCAAAACTCCTGCATCTCATTGTCCTCAAACGGATAAGTGTCTCCGACCTTGAAAGTCACTATATCTCTAGGAGCAATCTGGGAGACCAGGCTTTCACGATCAAGATGTTCGGTCAAGTACTCTAAGATGGCGGCAAGATACGGTACTTTGGTAGACTCGTGAGCTTCTCGAAGTAGATCAACAAAACCACCGTGAAGTAGTTCTGCTTCTTGTTCCTTGCCAGGCTCTGGGATCCCAAGTACATAACGAGCCTCATCCACGAGCAAATAAGGTTTTAGGTTCCCGGGTCCAGGCTTTCCCGTTCTTATACGGCTGGGTCTAGGCTTCGTGATCTCTACCCTTTCAGGACGAGATATCAACTTGCCATCAGGTCCAATGTGAAGAACCCAGTCAATAGGGTTAGACTTGGAAAACTCCCTGTAACCTGGATGGATCATCGCACCTGAAGAGGCCAAGTTTTTGCCGGTTTCCACGAGCGATCTAAGCATGATCTCCCTCCAGTTCGTAAAACTCACCATACTTCTCCCGAGGAACCTTCAGGATGCCATCTTCGAGCCTGGCATCAAAAAACAAGGCTTCCGCATAGCCCCAAACACGACATAACTTTCCGTTCCCGTCTCTCTTTAGAAACTCAAGGTCTTTTCGCTTAGGATCTTCCTTAAAAACAAGGTCAAACAGCATTGTTCCGATGTGTCTGCTTTCACTGATCGGTGTCTCGTCACCAGACGGTTTGTCAAACCAAGCCGCGAATTCCCTTGTCCCAAGATAAGGAGTCATGTAGCAACGACCCTTCTCCACTCTTCTTTCAAACTGTGATAGGTACTTGGCCAAATGATCTGTCACATATTCGCGAAGCACCATATCGGCAAAAATCAAGTATTCAATATCTCGCAGTATAAGGCTTGTCCGCTGCTGTCGTTTTTCTTCAACTACGATCGGAGTACTGCCTTGGCGATCTGAGATTTCATTCCGCATTACGGCAAACTCCCGTATAGGCCGCAAAACATGAATCTCTCGTATTTCGTAACGGAACTCAGGTCGCCAAAATATTGATTCGAGAAGCCCCCTAGCAGCACTTGGAGTCATGACCGGATACGTTACACGTTCCACCTTAAACTCAGGTCTGGAAAAGCAGGCAAAATCTCCCCCAACTTTGACCTTCACATGACTCTTTCTGTTGCTAATCACACTAGAGTCATTCACGTACGCTGTCACCTCCCCGTTGTCCGCTATATTGACGGCTCACGACCCAAGCACCATTTCATCTTTACCGGAAGTGTTGCGCTCCTGAAGACACTAACTTATTAGGTCGGCCGGGTCGTATAGCGCTTCGACAATACCTCTGCGGTTATCGTATCCCCCCTCCCATCGGTATAGATTCTCTGTGGGCTTTGACAACCAACCATCTCTTTCTAAACGGCTCGCTTCATGTTCATATAGACTCACCAAGTAGGGTTGAAGTGACCGCCATGAGTCCCGTGATGGGAACGCAAGCCAGCGCTCTAACAAAGTAAAAGCATCCCCGTATGGAACTACAACGCACACTGTATCTCCAGCTATCAAACGATACCGCTCGGCAACTATCGGGTAGTTGAGATCCCTTCTGAATTCTTGGAGGTTGTACTTGTCCAGTTCAAGATCGTAGTACAAATCTTGGAAATATCTCTCATACAAGTCGGGGTCGTGGAGTTTCTCCGTAGGATATCGTTCTAATAGCAAACGCGCCTTCTCGATTCCGGCTGCGTAAGACCCCCTCGGAGACTTGGTCCCTCCGGGTCTGAAAACTACAACCTTCCCCAACTTCTTTTTCCCTTCTCTATTACACCTTCCAGCCGCTTGAACTATACGATCCAAAGGGCCTAAAGCTCTGTATACAACAGGAAAATCAAAATCTATTCCAGCTTCAACTACCTGGGTGCTTACTACACAGACCGGCTCTTTTTCCTTGAGCCTACGTGTGATATCCGCAATCACGTTATGTCTGTGTGCTCCACAGAGTAATGTAGACAAATGAAATACATCTTCTTCTCTCTTTCTTCTTTCTCTAACTAGGGAAAACAATTCCAATGCTTCTTTCCGTGTGTTAAGAATAACTAGACATTGTGATTGGGGTTCAATTTCGCTTGCAATAGAGTCCAAAGCCTGTTCCACATGCCTAATCTCATAATCGACTCTTTTTAGGAACTCAAAATGCCGAACGTAGTCTGGTACAATTTCCAGGAGTCTTAAGCCGCCAAGTTCGTGAAGAAAGGGCGCAGATTGCAAAGCCGGTTGGGTTGCAGTACACAGCACTACCGTAACTCCGTAATCCTCAACCAACCTACGTATGGCGTCCAAGGTAGGCTTCAGGGTTTCAGTAGGAAGACTCTGAACCTCATCCAGTATGACAACACTCCCAGCTATGTTATGGATTTTTCGGCATTTCGACGGATGATTACTAAACAAACTTTCAAAGAACTGCACGGTGGTAGTCACGATTATTGGCACATCCCAGTTCTCTGTCGCCAAGTCATATCTGAGAGCAGGAGAGTGGTTGTGCCCTTCTGAAGAAAACCCGGACAGATTAACTTGAGAGTGATGCTCCAAAACCACATTCTCTCCAAGTATCTCTCGGTACACTTTTGCAGTCTGGTCTATGATGCTCGTATACGGTAGGACTACGATAATTCTACGTAAACCATGCTTTAACGCATGACGTAGCCCAAACGCCAAAGCACTACGCGTCTTACCTCCGCCAGTTGGAACAGTCAAACGGAACAGTCCTTGAGGTTGCTCGGCGGCTTCTAGACATGCTTGATACACCTCATGTCGAACCTGGTTGACAGTTGTGGATCGATCCGCAGAAGCCAGCAGTCTTTCTTGATTAGTCTTGAACCGTTCCCATAAAAGCTGCATGCTCGTGGTCCAAGTCTTACGCAGTTCCGACTTCTGCTTCTCAAAATGTTGCTCAGTATCGAGGCGGTCAGCATCAATCAATGCCGAAAACAGCATTCTAATCTTAAACTCTTGTTCTAACCTGTCAACCCTCCGTGATTGGATGGACATTCTACTGCGATCTCTAGGGATAACAGCAAGGAAACCTTTTTGAAAAGTGTCTATTAGTTTGGGATCCTTCTGGATTTGTGACACCAGCCGTTTCGACAATACACCGGGTTCTTCAAGCCCCGAATGGTGACCCGCTATTGGAAGACAGATCGCAGTCCATGGCAACTGCTTCTTTGCTAGATAGGCTAGTGCAGTCCCTCCCCACGCGTGCGGAACCCTAGCACGATATTCGCCCCTAGCCTGCGCCGATAGATACTCCTGAAAATCAGGATTACATTTCCCAATATCATGAAGTAGCCCGATGAAATACCCAAGAGCTGATTCCCCGAAAGCTCCGGCAAACTCCTCGGTCAATGATGCGACGTTGTTAAGATGTACCATGAGACTATGCCACACTCCTTCCTCATTTGGAGTGTGGGAATAAGGAGAAGGTCCATCCGCAGGCAACTTCCGGCTATTTGATAACCTTGTCGAATCCACTAACTTGGCACCCCTCAAACATCATCAACACTTCACCGCTACCAAGCTAGCACACCTCTACGTTTCCATTTTACTACAGACACTCCGGCACAGAGGGTCGGAAACAAATGTTCGTGAAGGTATTCTCGAATACATCACTCAGCTTTGCCACAAACAACCTGAGCTTCACCACAAATACGTCTCAGCGTTATGTAGAAACGGTTTTCGCCCTACAATCCCCGTTTTTCTCTGCTACATAACCGGCTCACAAACGGCAGATACAATCAAATTCAGGATACCTCTCTGCCAAACGGTCAAAGATTCGAGTGCTGTAAGCGCTGCTTCTTCCGGAAATACTCGTCTTTTTTCAGCCAGGTGTCTATGTCTTTCTTGTAAGGATCCAGTTTGGAAGGGCGGGCCTTTTTTACCTTGGGCATGGGATTGAAGTCCTCTTGATAAATATGCTTGATCACGGTCTCACATCAAACCCAATAACTCTAGGTATTTCGGCCCCTTTGCTAAGTACAATTCTCTTATACGATTTACTTGCATCATTGTGAGCATCCTCCGTTCTCTTCTTTCATCACCTCCGACAGGGCACGATACGCATTGAGTACTGACATAGCCTTACCCTTTTTCAAATAATAACTATTTATCTCAAAATTTCGACATAACCCACTAGTGCTCCTGCTGACCTCTCAATTTATCCAAGAACACGATAGCCTAACCTGAAGTTCAGTTTTACTGAGGAACTCGAGGCATACATGTCGAAACGCGGCCCGCCTCTTGTGCAAGCCGCGTTTTTTCTTGACTACGGTAATCCGTCTCCGTTTGGCTTCCGACACTGGCCAACGCAGATGTTACTTCGTTTACCTTGTTACCTCGTCGGATCCTCACCCATGATAAACTTGTACATATCATTGCCGACAGCCTCAATGAGATCTTCGCCTAGGTATGTCATGTGGCCAGCCGGGTATCCCTTGACGAACACCCTGTCCATAGGCATGTCTGAACGGTCCAGGGTGTAGTACAGGATACCTATCTGAGTGCAGATGTCGTACCAACCGTTAATGAAGAACACGCGCATGTTAGGCGTCCGGCGCATGGCTGCACTCAAGCTTTCAGCTGTATTCCGGTCTTTGATCTCGTACTTCCATTTCCGCCACAGGGAGTGGGAGTTGACGAAGTTGCGGTCGGTCTTGATGCCCAGCATGGGGAATACTTCGCCACACAGCACTGACTGGAAGAAGGGGTTATACTTCCCTTCCGCCGCGTCATCGCGGATACCCCACTTCTCTTCATCCAGCAAGGGCGCATACAGCGGCCGGGTGATCCGTCCGTCCAAACGGGCCACCGAACGTCCCTTGTGCCGTATCACTTCACGCCGGAACTCTACATCGTCAACAAACAATGCCCGCTTTTCCAGGTACTCCCGTGACACTCCGGTGTAGTACATAACCCTGTCGATTATGCGTTCCCTGATCTCCTTATCGAGGGACCTTCCCTGGTACAAAGCGAGCAAGTACTCAGTGTCTGCAAACTGTTTCGCCTCGGCTACAAACTCCTCCACCGTCTGATCCGAAGGACGGTTATGATACCAGTTGACCGCAGCCAGTGTCGGCAAAGCCAAGACTGCCGGATAAATCTGAAGACCCTGCATGAAATACTTGCCAACGGACACTGTGTTGCCTATGAGTACCAGTCCGTCAAAGGTAACGCTGTAAGCCCGGTCTGGACCTCCTAGAGAACCCATGCCGGCAGCAATGGTAGCCCGTGTGCAGCCGTAGCTTTCGCCCACCAGGTACTTGGGGCTCTTCCAGCGGTTGTACCTGGCAAGCCACGCCTGTACAAAAGTGAGGAACGCTTCAGCATCAGCCTCGATCCCCCAGAACATATCCTTCTTGGATTCATCTAGCAATCGGCCGAAACCTGTGCCTACCGGGTCCACCATGACAATGTCAGCAATGTCCAGCAAACACTGGGGGTTGTCGCAGGATTCATAAGGAGGCAGCGGCAAGCCGTCGTCATCAATTTCTCCGTACTTGATCCGCTTGGGGCCCATCAACCCTACATGCAGCATCATAGAAGAAGTGCCGGGGCCACCGTTAAACACAAATAGCACAGGACGGGAATCTACATCTTCTACATCCGAACGGAAGTAGGAATACGAGAAGATCGAGGCTATAGGTTTCCCTTCATCATCATAAAATACGTTGTCTTCACTTACAGTGTGGAAGGGTATTTCCACACCGCGCAGGGTGATACTGCCTTTCCCGGTAAAGCGTGAAGGCGTGAACACATCTGTCTTTAGTATCAATGCTGACCCCTCCTTTTAGTTAGGCAGATATCCCATTTTCTTCCCTTCAGACTTCTAGTTTTGGCTGACGGAATCCTTTCGGGTTGGAAAATAACCGGTATTTTTTGTTTGGCACAACTTGTTGACACACTAGTCTAAAGCAGCTTTTTTAGGGCGCAAGAACCTGACTGAGAAGGAAATCAGCGAGCTGCAGAATCTCATCGATGAGTACAAGGCAGAAGATAAGGCCGGAAACAGGGGGGGGCAACACAGAAAGAGGCACAGGCCAATATGAAGGCTGGCTGATCCGGTTTCTACCCGGTTGCTCATTCCATGCTGTTCATTGCAGCGATTCTTTTCATCGCCTCAACTATGTCGTTAAAGCGCCCGGTTATGTACCCGTAATTGTCCTTCCTGTGCGGAACAACGCAATGGCTGCAATCTTTGATTCCGCTGGTATACGTAAACCTGCCACCACACTTATCCCCAAGAGCATACAGCGGGCAGTAGCAAAACAAACAGTTGAATTCATCGGGATCAATCCCAGCGTGGCAGGGGAAGAATTCGCATTCCCTGTTAGTGAAGAAAGCAAACGTCTTTCCGTGCCAGTATTCGCGCTTTGGCTGCTCTGTTTGTGAACGGTCTTTGTCCATGATACCTCCCCCATGTTTCTCCTTATTCTCCAAGCCCTAGACGAGTATCGCGGCGCCATGCCGGCGAATACGAAGTATACCCGCCGGCATGCTTAATGGCCCTGCATACTGTGCGACTCAACGTATAGTCTAACCGATTTGTCTACTGGCCCCAAGTTTCTTTGATATGGTCAGTTATCCTCTGTAAGAGCACTGACACACGCCGCCCTTGATAAGCTTTATAGGTGAAAAGGCCAATGCCTCTACTCCGGTTATCTATGTTTCCTTGCAGACAAAGGACAGGACCTGATGAACCGGAGGCCATGGGCACATCCATATCGCAAATCCAATCAACAGAACCCTCTGATGAAAACGCCCACTCAACATGGTCATTGGACTTGGCAAATACAGGGAGCCACAGGGCCTTGCCCGAGAACTTCATATACAGGAGATTCCCATGGACGGGTGCCTCAGGGAATGATTCTGGGAATTCGATGCTATGCAGGCCGCTTCCGCAAATCGCCGAAACCATGTCTGAAATACGGCTGGCTGCAGTTTTCTTGAAAAACCGCGGACCCTCCAGGACCACAAACCATCTGTCCCGGGTTCCGAAGTCCGGCTGCCATTCATCTACACCTGATACCATTGTTGTTGTGCTGGAGCCAGTGTTGTCTATGAAGTGTGCCAGGCTAAAATCAGCGGTCAACATGACTATAGCCGCCAACACGACAACCGCTGCTAGCAAAATGCGGTTCCGTCGTCGCCTGTCTCTTCTATCTCGAAACTCTGGCGAGTTCATCGACATTCCCCCTCATATCTCTAAACTCCGCCGAGTTGATCGACATTAATGAAGTTTCCTAAGCGGAGTCCTGCCGCAGTACGCAAGCAATCTCATAGTCAGGGCAACCGTCTTCCACAATCGGGGCAGTATGAGAACTGATCATCGACACCACGGCCGCAGTATGGGCAAAAACCGCCACTGCTTTCCTTAACGGTTGATCCGGAACTTGTATCTGTTGTGGTGTGTGGGTTTGACACATGAGCGCTATTGTGTCGTTGCCTGCGCAAGCGGGGATCCAGGGGATCAGGTTCATCATAAGCATCGGTTATGTCGACCAACGAATGCCTGTTTTCTGAGGTAGCATTCCTGAAGTTATACACAGCGTTTGCCAGCGCAAAAATTGTGAAAAGAAGGCCGAACAACGGGAAAATCTGGCCTGGGCCTAACAAACCGCCAATCCCGCCCATAATTCTTCTTGCCGATAGAAACCAGACGAAACCCACTAGCGCAGCAATAAGGCTGGTCATCCCTCCCATAAGAGAAGGTCCCCGCCCTGGTTTCACACTGGTCATACGGCGTCTTCTGTCCAATCCGCCCCCTCCTTCACAGGCTTCTCAGTCCAACTTGCCCGTCTTAACTTGAAACCGCAGTTCCAAAACAGAGTCCAACTCATTATACGCCAAGTATCCCGGAAGGTTTGAGGAACGTACTTCGATTTCGATGGGGATACCAGCCGAGGGTATGTTAGGTGTACCGGCGTGCCACAGCTGCAAAGGAAAGGGCGTCCTCAGTCCTAATGGTTCATCAGTTTTACCGATCTGTCACGGTTTCACGGACGATAGCGGCCAAATGGTGCATCAGGTATACATGCTCTCCGGCGTGGGGATTGACTGTTGTCGTTTTCCCAGTCGATATGGTAGAATATGGTAATATGTGAAGGAGGATGTTGCTTCTTGGCGAAAAGGTTATTCCTGGAGGTGCCCACAGGTTTGATCTCAGAGAAGGCTCTTCGCCCTGGAGATGTTGCGCTGTATGTACAGATCCAACTCCATCCAGGCTGCTCCATAACTGAATTGAGCAGGCTGACGGGCCAGAATAGAAGCACCATCCGCAGTCAGTGCAAGAGGCTCTCTCAAAGCGGATGGATTGTGGTTCTCACCGAGGGAATCACAAGGGCGGTATACCCCACGTTGTCCAATGAACATCAATTGCAGATAGCTGAGCAGTATAAGGAACGGATCAGGTTTGCTTCGCGCGTCGGGCAAACACATATGTGCGAGTGGCTCAAGATCTTGCTCGACGTGCCTGAAATGCTTGAAAACGTACGGCCGTGGTTTCTTCAGAACCCCGAAACAGGTGAGTACCTTGAATATGATTGCTATTTGCCCGAACCGTACCAGATAGCCTGGGAATTCCAAGGCCAACAGCACTTCAGAACTACTGAGATGTTCCCAAGCGAAGAGGCACTTCGAAAACTCCAGATGCGCGACATGGTAAAGATAAGCCAAAGCAAGAAAAACGGTGTTGAACTCGTGTTCGTTACTGAAAAGGATCTATCTTACGAAGGTATGCTGGCCAAGATTCCGAACGGTGTTCCGCTCAAATATGTCGATCCAAATGGGCCCCGGGTGCGGTCGTTGGAAAGTCTGTGCCAGGAGTACGCTGCAAATGTGAGAAGAACCATGGCACGACAGGCAAGGCGAGGCCGGCAACAGCAACAGGACTGAAGGAGCCCTGTGCCGTCCCTATGTATTAGTGGGTTGGTGGACAATTCCAGGCCAGTCTCAGCCTACGTGAAGGCGGACTGGTCGGTTTTGAGCCAGATTCCGGCCAGAGGTGGTCAAACCCAGACCAGCTGCAGCCCAAAACTGGACGATTTCGGACCAGTTTCAGTCTGTAGAAAGGCGGAGTGGCCGATTCGGAGCCAGATTCCCGCCAGAACTGGTCAAATCCTGATCAGCTTCAACCCGAAACTGAACGATTTCAGACCAGTCTCAGTCTGTAGAAAGGCGGAGTGGTCGATTCTAAGCCAGATTCCGGCCAGAGGTGATCAAATCCAGACCAGCTGCAGCCCAAAACTGGACGATTTCGAACCAGTCTCAGTCTGTAGGAGAGCGGAGCGGCCGATTCTGAGCCAGATTCCGGCCAGAGGTGGTCAAACCCAGACCAGCTGTAGCCCAAAACTGGACGATTTCGGACCAGTCTCAGTCTGTAGAAAGGCGAAGTGGCCGATTCCGAGCCAGGTCCCAGCCAGAGGTGTGGTCAATTCCTGACCAGAGGGTTGCCATGATGTCATTTAGCATTCAGAAGTGAACTTCCTGTGACATGTAGGACTAAATCAAGCGCGAGTAGAACTATTCTAAAATAGAATTCGCCCAATACAGAAGGTTTCCAACACGCCTATGTCGAACTACCGTGAGAGACAAAACAATACATTAGGGAAGGCCTATGCCGTCAGGTTTGAACAAGCACTGAAGCCCGCAACCACCATCCATTGCACAAGGCAACGGAAACCCCATGCCTTCCGCAGGAGGTGCTGTAACCCATGAATCCTGAGGTCAATTCACCCCAACTGTCTCAGCTGCGAGAGGCATACCGGGAACTTGACTTCAAATGCGGAACCCAGGCCAGCAGGATGCACAACGGCTGGGACTACGAGATGCAACTGTTCATACCAACCCATGACGCAAAGATAGAAGAAGAACGCATCCTCAATGAATTGCTCCAGGAAGCCAAGGCGCTTCCAGCTCCGGATCCGGTGTACCAGATACTCAAGAGCCACATTATCGACTTTATCGAAAACCGGCAATCCGCCCTGCGCGGAGTATACGAGTATCCGTCTAGCTTCATCTCTTCCATTACAGGTTTCCTCACTTTCATCAGCAGCAAAGACTCGAGAAGTGCCGGTGAAAGGGCGAAAGTCCTCACAACCCGGCTCAGCCTGGTAGATGGCCTGTGGGCTGCCCTGACCGATCTTTTCCCGGAAACCAAAAAAGCACAAATCAAAGAACTCCAATTGGCATGCGAAATGCTTGGCCGGGTCGCAGGGATTGTGAAGCCTAAGGTAAGGCAAGACTTCCAAGGCCTCAGCGAAAAAGACCTGGACAATGTCGAAAGAGCTTTGGAGGCCCTCGCTGATAAGGCTGCAGTTTGGGCCAAGGAAGCAGGTGAATTCATCGAAAAGATGAATGCGGGGGTTAAGCAAGAGGAAGAAGCCACACCGGCTGCAGGGCCTGACCGTTACAGGGTCGTTCTCGATAAAGAACTCGGGGTAAGCCTGGATGAGCTTCTCAGCTGGTACGAAGAAGAGGTGACGAAAACCAGGAACGAGTTCATAGAAACCGCTGCAAGGCTCAACCTTCCCGGCGAGACGGTGCGTACACCGATTGATGCGGCAAACATAATGAACAAGTATGCAGGGCCGGCGGATTCGCCTGAGGAGATGTTTGACCGTCTTCGCAAATACCTGGCCCGGGCCAAGGTAGCTTGCCGGGATTGGGTAACCATGCCGGAAGAGGACTGCCGCGTAGTCCCCGTATACGAACAGCTAAGAGAAACCTATCCCTGGGGAGGCTATGGTGGGGGTTGCCCCAGGAGGCGGCCTCTCCTGGGTGAGGTATTCCTCAACGACACCAACTTCCGCGCCATAAGTGACGGATGGATCAAGATTAACGCAGTGCATGAGTGCTACCCAGGTCACCATGTGCAGTGGGTACGCTCGACTCTTGATCCTCTGCCTGAGACCATCAAGATGGGTGCAAAGAAAGTGCCGATGCTTGAGGGCATGTGCCACCGCACCGAGCGGCTGATGGAGTACATTTTCGACGACGATCCCTTCTATCCCCTGGCTGTAGCGTTCAGACGTCACCACACATCAGTGAGAATCAAAGCAGACCTGTATATACAATACTTCGGCCGCCCGCTGGAAGACGCAATCAAGCTGTACATGGACGAACTGGGATTTGACTACAACACTGCAAGAGGACAGGCAGTAGCCCAGCTGCCTCAACACCGTATAGGCTACTTTACCTGCTATTACTACGGGATGAAGAAGCTGGAGGACCTTGAGGCACAATACGGTATCGACAAGAAGACGTTTACAGAATACCTGTTCTCAGTCCTTCACGTGAGCCTGGCCAACTTCGAAGCTTTCTTGCAGCTGAGCGACGAGGACAAGAAGAGATTCCTCACCGGATTCCCGAGCAAGCGACAGTTTGGTTGAGGCAATCAAGACAATCAGGTTGAAAGAAGAGTATTGTGGATCTGGCGCCAAACTAATGCCATACCGGCATCGATTCTGCTGGGCCGGCATTAACTCATAACCGACGGCGAAAAGCGAAGAGCGGGGATGGCCCTAATGTCCTGGTGTATGCCAAGCCAGGAGGCGGCTGTCCCCTTTCTCACCTCGTCCTCCAGGTTCTGATTGCCTATTGGTTCTGCCCTAATACCGGTTCTGCCTGTCTGTGCCAGTTAGACGCCAGAGCCGAGATGCTCAAGCAGGAATTATCTGCAAATCGTAGAAGCACATTACCAGATTCACAGGGAGGTGTTCCCATGGCAAGAATAATCCCTGATTTGCCGGCACAAATGGTACAAAACGACGGTGAACTCATGTTTTATTCTGCATGCAGAGAACTCCCGGATGAATACACGGTGTTCTATGGATATAAATACCGGACCAACGCTCCTTATGAACACGATGATTTGCACTCTATCGGCGAAGCGGATTTCGTCATAGTCCACCCTGAACTGGGTTACGTTGTTTTCGAAGTTAAGCAGGGCAATATCATATACATGGGCGGCCAATGGCACGAATTCAAGCTATCCCGTGGAGGCACCCATCACACCCGTCCAATGGCCAAAGACCCATGGGAACAAGCACAAAGGGCTATGTGGACCATCCTGGAACGGTACAAAGAGAAGTCAGGCGAAAGCAGATTCCCGCTCCGCATAAGGGCCGCCCTGTGTTTCCCGGAAACTAAGAAACTCTCAGGAGTGCTACCTGACCATATCGACCCGAAGAGCATTTTCCTGTACGATGATCTCCATAACCTTAACACCCGGATCCGGGGTCTCTTCCCCAGCGATACAAGGCCTAACCGTGCGGCCACACTTTTCCTGATAGACAAGGTGCTCAGTCCCTCGTTCAAGGTTTTCGCACTACTGGAACACCAAATCCAGATGTTCCACAGTACTGCCGAAAAAGTGCTCACAGAAGAACAGTCACGCATCCTTGAAGAGACTGAGTTGGACAAGAAGAAGGTGTTTTTCGGGGCGGCAGGAACCGGGAAGACGTTCTTAGCCATGGAAAAAGCCAGGCGGCTGGCGAAATCAGGCAAACAGGTGCTACTCACGTGCTTCAACAAGAACCTTGCGGCAGACCTCAGGCGTCAGCTACCGCAGGAGGTCACTTGCGCCAATTTCCACGATTTCCTGGTAGACGTGCTTCGCAAAGAAGAATTCCATGTGTCTGTGCCCGAGCACCCGGACAAGCAAGATTTGTTTTTTGACAAAACCCTGCCTGAGATGGGTTTCGATTACTATGCAACAGCGCGTGACTCAGCTAAGTTCGATTCTATCATTGTCGATGAAGGCCAGGATTTCCATGAAAACTGGTTGCTGTGTCTTGAAAGCATGTTGAGGGACCGGGAGGAAAGCGAGTTCTACATCTTTGCTGACCCTAACCAGGACTTATTTGGCGTTACGCCTGAACACCTGATGAAGTTGCCCGTATCCAAGCACAGGCTGACCAGAAATCTCAGGAACGCAGAGCCGATAAGCGAGTGGCTTAGGCCGTTTGTGCCCGCCGGACACCTGAAGCCCGTGCTCCGCGGGGGAATACCGGTGATATACCACGGGTGGGAATCCGCTAACCAGGAGAAGCGGATGATTGAGGTGGAGATCGGGAGGCTAGTCAGCCAAGGTATACGCCCCGAGAGAATCTTGATCCTTTCACCTAACCGCCTGGAGAACAGTTGCCTTGCAGGGCGCAAGAACATAGGTCCTTGGCCCCTTGCAGACTTCCAGGCAGACACAAGGCAACCATCGAGACAGCCGGCCAATGCGATCAGGTTTGCCACAATCCGCTCGTTCAAAGGCCTGGAAGCTGACGTTGTGTTTCTCATAGGCCTAAAGGCAGGCAAGCGCAACTGCACCCATGCGGACATCTACGTTGGAGCATCCCGGGCCAGGTTCTTACTGCAAGTGTTCTACGATAAGAACATGATCCATCCAGCACTTAAAGCATGTCTCGGGCAGGCAGGAGCCTGATCATCTGGCCAGACTTAAGACTCCTCCCTTGCCCTGACGCATTCAATAGCTTCCTTGCCTGTCATATGTTCGATATCAACCGCAATGATATACGCCCGGTCGCATGTGTCAATCATTTCTTGTTTAGCCTCTTCAGGCTGATCTCCTGAATACTTCTCAACTAAAGCCTCAAAAGCTTCCCGGTATTCGTTGCCTTCTGCTATCCTTGCTTTACCAAAGGCAATAACGCTACGGAAATAAGAAGTGTATTCCCCGCTAACAATCGTATCTTCGTCTATTACACAAAAACAAACCTTTGGATTCTTGTTGACAGCATCGAGCTTATGTCCTGCTTTTGCTGAATGGAAATAGATCTTCCCATCATAGTACACATAATTGAGAGGAACCGCATAAGGATAGCCTCCATCACCCATGCAAGCCAAGACGCCATTGCTGCATCTATGCATCACAGCCTCGGTCTCTTCCATGGGTAATAATTGCTTCATTCTCCTCATCTCTCTGAACATTGCCGGCTTCCACTCCTTCAAATATCTATGAAGATATACCGCTCTATCCACCGTATCACGGCGCTTCTCAAAAGCAACCTTGTAACCGGAAACAGCAATATGAATCCTATTGCATCTGAAATCAGCCCACGGAACAGAAGCAACACTGCTCCAATCTCGATAAGCAAGTCATCTAATTTCGCTCTGTGTTCATCAATATCCTGATCACCGCATACAGCCCTGCCATCATTATGAAGATAGTCGCCATAGACACGCCGGTAATCCGCAGCGTCTCCCTCAGTACATCCACTGAAAACCCTCCTCGCTCCTTAGAATGCGTGTGAAATCCTCCCAGTATCTCATTTCACCAGGGCAAGAATAAGCGCCCCGGCGATTACAGAAGCAATCTGTCCGGCTACGTTTGCACCTACTGCCTGCATCAAGATGAAGTTGCACGGGTCTTCCTGTTGAGCCATCTTCTGCACCACACGGGCAGACATGGGGAACGCAGATATCCCGCATGCGCCAATCATCGGATTGATCTTGTTCTTCAGGAACAAGTTCAATACCTTCGCAAAGAGCACCCCACCCGCTGTATCGAAAACAAACGCCAAGAGCCCCATGCCGATGATAATGAGAGTTCTGGAATGCAAGAAATCAGAAGCGGCCATGGTTGACCCGATAGTGATTCCCAGCAGCAAAGAGACGAGGTTCGTAAGTTCATTCTGGGCTGCCTTGGAAAGCCTGTCGAGAACGCCGCACTCGCGGATCAGGTTGCCAAACATCAAAGAGCCGACCAGGGCAAGGCTTATGGGAGCGACCAAGCCGGCGACAACTGTGATTACCAGGGGAAACAGTATCCTGGTGGTCTTGGACACTTCCTTGGCCGAAGACACAGGCATGCAAATCCGGCGCTCTTCAGGAGTAGTGAGCGCCCTTATCACTGGCGGCTGGATTATGGGAACCAGCGCCATGTAAGAGTAAGCTGCCACAGAAATCGGGCCCAACAGGTTACGCGCAAACTTGGTGGCTACGTAAATGGAAGTAGGCCCGTCTGCCGCTCCTATGATTCCTATGGCTGCAGATTCCTTGAGGCTGAACCCGGCCAGCCCTGCCATGGCCATGGTCAGGAAGATACCGAGTTGAGCCGCTGCCCCAAAGAACAGCATGGCAGGCTGCTGCAGAAGCGGCCCGAAGTCGATCATTGCACCGACCCCGATGAAGATCAAAATAGGAAACAATTCGGTTATGATTCCCGCGTCGTAAAGAATGGTAAGGAACCCCCCAGGCCCTACTGCTGATGAACCTGGGATATTGGTTAGGATCGCGCCAAACCCTATAGGCAAGAGAAGTACTGGTTCATATTCCTTGACGATAGCCAGGTAAATTAGGCCGAAACCGACACCGATCATTACAGCTTGCTGCCATGTCATAGCTAGCAGCCCGTAAAGCAAACCGTCCACTCAAAGCCCCTCCCTCTGATCTCCGGGACGGGAAAACAAAAAAACCCTCATCCCGTCCTTATGCAGGATAAAGGTCTCACTTTTGAAGGCCTGCCGGGCTTTCGCCGTGCTGACGGCAAGTGCCACCCACCGGACCGGTGTAAACTGTACACCCTGACCCCGGCGGGAAGTTACTCCCCTTCATCGCCTTTTGTAGATTGTTATACGTGTTGTCTAAGACGACACAAACCTAAAATTCCACATACACTATACATGGACGACCCCTGTATGTAAACCCCACGTCTTTAGGGGCTTTTCGTTACTTCTTCGCGAACCGTTTACCCTGCCCTCTTGCCTGCGCTCTGCATGAAACAAGCTTCGCGTTCCCCGGGACAGCTACCTCACCCGCGCCACTCCCCGGTAAACCACTCCACGCTCCCCGTCTACAGTAACTATGTCCCCGTTCTTCAAGAGCTTAGTGGCGTTACGTGCACCAACCACCGCAGGGATGTTCAGGTGCAAGGCAGCAATCGCCCCGTCAGACGTCAAACCACCTTGTTCCATAATCAGAGCAGCTGCCTTCCTCAAAGCGGGGACAAACGATTTGTCTGTAGCAGGGGCCACTAAGATGCAACCGGGAAAAGCTTTGTCGACAGCTTCTTCGCCTGTAGCAGCCACCACTACCTTACCAGACACGGCCATCTGCCCGATTCCCGAACCTTGCAGCACCACATCGCCTACAGTCCTTATTTCCATCACGTTGGTGGTTCCTGAAACTCCCTGGGGGACCCCCTTGGTAACCACACAAAGGGCCCCGTCTTCTATCAAACCCTTCTCACGCAGTACATCGATGGCCATATCCGACACATCACCAGGCAACACATCGCCAGGCAACGCATCGCCGAGCTGCCCGCGCCCGGCGGTTCCTAAAACCCCGCTGTCCTTTCTCCGGCCTGCGTTCCCGCCAGTCCAATCACGCCTGGCCTCCCTGGCATCCCTGACATCCCCGGCATCGCCTGAGTTCCCTGACCCGGGCAGGGCCCCTGACATCCTCGGTCCCATAACAGTCTCCACTCCCCAAACACACGTGAGCCAACCGCATGTTTCGTCGTGCGGGGTAACCGCAAACACCGGGATTTCCGGCCTGAACCGCGCCACCATCCTGGCGGTATACCCTGACTCTGTAGGAGTTATGATGGCAGAAGCCCCCAGGGCGATAGCGGATTCCACTGCCGAACGGCTCACTGCCTCAGTGACATTGGTTGTTGTGCCTTTAGACCTGGATATGAACACTTCGTGGTCAAGAAACCCTTCAGCTTGAAGGGCAACCCTCGCCATGAACTTCACAGCTTCAACAGGATATTTGCCTAAAGCTGTTTCCCCTGAAAGCATCACTGCATCGGTTCCGTCTAGTATCGCATTAGCTACGTCAGACGCTTCTGCCCTGGTAGCCCTTGGGTTTTCGATCATGGATTCCAGCATCTGGGTAGCGGTGATGACAGGTTTCCCAAGCCGGTTAGCCATGCTTATCATCTTCTTTTGCAGCACGGGGATTTCCTCAGGCGGGTACTCTACCCCCAGGTCTCCCCTTGCCACCATAAGGCCATCTGCCGCCTTGAGGATTTCTTCAAGGGCATTTACCCCGTACACAGACTCAACCTTGGCGATGATCCGGGCCTTGGAATTGAGTTCCTCAAGCACGCGCCTGACATCAAGCACATCGTCAGCAGACCGGACAAAAGAAGCGGCCACGAAGTCAATGCCGTTCTCAACGCCGAACATGATGTCTTCCTTGTCTTGCTCGCTTACTGCTGGAAGCCCCTCTATCCGGGATCCGGGGATGGCGACCTTCTTCCGGTCTGAAATCCACCCGCTATTAAGCACCCTGGTAATTATGAAGCCCTTGCCTATTTCCATCACTTCCAGCTGGACATTGCCATCATCCAGCAGAATCAGCGAGCCGGGAGACACAACCCCCGGGAGATTGGCAAACGACACTGAAGCTTGTTCGTCATTGCCCAGGATTTTTTCAGCGGTCAGGGTGAACCTGCTTCCTTCCTCCAAGAAAGCTTTTCCGCCTTGAAACTCACCTAACCTTATCTCGGGGCCCTTAGTGTCAAGCATCAGGCCAATCCGCTTTCCTGCACGTTCAGCAGCCCATCTCAGGTTTTCCATGCGCATCCCATGCTCCTCATGGGTTCCATGGGAAAAGTTAAACCTGGCAACATCCATCCCGGCCCTTATCATCTGATACAAGGTTTCCTGGTCTTCGCAACTAGGGCCGATTGTACACACGATCTTTGTGCGGCGCCTCTTGACGGCCATCTGTACCCACCTTTCACTCCCAGAAGCAGATGCTCATATTGTCATGCTCCCGTGGTAACGGTAGCATCGCTTCCATGAGTACCAGTCAGTATCGATCAAGTACCGGTTCACCTAGCCAAGTCCTCTGCCAGCCTGAAGACTTCCATATCTATTTTTTTCTTGACACCTATTACTTGGTTCAGAGGCACAAGTCTGAGCTCTGTTCCCGAAACCGCCACCATAACGTTTGAAAGCCCTGAGCAAAGCGCGTCCACAGCTTTGGCACCCATCCTTGAGGCAAGCAGTCTGTCGAAAGCTGTCGGCGTCCCGCCCCTCTGGACATGGCCAAGCACGGTTACCCTTATCTCAGTTCCCATACACTTTTCGATTTCGCCGGCGACCTCAAAGCCTTTGGCAGCGCCTTCAGCTACGACAATGATGCTGTGCACTTTCCCCCGGGCTATTCCCCGTTCAAGTCTGGCGCACACATTGTCCAGATCGATAGGCAGTTCGGGAATAAGTATACTCTCAGCGCCGCCTGCAACCCCTACAGCCAATGCCAGCTGGCCGCTGTGGCGGCCCATTGTCTCCACGACGAAAACCCTCTCGTGGGAAGTTGCAGTATCCCTGAGGCGGTTTACAGCTTCTACCCCTGTGTTGACAGCGGTGTCAAAGCCGATCGAATAATCTGTATGGGGAATATCATTGTCGATTGTGGCAGGTACACCTACTGCGCTGACACCCCTGTTGCAGAGTTCAACCATCCCTTTGAAGGTGCCCTCCCCGCCGATAACTACCAGTCCCTCCAGGCCGCTTTGTTTGATCCATGCTGCCGCCTGGTCTTGGTACTCAGGTTGTTTGAACCGTTCAGACCTTGCAGTATGAAGGATAGTGCCTCCCCGATGGATTATATCTGCCACAGATCCCAAATCCATCGGGAAAGCTTCACCGTTAAGCAGCCCTTCATAACCCCTGCGTATACCGTAGACCTGGTGGCCTGCTGATAAAGCCCGCCTCACTACGGCCCTCAGGGCTGCGTTCATTCCTGGGGCATCGCCACCGCTGGTCAGTACTCCAATCTTCACTTTAGACCCTGGCAGTTCCTATGTATTGCATGATTATAGAATGAGCTTCTCTGGCTTCAAGCCTGGGCACTAGAAGTTCAACGTTTCTGGCCGACTGCTTATCCCGGGAACCGGATCTAAGCATCACCATGAGCCCCTCCCTCGCCAGCCTGTCTTTCATCTCTTCTGCCTCTCTCCAATTAGATGCTACATAGATAACTTTCCACACAGGCAAGCCCCATGCGCTCCGTAAAAGGTTGGAACTTGAGGGCTTCCCTCCCTTCGCTGTTTGTTACCGGATATCTTTAGGTAGATACCATTAAGTCAAGTGCAATAAACAGGGCCGGAACCGCAAGCCTATTCCTCATCTGCATCAGCGTTGATCTTAGCACTGTCAATCTCATAGCAATCACGTGCCAAGAGCCTGCGGATCCCTTCGTGCTCTTCTATATTCCCCCTTGCTATCACTATCCTATCCTTTGCCAGGAATCCCCTGGCCTGTTGCCACACCCTGGGGAACACTATCACTTCGATGGAATCATACTCGTCTTCCAATGAGATAAAGGCCATTTCTTCCCCTGCCCTAGTAATTATCTTCTTAACTGATGAAACCCTTCCGCCTACCGTCACTTCAGCCCGGTCAGGCACTTCGTCGATGTCTGCAAGGGATACTGTGTGCCTCCTAAGGTACTCCCTGTACTTATCCAGAGGATGCCCTGAAAAATACATACCCAGCAGGTCCCGCTCCCACGACAGCCTTACCTCAAGGGGCACAGTGTCGCCGGACACAGGCTGAGAAGACACAGCCAGCTGGGAAAACAAAGATAGCTGCTGACCTGACCCTCCGGCAGCAGGACGCGGTCTTGGTTCCACATGCTGTTCCCGCCTTGGAGCCTCAAATCCTCCGAAAAGGGACATTTGGGTATCAGGCTGGGTTGCCCGTTGGTTCAATACCTCTTCAAGCCTGTTCAGGTGAGCAAACCTGGTACCCAGCTCATCCAAAGTGCCGCACCTGATGAGGCTCTCAAGCGCCTTCTTAGTCACGTTCCTACCCATCCTGAACACGAAAGACTCAAGCGACTCAAACCTGCCCCTGAACTGCCTTTCCTTCACGATTTCAGCCGCAACGGCTTCGCCCACATTCTTGATACCGCCAAGCCCGTACCTGATTGCGGTACTGTCACCGGTGGTTTCAACCGAAAATTCCACCAGGCTGTGGTTAACGCTGGGCCCCTTAATGCCGATTCCGAGACGCTTAACTTCATCCAGGTATATACCGACTTTGCCCTGGATCCCCCTCACTGAAGACAGGAGCGCAGCCATGAATGCAGCAGGGTATTGCGCTTTGAGATATGCGGTCCAATACGCGACCAGGGCGTAAGGCGCCGCATGGTTCTTGTTGAACCCGTAATTGGCGAACTTGAGGATAAGGTCCCAGATTTCCTGGGCACAAGCGCGGGATATCCCGTTATTGATCGCTCCTTCCAGAAACTTGTCCTGCATCTGGACAAGAAGCCCCAGGTCCTTCTTACCCACTGCCCGGCGCAATATATCTGCTTCGCCCAAACTTAACCCTGCGACCCTGTGGGCGATCTGGAGGATCTGTTCCTGGTAAACCATCACGCCGTAGGTTTCACGTAGCACAGGTTCAAGCACAGGATGGAGATAGTGGGGTTTGCCAAACCTCGCCCTTATATACTCTGGAATCTGTTCCATAGGGCCTGGCCTGCAAAGCGCCACCGCAGCCACGATATCTTTGAATTCCCTGGGTTTCATCTCCTTGAGGAAATCACGCACCCAGGACGATTCAAGTTGGAATACACCCAAGGATTCGCCCCTTGCCAGCATTTCATAGGTCTCTTCGTTATCAAGCGGCACTTGTTCTATATCCAAGGGTTTCCCGGCGCTTTCACCGGCCAGGCGGGTTGCTTTCTGGATTACCGTCAAGGTCCTGAGCCCGAGGAAATCCATTTTGAGAAGACCAAGCGCCTCAAGGGCTTCCATGGGATACTGAGTTGTAATCACCCCATCCTGCGTCTTGCCAAGGGGCACGTATTCCCACAATGGCTCCTTGCCGATAACCACTCCCGCAGCATGGACAGATGAATGTCGTGGCATCCCTTCGAGTTTTTGAGCAGTCTCGATAAGGGAGCGGATTTCATCCCGCTGCATGGCTTGTCTCAGATCCGGCACAGTCTCTATAGCTTGGGCAATGGTGATTCCAGGCTGGGCCGGTATCATCTTTGCAATAGTATCTGTCTCGGCGTAAGGCAGGTTAAGGGCACGGCCCACATCCCTGATGACTGCCCTCGCCGCCATGGTACCAAAGGTGATGATCTGGGCTACCCTGTCGCTGCCGTATTTCCCGCGCACGTATTCAATCACTTCATCCCTGCGGTCATCCTGAAAATCAATATCGATATCAGGCATGCTCACCCTTTCAGGGTTCAAGAAGCGCTCAAACACCAGGTCATGGTCAACCGGGTCTATCCCTGTAATACCCAGCGAATACGCGACCAAACTCCCTGCGGCAGACCCCCTGCCCGGGCCTACAGCTATTCCCTGCCTTTTCGCATACCCCACAAAGTCAGCTACAATGAGGAAATACGAGGAGTACCCCATTACATCTATCATCTTGAGCTCATACTCAAGCCTTTCCTGTTTAGCAGGGCTCACCCGGCCCCCAAGGCGTTCAACCAAGCCTGCCTGGGCTTGCTTCCTCAGATACGACGAGGCGGTTTCGCCCTGGGGGATTGGATAATCAGGCAAGTGGATTGATGACAGATCAAGCGTGACGTTGCACCTGCGTGCAACCTCCCCTGTGTTGGTTATGGCTTCAGGCAAGTCGCTGAATGCCCCTGCCATCTCCCCGGGGCTCTTAAGGTAGAACTGGTCTCCCTCAAAACGCAGCCTGTTTGGATCATATATGTTGGTCCCTGTCTGAATTGCCAGGAGTATCTCATGGTGCCTGGCATCTGACTGCCTGAGGTAGTGACAATCGTTTGTAGCTACAATGGGGATCCTGTGCCGCCTGGAAAGCTCCACAAGACCCTGGTTTACCTGCTCCTGGGCAGCGATCCCATTGCGCTGGAGTTCCAGAAACACATTGTGCTTGCCGAAAATGTCTGTATATTGCCCGAGGCTGGCAGAGGCTTCGGTAAACCTGCCTCGCCTTACGAGCCTTGGCACTTCCCCGTCAAGGCAGGCGGTGAGAGCTATGAGTCCCTTGGAATACTTAGACAGGATCTCAAGGTCAACCCTGGGCTTGTAGTAGAAACCGTCGAGAAATCCGGTTGACACGATTTTGAGGAGATTCCGGTAGCCCTCGTCAGTTTCGGCCAGGAGCACCAGGTGATAGGGCTCGTCCCTGAGACCCCTATCCTTCTTGAGCCTGGAGCCCCGGGCTACATAAATCTCGCAACCGATGATAGGGCGCAGGCCCGCTTCCAAGCAGGCGTTGTAGAAATCAATTACCCCGTACATGGCGCCGTGGTCCGTTATGGCAAGTGCCTCCATCCCCATGCGGGAGGCCATCTGACACAACTCGTGAATCCTGCAAGCCCCATCTAGCAGGCTATATTCTGTGTGTACGTGAAGATGACAGAATTTGCTCATAATATGTCTCCACCTGTATTGGAAATGATCGGTTTTTCCTATAAAATGTATTCAAACTCAGCTATATAGAAGGTGAATCCGTTGCCCTGGAAATTTTGCCCATCGTGCAAACAGATATCCTATTCCGCTGCAACCCACTATGATTCCTGGCTATGTCCGCATTGCTGCACACAACTCAAGGACGAACCCGAATACGACCTTAATGAAGTATCTAAGTTAAAGCAACAACACTCGCCTGAGCCGCCTGCAACTGACGCCGGTGATGCATAATTAACTATGCGTACACTATTCGCCCCGTGACAGGGAAGTCCCTTCACCGGATTCCTGCAGGCTGTCCGGGTGGATTTTGGTTTTGAAATAACGGCACATGTCTTTGAGAGGGCACAGCGGGCATGCAGGTTTCCTGGCACTGCATATTTCCCTGCCGTGTTGTATGAGCATGATATGGAAAGGCATTTTTATCTCATCAGGAGCCAGCTTCTCGAACATATTTTGGACAGACGACGCACTTTGTTTTTTCCCCGCCAGCCCCAAACGCCTGGCAATCCTGAGTATGTGAGTGTCTACAGGAAACGCAGGCTTTCCCAGGCCGAACACAACCACGCACGCAGCTGTCTTGGGCCCTACCCCGGGGAGGGATGTCAGGTATTCCATTACTTCTTGTTTGGGCCAGTCGAACAGCGGCGCAAGTGTTATTTCCCCGAAATCCTCTTTCAATTTTGACAATGCACTGCGTATCTTCTTTGTTTTCTGCCTCTGAAGCCCGCCACACGCCAAGGCAGCTTCCACATCGCACGGGTCACAAGCAATCACGCTATCCCAGTCGGGAAAGCAAGACTTGAGTTCTGAAAACGCACGGCCGCTAAGGGTGTCGTTGGTAGCTTGGGAAAGGATGGTTGCCACCAGTACATCTACAGGGTTGTCCCTGTAAGGCTCAAGCAAACGTGAGCGGGCGCCGGGATACAGCTTGCTGACTGCCTCGTAGATTGCATGGATGTCACCAAAGAAATCACCTTGGTTTGGCGTCAACCCCCCCGGCTTGCCCCCCGCTGAACCATGTGCATTGCTTGTATCACGTACATTGTTGTTTCCCGTATGTTTTGTCATGCCCCATGCTCCCTGCTAGATCTTTGCCATAATCATAGCGCCTTGACTATTTGCTTGAACAGGCGGCCACGTTCCTCGAAACTTGAAAACATATCATAGCTGGCACACGCCGGGGAAAGCGCAACTGAATCTCCCGGCCCTGCCATGTTAAAGGCGGTGCGGACTGCCTCTTCCAATCCGCGGGCTTCAGCTATCTGAGGTTTCCCGGACATGCCTGCTTCAGACCAAGCCTTCTCTATACTCTGCCTGATCTTACCCGCGCACTGGCCAATGAGCACGGTCTTGCACTGCCTGGCAACAATCTTCCCCGCCAATTCATCAAAACATAACCCTTTGTCTGAGCCCCCAAGTATAAGCACAAGGGGACCCCTGAGCGAATCTACCAGAGCGATGGTCCTGTCAGGAGACGTAGCAATGGAATCATTGTAAAACCTTACGCCGCCGGTCTCGCGCACAAATTCGATCCTGTGCTCAATGCCCCGGAACTCCCTTATAGCCTTTCTGATGCCTTGGGGATTGGCACCCATCTGCATTGCAAGCACTATGGCACCGAGGGCATTGGATACGTTATGCCTGCCTGGAATCACAAAGTCTTGTGTGCACGCTATTACACATGCTTCACTACCGCCGCCGGCATCGTACATAAGATCATCACCATCGAGCCATGCAAGTGGCATACGGGCAGGTCCCGGCGTCATTTCCGGATACCGGTTCAACGAAAAGAACCCGGCGCGCCCAGGGCATCCGGCTGCTGCAGCCCTGGTTTCCATCTCGTCGTAATTCAAGATCGCCAAGTCCCTTTCTGACTGGAAGCGGAATATGTTTTTCTTTGCTTCCACGTATTCGTCAAAGTCCTTATGAATATCCAGGTGATTAGGCCGTATGTTGAGCAGCAGGGAATACTGAGGGCTCCTGGTGCACAGATGCAGCTGGAAACTTGACAGTTCAAGCACCACCCGTGCATCTTCGGGTATCTCATCTACCTTTTCAATGAGCACAGGCCCGATGTTTCCACCAAGGAATACCGGCGTACCGGGCATGCTTTGCTCAAGCATGAGCTTTGCCAGCATGCAAGTGGTGGTTTTTCCGGCGCTTCCTGTGATGCCCCCGACTACCGCCTTGCAGCGCTTGAGGAACAGATCAATCTCTGTGGAAATCTCGGCTCCTCGTTTCTTAGCTTCAATCACCTGTGGTTGGTGCTTTATCATGCCGGGAGTGAGAAAGATGAATTCGAAACCGGGTAACTTGTCTAGGTAACCAGGACCCAAACTCCATTTAACACCCCTGTTGCTGAACTCTTCATATACATCGCCAAGTTCTTCGACGGTCTTGCGGTCAAAACATGTGATCAAAGCCCCTTCGCCCAGGAGGTAGCGGCAAAGGGCCTGGTTGGATCTACCCATACCTACCACAGCTACCTGTACATCCTTGTATGTTTCAGGCATCTTTCTACCTCCTTGTAACCAAGGCGCTTGACCGGCATTGTCACAGGCGCCTCGCACAACGCAAAGCAGTACTTGGTACACATGGTAATGTGCCTGCCATGCGCGTTGTTCGCAAGTGCCCGCCACATGCGCCTTTCAACATGTCCGTCAACCCGAAATGCTACAGGAACCGTGCGGTGCCGTCAAGTTCCCCTTATCCAGCCAAAGTATTTCTATGCCTTGTGAGGCTACACCTTCTTATAGGCGTGAACCTGCCGGCTTGCAGGCAAAGCTAGGTCATTTTCCGGTGAGATCGTGCTGCAATGAAACTATACCCATCAAGTTGTGTTTCCATAAGATTAGGCTTCAACGAGGTTTCTGCAAGCTGCCAGGTGTGCCATAATTACAAGGAAGATACAGCTCCACAACCCTGTATGGGCCGGTCTGTACCCCGGTCTGTACCTGTGAATGCAGGCGCAGGCCTGAAACAGGACCGGTTCCCACAAAGGGCAGGCAGGTGATATGGTGGCGAAGAAGCCAGGAAGCGGCGGATTTCTTGCAGCTGCAAGTGTGATTCTGAGCCTGGGCTTTAACTTAGTAGGCTCAGCGCTGCTGGGCATGTACATCGGATCCCTGATGGACAAAGATAGTCCGGCCAAGATTTACACTCCCATTGGGCTTATCTTTGGCCTGTTAGTTGGGTTTCACCGGGCCTGGACTATAGTGCGAAACCTCATGAAGAAAAGAAAATAGCCCGGCCGGACCAGATCGCCTGAAACGGCCAGGCTACTCCTTTATCCACTGCCTTACAAATGTCGCCCCTAGATCAACCGGATAAGCCGGATCACCGGTCCACCGGCAGGGTTAACCTGCATGTTCCGGTCTGGGACGCAGGGTCGGTTTGGTGCCACCGGCGACTTCACGGTCCAGAGTATCTGCTTCGTGTTCCCGTTCTTCAACAAGCGGTGCGCCTGCAAACTGCTTCTCGTAAAGTGTCTTATAAAGCCCGCCTTTAGCTATTAGTTCTTCGTGGTTGCCCACTTCCGCCACTTGACCGTCTTCAATCACGTATATCCTGTCTGCATTGCGTATGGTAGAAAGTCTGTGGGCAATCACAATAGAAGTCCTGCCTTGGAACAGTTTCTCCAAGGCTTTCTGGATAAGGTATTCGGTGTATGCATCTACAGACGACGTGGCTTCATCCAATATAAGGATCCGCGGGTCTGCCAGAAGCGCCCTTGCAAATGACAGGAGCTGCCGCTGCCCTACTGACAGCCTGGAACCACGCTCCCTGACTTCAGTGTCGTAACCGTCTGGCAGGCGGCTGATAAAGTCGTGGGCACCCACAATCCTCGCCGCTTCCTCGATTTCTTCGTCTGTTGCGTCCAACCGTCCGTACCTTATGTTATCGCGGACCGTGCCGGAGAATATGAACGTATCCTGCAACACTATTCCCAGATTTCTCCGCAGCGATTCCAGGGTCACATCCCGTATGTCCATGCCGTCTACAAGAATCTCGCCTTGGTCTACATCGTAAAACCGGCACAGCAGGTTGATGATTGAGCTCTTGCCCGCGCCTGTAGGCCCTACAAGTGCAATGGTTTCATTTGGCTTGGCCTCAATGTTTACCCCGTGAAGCACCGGCAAGCCGGGCTCATATCCAAACACCACGTTGTTGAACTCAACGTGCCCCTCAATCTCACCGAGTTCCAACGCATCTTCTTTGTCCTGAACGTTGGGCTTGGTTTCAAGGATTTCAAATACCCTTTCAGATGACACCCCTGCCTGGAGAATCAGGTTGTACACCTCTGTAAGGTTCCTAATCGGCCAGAAGAACCTGGTCATGTAGTTGAGAAATGCCACTATGGTTCCCACTGTAACTGTGGGATCATGCCAGGACATGCGGAGTCCACCGTAGTAAACGATCAGAGCTGAGCCCAAAGCGCTGATAATGTCGACCATGGGATGGAACAATGCATGAAGCCGCGCTGCCTCCAGTTGAGCTTGGAAACTCTCGTAGTTAGTGTCGCTGAATTTCTCAGCATTGACTTCTTCCCGGGAGAACGCCTGCACGATCCTCATGCCGGATATTGATTCCTGCAAATTAGCGGCTATGTCTGCAATCCTGCGCCTCACCCTGCGGTATGCCCTGGTCATCCTGGTCCTGAGCGTCCACACAACCAGGAACAACAGGGGCACCACAGTCAACGTGGCAAGCGCCAATCTCAGGTTCATCCGCACCATAACCGTTACAATGGCAAAGAGGGTCACAAGGTCAGTCAGGAGTCCGAGTACTCCAGAAGATATCAGTTGGTTGAGTGATTCAACGTCTCCGGTAACACGGGACATAATCCGCCCGACCTGCAGCTTGTCGTAGAAATCAAGCCCCAGGTCCTGAAGGTGGCTGAAAAGTGCCCGCCTCATGGAATACAGCATGTGCTGGCCGGTCCATGACATGACATATCTCTGGGAAACATGGAGAACCTCGATAAACAGCATGATCCCCAGGTAAGTCAGGGCGGTCTTAGATAACCCGTTGAAATCCCCTGAAGGGATGTCAACGTCTATAGCTCTCCGCACAAGAAGGGGCCCCACGGTGCTTAAGAGGGAGATAGCTACAGCCAGGGCCAAAGCAAGCAGCAAGTACCATTTGAACGGAGTCACAAACCGCTTCAACTTAGGCAGGTGAGAGAAGTTGATGTCTTTACGATCTATATTCCCTACGTCCAAACCACGATGGAATCGTCCCATCAGTTTCCACCTCCTTGACTTGCTGCGTCTTCAAGCCTGGCTTGTTCAGTATCCTCAAAGAGTATTTCTTGCGGCCTGAACTGCAAGTTGTAAATCGAGGTGTATATTCCGCCCTTGTTCAGGAGCTCCTCATGGGTACCTTGTTCGGCAATGGAGCCTTTATCGAGCACTATGATCCAATCGGCGTTTCTCACAGTAGATAGTCTCTGTGCAATCACAAATGCAGTCCGGTCCTCCAGGAGCCTGGAAAACGCTTCTTGTATCCGCATTTCCGTTTCCACGTCAACGCTTGACGTTGATTCGTCAAGCAACAGTATACGCGCATCCATCAGCAAAGCCCTGGCGATAGCTACCCTTTGCTTCTGGCCTCCTGAAAGCCCTACTCCCCTTTCGCCGATTACAGAGTCATAGCCTTGGGGCAAACTCGTGATGAAGTCGTGTATATGCGCCGCTTTTGCAGCTTCCATCACTTCTTGGTCAGTGGCTTCTGGCTTGCCATAGGCAATGTTGTCTCGCAGGGAAGCCGAGAAAAGGAAAGTCTCCTGGGTGACGATACCGATCTGCCTTCTCAGACTCTCCAAAGTGACATCACGGACATCAATTCCGTCTATCAGGATCCTGCCTTCGGTAACATCATAGAACCTGGGTATCAGGTTTATGAGGGTTGATTTTCCCGAACCTGTGCCGCCGAGCACTGCTATTGTCTGCCCGGGTTTTGCATCCAAGTTGATGCCGTCTATGACCATGTGGTCGCCGTCATATGAGAAACTTACGTCTTCGAAGGTAACGCTGCCTTGTACAGGCGGCATCGGTTTTGCGCCGGGCCTATCGTCCACCTCAGCCTTTGTATCAAGGATCTCAAATATCCTTTCACCTGAAGCGATTGTCCTTTGGACCATACTTACCCAAAAACCTAGCCTGCGAATTGGGCCCAGCAGCTGCCCTAGCCACATGTTAAATGCCACCAATGTTCCGTATGTAATACTGCCGGAAATGACCTGCCAACCGCCATACCATAAAATGATGCCGAGGGATATCTCTGTAAGCAGCCGCATAAGAGCCCAGTTGACTCCGGACAACCTTTCTGCCTTGACATTGCGCTCAAGCAGCGCCATATTGTCGCACTCAAAAATATCCATCTCGTAATCCTTCCTGGCAAAAGCTTTCACAACCCTTTGGCCTGTAATGTTCTCCTGGAGACGGGCTGTAAGCACCGCAAGCTGCTGCTGTATGTTCCAGAACATGGGCCTTACCTGGGTAGAATACACCTGCACGCGCCATGCCAGGAAGGGAACTGGGATCATTGCCATGAAAGTGAGTTTTGTGTGATGGGACAACATCATGATCAAGGTCGCAGTGAAAGTAACTGAAATGGAAATTATCTGAACCAACCCGTTTGATAAGAACCTCTGGGCTGTCTCCACATCAGACGTAACCCTGGACATTATCTGTCCTGTTTGTGCCTTATCGTAGAAACTGAAAGACAGCTGCTGAAGGTGGCGGTATAGCGTATTCCTTATGTCAAACACCACTTTTTGTCCTGCCCAGGACATGCTGAAACGCTGGAAAAACTGGAGTACGCCCTTTAGGATAGCTACACCTAATATAGCCAGTGCCCCGTACAACAGCAATGTGTAGTTCTTGGATTCTAGTATCTCATCTATTACCCACTTGATAACCATAGGCTCCAGCAAGTTAAGGCCAGATATTGCAAACACTAATGCTATTGCAAGCATATACCTGGTCCAATAAGGAGCTGCGAACTTCAGGAGCCTCCGAAGAACTTTCAAGAGCCACCCTCCCTCCGGCTTATGCAACGGGAGCAATCGTTTTGGTAACCGATAATACCGCCTTACGAAATATTATCGTACTCAATTATTTCAGTTATTGCAATGTTAATACAATTGCCGTCTTTCTCATGGTTGCGGCCGTTGTCATCGTTGCCGCCTTCTCACCGTTGCCACCTTCTCACCGGCGGCTGTTGTCATCGTCGCCGCAATTCTCGTCACTATCACCGATTCCTTCTTCAGACCTCTTAGCTTGGATTGCCTTCTCATACCGGTCAAGGAACTGCTGAAGCACTTGGATGTTCAACCTGATGGTTTCGGTCCACACAGACAACAGCTCGTTGCCGTCAGCAGTTACCTTGTACATCCTCCTGGCAGGGCCTGTTCCTGTGGTATCCCACTTGGACTCAATCATGCCCCGCTTCTCGAGCCTCCTGAGATACCGGTACACCATGCCAGGGTCCTGATTGTCCCCAAACCCAAACTCTTTGAGCCGTGAAATCAGATCATATCCGTAAGTGACATTCTCAGTTAAGAGCAGCAAGAGACAGGGTTCCATAAACCTTTCAGGCCGTACCACATTTTCTGCATGGCCGTGGCGGTGCCAGCCGTAGTGGTCTTTGTGCCTCCCATCTTTGTGCATACCTCTGTTGTGCACATCTTCTCTGTGGATAGATTGCTTGTGGCTGCCTTCCCCAAACCTGTCGTCTGTGTGCCTTTCGCCCCCGTCTCTGGGCTTCATGTCTTGGCATTGTTCGCCCCTACATCCATCCCCTCCGTTCGTCCAGTAATTGTCATCATGCATAATCGACCCTCCCTCCTATGCCGGCTACCATGCCGGATTGTTCCGAGTTAACGAAAACCGTCTGCTTTCGGTTGGGTTCCGGGTGGGGATTGTGGGTTGTTCTTAGGAGATAACGCACCTGGCAGTCGCCGCCTGATGCAAGGATTCTCCGGCAGTTAACGTGAGTATTGCTGCGCATATACGAGGTCTCTTAGCACACCCGGTAATCTCGTGCCATATATATGTTTCTTACATATATATGTATACCATAGCCGGATCAAGAAGTCCTTCTTGTCGGGAGAAGTTTCTGCCGCACCGGTCAATCTCCGCCCTCTCCTAGAAAAACCGGCCTTATTTCGATTATGTTCATGAACGGTCACACTGATTTTCAAGCGGAGTGCTACCAATAACAGGTAATTCATACTGTAACCAACACTAGTTGCAGGATTTGAAAGTAGGTGAAGCGAACACCTCACATGGTGAATACAGTATTGACTCTAAAGATGACAAAACAAGTTGAAGAGCAAACTGTCGAAGCACGGGTGGCCCGCGCCCGTGATGGTGATATACATGCACGGGATGACCTGATAAGGGACTATACACCTTTCATTCTCAAGACGGCCGCTTCCAGCGTTAAACGGTACGTGGTGCTGGGAGAAGACGACGAGGCCAGTGTAGCCCTTTCTGCCTTCAACGAGGCCATTGATGCGTTCAAGAGCAAGAGGCCCGGTTTCCTAGCTTTTGCTGCTACTGTTATAAGACGAAGGCTCATCGATTATTACAGAAAACAGAGCAGGCAGCGTGAAATACCCTATTCAACGATGGACGCAACCGGTGTAAACAGAAATGACCGGGAAGGATTCCTGGATCCCTCCTGCTTGACATACACCACCGCTGACTGGCAAGCAGCAGTGGAACGAAGGGACGACATTGAAAACTGGAAAGACACATTGAATAAGTTTGGCCTGACCATAGGCCAAGTGGTGCAAGCTACCCCAAAACACAGGGACGCACGGGAAAGGGCCATGTACATGGCCAGGTGCATCGCTGAAAGCACCAAGTTAAGACGGTTGTTTTTCAAGACCCGCAAAATCCCCATTGATGAGTTGCTGGCCCAGGTGCCTGAGAACATGCGTGTTTCAAGAAAGACCATAGAAAGGCAGAAGGTATATATTACGGCAGTAGCTTTAGCCATGTCCGGTGACTATCCGAGCATGGAAATCTATTTTGAAGTTACTGAGTGAAAGTGGGGACTTAGGTTGCGTTCCAGGCAAGCTATGGTGGTTGAAACATCCAAGAACGGAATTACGGTGCTCACATCTGACGGGCAGTTCCTGTTCATCCCAATCAAGAACAGCGTGTACATGGTTGGGGAACAGATCACTTTGCCCGACCTCACCGGTGCTTCAACCATGAGGAAGTGCACCCGCAGGCACACTTTTTCTCATTTCCTTAGAAGGCGGCTCCTACCCATCGCAGCAGTGGCTTCGCTGATCCTATGCGCCTCATTCTTCGGATATACGAAATACCTGGAAGCACGGCCATCAGTTGCGTGGGTAACAATAGACCTTGTTGATTCGCCTGGAAGCATGGAACTGGAAGTAAATGATAGGGGATTGATAAAATCAGTCACATACTTCGATGAAGAAAGCCAACGCCTGGCAAGTTCGCTCAACCTATATATGAAACCGGTAGATTACGCTGTGGAAGCCCTACTCAAGGACAAACAAGAATGCGGGCAGCCTGAAGTGGTAATCGGCATCATCCCTGTGGAAGAAGACCCCTCAGCAGAAGATCCTGCGCTGAACCGCCTGGAAGAAAAGATCCTTAAAGATGTGCAAAAAGCAGCGGAAAAAGCAGCCAAGAAGACGGCCAAGGCCGCCGAGAAAGCTGCCAAGGAAGCCGCCAAAGCAGTGGAAAAGGCACAGAAAGACGCTGAAAAGGCAGAAGGTTCTGATCCCAAGAGCCCCGGAACCAAGAAAGCCTTAAGTCCAGTGACCATCAATCACATCAGACTGGATAGGCAGACCCGGGACATCGCCAAGGAGCTGAAGGTTTCCGCTGCCCGGGCAATGCTTTGGGCGCTTTCCCATCATATCGACAATGCTGACCGGGAGCAAGATCTGATGCAGGCACCCGGGATTCACCAACACGCAGTTCAAAGTGGAGATGATGACACGAGTCTTGAAGCTGCCTCTGGTTTAGCTGAAGAATCCCAAGTTCCAGTGGAGCCCGGCAACGGAAAGCCAGGTGGCGGCCAAACAGGTGGCGCAAACACAAAACAGCCTCCAGGACAATCCAAGGATGACACAAAGCCCAAGGCGCCGCCAGGACAGGCAAAGAAACAGGCAGATTTCAGGTCCAGCATTCCCAAACTTGGCATTGAAAAAATAAAAGAACAGAGCAAGGAAATGGACAAACACTACCTGTCGGAACTTGCCAAGGAGTGGGCCGAAAAAGTTAAGGAAGCCCAGAAATCCAAGAATGGAGATAAGAAAAGCAATACTAAGGAGAACGACAAGCAGGGTGGCAAACCTTCTAGCAAACCTTTAGACAACAAATCAGGCAGTTCTAGAGGCGACAACCAACCAACAAGCAAACCTTCAAACAACAAGCCGGACAATTCCAAGAGCAACAACCAACAACCGGGCAAATCCTCTAACAACAAAGCACCTGGCAAGCCTTCAAACAACAAACCGGGTGATTCCAAGAGCAGTAACCAGCAAACAGGCAAGTCCTCTAATGACAAATCAAGCAAAACAAAACACAACTGGCCAACCTGGAAACCAAGAACCACTTGGCCGGGAACAACTATTCCCTGGGGCAAGTAGGCCGGGAATCATGATAGAATAGTGCCTGATACACACAAACCAAGGGGGATTCCGGCCTGAACCCGATTTCATCATTTGCACACAATCAATACATTGAAAATGCCTTTCAAAGCAAAGGCTCCCTGTCGGCTTTGATCCCCGGGTTTGAAGAAAGGCCCCAGCAGCGTGAAATGGCCCTGTTGGTGCATGACGCCCTGGCTCAAAAGAAGCACCTACTCGTGGAGGCAGGCACAGGTGTAGGCAAATCCCTGGCTTACTTGCTTCCGGTCTCATGCTGGTGCCTCACAACCGGCAAGAGGGCGGTTGTATCTACATATACCGTGAACCTGCAGCAGCAGCTGGTCAACAAAGACATCCCCCTGGTTGCACAGATGCTTGAGGGTAATCTGGGAACGCTCAACTATGCCTTGTTCAAAGGCCGGGGGCACTACCTTTGCCTGCGCAAATGGAACAGGATATATGAGGAGACCCTGAGCAGGCTGCAGTTGGTGCAAGCAGATGAAGATGACAAGATCCTTGAGACGTTGTCCCAGGTGATTGACGATGGCTCATGGGACGGCGACCGCGACAGACTGCCTTTCCACATATCCAACCAGCTCTGGAGCGAGCTGTGCTCTGAAAGCATGAGGTGTATGTCGGGAAGATGCCCGTTCCGGGAATCTTGTTTCTACCAGAGACACAGGAGATACCTTGAATCATGTCACCTAATTGTCGTAAATCACGCGCTTTTCGCCGCAAGCCTGCGGATATATGATGACACTGCAGGCAGGACCTCGCTTCTGCCCGGGTACGAGGCGGTGGTTTTCGACGAAGCCCATCACCTGGATACTGTGTTCAGGGACAGCATGACTTTCAACGTGGGGCATAACCACTTGAGGCGCCTATCAGATGATACCTTGAGATTCATTTCGCGGGACCCCCTGTCGCAACTGATTAATCCCCATGAACGATCCCGCGTTCAATCAGACCTAGCCCACATCCTGGGACTAATGGACGCGGCCCTGGCAGTTTTGTCTCCAGACCTCTTGTACAATGAGCCCAGGTACAGTCGTAGCTATTCCCGATATGCGGGAAGGGACAAGTACAGGTTGCAGCAACCAGGCAGTATAGACGACAGGATTCCAGAATCCCTCCGCAACCTGTCCAGGGTTGTTGCAGACTGGGCAAGCCTGGACCTGTCAGATGAGGACCGCTTTGATATCAATGCCCTTGCCAGGCGTTACATGGAGATGGCCCAAGTGCTTGATAGCCTGAATGCACTCGAAGGCGACGGAGATTCTTATGTTTACTGGTCGGAGATAGAAGGCCGTGGCAGGAACAAGCATGTAACCCTAAGTGGCGCCCCCCTTGAAATCGGCCCGTATCTTGCGGAAAACCTTTGGACAGCAGTGCCTACGGCCATTCTCACGTCAGCCACCCTGTCTACCGGCGGCTCCTTCGATTACATCAGGCGCCAATTGGAGATAGAGGCGGAAGAGGCGGTTATCGATTCTCCTTTTGATTACTACAATCAAGCCTGCTTATGCATACCCAAAGATGACCGGGGCAGTCAACCTAACAACCCTGCTTATGATGACTATGTATCCGAGATGGTTCTTGAAATAGTAGACCTGGCGCAAGGCAGGACGTTTGTGCTTTTTACATCCAAGAAATCATTGCAGGCAGTGAGCAGCAAACTCAGAGACAGAATAGAGCAAAAGGGCTATCCAGTGTTTGTCCAGGGCGACATGCCCCGTCAAGCACTCCTCAGGGAGTTCAAGCAAAGCGGAAATGCAGTGCTTATGGGCTTGGATTCTTTTTGGGAAGGGGTTGACGTTCCAGGGGATGCCCTCTCATGCGTAGTACTTGCTAAACTGCCATTCCCAGTCCCTGAAGACCCTGTGATGGAAGCCCGGGAAACCCTTTGGAGAGCTCAAGGGCTCAATCCGTTTACCCACTATTCGCTGCCCATAGCTACGCTCAAACTAAAACAGGGTTTCGGCCGGCTGATCCGCTCTAAAGCAGACCGGGGAGCGGTTGTCATACTGGATACCCGCCTACTAACAAGGCAGTACGGCGCATCCATCCTCAAGAGCCTGCCCCCTGCCCGGTTAACCAACGACCTCAATGACATTGCCCGGGCAATCGCGCCGGCCAACTGAAACCCCGCTTTACTAAACCTGCTTTACAACACAACCTACTTCACAGACCTTGGGCTAACAAGCCCTGCTTTACAATCCTACTCGACATCCTGCTTCTCAATATCTCATTCAGTATCTCATTCAGTCTCGCTGTACACTGCCGAAGCAGCTTGCAGTCCCGCACCTGGAGCAACTTTGGCCCCCATAGATACAAGTACGTCTTCAAGCGCCGCGAACAAGGTGAGCACATTAGCTTTTGTGGAGTTGGTGCCCATAAGGCCTATGCGCCACACTTTACCCTTGAACTCGCCAAGCCCGGCTCCGATTTCTATGCCGAACTCGTTGAGCAGTTTCATCCTTGCAGGTACGTCTTCTATCCCTTCCGGGAAGTACACCGTGGTAAGGCTCGGCAAACGATACTCAGGCTGGACCACAAGTCTCATTCCCATGGCCTCAAGCCCTGCAATAAGTGCCTTCTGGTTGAGCCTGTGCCTTGCCCACCTTGCTTCCAGCCCTTCTTCCTTGATAATCCGTAGAGCTTCGTTAAGCGCGTACATCATGTTTATGGGCGCAGTATGATGATAAAACCTTTCGCCGCCCCAGTACCTTGAGATCATTGACAGATCAAGATACCAGCTCTGGCACTTGGTCTTGCGGTTTACGATAAAGTCAAGCGCCCTTTCACCTACTGTGATAGGCGCCAAGCCAGGCGGGCAGCTCAGGCATTTTTGGGTGCCTGAGAACACGAAGTCCAGTCCCAGCCTGTCTACAGGCACTTCCATGCCACCCAGTGATGTCACTGCATCAACTACTATCCGCATGCCGCTCTCATGGGTTATTTGAACGATTTCCTCCAAAGGCTGGAGTACTCCGGTTGAAGTCTCAGCATGCACGATGGCCACGATTCTTGCATCTGGATGTTGCCTGACTGCTTTCCTCACATCTTCAGGATCAACAGCTTTCCCCCATGGTGCATCCACGCGGACTACTTCGATCCCCATACGCAGGGCCAAATCCACCATCCGCTCGCCGAACACCCCGGCAATGCAGATGATAGCTTTGTCCCCGGGGTCCAGGGAGTTCACCAATGCCGTTTCCATACCTGCCGACCCTGTGCCTGAAATGGGGATGGTAAGCTCATTCTTAGTACCGAAAACGTACCTGAGCAATTCGGTAGTTTCGTCCATTATCGCCACAAAATCAGGATCCAGGTGGCCCAGGGTAGGCTCTGAAAGCGCCCTCAGCACCCGGGGATCTGCATTGCTGGGTCCCGGCCCGAGCAACAATTTGTGTTTTGGGTTCCTTGGTTTCATATCCTGCGTATCTCCCTTCATTAAAGCCTCTTAACTCCCTCTCTTAGCTCCCTTTATCAGAATGCCTGCTTACGCCAGCTTCTGATTGCAGTGCCCATACGCCTAATCAGTTCCCACTGTTTACTTTGGACCGCTTTATGGGATCATACCACCTTGAGTTCTTCCAAAGCCGCCCTGATTTCTGCTTTTTCGTTGTCTCCGATGGGAAGGATAGGCCTTCTTGGCATTCCACCGAAATACCCTATCATGTCCAAAGCAGCCTTAAGCCCTGCAACCCCGTACCTGGCCGTAACAAGCCTGTTGAGGTGGATAATGCTTTTCTGTATGCTCCGGGCTTCATCATACTTGCCTTGGCTGACCAATTCAGAAATGCGTACACACAGGTCTGGAACGACGTTCGCCGATGCCAAAATGCCGCCTCTTGCGCCCATAACCAGGGCAGGCATAAGGAAACTGGCTGATCCGGCTGCCACAACAAAGTCATCAGGTGTATCCCTTAGAAACTCTGATATTTGGACTATGTTGCCGCCTGAATCTTTGATTCCCTTTATGTTTGGATGTTGTGCCAGTTTCTTTACCAGCGGGGGAGTGATGTTGAGTCCTGTATTGCCCGGCATGTTATATAGCAGGACGGGGATAGGGGACTCATCTGCCACATCTGTGTAGAACCTCTCCAACGCTGCCTCGTTCATGCTGGCTTTGAAATAGTGGGGTGTGAGGATAAGCGCCGCTTGGGCTCCGGCGTCTGCCGCCTTCTTGGTCAGTCTTACCGTTGCCCTTGTGCTTTCGCAACCTGTGCCGGCAATGACCGTCTTGTCTTCAGGAAAATGTTTGCGCGCAAACGCCCACAGTTCAACCTTCTCATCTTCGTCAACATACGGTTGTTCCCCGTTTGAGCCCAGGACAACAATCCCTGACAGTCCTGTAGCTCCCCACTTGGCAAGGTTCTCTTCAAGTTTTCCGTAGGCTATCTCTTCGTCTATGAAAGGGGTCGGAATCGGGGCAAAGATGCCTCTAAGCATTTGAACTTCTCCTTTCCCCATGTCTAATCATGGAAGGATTCGACACCAATGCTGCACTTCCTCCTGCAGTCGGGACCAACAGGCTGCGGACTTTGGAATAGTTCTGAGACGGCAACAAAACAGGGGCGGTTGCCCGCCCCACAAACTAATGCATCTGCAATCTGAATCCGTACTCTACTGCACCGGCACCGGGTCCCGATGCAGCCGCCATATTCCTCCTCAGCACTCACTGTACCCGCACGCCAGGCATTTCTGGCATCCTTCTATGTGGACCAGGTTCCATGTACCGCACGTGGGACATAGGCTGAATTTCTTGCCAGGAAGCAGAGGCAGTTCATCCTGATACGGGTGTATTTCATCTTCAACCTCTTCTTCATTTTTCCGTATGTGGTTCACATACTCGTCGATAAACTGTCCCATGGCATCAGGCACCGAACGTACCCTGTTCGGGCCGAACCCGATGCTCCTAGAACCGCCGATACCCATAAGCTGGTCGGCGATCTCTTGGGGATCTATGCCCGATCTGAGGCCAATCGAAACCAGCCTGGCGATCGCCTCGGTAAAAGCAGCTACGTCGCTGCCCGCCTTTCCGATCTGGGCAAATAACTCCACAGGATGCCCGTCGAGGGCGTTGAGGGTAAGGAACAACTTGCCTACAGGCGTTTCCTTGGCAGTTGTAAACCCTTCCAGGGTAGCAGGACGTTCAATAGGCCTGATCCGTCCCCAGACCCCGTTAACCCTGCCCTTCCTACCAGGGCCTGGTACCCCGTCTGTCTCCTCGTGCTTAGCTCCGGCACCGTGTACACCCAAGCCTGCAGAATCAGGAGATCCCTTGGCACCCACTGTCAGTACCTGTTCCTCGCGGCTGCCGTCCCGGTAAACGGTAACCCCCTTACATCCAAGCTTATAAGCTTGGATGAACACAGCCTTAACGTCATCCCTGGTGGCTTCGCGGCTGAAGTTTACAGTTTTTGAAACCGCATTATGGGTGAACTTCTGGAATGCTGCCTGCATTCTGACGTGCCATTCAGGAGTAATCTCATGGGCGGTGACAAACACACGCCTTATATCGTCAGGCACTTCCGCAATACCGTGCACCGTACCTTGTTCAGCGATTTTCTCCATAAGTTCATCGCTGTAGAAACCTCTTGCCTCAGCTATACGTTGGAACCTTGGGTTAACTTCCACAAGTTTCTTGTTGTCCAGTACGTTCCGGGTGAAAGCTATGCTGAACAGCGGCTCTATTCCCGACGATGCACCGGCTATTATGCTTATTGTTCCGGTCGGCGCAATAGTGGTAGTGGTGGCATTCCGCACCCTAATGCCCTTCTTGGCGTAGATGCTCTTTTCCCAGTTGGGGAACACCCCGCGGGCCTTTGCAAGCTCCTTGGATGCCTCAACCGATTGTTTCTCGATGAACTCCATAACCTGTTCGGCAAGTTCAACCGCCTGATCAGAATTGTACTGGATTCCGAGATCCAGCAGCATATCTGCCCAGCCCATAACCCCCAGGCCGATCTTCCTGTTGCCGTGGGCCATGTTATCTATCTCAGCCAGGGGATACTTGTTGGCATCGATCAGGTTATCCAGGAAATGAACAGCCAGCCTCACCGCATCTGCCATGCCTTCCCAATCAATAAAGGCCTCCGGATCGGCAGTAGCTTGCAGTCCCTCCTCCCAGGCAGCCTTTGTGAAAACGCCCAGGTTTATTGAGCCTAGACAGCACGCTTCGTAGGGCAGCAAAGGCTGTTCCCCGCAAGGGTTGGTGCTTTCGATTTCTCCTAGTTCAGGAGTGGGGTTGTCCTTGTTGAGGCGGTCAAGAAATACTATCCCCGGTTCGCCGTTCCGCCATGCCTGGTCAACGATTTTCTCAAACACTTCCCTGGCATTGAGCTTGCCAGTGACTTTGCCGTTCCTGGGGTTGATGAGTTCATAGTCTTCATCCGCTTCAACCGCTTGCATAAACTTCTCGGTAATGCCAACGGAAATATTGAAGTTGGTAAGTTCCTTTGTATCAGTCTTACACGTTATGAAGTCGGATATATCAGGATGATCAATGCGCAATATTCCCATGTTGGCGCCGCGGCGCACCCCGCCCTGCTTCACTGCCTCAGTAGCAGCGTTAAAAACTTTCATGAAAGATACAGGTCCTGACGCCACTCCTCCGGTTGAACGTACAACATCGTTCTTAGGCCGCAGCCTGGAAAAGCTGAACCCGGTTCCGCCTCCTGACTGGTGAATCAAAGCGGCATGCTTCAGAGAGTCAAATATGCTGACCATTGAGTCGTCAACAGGCAGTACAAAACAAGCGGAAAGCTGCTGCAAGTCGCGGCCTGCGTTCATGAGGGCAGGTGAGTTGGGCATGAACTTGCGCTCTACCATCACGCGGTAAAACTCAAGCGCCCTGTCGAGTATGTAACCTTCATTTGCCCTGACGAACTCTTCCATTTCGTCCCAGGTAGCTTTCATCATCCCTCGTGACTCAAACCTATCAAACGCCATCTTCAAAGTTGCCCAATCTTTGCCTGATATCCCGGGCAACCCCCGGACACCTTGCTTCTTGGCTTTAGCGGCGTCTTCAGCCTCTCTCCCCGCCCCCGGCTTCCCGGCTGGGTTGTCGTCAATGGCGCCCAACTCTTTTCCCGAATACACCCGTGGATCGTAAAGAATATCCATTAGCGCAATGTTCCTGGCCACCCGCCAAAACATATCCCTCGGGGACTCAATAGCTTTTCCGTCCTTATCCTTTCTAAGGTAGCGGCGCTCCATCACAGCCTTGGCGTTTTCTGAAAACTCCGCTTCTATTGCATCCAATTCTTTAGACATCAATTAGCCTCCCACACTAGCTTGAAAGTAAGACCGGGCAGATCACCGTTTCGACCTATTCCTGGCGCTGCCCCTTCTCTGACAAGATCCGCTCCACTTCATGCCGGAAACTGTCTACGTCCCGGAATTCACGGTAGACCGAGGCAAACCTGACATAGGCGACATCATCGATCTCCTTAAGCTTCTCCATAACAAGTTCGCCTATTTGAGTAGAAGTGACTTCTCCCTTCCCGGTGTCGCGCGCAGCTTTTTCAATGGAGAAGGATGCCTGTTCCAACACTTTTAGGGCTATAGGCCTTTTTTCGCACGCCTTGAGCATGCCGGACAGGATCTTCTGCCTTGAAAAAGCTTCCCTGCTTCCGTCCTTCTTGACAACGACCAGGGGCTGCTCTTCAATGCGTTCATAAGTGGTAAAACGCCGTCTGCAATTAGGGCATTCCCGCCTTCTTCTCACGGCGGTCATTTCCTCGGTGGTTCTTGATTCTATCACCCTTGAGTCAAGATGTCCGCAAAAAGGGCATTTCAACGTCCTTGTCCACCCCGGTTCAGAAGTTGGACGCCCCCATAATTTGGGAGGTCCAAACATGTGTTGGCACTACATATAGCCCACCAGTTGCGTATTCGACACTATATGTGCGATCCCTTGTGGATAACTTTCTTCCGGAGAGATTTTGCGGTGAATTTTTCTTGGTCGACCAAGAACCGTTCATGGGTGCCTTGACCCACCAGCTCCACATCATCTGAAGCCGTGACTTCAAACACAAGTTTCCTTCCTTCAACGTGGGTCAGCACGGCATTCGCTGTTACAGTGAGCCCTGGAGGCGTAGCTGCCAGATGCCTTATGTTCACCATGGTCCCAACTGTGGTTTCGCCATCTTCAAGGTATTCTTTGAGTGCCTCAACGCAAGCTTCTTCCATAAGCAGCACCAGGTTTGGAGTGGAAAACACATCCACAGTGCCGCTTCCGGTCGCAGAAGCCAGGGTGTCTTGTGTCACCTCTATCGTCTTGCTGCCTTTTGTGCCAATAGGGAGATGCTTCATCAAAAACACCTCGCTGCTAAATGCCAATCTTCACAGTAAGTACTATCTTACTACTTCTGCTCATTCAAGGCATAGCTAAGGTGAATCGTGGCACTCAGGGATTGAACGACTGGGCATACCCTCTCTGTAATCTTCAGGTATTTCTCGAAAGCTTCCTTGTCTAGCCCCTCGCACTGAATATCGTAGCTGATGTGTATTTCTGTGAACCTCCTGGGCGCCTTTTCGCTTATCTTGCCTTCAACAGCTAGCTCAAGTTTGTCCGGGGCATAGCCGTCTCTTTCCAGCAATGATTCGAGGGTAAGCCCGCTGCATCCGGCAACGGACATGAGGAGAAGTTCCATGGGGCTAGGTCCTTCAGACCCGGTTATGATTCCCTGGTTACGGGAATTTGCGTACTCGATCCTGTCATCATACAAGATGGCCGATACCTTCATTAGACTTACCTCCCTTGATTGCTGCCGGTCAGGCTGACAGTACTACTGTTGTTGTTATTCAATGAGATAGCAAACTGCAGCAACGGTATGAAGTGATGATACAATCCGGATCAGGGCTCAGTATTACAGCCTGGGCCAACTTAACCTAATGTACTATATTTGACACACAGTTTTAGGGTACATGAAAAAACCAGTTCAGTACAGGTCTATAGATGTAAATAGCTATCTCCGGCTTAAGGGCATAGACCCGCAAGAGTTCGTGGCCGGGGCCAAGCGTCTTCCCAGGTATTTCTATGCCAGGACTGCCCTGGAGCTGGCTCCTGACTTACTTGGGCTACTGCTGGTCCACCGAACCACGCACGGCATTACTGCGGGCGTCATTACCGAAACTGAAGCTTATGCAGGGCCTGAAGATAAGGCGTGCCATGGGTACAACATGCGCAGGACCTGCCGCAACGAGGCAATGTACGGCCCTCCGGGAACCGCCTACGTATACTTTGTGTACGGCATGCACTACTGCTTCAATGTGGCCGCGTTCCGGCAGGGAATCCCCCATGCAGTCTTGGTCAGATCTGTTGAACCTGTGATTGGGGAAGGCATCATGCATAAGCGGAGAAACGGGAGATTGCCGCTGGCATCAGGCCCTGGAAGGCTCTGCCAAGCTATGGGAATCGGCAAACAGCACAACGGCGCTGATCTTATAACCGGAAGTCTCTACATCGCCAAACCGCATGAAAGCCGGATCGCCCATGAGTTCCCCATGGTCACAACGGCGAGAGTAGGCATTGATTATGCAGGCGAAGCCAAATATTACCCCTGGAGGTTTATGTTCGCACCTAAACAGCGGGACCGCTGATGCTAAGCCAGATAGCCAGCCCTTTTGCGACTGTTGTTAGCTCCGGCTTCAATGGTTCAGTCTCCTAACGCTAACCCCGATAGCAGCCGGCTCCGGTTTCAGGAACCCGCTCAGCGGACTTTTTCCCCGAATCTGTTGAGATTCACAATATTGCACGGGATTCCAAGCTTCTCAGCTACTGCCTGTTCACGCCCGTGACACGAGAACAGCAAGACCTGGTGGCGTCTGGAAAGCTCCGAGACTATTTCAAGCGCCCCTTCAAGCCTCTTATCATCGTACTGTACGAAAGAATCATCCAGGAAGAAAGGAAATGATTCGCTGTTTACTATCAGCTCGGCAACGGCCACCCTGAGAGCAAAATAACACTGGTCGACAGTACCGCATGAAAGGTTCGCTACAGGCGTTTGGGATTTGTCGCCTGGGTGAATTACGTTCATCTCAAGATCAGGGGATATCCTGACCTCAAAATACCTCCCGCGTGTTATTTGCTTGAGGATCTCTCCGGCCCTTTGGTTCAGCAGTGGGGCAAACTCCCGCCGCAAGTTCCTTGACAGGTCTTCAAGGGTCTGAAGCGCCAGGTCCAAAGCTTCCTTATCCTGTGTAAGTTCCTTTTCAATCTCAGATACCCTGGCAAGATCCTCTTCTATGGAATAGACAGGCCGCCCTTCACGCTGCCTCAGCACGGCTTCTTTTTCCATAGACGCCTTCCGTTCACGGAGTTCGCTAAGATCAGACTTAATCCCGCTCAAGTATTTCTGGGCTTCCTGATAATCTGTTTCAGACAGGTGGTCTGCAGAAACTGCACCATCAGCCATGCCTGTTCCTGACCCCGACGCAGCTGCCTCCGCCTGGCCACTATCGCCAACCGCTTCTTCAAGCTGCCTGAGCTCATCTTCCAGGCCGCCAAGGTCTCTTCCTGAAAGCACGGCATTTAGTTTCTCTCTTAGATGGCCCAGCGCCCTGTCTGTGTTCACATATTTTTCGCGAGCGGCTATCTTGTCATAGAGTTCCCGTACAGATGCTACACCGGCAACATCAAGCAACTGCATCTCGCTTTGCTTTAGGAATTCCTGCCTAGCCCTGAACTTGGAAAGCATAGCTTCAGACTCTTCTACCCGGAAGTCAACATTCGCGATTTCAGCTTTTAGTCCGGCAACTTGTTTTAACTTGGTTTGGAGCATTTCCACTGCCCCTTCTGTAACCGCCTGGCCCTGGGAAAGACACCCTGCTTTGACCAAGACCGATACAAGTTCCTTTTCAGTCGCTGATAGTTCCTGGGAGGCCTCATACCAATACCTGTGGGCCAAGTCATATTGCTCCCTGGCATTAATCAGGCGCGTGTGAAACTCTGATAGTTGCTGCACCTTGCGGCGTAAGTCTTCGACTGATGCTGCACCTTGAAGTTCCAGAAAACCAGTCAGGGCCGCTTGGGCCTGGGCTACCCTTCTTTCCTGTTCTTCAACTGAAGCTACTGCCTGGTTGTACACTTGTTCTGCCTGGGACCTTACATCCATAGCCTTCTTGCGCATGTAAGACCCGATGCCAAAAACCACTATGGATATTGCAAAGGCCGGTATCGCCAAGGGCAATCCCACTATGGTTAGCGCAATAGCTATCCCCAACACTCCCAGGGAAAGCGCATAAAGCCAACCACCGGCTCCACCCACGCTGGCTCCGGCCAGGGCGGCTTTTGCCTGCTCCATTTCTACGTCGAGTCTTGCCTTCTCCCGTTCTGAAAGCACTGCTATCTCTTTGAGGTTTTCGGCTTCTGCCAGCAAATCCTCTAGGCCGGAAAGCTCGCCCATGCTCCCTGCCTGTTCTTCCAGGCGCCTGAGCACCCTCCTGGCTTCGTTAGCGTGCCTTTCGCTTCTGCCGGCGCTGGCTTTGCATGTAAGGTACTTTGAGTACAACCCCGACACTTGGTCCTGGATGAGCCCTGTGGAAAGCACTGTCGCGTACTGACCCAGCTTATCCGTGAGGGATTGACGCTTCACGCCCAGGCTACTGAGTTCTGCCTCAACCTCACCTATCCGCGCCTCTACGTCCTCTTTGCTCCTGACTAATGCCTCCAAATCCTGTTTGACGTTGTCAGGGATATGACGCGCCCATTCTAACTGGCTCAGGGTGCGTTCCAAACTTGTTATTTCTTCAATGAAATGCCTGGCCTGGGATACAACCCTTCTAAGCAATACAGCCCTTATCCAGTCCAGCTGCCTGGACGCTTCCTCGGCTTTTTCGACCAATTCCGCCTCTTCCTGCCTCAACCGGCGGAGTTCCACCATGATCTCTCTGACCTGGGCTTCTCTTTCACGGGCTTCTTCAAGTTCTGCGGATAGCTCAGCTTTTTGCTGAAGAACCACGTCAAGCTTGGCCCGGGTGCTCCTGGGTGTCTTGATCTTGCCCCTTTCCACATTGAGTACCCCCAGCGCTTTGGTGAAAGGCAGATCGTCCCCTGTGCCTTGAAGTATGTTTTCGAGTTTGCCCTGGATCTCCAGACCAAGGTCCCCGTCTTGGATGCTCCCAAGCTGGCCAATCCAGATCGTGTTGCGGAATTCCTTGGCAGACAGGCCTAAGTGCATCTGGGCGAAGTTATACTCCTTACGGGAATCCTGTACAAATTCATGGGTTATTTCTTCGCCTGTCACATCGTCGTAGATCTTGGTTATGTCAGGGTCAAACCATCTTTCAACACGGTAAAGCCTGCCGCCAGCTTCATATACAAGGATGCCCCTGTACTCCTGGCCAGCCCAGGGTCTGTACCTTTCAAATTCAGGAGTCCTGTAAGTCCTGGTGCGCCCTTCTTTCTTAAATCCGTATAACATACCTAGAATGAACGAAGCTAAGGTTGATTTCCCGCTTTCATTGTCTCCGGTGATTATGTTAAGCCCGTCTTCCAGCAGTACCGGCTCTTTTGCTTGAAACCTGCCGAAAGCCAGAGGCAAGAGGCTCTTTAGTTTCACGAGTCCAGCCTCCTTCTGGTGATAATCTCACCTTGCCTAAGGGCGTCCAGGCCGTAGTACATAGCCCGGTCTATAATCTCCACCGCTTCAGTGTCGCCTTTCTGTTCAGACTGCCGCTTGAGCTCCATTAGTTTCTGGACAAACCGGGCTTCAAGGCTTTGGTTTTCGGGATCTACCAGCGGCCCCAAGTCGTAGTCTAAGACAAACTCAGGCTCCAGGCGGAGGCTGAAGAATTCACCTGCAAACTCGTGGCGCAATCCTATCAAGTCAAGCCCGGTTTCAGGGTTGAGCCTGCCTGTAAGCGAGATTTTCCATATGTCCCTTTGCCTGATTTCACGGTTGTCTACTGAAAGTATGGCATTCCGCACCTGTTCACCGGTGTCAAGCCCGGTGAGATCAAGCTCAACCGCTCTCACAGTGCGCATAGCCATGGGCACAAACTCAGCTGAAAGGTCGCCAGGCCCTGTGCAAGTAACCAGGTACACTCCCCTTTGTCCTTCATCCCCAAAATCCAGGGGTTCCGGGCAGCCTGCGTAAACCACGGTTGATCCACCTATGTTCCTGGCCATAGGAACATGTATGTGACCCAGGGCAAAATAATCTGCTCCTGAGCTTGATATGTGATCCTGATGCACCGGAAGGTACACTGATTCCTCAGCCAGGTCCCCGTGGAGAAGTACAATGTTGAGGCGGTCCCGGCGTTCCACCTTGAAACCTTGTATCAGGGGGGTCCGCTGGACAAAAGTGGTCCAGCCCAAGCCGTACACATCCAGTTCTATCCCATTGACCTCAAACGACACCCTGCTGAGCCCGGCAGAGTCAAATACGGTGACATTCTCAGGCCAATCTACGCTGTAGTACAAGGAATCGGGCAACAGGGGATCATGGTTGCCAGGCGCCATGAAAACCCTGGTTTCAGGGATAGTGGAAAACAACGAAGCTGCATCTTTTACCCACGATGGGCGGGCGTAAAGATGCTCAAACAGATCTCCTGCTATAAGCAGGATCTGCGCGTTTTCTTCCCTGGCGAAATCTACTATCCGCCATAACGTAGTCTCTATTTCCCGCCGCCTGATGTAGCGGCGTTCTTCCTCCAGTTCAAACGAAAGGGGTTTGCCTGCATGGATGTCAGCTGTATGTACGATCTTGAGCATGGCCTTCCTCCGGCATGACAGAATGTATGAAAACAGATGGGTTACGCTTCGCTCGCAGCAATGTTTTCTCTGCTAATCTTATCACAGGTTGACCGGGCATTCACAGGTAGGTTTGCCTGATAACCGCCTCTTGGGGCTCACTGACAAATCATCCCATTTGCCACAACGAGACCCCCACCTTGCTGAGAGTTCGCCATCGATGTAGATTTCCTGCATCTCACATGCGTTTCCGCAATCATCGCACACAAACCCGATAGTATGAGCTTTCAAGGACGCAATCTTCTCCACTTGCCGGAACCGGGTAAGTTCTCCTGTCTCAAGGAACTTCTCCCGGGCAAATAAGGCTGCGCCTAGAGCCCCCATCACTTTGAAATGGGGCGGTACTGTGATGTCCATCCCGGTTTTCTGCTTAAGCGCCCACAGCATCCCCGCATTTGCAGCAACGCCGCCCTGGAACAGCACTCTTGGCTTGATAGGCTGGCCTCTTGCAACGTTTGTCATGTAGTTGGTGGCAAGCGCAAGGCATAGGCCTGCAATCAGGTCTTCCCGCCTGTATCCAAGCTGCTGCTTGTGGATAAGGTCTGATTCGGCAAACACCCCGCACCTTCCGGCGATCCTAGACGGTGACCGGGATCTGAGCGCCAGCCGGCCGAACTCTTCTATGGTCACTCCCAGCCTTGAGGCCTGGTGATCCAGGAACGAACCGGTACCTGCTGCACAAACTGTGTTCATATTGAATCCTACCGGGAAGCCGTCTTTGAAAAAGATGATCTTCGAGTCCTGGCCACCTATATCTATTACTGTACCTACGTCAGGAAACATGAAAGACGCGGCTTTGGCATGGCTTGATATCTCGTTCTTCACAGTGTCGGCACCGGCAATCACAGCAGCAAGTTGCCTGCCGGAACCTGTTGTGCCCACCATTCTCACCGAGTCGACCAGCCCTTCCCTGAGGAGCATCCTGAATCCCTCTTGAAGCGCAGCGATAGGGCCTCCCCGGTTGCGCAAGTACTTCTCGGCTACCACATTGCCGCCGGCATCGATAAGGACGATCTTTGTGGTCACACTGCCTACGTCCACGCCCAGGAACATGTCGTCCTGGGCAGCTATCACACTATCTCTGCCCCGGAACACTGCCCTTTTGCTGCTTCTCATCAGATTTGTGCTTGCCAGGTCTTGGCCTGCCAGGTTCTTAGCGGTAACTTGCATTTTCTTCATGTGCCTGCCCATCGCTCCTTGCCGGTCAGGTAGTTGCCGGACTTCCTCTTCCGGCCTTCCAAGAGATCGCAGAAAGCTTCGAGCCGGGTTCTTAACCCTGCAACGCCTGTTTGCTCGGAAATCATAAGCGACAGCACAGGGATGTCCAGGTCATTGGACACTTTGACAAGAATGCTCTGGGCAATTATCTCAGGCATACATGTAAAGGGGAACAGGTGAAGCACGCCGTCCATACCCCGTATTCTTGCCAGTACTGCCTCTCCCACTGATTCCTGTCCGTGCCCGCCAATGTCCACAGGGAGATACCCGGTTGCAGCCCGCACTGTGTTGTGGTATTCCATAATTGCCCCGGGCGTCTTGAAAACGCGGCAATTAAGCCAGCTGGTAACATCAAGGGTCCTGTACACCCTGACCCGGTGTTCAAAGGATCCCAGCATCTTTTCTATGTCTTTGTTTACAAACGGTTCGTTTATCACGTAGATTTCCCCGGCCAGCACTACTTTGAGGGGCTCTTCATCAGTAAGGGGAATGGTTTCCATGTCCCGCTTGTACCTGCGGAAAGCCTGCCTTGACCCTGCCAGGTCCGCAGCCCTGTCCAAATCTTTCAAGAACTCGCTGTACCTCTTGTCGCCGGCGCCCCTTGTCTTCTCCCTGGCCCTCACTTCCCTCAAAATCTCTTGGGACTTGTCTACGAGGGCTTGTTTCTGGAGAGTCAGTGTTATGGCCCGTACGATAGTTGCCAACTTTGGAACACCTACAATCTGCTTCCATGTTTCAAGAAATTGGCGGCCGCGGGTCCTTAACGGGAACGGGGAATCAAAGGCAATTACCCTTACCTGATAAGCTGCCCGCTGCAAGATCTTCTCCATAACCTGGGCATACCACCCCAGCCTGCACTTGCCTTTTCCCTGAACCATGATAATCAGGGATACTCCTTGCCTGATTAGCTCGAGCATCTGCCCTAACAACACCACCATTGGGTAACAGATAAACTCAGGCGCCAGCTCTTTTCCTGCATTCACAATGTCTTCAGACAGGCTCCGGGGAATCCTCGCATCTACCCCGAACTCCCTCATAAGTGCAGACAAGGATATGTCGAGCCTGCCCATGGTAACGATCCCCACAGGGGATGAGGCGGTCCCAGGCAGGTTTGAAACAAAGACAGCCGTACGGCTGCTCCCCGGCGCATGGTTACCATTCCCTTGCTGACCCGGAATCTTATATATCCGGGCTGCCTCCCTTGACTTACATGAATCAAAAAACGCCTCCAGCCTGGTGAGCAAGCCTGCTTCACCTGTGTGTTCATCGACACACAGGTACAACACCGGTATCCCGTGCTTTTCCGCTTCGGACATAACATAGTTTTCGATTACCGAGAGGGGGCCGCAGGCAAACGCCGTCACCAGGATGAGTCTGCCTATCTTCCGGTTCCGTATGAGGTACAAGCAAGAACCGAGGATATGGCCCTCGTTGGTCCACATTTTCTCCCCTTCAAAGATGCTTTTCAAATGCTCCCGGGATTTTTCCCTGGAAACCATCTCAGGTAGTACCACCTGGCTACAAGCGGACACATACTTGACAATCGTGCGCCCAAACAGGTCGTTAATCAGGTATGCGTGGCCCATAACCGCCGTGGGGCCACCTGCATTAGCCGGTAGACTGGACGCCGTGTGAAAAGGAAATCGCGGGTAAGTTCTACAATCCGGATCTCCACGCTGGTCCTTTGCTTCCCCACTGCCCAGCCTCCCATCGTCCGGATTCCCACCCTCCAACAGCTGTCCCAGGGGAATCCCAAGCCGGTGCATATCTTGTTCTGCCTGCTTCCATGCTGCAACCGCCTCTTGCAAGGCTTTGCGGATTCGCTTGTCACCGCCAATGCCCATTTTCCTGCCGGCATCGATCCAGCTAGCTTCCCAGGTGCCCGGGTTATCCTTGATGTCGATTACAGGGCTGATGATCCTCGAGTCGTCCAGTTCAAGTCCTGCCTTGAGCATCGAAGGCAAACCCATCATCTTGGGACAACAGTAGTTGTCCGGTTCAAGCGAAACCACAGACGGGACAAACAGGGCGTCCACATTCTTGGATAACAAAGTTGCCGAGTGGGAAAAGGCTATCTTCACAGAGATGCATGGTTCATCAGTGGGACACAGCCTCAAGTTGTCCAAATCGCTTACTGTGGACCCAGGAGTCTCGATGAAGCTAACCCCGAGTCTGGTCAAGAAAGTCCTGTACAAAGGAAAAAGATAGTAGAAACCAAGAACTCTTGGAACGCCTATCTGCATAAATCTCTTCTGCCACCTTTGGCATTGGTTCTGGTTGGGTAGCTTTGGCAGCATATCCCAAAATCTCTTAACGTAATATAACCAGTCAGGCGGCAAAATAATCAAAAGGCCCTGATGGGCCTGGAAACTGGGCTAAGGCTAGGTCGTAGCCGGCCGGGCCATACTCAGGCCATATACTGAGCCAAGACTAAGGAGGCGTACCATCGTGGCTCTATGAAATCCGGGCGGCTAATCGCGAAAAGCCGCCACCTGGAAGACTACCGTGCTTTCTTGATATGGACAGTGCCTGCACCACATGAAATGTTCACTTCGATCTTAGTCGTGGCCTCGGAAAAACCTTCTGAAACCCACGAATTGCCTTGCTTGATAAGCCCTAGGTCGTCGGTCTTGACACGGGCTATGAAAGGAGGAGCCGCGACAGTAACCTTCAGACCTGCCGACTCAGGCACGTAAAGCTCAACATTGGCGACCCCTGAGGCGATATTAACAGCCGAGTGTTGGCCGCTTAACCCGAAGTCTATCTCCACATCAGCTACCCCTGCCGCTACATCCAGGGACTCAACATAAGCAGAAACCAGATCAAGCCTGAGATCGGCAGCCCCTGCAGCTAGCTTAATGTCCGCTGGAAGCGACGGGTGAAACCGCAAGTCCCATTTCTGCTTACCTGCGTCTCTTCCGTTTTTCACAGGAGATTCTATAGTGGTCTGAACGGTAGAACCACCTTGTGTCACTGTAGTCTCGACCGACGGTTCATGGCGGTCCCATTCCAGGTCTGCCACGATAGCGTACTCAGACTCTAAGTCACTCAAGTCCCTGTCTCCTCTAGTCTGCACATCCATGGACGGGGCAGCCAGCCTCAATTCCAGCCTGGATACCCCTTGATCAAGGGGGACCTCAACTTGTTTAGAATGCTGCAGGGACAGATTAGAGCCATCTTGTCTCCTGAGGAACATCATTGTTGGCCAGTTTGGCGAGCCAGGGAACGGATACATGGCCGACAGCACTAACGCCAGGATAAGGGCCAACGCAACTCCGGGTACGCGCCATTTTGAAAAGGCTATTTGTACTCCCAAGCCTATGATTAACAGGGGCCAATACTGGATCAGCGTGTCCCATACAGACCAAGGCAGATAGCCTGTTGTATTCATGAGAAGCAGGATGCCTATGATGATGACCAGAATCCCGTTTATCACCCGGTTTATCATGACTCAGGAATCCCTCCTGATCACGCTTAGCACAATGACCACACCTATCCCTATGATTGCAACCGGCCACCACGTTCTGATGAACTGCATAGGCAACCTGAACCAGAATGACGGCATATGTCTCTTGAGAAGATAAAGCGCCCCTATCACAATAAGCAAATAGCCAAAGAACTGCTTGTTCCTGTCAACCCCTATTGGTTTGGCTGCCGGCCTGCTTTCCTGGACCGTTGGTTTTTGCTCCGCCGGTTGTGCTGCAGGCGTTGCATCTTCTGAACGTGGGGGTTCTGCAGGGGCTTGAGCTCCACCTTCCTGCCCCTCTGCCTCTACCGCAGCGTCTGAGTTCTCCGGCCGTGTCGTCTGCTCAATTCCCGCGGAAGCCAGTATCTCCGCAGCAGTCGGGGGAAGCGCCCCGCCTGCCGTGCCGGGGCCGGCTTCAGCTACAGGCCTGTCTTGGCGTTTTTCGGGTGCAGTGGAAATCTCCCCGGCCTTACCCGGCTGCGTATCTGTCTTGGGAGCTTCAGGGATAATGATCCACGCAAGCAAATAGGCCAGTATGATATTTGGCGTCATCACCGTGAGCAAAGCTATGGCCAAACGGACCAGCGTAACGTCGACGTCGAAGTACTCGCTGAGTCCTCCTGCTACCCCGCCAATAACCCTAAGTCTTCTTGACCTTTGCAGTTTCTTCATGGTCTTCTTCCCTCGCTTCTAGAAACCATCAAGTAAGCTATCCATACCACCAGAACTAGCCCTGTAAGGATTAATACGTTTGGCAGCCAGCCTGGTAATACATTGCCTATGATCCCAAGCGCAAACAGGCCATCAACCCTTAGTGCAACCAGAACCTGCTTCAAGTTGGCCCATAGAGCTCCCGATGCAAGATGATCGTAAACAAACCTGAGATCAGCCCAGCCAAGGATGTAAGTCCGGGAGCCAAAAAGCCCGGGCAGAAACCTGGCCCCCTGGTAAAACAAGAAGTTCAGCAGGATCAACGCAGCGGTAGCAGCCCACCGTATTCTGACAGGCATGACTTCTTCGCCAAACAAGGGCCACAAGAGCCGGCCCCTCCCTGGATTCATGGCGGCTTCAGCGCTCTGAACTGACTCAATGATCCGGCTGCACAATTCCGGCGGAGGCTCCTCAAGGGGGATATTGCTTAGAAGCTGGTGGAAGCGTTTGATATCCTCAAGCTGCTGCCGGCATTGGGCGCATCTGCTCAAATGATATCTTATCAGCCCGGCCTTTACCGGTGACAAGTCCCCATAGAAGTACCCTTCAAGTTCAATTTGGCCAGGACAACTGGCAGGTTCCACCCAATCCACCTCCGTACCCTTCTTGTCAAGAAAGCAGCCTCAGGATCACCTCTGGAAATCATTTTCCTGGAGAATCTTCCGTAAAGCTTGGCGTCCCCGGTACAACCTGTTCTTAATAACAGTGCCCTTTAGCCCGGTTATCTCTGAACATTCCTTGATTGACAACCCTTCCAGATGAAACAGTATTATGAGTTCCCGGTAACCTTCATCCAACTGCCTTATTGCGTCTTCTAGTATTTCCCTCAATTCCCTTTTGTCGTACACTTGCTCGGGACCCGGAGCCGGGCTCGACGCCCTGACCTGTGTAATCACGTTGCCTTCCAGGGATTCTTCAGGGAGAGACCTCCCCAGTTTGCGTCCCCTATCTATGCACACATTGCGCGCAATCCGGAAAATCCAGGGTTTGAACGGCTTTCCCAGTTGAAAAGAATCAATGTTCCTGTACGCCCTCAGGAACGTTTCCTGGGTGACATCCATGGCATCTTCCTGATTCCCGGTATACCGGTAAGCCAGGTTGTATACACCCCGGTGATACTTTACAACAAGACTGCTAAAAGCGTCGCTGTCGCCGTCTTGGACTCTCTTTATGATATCTGTATCTTCTTTCAGCGGAGAAAGCCTCCCAGACTTAACCGGCCCTTCTCTTGTAGAAATACGCCGGAGAAGCAATAAGGTCTCACACGGGTCACACGCAAACGGAAAAGCGCCGTGCCGGACATCCAAGAGCACATTTCGTACGTTCAAGCAGCAAGAAACACTGCTCAACACCCATACCAATACTACCAGTAAGCGCAGTTATCCTCCATAACACATGCCGCCCGCCACAGATACATAGCCCTTGTCCTTGTGGGTGGCGTGACCTCAACCTGGCTTGGTGAACAGTTATCCCACAGCCCTTGCGAGACTGTGCCGGATAATCTTGTCGGCCAGGGATGCCCTTTGCTCCCAGGAATTCATCATGGCCCATGACCTAAACTGTTTGGAAGTATCAGTCTCGGCAAGCACCTGGGAATACGCCTGTTCAATATGGCCGGCAAACTCACCTGCGCTTCGCCCTATTCTGGCCAAGGGGCACAGGGACACTTCGTGAATGGGGGTTGATACAACAGGCTTGCCGCAAGCAAAGTACTCATACATCTTGATGGGGCATGAATAGTCTGTCATATCCCTCACCTGGAAAGGGATGATGCCTACGTCAAAATGGTTGGTGTAATACGGGAGTTGCTCAAAGGACTTTTCTGTTATGTAAAAAATGTTCTTCCCGTAAGGCAACCGGTCCTCAGTTATATTGAGCAGCGGCCCGACAAACACAAAACTCCAGCGGGGCAGCCTTTTGGCCAGGTGATAAACAAGGTTCCAGTCAATCCACGAAGCCAATGCCCCGTGGAAGCCGGCAACCGGGCCAGGTGTTTCAGGAAAGTCAGCAGGACGGGGGCCTTTCCGTTGAAACGCCCTGTAATTCGCACCGTTAGGCAGGTAGTGGACATTGTGGTGCATGTAGCGGTATTTTTCATACAACAGGTAGCTCGCTGCAAACACCAGATCTGCTTTGGACATGGCCTTGTCAAACTCCGGCTTCCAATAGTCGAACTCTTCCTCGGGAAGATCGCATATATCAAAGATCATCAGTTGCTCCTGGTATATCCCGTCTGTGAGAAGATGATGCTCGGGCAGGGTTATCCACAGTATTACAGGGCTATCTGGACAAACAGCCGCCGGAGGTACATCCCTGCTGAGGACAAAGAGGCCAGGCTCCACTTCCTTAAAAGGGGTCTTGCGCCCCCTGGTGCCTGGATCGTGGAAAATGCATTTGTACCCTAACCTTGCCATATACCGCAGCATTTGGTGAGGCCTCTGTTGCAGGCGCTGCCACGGTATAGTGGGAGGATAGATAATCGTCGCCAACTGACTCACCTCATACCCATTGCCCCGGGACTGCACTGCACCAAACTGCAGAGGACCTGTCACCCCTGGAGCTACGTTTGCCTCCTGAATCTGCAACTGCCTTCTGCATCTACAGATTTGGTACATGCGAGAGGCTACTATATGGGTATGCCGGGAAGGCAGGTTTTGTTCGGTAAGGAACGGCGCCTGAGGCTGCGCCGGAAACTTACCCCGGAAGCTTACGATTGCACTACACCTTTATATCCTGCCACCTGTCACTGCGCCATCTGAGCACCATGAGCGTGGCTCTTACGGTCCAGTCAGCTGCCATGGCAATCCAAGCACCTTCAAGGCCCATTCCAAAATACCTGACCAAAAGCAGTGCCAGGCCAACCCTCAGGCCCCAGGCTCCTGCCAGGGTAATGCCAAGCACTGTCCGGGTATCACCTGCGCCTCTGAGAGCCCCTCCCATTACGAAGCCAATGGATTCAGGTATCTGGATATATGCCATGATTCGCATGGTCAGGTAGGCGTACGGGAAAACCCTTGCATCATCGGTAAAAATCTTCATAAAGCCCACGGGGAAAATAAAGAAAAGTATTCCCATGCCTATCATCACAATTGCCGCCATCTTCCAGCACTCGATAGCAGACACCTTTGCCGCCTTCGGCTGCTTTGCGCCTAGATTCTGACCCACCATGGTAGATGCCGCGGTTGAAAACCCAAAAGCGGGCATGTATGACATTGACTCTGCGTTAAGGCTGACCACGTGAGCTGCATAGGGGACCATCCCCAAGGATGCAACCGTCCTGGCATAGATCAGGGATGCACTGGACATGAACATTCTTTCCAGGGCTGCAGGGAACCCGATTGAGATGATACGGCTGATTAGCGGAAAATCGGGTTTAAGAGCTGCCCTGAAGCCGGGCCACTTGAAATGGATTATGCTCTTGGGCCTGTTTGCAATGTAGAACATGGCTGCAAACGCGAAAACCCTGGATATGCTGGTTGCCAGAGCGGCACCTGCTTCCTCCATCCTAGGCGCGCCCAAATTCCCCCAGATCAGGACCCAGTTGAGAAACACATTTAGCAAATTTGCAATCGCGTTTATCACCATAGGGGTCCGGGTGTCCCCTGCGCCTCTCAGGGAGCCTCCCATGATGAATGAACACAACATGAACGGCGCGCCTGGGATAAGCCATCTGAAGTACCTTATCCCGCTGGACAAAGCTTTGGCATCCGCTCCCATTATGGATATGAGTTTCGGTGAATACACCCACCCTGGCACGACCATTACCAGGGCCAACATCGCTGCGAGCACCAACGCTTGAAACGCCGCCCTTGAAGCTGTATCCCTGTCTCCTGCGCCTACTGACCGTGCAACCAGCACAGTATTTCCCATTGCGATGCCGCCAAACACTCCGTTGACTAGCATCATAGGCTGGAAACTCAAGGAAACACCGGCTACCACCTCTGCCCCAAGCCGGCCTACCATCGCCGAATCGACCATATGGGTAAGCATGGAGAGAATCTGCTCGATGATAACAGGCCACGCCAACATCAACACAGCCCTGCGCACCTTGGGCCGTGATTCCATATCCTCAGGGGCCAGTATCGCTTTGGAACTGAATTGCGTAGCTGCCTTTTCAGATTCAGCGCCGTTTACCTGCCCGGATTCAGATTTTCCCGGCGCGGTCAAGTCTTTAGGAACAAGTCCGGGATCACGATCAAGGCCGTGAGCCCTGTCCTCGTCTTTCTCCCGCTGGTATGCCTGGGCCTTCATATTCTCTTCATGCATAAGGCGTACGCCCCTTCCATCTTGGCCACACTGCATTTATTCTAGCCCCGAACTAATTGGGTTTCAAGTACACTTTAGGTGCTCAGTTTGCCAACAATGCCTTCAATATCACCCAGTATATGCGCCTCGGGGATGTCCAGTGGCTCTTTCGAGCCAATCTGGGCAAGTTGTGGAGTCCCGCCACCCCTTAGCCCCCAGATCCGGCCCAGCTCTGACACCAGCAAGGCAGCGTTCCGGGCAGGAGGCACATCAGAAGGTTTCTTCCCCTTGCCTGTAGTGTGTGACGCGACCACAAGGGAGAATTGGGGTTCTTGTGAGAACATGAACACAGTCTGCCCTGTGAGTTCACTTGCTGACTTAGCCATATGCCTTAGCTCAGCAGGTTGTTTACCTTCAAGCTTGCACACGGCGAAGTCAAGTCTCTTGGCAATCCAGCGTTCCTGGCCAAAGGTTTCCCCGTCCACTTCAGCGTTCTCATCAAGAAGCTGCCTGGCAGTCTCCCCTATCTCGTGCTCCAAGAGTTGTCTCCTGAGCCGGCCTATTTCCTTTTCAAGGCCGGCCGCCTTTTCAGACAGGGAAGTGACAGCACTAACAAGATCCTGGTAGCCAACTGAAAGCGAGCGCGCAGCGCTGTCAAGCACCCTCTCCTTTGCCCTAAGGTCCGCAAGGGCCCTTTGCCCGCACCGGAAAATCACCCTCACTCCCCCATGGGACCTGTCTAACCGGTTTATCTTGATGATCCCGATCTCGCCTGTGGCCCGGACATGGGTCCCGCCGCAAGCGCACGCGTCAAAATCCCCTATGTACACCACGCGAACCCAGTCTGAAGCAGTGGGGATTCGCCTCCGGATAGTGTCAGGCACCTGATCTGGAGTATGTACGCGGACCTCAACAGCCAGGTTGCTGAATATGATATGGTTAGCAAGATCCTCAACCTCTGTTAGCCGGCTATCGCCCACAGATTGGACATCAAGATCAATGGAAACGTAATCATCGCCAAGGTGGAATCCTACGGTGTTGGCATTGCACACTTCCTCAAGCGCCCTGGAAAGGATGTGCTGGCCTGTGTGTTGCTGCATAAAGTCAAACCGCCTGGCCCAATCAATTCGGCCGCGTACTGCCTGGCCTTTCTCCGGGAAAGTACCACCGGACCCTTTGTCAGGAGACAACACATGGACGATCCTACCGTCTTCCTCAAACACATGGCCTACGCTGAAGCTAATCCCGGGAGTCACTTGGATTGTCCCGCGGTCACTAGGCTGGCCTCCGCCTTCAGGGTAAAACAAGGTGGAATCAAACACTGCGTAGACATTGGCGTCGTCTTGCCAGGCGTCAATCACTGTGGCCGTAAACTCAGTATCATATGACTTTTCCCAGTACAATCTGGTTGTATGGTTAGCTGTATCCATCAAGTCCTTCATCCTTCGCTTAGGAATTATGGTTTACCAAACTAGTTTTCTACAGTTTGCCCAGTTTCCCTCCTGCAAGGCAAGCTCCCGGAGCCTGCGCTGTTGAAAGGAGGTAGCATCAGGAGCCGGGTGCACGGGCATAAGGATCCAGTGTACAATAGATTTGGTACGCATCTAGAGAAAGGAATGGTCTATTGCTACCTCTATACCTGTTGTTCATGATCGTCATGGGAATCCCGGCCCTATTTTTCCTTCTTTACCTCAACGTGGCGGCGCTCTCTTTTGAGAGCTTAGGGCTTTCACCCCAAGGAGCTTTTCTTGTATTTGCATTGTCTTTGTTAGGCAGTGTGATAAACATACCGGTCAAGCGGGAACAGACCATTACCCGGCCGGCAGTCCCCTCCCTGCTCTCGATATTCTTCTACTATCCGCCGGTGGTACAAGAACGCGTTCTTGCCGTCAATCTTGGCGGAGCAGTGGTTCCCCTGGCGGTGAGCTTGTACCTGTTGCCAATGGCCCCCTTTATTGCAGTGGTCTTAGCTACAGCAATTGTGTCGGTGATATGCTACACGGTTGCCAGGCCGGTTCCAGGGCGGGGCATAGCGATGCCTGCTATGGTACCCCCTCTCACCGCTGCCCTGTCAGCTGTAATCCTTGCCCGGGGGAGCGCCGGAACTGTAGCTTACATCGCTGGTACAATGGGGACTCTCATTGGAGCGGACCTTATGCATCTGAAGGATTTGCGGCGTATGGGCCCTGGCGTGCTCTCCATCGGAGGTGCCGGGGTGTATGACGGCATATTTCTTGCCGGACTGATAGCAGCGTTTCTCGCTGCTAGGTAAGGGAATATGAGATCATAGCTGCTCTTAATTCTCTTGTTGAGCCCGTTAACTTCTCTAAAAGGCAGGACCGCCCCGGCTGGCCAGCCAAACAGGTCCGTGCCAGGGCGGCCCTGTCTTCCAATCAAACGTACCTTATTTCCGCCTATTTCCGCCTAATCACCCGGCCGGCGATCTCACCGGTACTGTCGCCGTTTTCCACAACCATTACGCCGTTAATCATGACGTATTCGATACCCACAGGGTACTGATTTGGTTCTTCAAAGGTAGCTTTGTCGATTATGGTATCAGGGTCGAACACTGTAATATCTGCCTTCATACCAGGTCTTATCAGCCCCCTGTCAGTAAGACCCAAACGCGTGGCAGTCATACCTGTCATCTTGAAAACGGCGTTTTCAAGGGTCAGAACCTTCTCTTCCCGTACGTACTTGCCAAGTACCCTGGGAAAAGTGCCGTATGCCCTGGGATGGGGTTTCCCTGTAGCCAGGGGTCCGTCTATTGCCCTGCATGATGAGTCAGAACCTATCATAACCACCGGGTGGGCCATGACCATCTTGACATCCTCTTCGCACATGCCAAAATTGGCGTACCCGACTCCGAGCTCTTCGTCAATAAGCAGTTTGAATGCTGCGTCGACCTCGGACAATCCAAGAATCGATGCGATTTCGGGAATTCTCTTGCCTTCAGCGAATTTGTTCTTCTCGCTGGCTACTGACGTAATGAGCATCTTGGACCAACCATCAACAGGCCCTTGGTAGTCCTGGACTTCCTTCTTGAGCCTGGCGCCGGTTTCAGGATCCTTTAACCTGGCCAGAAGCGCCTGGGACCCTCCTTCATGAGCCCATGAAGGAATTATGGCCTTGAACCCGGTTGCCGAAGCTATATAGGGGTATTGGTCGCAAGTGACGTCCAACCCTTGGCTGCGGGCTTCATCAATCATGGCTAGCGACTCCTTGACCAGCCCCCAAGCGGCCTCTCCCGATGCTTTGTGATGGGATATGTGAACCGGAACGTTACCTTCCCGGCCTATCCGGATAGCCTCCTCCACAGACTCAAGCAAGCGCTTGCCCTCGTTACGCATATGGGTGGCATATATCCCGCCATAGGCGCTCATGGTTTTTGCAAGCTCAATTAGTTCCTCTGTGTCTGCAAAGGAACTTGGCGGGTATATAAGGCCGGTGGAAAAGCCAAATGCCCCGGAAGACAAAGCTTCCACCAGTAGATGCTTCATCTCTTGGAGTTCGTCTCCTGTGGGACGCCTGGCATCGTAACCTACTGCACTACTGCGGAGGGCACTGTGACCTACCAGCGGAACAATGTTAATACCAACCCCGTTTGCCTCAAGGGCTGACAAGTACTCGCCAAAAGTAGACCACCTGAGCTCCTCTCCTTCTTCCAAGATGGAGGGACTTTCTCCTTTCCCAGTTGCCGGTGCAGGTGAAGCACCACACTGCCCGGTGACCTCGGTGGTCACACCCTGGCGGATCTTGCTTTCGCCCCGCTTGTCAACAAACCAGCACGAATCTGAGTGGCTGTGGGCGTCTATGAACCCTGGTGAAAGAATCATGCCCTTGCAGTCAATTACTCTCTTGGCCCCTGCATCGATCTTGTAGGAAACTTCTCCGATCTCGTCGCCACGGACGGCAACTTCGCCGTAAAACCAAGGCGCTCCTGTACCGTCTACTATCCTGACATTCCGGAAGATCAGATCGTACACCATATCACCCCTCATATGATTTGAACCCTGACCACTAGCCTAGACACCTGTAACAACGGGAACAACAGCCTAATCCTATCTACCGGCTACCAGCCATTGAACGAACTTCTGGGAAGCATGATGGTACTTTGATCTGATTCGCTTAACGGGCTTTCCATTCCTTCAAGAATGGGTACTTAGCCCTCTAAAGTACACGTTGCTAATTGCGATAATGCATAAAGGGAGGTAGTTTCATTGGCAAACTGTGTAAAGTGCGGAGCATCAAACCTTGGAATGGGTCGCACCGACTTGGTTATCGTAGACGAAACATGGTACTGCAGCAGATGCCTAAAGTCGACACTAGGAACTGTATCGTGTAGCAAATGCGGTAACCAGCCATTCCGGTCAGGCGAGCACTTCAAGACCATCAACGGAGAAGTGCTTTGTACTGACTGCATGGAAAAACAGGGGATAATGAAAAAATACGACTACGTTATGTCGTCAGTGATGTCCAGGCCAAGAGCTGCCAGAACCACACAAGCGCCTCGAGGCCTTGCGGCCCTTGGTACGATGAAAGATCTCTTAGAACAAAACCTGGAGCCAGGAGAAGAGGTAGAAGTGGCAGTGCTTGGAAATACAGGGGAAGCCCTGGCATGTTCGTCTAAGCACCTGTTCATTTTGAAGGCGGGGATGGCTTCAGGTTCCCTTACAGGCAGGAAGTGCATTAAGTACCGGTGGAACCAGATCACAGGGGCGGAGATCAAAGCGGGAGCGCTATACGGCCTGATCGAAATCCAGGGAAACGGGCTCCCGTCACATGATGCCAGAAACATAAGCCAGGTAAAGCAAGCTGAAAATGCAGTAACATTCCTTATTGCAAAGCAAGGTGAATTCGAAGACGCCTTGAGCACCATAAAGCAGTACATCTGAGGTTATAACCCTTGAATGGAAAATTGCAGCCCGGATGCCATTAGTTCCATAACTTGTCCGGAAAGAAACCTCCTGTGTGACGGGCAAAATACCCGCAGGAGGGTTCTTACTTGTACACCAGCACACCTATCAGGCATCAGGGAAATGAGAGCTTGTTTCTTGCCTTAGAAATGTCGCTCATATGCACGGCAGCTGGAATTCCCCTGCACGTCCATGCAGAGGGGCTCAGGGGGACGGGGAAAACCACTGTTATGCGCTGGGCCAGGCAGATAGCACCTAAAATCACCCGCTTAAGGGGGTGCGTTTACCAGTGCAGGCCGGACCTACCCCATTGCCCAGACCATTCAGAATCCACCTCTTTAAGCCATAATGAAACTGAAAGCGTATCCATGCCCTTCATCGAGATTGGCCACGGGGCAAAGCTAGGGACTATCCTGGGAAGCGTAGACCTTGCCAGGTTAACTGATCCCAGGGGCCCCAAGGCTGCGCTCCTTCCCGGAGCTATACCGATGGCAAACAGGGGGATTGTGTTCATTGATGAGATAAACAGGCTTGCAGAAACGGCACCTGAAATAACCGACGTGCTGCTCTCAGTCATGGGAACCAAACCGGGCAAGATCAAGGTCGAAGAAGTGGGGCTTGAGCCGTGCGAAATACAGGTGAATTCATCAGTGTGGGCTACGTCCAATCCCGATGAAGACCCTGGCCCGCTGGAAGAGATCAGGCGGCAATTGTCTGACAGGTTCGATATGGTAGTGCCCGTTCACAGGCCATCAGACCCCCGTGTGGTGCAGGAGCTTCTGTTGAGCAAACACCGGACCGTCCCAGTTCCTGAACGGGACCACAAGATTTCCGGAAGCATAGGGCAACAAGCCCTGAAGCTTTCCAAAGTGACTGTTCCCAAGGAAATCATAAAGTACATCTCAAATCTGTACGTGGAATGCAACATTGAAAGCTTAAGGGCCATTGAATCCCTTGAGTTGACAGCCAGATGTCTTGCGGTGATGCGGGAAAAGCAGGAAGTGTCCCTGGATGAAATATCTACGGCAATGCCCATGGTCCTAAGGCACAGGACGGAACCTATGGTGCTTTCGGAAATCCTGAAGGACCTGGAACTACGGAAAGCTGCCGGCGCTGGAATCCGTGAAAAGCAGGAACAACAAAAGGGCGCCGGCGGAGTTAACATGCCACACCAGCCCAAATTGCAGCATCCGCCTGACGCGCCCACTGGTTCCAGGTCGCCTGAAAGCTCTGACGGGTGTGCGCCCAAAGATTGGGCTGGCAGTGAGGAGAAGGGTAAACACAGTTTGGCAGATCGGCCACCCGTACCCAGACTGGCTTTTGAACCGCCGCGGCCAAACTACCTGTCAGATCGGCCAAAGGATCCTACAAGTTTGAACTTGCAGGGACGCAACGGCCAGAGACAAGTAGGCTGGCTTCAGAAGCTGCTGTCCCGGTACCACAAGGGCATGAACACTTCCGGTGCCATCAATTCCGGTACCATGCGAAGCAAAGGCCTTTCACAGCAAAATGCAGTAAGCAACCGTTCTAACGCTTCTACCGGCGGAGAATGGGGTCATATGAAGCAAGAGGCACACGGGGCACCTAAATCAAACCAGCTTGGCCGCAATCATTTCGCCCCCTCATCTCCTGTGTCGCCTCCTGAAGCTGCACGGGCCATTTCTGAACTCAACTGGGAAGAAATCCTGTTGCCATTTGGGTGGAAGGGCCATAGGGAATGATCTTCTTTCCAAAGGGCGCTTGTCCCGGACAAAAAAGCGCAATCAGGCGCCTTCATGAATTGATGAACATACCTGTTCCTGTGCGCGTGGGTGAGACCGCAGTAGTGTCAACCAAAGTACACCTACAGGATCCTGCCCTGCCCGATAAGATTACCGCGGTGATGAACTCTGATGCCGGCCAGGTGTTTTATCACAGGAATGCCCAAAACGAAGTAATCCACATCGATGTGTTTCATTCTGAAGGCAGAATAAAGCCTGAGGATGTAGCCCGTTCAATAGTAGATGCAGTGTCGCGCACTAATTTGGAAACAATTGACGGCATCCCCGGCCCCTCGCTCATACCTTTCCTTCCCTACATCGACATTCAGACTGCAGTTGGAGGCGGCAGGGTTGACGGACCCCTCCTCTATGGACGTGAAGCAGGCGTGAGGCAGGCACATGTAACCCACGTTCACCTGGCCATTCTCAACGTGCATGTACTGGTATCTTCCATTTTCGTCATTGTCGGGTCAGTGGAAGCTGCGATACAAAACGCAGGTTTAGAGCTGAGGAAGATAAGCTATGTAGCTGCGGAATCAGGTAGCGCACCAATGGACCTAGGGGACTACAGGACACTCACCGACTCGCTTCTCAAACAATCAGGCAGGGACCCCCTGACAAACACAACTCCGGCCTTGTCGTGGTACAGGGCTGAAGCCCTTGCCAGGCAGGCGGCCCAGGTGATCGGCACCACCGGCGACGCACTGGACCTTTTGCAAGCCCTGTCTGCCGGGATGCATCCCGACGAGCTCACAAGGTTCAGGGGTCCCAAGGGCCGGAAAACCGGTGAAATCCGCCAGGCGCTCATGAAGTCTGACCTGATTCAGTTGGACTGTCACCAATACAAGCTTACCCCCCAGGGGGAAATGGCCCTGGACCACCTGCGGCGCCATAGTTCAGAAATAGAAGCTTATCTCAGGCGGCTGCTGTGGTCGCTGCCTGCTGCCAACATACCCGCGCCTGAAAGGAAGGGTACCACCCTCAAGCCAGGCAATGCAAGATCAAGGGGATATGCCCTGCCAAAAGAGCGAGGCGACATAGCAGGCCATCTGGCCGTAGCTGAAAGCATAATAGCCAAAGGCACAACCCGTGGTCCTTTGAAACCCTCCCACCTCCGGTTCTGGTATACCCGCGGGATAAAGTCCAGGCCTGTGGTGCTGCTGCTTGATGCGTCAGCATCCATGGCGGGAAAGCGCATGGCGGCGGCAAAAGAGTTTGCCAGGCACCTAATAATCACAAGCAAGGAAAAAGTATGCGTGGTCGTGTTTCAAGACTCAATGGTGGAAGTGATATGCGATTTCACCAAGAACCCACGCACGCTTGAAGCAGGGCTTGCCCGTATACGGGCTGAAGGGCTTACGCCCCTAGCCAAAGGTTTGGAGAAGGTCGGTGAGCTTTGCCGGGGCAAAATCAACAAGCCACTAGTACTGTGTGTTACAGACGGAATCCCGACTGTGCCTTACAGGACCCTTTCCCCCATTGAAGACGCAATATCCGCCGCGAAAAAGCTGGCAAGACAAGGCATACACATAGGTTGCATAGGACTTGAGCCGAACCACAGTTTCCTTAGGCAGATGATGCAGGCAGCTAAGGGATCTTTGTATATAGTTGACGAACTTGAAGCATCCACAATGGCAGCTATAGCCCGCAAAGAACAAAGCGGATGACATGTTTCAGAATCTGCTGCTTACTAACTGTTCCCCTGGATCCTGCCATGATCTCGCAGTAACAGTTTGAGGCCTGTATGAATAGATTGAGAGCACGAAGTTGCTGGGGAGGAGAACTGTTGAACGCTTTTCCGGGATATGCTCTTGGCGCCGCAAGTATGCAAGGTCCAGGGCAGGCACGCCACTTATTTCAAAACCCTAATCTGTCCCAAGAACGAGCTCCTATTATTGAGGCCCTGTTTGCGTACAGGGATATAGTCAGACTGCATATGCCCGGCCACAGGGGAGGAAAGGGGGCTGATCCGCTCTTTGCGTCGTTACTTGGGCAGGAGGCTCTTCTGAGTGACGTCACAGGTGTACCTGCCATGGATGAACTGCATGAACCCCATGGATGCATCCGGGAAGCACAGGAACTTGCAGCAGGTCTTTTCGGCGCAGAGCAGACCTATTTCGTCGTCAACGGAACCTCAGGCGCTATTCACACTATGGTGCTCTCGGCGCTCAATGACGGAGATTACATCGTAATACCGCGAAACATACACAAGTCGATCCTGTCTGCCATAATCCTTGCAGGTGCCCACCCCTTATTTGTCCAGCCGGTATACGACGAATATCTAGGGTTTGCCTTGGGAGTTGAGAAGCGCACCCTCATCCGGTTCCTGAACACCAACCCAGATGCCCAGAATGCTAAAGCTGTGTTGCTTGTCAATCCTACTTACTATGGAACTACCCAGAACCTTACCTCAATATGCCGGGCAATCCACAAACGTGGAAAACTGTTGCTGGTTGATGAAGCCCACGGCCCTCATTTCCATTTTCACAGAAGCTTGCCTGAGCCTGCCCTGAGGTCTGGAGCAGACGCCGTCGCCCAGGGTGCCCATAAGATGATTGGCGCCCTAACCCAGGCATCAATGCTGCACATACAGGGACCTAGGATTGACAGGGCGCGCGCTAAAGCATGGTTCCAGTGCTTGACGTCAACCAGCGCTTCGTACCTGTTGCTGGCATCCCTGGATGCTGCAAGGCGCCAAATGGCTCTTCACGGGCCGGAACTTATAGGCCGTGCGATTGAACTGGCCGACACATTGAGGGAAGAAGTAAACCATATCTCAGGTCTATACTGCTTCGGTCATGAAATTACGGGTCAACCCGGGGTAGACGCGCTGGATCCCACTAAGGTAACAATAACCGTGAAAGAACTTGGGATCACCGGATACCAAGCTGAAATCTTCCTAAGAGACAAAATGGGGATCCAGGTAGAAATGTCTGACCTGAACAACGTCTTGGTAATCATGAGTTTCGGGAATACGGCAGAAGATATCCGCGCGCTCCTGCAAGGCCTGCGCGCCCTTAAGCGTGCCGCTGAAATCGGGCAAATCCCTAAGAAGCTAAAGGCAGTCCAGGAAACCGTACCTAACCTTCCCCCTATCCCAGAAATGGCGCTTACCCCAAGAAAGGCTGTGCAGGGTAAATGCACAAGAGTGCCCCTTAACGAAAGCTTGGGCCGGGTCAGCGCTGAAGTGGTCACTTGCTACCCACCGGGCATCCCTATCCTGTACCCGGGCGAAGTGATCTCAAAGGAAACTCTGGACTACCTCGACATGATGAAGAAATTGGCGTTTGGGATTTCAGGTCCTGAGGACAAGACACTAACTACACTACGAGTGGTGGAAAACGTGTGAAAAAAGCGATCTTGAATGCCTGGCCTTCGGTAGTGGTTGGTGACAGGAACCAGTGGCAGTCCAAACTTACGCTGGAACTCACTGGATTGCCTGAGGAAATAAGGTTTAGGGCGTTGCCGGATAACGCAGGTACTAACACTGGACTTAAGCCCGCACATGCAGCGGGCTTTGCAGCCGGCCTGAGTGCCCTTTGCAAAGATGCTCATAGGTATAGGTTCACCCTCCAAGGTGTGGACCTTGTTATGGCAGAGGACGATATTGTGGTAGCTGATGGGCTTATAAAACTGGTGAGGGTACACCCAGGCCGCCATACAGGACCCGGGAATATGTCAGAAAGCCTGCCCCAAATACACCTGGATATTTTCACCGAATACCCGTTGCCGGAACAAGGTGACAAGCTAGCTGTAGACATACAGCAGACTCCCGGCCTACCTGCTACAGTAACCTTTAGTTTTTCGCGCAAGCCGTTGCGGGACCTCTTAGGAGGTGTCAGAATCGGGATTGATCCGGGGCACGGGGGCAAGGATAAGGGTATCCAAGGCCCTGTTGATCTTACAGAGAAATATGTAGCGCTTGAGATATCCAGGGAACTATGTAACTTACTTGAGCTGTCAGGAGCCCATCTGGTAGTTACACGCACCGGCGATCTGGATGTGACGGAAAAAGAGCGATTGCACATACTCAGGGCAGGAAATCCGGCGCTGTGCGTTGAGATCCATGTCTCAGGCAGCGACAACCCCCTTGCACAGGTTTACAAGCTTGCAGCAACCCAGGACTGCAGCGATTCACAACTACTTGGAAGGGAGATAGCCCTGGCGTTACATGAACGTATGGGTATCAGGCCTGAATCAGCCGTTTTGCCGCCCCGGCCTGGCCTGGAGGTGCCGTATGTCAGGGTAGAGCCCCTATGCCTGACCTATTTTGCCGACGAAGCCAACTTCAGGGCACCCCTGTTTAGGAAAAGGCTTGCTCAATCAATATACAACGGTATCTCGCGATACCTCCATAAGACCAAGGTCCGGCAATCGTGAGAGAACCGTGGGAGAACCCTTGAGGTGAGCTCAAGTGCCATACCGCTGGAGTGAACAAAACACCGCCATACTGAGAATCCGGACCCACCTTATCACTGAAAAGGATGACCCTGTCGATGTGATCGACAAGTACACCAAAGCCATAGCAGCGCCTGGGGATCTGGTGGGGATAGCTGAATCAGTGGTAGCCATTATGCAGGGACGGGCTATTGATCCGGACGCTGTGAAGCCAGGAATCCTGGCCCGTCTCTTGTCCAGATTTGCACACCCCGATTCCAGTGTTTCGGCGGTGCGTTCAATGCAAATGGCTATCAAAGAAGTAGGGGTTCCCAAGATCATGGCAGCTGCGTTGTGTGCCCTGGTAGGAAAAATCCTAGGTATCAAAGGGTTGTTCTTCCGGGTGGCAGGTCCTGAAGTGGCCCAAATCGACGATTCCGGCGGAACAATGCCGCCGTTTGAGAGGCATATAATCCTTGGGCCCAAGCACCCTGACAGGGTGGCCAGGCAAGTGTGGAAACGAACAGGGTTATGGACTTTGATACTCGATGTCAACGATAAAGGGGCTGTAGACATACTCGGAAGTAGTCTCCCGCTCAAGCCCCATCAATCTGAGTTCATCAAACACGTCCTCAGGTCCAACCCCTTTGGCAACGACGATCAGAAAACCCCTCTCATATTGATCAAGTTCCTAAAACCAGGAGCCGGGGAAATCCCCGGCCCCGTATAGACATAGTCTTCTCTATGTTGCCTACTGTCTTGACTCTATCCTGATCTCAACCGCTGTGTGACCGTCTAAGGCGACTCTCACAACATCACCCTTCCTGAGATCTTCCCAACCCAAGGTCCTGTTGTTGTAGCTAACCTTCGTTTCAGAATCTGCTATCACCAGAGTCTTCTCTCCCTGGTATTCGACAATCAGGACCGCCGCATAATCGTAGCGGGTAACGGTTTCAATCTTGCCATAGAGATCTCCGAAAGGAATTGCCTGCTTCGTAGCCAGAACTTCTATCTTTACCGCTTCTTCACCGTCGTGCTTCACCTTTACCTTGTCGCCAGCTGCCAGTCTGTCAGCGGAAATCTTGGTAGTTCCCCGGAAGATTTCAGTTGCGGAGCCTACAGTGAGCACCAACTGCTTGCAGTCGTCCTGCTTTATGGTTATGATCCGTGTCCTGACAGTGGGTCCGGCCTTTATCTCAGCGATAATGCCTGTAGTTTCCTGAGCCTCATCGTATTTCTCAACGATCTCGACTTCTACTCCGTTATCTTTCGCCAGTTTCACCCTTACCTTATCTCCGGCCTGTATCTGAGTCCTGGGTACAAGCTCGCCTTTGTATGTTACCTTCACATTGGAAGCCAGGGTGATTCTGTGGGTCTTGTTACTGCTATCCTGTACTTCAATGCTCATTTCGTCCTTTGACACGCGTGTCCTGGTAACAACTCCTGAGACGTACCGGACCTCGCTCAGCCGTTCAATTACCTGTATATAGACAACCCGGTTGTCTACAATCACAAAAGCAGCTACATCGCCAACGGCCAGATCTTTGAAGCTTATGGTGTCGCCTTCGTACTTAATTACAACGTCAGCATGCAGGGTTAAGGAACGCTTCCTGCCGGCATCAGTCTCGATTTCCAGGGTACGCGTACTGCCTGAGGTTTGCTTTGCCTTAATTGTGCCGGTCAGATGGGTACTTTCATCTTCAAGTATCCGGATATAGTACAGTTTGCCATTTTGCAGTTTCCCGAAAATAACGTCTCCTGCCGCAAGCCGGGAAGCTGCATATTCGTAACGCCCGTCAGTTACTGTGCAATCCCGGTCCAGGGTAAGAGTCTCTGAACCCTTGTCTGTCTTAACTGTAATTACCACTTCGCCTTTGCTCGTGGTGAGTTTTGTTACAATCGTACCCACAATCTCACCGGTTTTTATTGGCGCGGGAGTGCCACGCTTGACTATGGTAATCAGAACTGCAACATCAGCCGGGTTGGTCAGTACCTTCACTGTATCCCCAACTCTGATGTCGCTTACCGAACCCTGTTTTGAGTCTTCCAGGAACACAACTGCATCCTTGGAAACCGGATATTCGTACACCTTGCCTGAAGCAACCATGATTTCAATGGAATTCCTTGAGACATCAACCACGGTTCCCGTGATATAGTACGGCATCTCATCAGGAAGTTCTTCGTTGATCAGCCTGTCAAGTATGGCGGCCATCTCAGCCCTGGTAACCGGTTTGTTGGGCTGGAACGTGTTGTCAACGTATCCTTTGAACAGGCCCATGTCCACCGCTTGTGCTACGTATCCCCAATAGCCGTCAGGAATCGCCTTGGCATCTTTGAAATCCAATTTAGCATTCATCTTAGCTTCAGCAAGTTTGCCGTTTCCGCTGGCTCTGACCAAAGCTTTGGCTACCCATGCGCGGGTTGCCGGTTTTTCTGGATGCAGGTCATCCAGTTCCACCCATCCCTCATCCACAGCAATAAGGATGTATCCCAGGGACCATCTTGCGGATTCGGGCACATAGGGATACCATGAGCCGTTTGAGTAGAACCATCCAGGAGCGTCGTCATTTTCATACTTCCAGTAATACCAGTGGTTTTTCAGCCTCTTGTTATCTTGCTTCTTTATGTCCTGGTCAATGCTCAGATATATGCTACCAAACCTTTTCGCTAGTTCCTCAGCTTCATCTTCCAGGCCAAAAGCCCTCACCATCATGGCCAGGGCTTCAGCTTGTTTCACCGGATCATTGGGTTTGAATACATTGCCGTCGTAACCTGAAATTATCCCAAAGCCACGCATCCTCAAAATGGATTCAAGCGCCCAGAAAGATGCCCCAACATCAGAGAAGCCCAGCTTGTGGGTCTGTTTCAAGACCTTCTCTGCCTGTTTCATCAGTTTTTCTATCATCTTGGCCATCTGCTTTTGCGACTTGCTCTTGGCTTCAGCGAACCCGGACATCCCCACCAGGATTGAAAACATCAATACCAGGACCAATGCAGTCCTAAGTATCAGTCTTGCTGACCTGGACGGCCGGTACGTAAGTTTTTTCCCACCAGCCAAACTTACCGCCTCCTATACTGGTTTGCATTTGGGTCAAGGTTGCCCCTGTTATGCTGGGACAAGTCAAACCCGAATGCTTTCAGCTATACAATCGACGGGAGGCGATTGCTTGTGGGTGTGTATCATGCCATTTTTTGTTTGTGGTGCCTATTTATGTGGCTTGAATGCTCCTGACTTGGCGGCTTCTAGACTCGGCCTGTAACGCTTCGGCGGCCTGGCAGTTGGACAGAAGATGTGAAACTCAGCGGCCTTAACTAACTCCCTTGGAGTCTCTCTAGGAGTTCTGAGTAGAATCCGGCGTCGCTATCGCATGAAGCTGAGAGCCGTTCCATGGGACACAATCCATCACCGGTGCGGTTTAGTATCGATGGCACGAATTCACGTCCATCCACCTGTATACCCCTGGCAGCAGCTTCAGCCAGCACCGGTTGGCTCACCAGGCCTCCCCACATCGCCCTGGCCCTCATGAGCACTCCCAGTCTGAAAGCAGCGAGACCAAGCACCCTGTCGCCAAATACAAGATTGGGGTGCTGGCGTGCAGTTTGGCCCATTCTCTGCAGGATCAGAAGAGCAGGCTTAATCCCACTGCCTTTTTCCCTATCCAGCACCTTTCCGTCAGCAACAAGCACTGAAGACCATCCTGAATCAATCTGCTGTTTCGCTGATTCAAGGCTGAGGGAAATGCTGTGTTCATCTTGTCTGCAAGCCTTTGAACAGGTGCAATCTTTCGAATCGGTTTGCTCAAATCTTGGCAAATGACCTTCCCCCTCATGACTAGTCTATCGTATGATACCAGGTCTTGCATACCTCAGCATCAACAAGGTATCAAGATCGGCCAGGTTTCCGCTGGACTCGATACGAAATCGACCACTTCCGCATCAAACCTGGTACTGAAATCAAGCACCTTAAGCCTAAGCTGGTATCAAAACCGACCACGTTGGGAGCAAACCTTAGGGTGTATCACTGCTTTCCCGCAATTGCCATGTCGCCGGTCAAGGCCGTATTCCCGCATGACCATTTAAGCATGTCATAACAGTTTTGGCACGAACCTGCAAACGCAAGTCTAAGTCACCGATCCAGGACATCAATCATCATCACATTCAAAAACCGGTGGGGATTTTCCTCCTGGTAATGATTTTCCGGAAAACAAGGCATCATATGTCTGAGGTGGTTAATCATGCGAAACCTGTGGACCAGAGCCCTTTGGGGTGGCGTTACCGGAATAGCTGCGATGGACATTATTTTGGGAATCGGCAGAAGCGCCGGATTGGTACAACTCAACCTGTTGGGGGGGCTGGCTGATCTGGTGTCAACCGGGGGCGTAGCGTATTCTACCAGCGGGGCAATCTTAGGTTTTGTGATCCATTTGCTTGCCGGTGTGTTGTGGGCGCTGCTTTTCGCCGTGATAGTGCGCAACTTGCATTCCAGGCATAATCTAATCCTGGGGCTCATCAACGGGCTTGTCGTGTGGCTCCTGTGGGGACTTATCTTACCGCCTCTGGGAATCACGCCCCAACCGTGGAGTCTGGGGACTCCCAACACCATCATGACTTTGATAGCTAGCTTGGTCTATGGTTTAGCCACAGGGATTGCCACAAGCGAAGACCTTCTGGCAATAACGTGACAAAACAACGGGAACCTGACGTCAACAGTGGGTATCTTGGGCATTAGATGTATGCTTCCCGGTGGCTTGTTCGGCTTGAACTCTGTATTCTGCCTCTTCATGCCTTTGTGTAGTTTGAGCAGTTTCATCAGATTCCGGGCGTCCGGGCTTAGATGTACCTTTCTGTGACGCCCATGCGCGGACCTTGTCCCAAAGCCCGAACCGGTTCCCCAGCCAGGCGAATGCCACCACCGCTATAGTAAGCCCCATTGTAACTATGTCAAAGTTCCGGTCCAGGAACGAAACAGCTTGTTCGCCAAGGAAGTACACCAAAGCGCCTTCCAGGAAGAACCGCGCCCCCCGTCCTACTACAGATGCAATCACGAAGGGCCAGACCTCTACCCTAAAGATACCGCCGGTCAAGGTAAAGAGTTTGAACGGAATGGGCGTAAAAGCTGCAATTCCCACCGCCCACCCTCCGTATTTGGAAAACAGGACTTCAATGGCTGAAATCTTATCTTGTGCGAAATACCTCTCAACAAGGGGCCTGCCTGCTTTTCTCCCAATGGCGTACCCGGCCAGGGCTCCTGCAATCGACGCCGAGCTTGCCAGCAACGCATACCAGAAACTCAAACCGGGGTTCATTAAAGCCATGGGTAACAGCACAACATCAGGAGGTATAGGGAAGAATATGGACTCACAAAAAGACAGCAACACCAGTCCCAACTGGCCGTATTCCAATATGATATCCACTGTCTCGGGACTGAGCACTGTACTCTCTCCTTAGTGTCCGGCTAACACGGAACACCTTTGAGGGGGTTGTAGCGTTCTCCGGGTTAGACTGGCCGAAGAGTGTTCAAAGAAATGGCAAGCAGGCCTGTAAGCCGGGTTCTGTCGAGGGTAGTCATCTATCTGGGAGAAAGGTTACCCTTTCCCTCAAGCGGCCATACCCAGGGGCTCAGCGGGCAACGTCATCGCCCCTCTATTCGGCCTTGCTCCGGGCGGGGTTTGCCTGGCCAGCCGGTCACCCGACTGCCGGTAGTCTCTTACACTACCATTTCACCCTTACCCCTGTCCGCCGTTTCCAGCCCTGGTTACCTAGAGGCTGGGCATGCCTCTGGTAAGGCAGGAACCACGTGACAGTGGCGGTATGTTTCTGTGGCACTTTCCCTAAGGTCACCCTTGCTGGGCGTTACCCAGCGCCCTGCCCTGTGGAGCCCGGACTTTCCTCAGGCAGCTTAAGGCCGCCCGCGACTACCTAGCCTGCTTACCACAACACAATATAACAAGGCCGGTGGAAGGCGTCAAAGCGTCCAATAACGCTTGACATCCAGAAATACCGGCTACATAAGTCTACTTCTGCCTGGCTTCCTGTGTCAACCATTCCGGCCTGTCGTCTATTTCCTAGCTGCGCTCATAAACCCTGGTCATCCAAAAGCTGCTATGGTCCCCAGCAAGTGCTCTGCAGTTTACATGCTGCCGATAGTAACCAACACATGCTCCTAGAATTCGACCATAGGTGCTTCTTCAGCCCCCTCTGCCATCTCAAAGTAGGTCCTAGGGCCAAACCCCATAAGTCTGGCAATGACCACAGCCGGGAACTGCTTGATTCGCGTATTGTAAACCCTGACCTGCTCATTGAATCTGAGCCGCTCTACTGCGATGCGGGTTTCAGTGCCGCTAAGTTCATCCATGAGCCTGATAAACTGGGCGTCCGCCTTGAGTTCAGGGTAGTTTTCTACAATCACCAACAGCCTGGCAAGAGCTGACTCAATCTCATTGCTTGCAGCTGTCCGTTCTTCAGGGGTTGCTGCCTGGTTTAGCCTTGCCCTTGCATCTGCAATGGCCGTGAACACTTCTTCTTCGTGTTGGGCATATCCCTTAACAGTAGCTACAAGGTTGGGGATCAGGTCGTGCCGCCTTTGCAGCTGGTTCTCTACCTGCGCCCACTGCCCGTCAATTGCCTCGCTCTGCCTCACAAGTCCGTTATAAGTCGAAACCAGCCAACCTCCGATAAGCACTATTATCCCCAGTATTACCAGAAGACCAGTGATACCTTTCTTCATAGCTTTTCCCTCCCGTTACTCGCCTTGGTCAAACCGGTCCGTGTAAGGCGGTTGGACAAACTCCCTCTTCCTGTGCTGGTCCAATTTCATGCCAGGCCAGAGAGGTTACCACCTCCTGCTTGCACCGCCTCCGCCGCTCCTGCCGCCGCCAAAACCTCTTGGGCCGAAGGACCCTCTTCCACTGGATCCACGACCCCCGCCAAACCCTCCGAAAAACGGCCCTGGCCCACCGGCAATCGGGCCTGAGCCCGGCGGCCTTACTATCGGCCTTGTCCTGTACCTCTTCTCGTCGTTATATCCGCAAACGGGACACCTATACGCCCTGACGGCAAGCCCACCTACTGATGCGGTAGCTTGCTGGATTATCTTATCAGTGATGACCAGCCTAGACTTGCACCTGGGACAGCGTCTTCTCTTTATGCCCTGATATGCCAGGAGGGCCACGGGCAGCAGTATAATCCCTGCAACTAACAGCACCATTCCCGTTGGAATCCCCGGCTGCACATATCCATCCCCTGGAACAAGAGGCCAGTATCCCCCATGCTCCTTAATCTGGAGTTCTATGCCCGCATCCTGGGCAATGTATTCAGCCGCATTCAAGAGCCCTGCGTATAGGCCCTTTCCATATTCCTCATTCCTGAAATACGGAATCATCATATCGAGGCATTCGCCTGCCCTGCCGTCAGTAATAACCGGCTCAAGCCCATATCCTACCTCCATGCGGAGCTCTCTTTCTTCCATGGAGAGGATCACAAGCAGACCCTTGTCCTCATTCTCCTGGCCGATTCCCCATTTCTCGTAAAGGTTGACCCCGTACATCTCTATGGATTCATCACCATGTTCACTCACAATCGCCACGGCAAAGGTAACCCCTGTTTGCTCCAAGACCGCGTCTACAAGGGCATTGAGACCGTCAATATCTGATTGGGTCAACACGCCAACATAGTCGTTTATATTCCCATTAGGCTCCGGATAGAGAGAGGCCGGATAGGCCAGGGAACCTGCCGAGACTATAATGGCCAGAGCCAAAACGGCAGTCCCGGCTAGTCTTGCACGGTTCTTCCTGATTAAACCTGTTGTTGTCCCGCGAAATCTCAAGTTCAACATCATATTCAACATCTTAGCCGCCTGCACTCCCCCCTTTCAGCTTTGGCTTACTAATGCTATCACCAATATATATGTTACGAAAGACTGACCGTATAGTCGCAGCAGTCGTTCACGATTGCGAGATCAACTTGTGAAGGTCTAGAACAAGGTTGGACAAGGAATCAGCACGTTTATTCTGCTCCCTGGGTATGTGGTGGATTTCCCACTTGGGGAAAGACCGCAAGAGGTATTTTACCCGGTTGTAGAGGGGAAGCAAATTCCCGCTGGAAACTTTGAAGGAGCCTCTTATCTGTTCAACACACAAGTTCGAATCTGAATAAATAGCCACTTCGTCTATTCCCAGTTTCCTGGCCTGTTCAAGCCCTAAAATAACCCCTGAATACTCTGCAATGTTGTTGGTGGCATTCCCTAAAAACATGGCGCATTCTTTCTCAGGAAGGCCTTCAGCCAGAACCACTGCAGAACAGGCAGCCGGGCCCGGGTTGCCCCTACAGGCACCGTCTGTGAAAATAGTGGCTTTCATGGAATAACCCCCTCTGCCAACTACTTTGACATAAACACACGGGTTCCTTCAATACTTATCGGGTGAAAGCCACGAATCATCTGTCCCAATTCCAGTCCATGAGTTCAGGCCCTGCGCCTAGGTTCTCAAATGTCCCAGCCAGCCCACGGCCAGTTTGAAAAGAGGAGTGGCTCATCAACTCAGCCACTCCTCAGCCAAGCCGCTCCTCATATGGAATCCTGGAAACACACAACCTTCCTACAGCACTCAGGATCTCTTTGTCACAACGGACAAAGCCATTCCCAGCAGCCCTTTTCTCTGTGAAAAGATGTCCTCAAGGGCGTTTAGTACATAGTCAATCTGTTCTTTCGTGACTACCAGAGGAGGTTCAAGCCTCATCACATTGGGATTGTTTAGCGTATACGCTGTAATAGCCTGGTGGTTGCCCAGCAACTGCCCTGCGACAAGCGAAGCGTAATATTCTTTGGCAAACTCGTTGATTGCGCCGGCTGTAAGCTTATCCAGCAGCCCTTCCACAGGCCTGTCAAATTCAACGCCGATAAGCAATCCCTTTCCCCTGACTTCCTTTATCGTCTTGTAGCGTTGCTTGAGCGTCCTAAGCCCTTCCAGGAAGTATTCGCCCAGCTCAAACGCCTGGCGCGGGAGGTCTTCTCCGATTATTTTGCTGATGGTCATGAGGCCCGCTGCGCAAGCCCTGGCGCCACCTCCGAAAGTTGACGTGTGCAAAATCGCCTTGGACATTCCCCCGTACGCCTTCTCCCAGACGGTCCTAGTAGCTACGGTAGCACCCAGGGGCATTACTCCGCCACCCAGAGCTTTGGCAAGACACATGATATCGGGTACGACTCCCTCGTGTTCACAAGCGAACATCGTACCTGTTCTTCCCAAGCCAGTCTGAACCTCATCCAAAATAAGAAGGGTATCGTGAGCCCTGGTTAACTCCCTTGCCTGCTTAAGGTAGCCCTCAGGTGGAACTATCACCCCGGCCTCGCCTTGAACCGGTTCCATGATGACCGCTGCACACCTGTGCCGCTCCAACGCATCTTCAAGCGCATTTATGTCGCCGAACGGCACTTCAACACAACCCGGAATGAGGGGTTCAAAAGGAGTCTTGTACTTCTCACGGCCGCCCACTGACAAGGCACCAAAGGTCTTCCCATGAAACGCACCGGTACAATACACGAACACCTGCTTCCCTGTGGCGATTCGAGCCATCTTCAGCGCACCTTCAACAGCTTCTGCGCCGCTGTTACAGAAAAATGACATGCTCAGATCGCCTGGGAGAATAGCTGCCAAGTCGTGAGCCAGGGCTGCTTGGAGCGCGCTCGCCTGGGCTTGAAGGTAGTTCGGACGGTTACTAGCCTTCTCCATGCCGGCCAGGATGTCCCTGGGGTTGTGCCCAAAAGGCAAGCTCCCGTAACCTCCCAGGAAATCAAGGTAACGGGTGCCGGTTTCATCGTAAACGAAGATCCCCTCTGCACTCACGAAGTTCTTGTCGAACCCGATAGCTGAGAGCATGGTTTTCAAACCAGGGTTCACATGCTTTGCAAACAAGCTGCCCGAGTCTTTTCTGCTTAGATTCAGAGCATTCTCAAGTCCGATAAGGCCATATGTATTCCTGTTGCCTGAGTCTTGATTGTCAGGCGCCGGTCTTGTCCCAGCCACATTATCACCGCTTTCCGTATTTTTGGTGGTTGTATAGGCTCTTTCTGAGGCGGCATACAGCGGAAATAACGCGGTCCCGCCTGTTCGTGTTGCCGCCGGGCTTACCGTAAGTTTGTGCAATTGCTTTTACACATTGTTTGTGCACATTTCCGTGCACGATCATCTTACCTCATTTCACCATGGGGATACAATGGATGTTCCACAAAATAGCACACTAGAGGCGGTCCCGATCGCACCAGCAACGGGATTATGTCACATGAATGCGGTAAGTAAAGTAACCCTCGTTATTATGTCAACATATTGTATATCAGTACGTAGCTGACACCCATGGCGCGGTTTCTCTCCTCCCCCGGAAATCGCGCCGCCCTTCTCGCATTGGTCCGGGTTAGCGTATGTACAGGGCTCATACAGGCCTCATAACTTTTTCAGGAACTTCTGTAACCCAGCTCTTGTTGTCAACATAAGATACCGTAGATTCTTTCCGATGGGAGGGGTACAAGTGTCCAGTCTATCTTGCATCAACGAACAGCTGGCGTTCATTGTTTTCCTCATCCTGATTCTGCTCCTTCTGGGTCTGGACTGAGCCCTAAGAACACGATCGGGGTCGGGATAGCTTGAGTGCTTTCAAGGGGGAGGTGACGCAGAGTGGGACATTTCCTGTTTGACAACCAGCTGGCGTTCATCGTCTTCTTGATCCTCATCCTGCTCGTCTTGGGGCTCGAGTAATCACCTCCTAGAGATGGATGCCGGCAGAGAGTGGGCCCCACACCAGAGAGGCAGCTCCGGATTACCGGAGCTACCTCTCCTGTTGTGAAGCCTTGAGTTCTAGCGTATCCCGTGTCTATGCCGATCAGCAGAGCCCCCCGGCCTAAATCCATAGGTCACTCCCTTGGGCCCCCCTGTGTCTTAGGATCCTGCGAACGAATCTGCGTATTTGCTCCAGAACATCCTGAGACCGCGCCTTAGCCTGTTCAAGTCATCAATCCTGATAAACTCGTTTGGCGCGTGGACATTTGTGTCAGGACCTGACATTGCAAAGAAGAACAAGTAGGTTCCGAGGATATCCAGGAACGCCGCCGCTATGGGCAGGGTTCCTCCCAAACGCACCTTTACGGGCTCGCGGCCGAACAGTTCCCCGAGTACGTCTGCCATTACAGGCAATACAGGATGGCTTTCCGGTATAACGTAGGGTTTGGAGTTGCCCGGGAACACTTTCACTGTGACCCTTACCCCTGGGGGAACACTGTGCTTTATGTGGTCTTCCAACAGCGCGCATATTACTTCAGGATCTTGGTGAGGCACCAGACGGCAAGTGATCTTGCAGCCAGCCTTGGCAGGAATGATTGTCTTGATGCCTTCGCCCTGGAAACCACCCCAAATCCCATTGGCATCCAGGGATGGACGCGTCCACATCCGCTCAGCCAAGCTATACCCTGGTTCACCGAACAGGCCCGGCACTCCTAATCTGTCCCTTATCGCTTCTTCATCAAGAGGGACTTGTTCAAATTGTTCTCGCTCCGCAGGTGATACTTCAGCAACATCGTCGTAGAAACCCTTTACCAGGATCCTTCCTTCTTTATCTTTCAAGCCGGTAAGGATCTCCGCTAATGCTTGAACCGGGTTTTGAATGACCCCGCCGCCTGACCCTGAATGGACATCTGCGTACGGACCTGTCACTTCTACTTGAATTGCTGCCAGGCCCCTGCTGCCAGTGGTGATTGACGGTATTTCCCCGGAAAACATGCCGCCATCCACAGACAAGACAATGTCGCAGGCGAATAGTTCCCTGTGCTCATCCAAGATTTCTTTCAGCGAAGGGCTGCCTATTTCTTCTTCGCCTTCAAACAGGAACTTCAAATTCACAGGCAGCGAGTTCTCTTTGATAGCTTCTTCTGCTGCCAAAACTGCCGGATAGATGCCGCCCTTATCGTCTGAAGCGCCACGGGCAAATATCTTGCCATCCTTGACCTGAGGCTCAAACGGAGGAGAATGCCACTCATCCAGCGGATCGGCAGGTTGGGTGTCATAGTGGCCATAAATCAGCACAGTCGGCGCCTTAGAGTTGTCTTGTGTCTGGGCAGATTTCCTGCCAAATACCACAGGATGACCTTTAGTCTCTATGATCTGCACGTCATCAATGCCAGCACGAATCATCCTTTGCTTCAGCCATCGGGAAGCTTCAGCAAGGTCTGGCTTGTGTTCAGGAATCGCACTAATACTGGGAATCGACAGAAACTCAATGAACTCATCTATGTAGCCCATAGCAGACCCCCCTTGGGATTTCAAAGCAAAATTCAGCGTGATCCCGTATTCTCGAAAATCATATGCTGTACCTTCTGCCCTCACCGACAAGTTCACATGCATCAAAGCTTGTCCGGCATTCAGCCAAGAGCTTCTCTTCCTCATAGAAAGGCCAGATGTGAGTGAGGAGCAGCTTTTTCACCCCTGCCTTCCGCGCGACTTCTCCTGCCTGGGCCGCTGTCATATGTCCTGTACTTGCAAACCCTGCATCTTCCTCTAGGGCAGACGCTTCGCATAAGAATAAATCCGCACCTTGGGCAGCGCTGTAAAGGCCTTGGCACGGGCGGGTATCCCCTGAAAACGCAACCACCTTCCCGCTGGAATCCTCGAACCGTACTGCGCAGGCAGGGTAAGGGTGTTCCACTTTGAAGAACGAAACTTTGATGCTGCCTATCACTGTCTCAAACGTCGCCACAGAAGCATCGCGTGTTTCATTGTGACTCAGGCCCGGAACAGGCACAGCTTCCACTCCCTTATACGAAAGCATGCTGAAATTCTGTGAAGGCTCAGGCGGCGCATACACGGTGATGTGCGGCGGAAGGTGTTTGTAACGGCCGTCAGGTGTAGCTGCGTACCGCAAGGCCAGGAAATCTGATATATGGTCAAAATGCAGGTGAGACAAGATCACAGTAGAGAGGCTGGAGAGGGGCACATGTTCCTGCAATCTGGAAACTACTCCCGGTCCGCATTCCAGGAGTATACCGGTCTCCCCTGAAGTAATCCAGTATCCTGAACAAGCACCTCCTGCAGGAGGAAACGGAGAATACTTGCCCAGAACCAGAATTTCCATAGGTACCACCTCAAGTCTAGCGTTTTAGCTATTGTACACCAAGGCCGGTGGCATATTATGGCAGCTTGTGCTGTCTCAACAAACTGTTCTGGTAATCAAATATCATCCTCGAGATTTCGCCTATCCTCTCAAAGCCTGCCTCCACGTCTTCGTGGCCTTTCGACATGACAGATAGAATGTAAGGGCGTTCAGCATAAATCACCCCCACGTCATTAGCTACGCCCATTATGTCCCCCTCTTTGTGGGCCACTTGTACCTCTGTGATGTACCTGTTTAGCCCCGTGTTCCATATGGTGTTGGCAAGATCGAACATGAGCTTTTCACCTTCTGGGTCGGTCTTTGAAAAATTCAGCGCTGCTTCCATATAAGTAGCATTGTCCCTGGGGGCAGAGATGTTTTGCCCGCCTGGGTACACTGTCTGGCCGCCTATTTCCTTCATGAAATTGATGAGGTTATCTTTCCCAAGCCTGCGCTCTAGCATTTTCCACGCTACGTTGTCGCTGTGGGTGATTGACTTCTCGGCCAGTTCCCTTATGGTAAACGTGTCCCCGTCTTTGGCAGTGTATTGGATGATGCCTGCCCCGCCCCGCCAGTCCCGTGCAGCGTTATATGTCATGGTTTCGTTCCATGAAAGCTCGCCCTGTGATACCAGCAGGCTGGTATAAAGCACCACGGGGACTTTTACCGTACTTGCCGCAGGCACTTGCAGGTCCGGGTTGACGCCGAATGTCTTGCCTGACGAAAGGTCCTTGAAGAACACTCCCCATTCCTGGCCAAGCTCAGCAAGGCCGTTGATGTAATCCTCTACTTGCACCTGGATTTCAGTGTAATCAGGATCCCAGGGGGATAATGGGGTTTCGGGGATACCTCCCAAGAGGCCATCTGGCGCACCTGGCTCATCAGCCGCAGGCCCCGCGCCCAGACCGGCTATTGATTGGAGCAAGGCCATACACTTTTCCCGGAAAATCTTGAGCTCAGATCGCTGAACAGATATTTTCCAGACAGCCCCTGTGCCCGGAATCCCGCGGTAGACCTTGCCATCGCTTTCGATAACTCCGAAGTCTACAACGTACATGGAACCATCAGGGCCGAACTTCACATCGACCGGATGGTTGAAACCGGAAAGGCTTTGGCCGGCCGGGACCTTAGAGCTGTTGTACGCAAACACCTCATGTTTTCCCGTATCTATGTCCAGGGCATACACGCAGCTGCCCCCAGTCGTAAGGTCGCTATCCTTCTTGCCAGCGGAAATCCCATGCTGAAGACCTTTGGCGCCGGCCAAGGCACATGAGATATCGCCCTCCCCAAAAGCAGCAAGGTACACGCGCCCTGACTTGTCGAAGATTGGAGGGGCAAATCCGAATTTCATGAGCCCGGTTCCCGGCTCGAACAAAGCTATGGGCTTTTCAACCGCGGGATGCTCCTGCAGCAGGTTGGCAAGGGGAGCGTTCTTCGTTTGTGACTTAAACTTGGGGTCCGTAAGGGGTTCTCCCGCAGCAAAATCGGGCCAGCCGTACCACCCACCTTGCTTTATCTGATAAACCGGGTCAGGCGCGTTGGCCACAGGCCTGGAACCCCGGTCTTGATATCCCTGGTCGATGGCAATAAACCTGCCGTCAGGCGAAAAGCCGAGCCCAAACGGGTTTCTCAGGCCCCATGCGTATACTTCTGCATTATCCCCGTCCTGGGTTATCCTGTAGATTACGGCCCCGGCGTTTGATTTCCCGGAAATCTGCTGCCCGGGGGTTGACTGTGTACCGAAAGGCAAGAAGCCTCCGGTAACGGCGTTGTCAAAAGGATTTGCCGTCCGGGGATCCCGGGAAGAAAAATTCATCCCTGCGAGCACAATGTCTCTTGCAGGCACGTCATGCATTTCCGGGAAGGAAGATGCCCAGCCCCTCTGGAAGTTGTCTTCGCCCACAACCCCTGAATTTGTGACTGTACCATGCCCAACATAGATCCAGCCATCAGGCCCGAAAGCAATCCCGCCTGTGAAGTGGTCGCCAAAAGGCAGGCCTTGGAGCAGATCTGTGCGCCTGGATCTGGATTCTTGTCCAGGCTGCCCCTGGGTACCATCCCCTGTCGTCGAAACATTGTCAATACCCTTTGAGATTTCTATAGCCGAAACACAGTCCCTGTGGGCAACATAAATTATGCCGTTTCGCATCTTGACATCAGTAACCGGTGCGTTGAGGCCGTCAACCACCACTTCATGAACATCAGGGGCCACACGCACAACCCTTCCTTGTAGCTCCCCGCCTTTGCCGGCTACAGCGGCGATGCCTTGTGAACCCTCGCCAGCGCTTACCGCTGCCTCAGAAACGTACATCATCCCTGATTCATCCCAGGTTACTGCAGTTGGGAACGTAAGGCCGCTTATGTATCGTTCAATCCTATATCCGGGAGGCAGGATCACCTCCGTAATGCTTTCAGCTTCAGTCTGGGTTGTTGTGAGGTATAACAGGCTCACGGCTGCAAGAGTCGCCGCTAGCACCCATACAAGTCTTTTCCTGCTCATGTGAGAAACCGTCCTTTCCCTTGACTCTGGAAATACACCGGAAACTTGCTTGAGTTCCAGCTGCCTTTATTATTTGAGACTCCGGCGGTTCCTAAACCGATTAGGGGACGAGGGTAACAAATACGGGCGCACACAGGGAAAAGCTGTGAGCAAGAAAAGTGGTTAGGGGTTATATGGTGGGGACTACAGGGCTTGAACCTGTGACCTTTCGGATGTGAACCGAACGCTCTACCGCTGAGCTAAGTCCCCACTAGTCAACTGTCTTCGTACAAAACAGTATACCAAAATATCGTCCGGCAGGCAATCAAATGGGCAGGAATCCGGAGGCTACCAAGCCGGGCAGCCTTCCGGACCTGCACCAGTGCTTACAGGCCAAACGGCTCCAGGGCCCTGTCAAGTATTCCTTTGGTATAGGCAATGGTCATCCCGTAATTGGTGACCGGAATCCCTGCAGCTTTGGCAGCCTCTATCCTTGTCAGCATGGCCCGCCGGTTGAGCATACATCCACCGCAATGGATTATGACCTTGTATTCGCTAAGGTCTGCCGGGTAATCAGCTCCCCTTTGCCAGGAAAACTCCAGTGGGCCGCCTACTTTTTCCTGGAGCCACCTTGGAACCTTTACCGTACCGATGTCGTCGGCGATGGGATGATGGGTGCAGGCTTCTGCGATCAACACCCTGTCATGGGGCTTGAGGCTGGCCAGTGCCCGTGCGCCACGGGCAAGCTCATCAAGGTCCCCCTTATAACGGGCAAACAGGATAGAGAATGACGTAAGCGGGATGCCGGCAGGCACTATTGCATCCACTTCTTCAAACACTTGGGAATCGGTTATGACCAGGGCAGGAGGCTGTTTTGAATTATCCAGGGCATTTGCAAGGTGTCCTGTCTTTACCATAACCGCAGTACAATCATGATCAAGCAAGTCCCTTATTGCCTGGACTTGGGGCAGGATCAATCTGCCCTTGGGAGCTTGCAGATCCAAGGGGACAACCAGAAATACAGTGTCACCGGGATCAAGCAGGTCACCCACTATAGCAGGTTCTGCATCCCCAAAGGCATCTTTTATAGTCTGGCATAAACGGGCAGTGAGTTCCCTGACTCCCTCGCCTGTAACAGCACTTACTCCTAAGACCACCGGTTGAGACGCCGCCTTGCTGTCACCGGTCCGCCCTTTGCGCATGGCCTTTGCATTTCCCTCAGAACCACTGGCACGCGATTGCCGGATAACAGCCTCTACTTTGGTCCGCACACCCTCCAGGCAAGATGTACAGTCCCAAGTGTCATGTTTCGCCACAACGGTCACTACAGGTATGGACTTGGAAATCACTTCGCTCAGCAGCGTTTCCTCCGGCACCCCTAAACCGTGCTCAGGATCGACTACCAGCACTGCCACATCGGTACTCCCTAATATCCTCAGTGCCCTTTCAGCCCTGGCCTGTCCCAGCCCTCCGACATCGTCGATGCCAGGTGTATCGATGAAAACCACAGGCCCTGCTCCGGGAAGCTCCATTGACTTGTACACAGGGTCAGTAGTGGTACCAGGGGTATCTGAAACCAAGGCTATATCCTGTCCTGTGATTGCATTTATCAAACTCGATTTCCCTGCATTGCGTCTTCCGAAGATGCCTATATGGACCCGGTTAGCCCTGGGAGTCTTGTTCAAACTCATGGTTTCTCCTCCTCACTGGATCATCCCGTCGCTGCCCTGGTCAGAAGTACAGGTCCCGTTCTCCTGTTTTTATGCGTTCAAGCCTTCTCACGCATTCCTTTCTGAGTTCTTCAGGTTCAATTTCCGTGAGCGCTTTCTCAATAGCCGGGATCGCCCTTTGCCTGGTTGCAGGCGATGCATAATCGCACAGGTATTCCTGGAAAGTTAGCAAAGCGTTGGGTTGGCACATCTCGTGGATATGGGCGCTCTTTGCAAGGGCCATGAAATTCTCGCCGGTCCGGCCTGTACGGTAACATGCAGTGCAGAAACTAGGGATGTATCCGTCAGGTAGCAGGTCGTGGATGATCTCGTCCAGGCCCCTGTGGTCGCCTACGTCGAACTGCGGGGTATCTGAGTGGTCGTCCCTTTGTTGCTTCGCGCTGTATTCGCCGACGCCTACCATGGACCCGGCGCTTATCTGGGAAATACCCAAGGCAATCACTTCTTCCCTGAACACAGGCTCCTCCCTGGTTGACAAAATCATGCCTGTGTATGGAACGCTCAAACGCAGAGAAGCTACAATCCTCTTGAAGTCGTTATCATTCACGAGATGAGGGAAATTATCAAGTGAGATGCCATAAGCAGCGCGCAACCGCGGGAAAGAAATCGTGTGAGGCCCTACTCCGTATGTTTTATCCAGGTATTGGGCATGCATCAGTAATGCTACGGTCTCGAACCTCCAATCGTAAAGCCCGTACAGCACCCCCAGGCCCACATCGTCGATGCCTGCAGCAAATGCCCTGTCCATGGCAGTTGTATGCCAGTCATAGTCCGCCTTGGGGCCTGAGTGCATGTTCTTGTAGGTTTCCCGGCGATAGGTTTCCTGGAAGAGCACGTAAGTGCCAATACCTGCGTCTTTCAACATCTTGTACTCATCAACCGTAGTCGCTGCTATGTTCACGTTAATCCGCCTTATGCTGGCATTTCCCGAGGTAGTCGCATATATTTGCCTCATTGCTTCTGTGATGTACTCAATGGGACAATTCACCGCGTCCTCACCGGCTTCGAGGGCAATGCGCTTGTGGCCCATGTCAAGTATTGCCTTGATCTCCTGGCTGATTTCTTCCATTGTCAGCTTACGCCTGGGATAATCGTTAGCCGCCCTGTACCCACAGTACTTGCAGTTGTTTACACAGTAGTTGCACACGTAAAGAGGGGCAAAGAAAACCAGCCGCTTGCCGTATATGTGCTCTTTAATCTTCCGCGCAGCGCTATATATCTCATGCTCAAGTTCGGGATCATCCACCCATAGCAAGGCCGCCAGTTCTTCAAGGTCCAGCCCCTTGAGTTCAAGGGATTTCGACACAACATCCCTAATCGCCGCAGGGCTGTACCTTTTCCCTGCTTCCAACACCTCTACGATTCTTTGCTCATCTATGAAAGTTGCTTCCTGACGCTCAGTCTTCACAACGGACACTCCTTTCTGTCTGACTTCCGTCACTGGCACCCGGGCCTTCAGACAGTTCCGGACCCGGATCTCCGCCGGTTGCCATGCCTGCAGCAAACTGTGGTTTTGGGCTGTCGCCCCTCCCTGGGTCAATGGTCATGCCCAGACTCTGGATCATGGCCTTTACACTTCTCATAGTCCCGCAAAGCTCTTCACCGTCAGAACCCGCCTTGCCAGGGTATATCTCGTATGAATCCCTGAACAATTTGGGGGTTACGTCCGGCATGATCACGTTCGCGCCACATACAAGCGCCAGTAACCGTGGGTCATTCCAATCGCCGGTTGGAGCATGCCATCTGGGTCCGGCCTCGTCCCCCAACCTCCCTTGGATATAAGAGCCGGCCCACTCAATCCAGTCCCTTGAGCGCTGCCCGATTACCCCTAACGCCGTGGTTGCTGGAATGTGGGCTAAGGGCACCATCAAACGGGACAATGCCACGGCGCGTAAAGTGGCCCTAATCAAACTATCAGGGTCAGGAGCGCCTGGTAGGCGCTGCCCCAAAGGCGTATCGGGATGGGGGATGAAAGGCCCTATGCTAACCATCTCCGGGTCAAGTTGCTTTAGGAGCAACAAATCACGGATTACCATTTCTCTCGTCTGGCCCGGCAATCCGAGGATAATACCTGTTCCTATCTGGTATCCCAGACTCCTTAAGCTCATTAGGCACTGCAACCGCTCGTCAAGTGTGGTGGTGGGCTTGAGTTGCTTGAAGAAATCAGGATCGGAGGTTTCAAACTTGAGTAGGAACCTGTCGGCGCCAGCCTTCCTCCACAGTTGGTAGTCTTCATAAGACCTCTGCCCCGCGCTAAGAGTCACAGCAGATCCCAACTGCTTTATGGACTTGACTGCATACGCAATGGCGTCAGCAGGATAGCCGGGATCTTCACCTGACTGGAGCACAAACGTTCCGAAGTCATGAGCTTTGAGTGCCCGGACTGCCGCCTCTACGATTTGCTCAGGAGACATCCTGTATCTGGCCAGTTTGGCGTTGCTCCGCCTGAGACCGCAAAAGAGGCAATCTTGCCTGCAGTAGTTGGAAAACTCAATGATACCCCTTACTTGCACGGATCGCCCCACACTGCTCAGCCTGACATGGTGGGCGGTGCTGAACAGGTAAAACTCCTCACCTGCAGTCTCAGGAGATAACACAGTATCTAATTCACAGGGCCCGGCAGAAATCCCTTGAGCGATCCTCCCAAGCGCTTCCTGGTAAGCCCAGTTGCCACCTGTCTCCCGGTATCCTTCGGCGGTTGTCATCAGCTCTCACCCCGGTGGTTCAACTGCCTTCTAAACGCTCGCAAGCTCATTACACAGTGATGGCGGTTCTCACTTTCACTCCTGGGATGCCCCCAAGCTTTCCGGTCATTGCTCCAAGGGTGTCAGTGTCCCCATCTACTATCAAGGCAATTACTGAAATACCCCGTTCCCTGTAGGGGATGCCCATCCGCCCTATGATTATGTGGGCGTAGTCGCTAAGGACTTGATTCACCCGGGGTGCGCTTTTCAACCGCTCTGTAACCACTATTCCCACTACTCCAATCCTTCTGGGGCCGGCTTCAACTTGGCGCCCCCCTGTACCGGAAACAGACTCCCTGTCGCAGCTCATCTTCTGCCCTCCTTACAAAATGACCAAAGCCCGTCGCGGGGACGGGCTTTGATCGGAGGTTTTAACTCGGTATCCGTGTTCAGCAAAAAACCTACGAAATATTTCGAAAAACGAAGCCTACTGAAGCTACGTTTGAACACATTTCCGTATCAACATCCCTAGAGTTCAGGGACCTAGCCCCTCCCCGCAGGAACACACTTTGTTCAGTTTTCAACTGGAAGACTTGTGAACGCACTCACAATCACCTTCATTATAGCCTAAGTCAACACTATTGCCAACAACAAGAAGTCATATTTCCTGCCCAAAAGACTTGCGAGGCGCCGGACTCACTTGCCGGCGCCTCGCGGCTCAAAACCAGTTCGTCGATTTCATTGTTCGTGTCTACCGGATCCCTGACCGGTTCATTCGTCAGACGCTTTAGGCTCGTCCTTACCTTCTTCTTCAGGCGCGTCTTCTCCCTTGTCCCTGTCTGTCTCTTTGATCTTGATCTTCTTAGGCATCGCTAAGCTGACCTTGGATATCACTTCAGGAAGCCTCTCAATGAGCTTGTCAGCAATGCCCCGGCCCTCGAAGGTGAAAACCTGTACGTCCCCGTCGTCTTTGACTGCAACTATGGCCAATGGCCTGAGTGCAGCGCCGCCTCCTGAACCTGCACCTGCACCTGACTCTTTTTCGGTCCCTCCCTGGCCGCTGCCTGATCCAAAGCCAAAGGATACTGACTGAATGGGAATCAAGGTAACCTTGCCTGCAACCACAGGTTCGCCAAACACTGTCTTGGTTGAGATGAATTTCTCAAGTTGCGAGCCTAGCGCTTCAATCGAACTCACATGTTCCATGGTTCCGCCTCCCCTTTCTAATCACTTATTGATTTCATGGCACTGCCGCTCTCCCGTGAAAGCCATGCCGCTGTGAGCAACTAATCCAGTCATGTGATCCATACGTAGCCCGGCCTGACAAGTCACGCTGAGTCCTTGGTACGCCTTTTCCACCAGAATTCCCTGATTTCAGGTGTTAGCATGAAACATGCTCCTATGAGAAGCACATGCGCGGGTACCATCCACATAGATGCGCTCCCTCTTGCAACAATCACCTGGTCCTCGAAGTTTGGGTAAAGCCTTACCCCACTTAAGCCAAACGCACCGGCAAGAGCAGAAACCAGGCCCAACACCATCCCTGTATGGGAAGGATCGAAAAACCCGAACTCGATATCCAGATCCATATCTAAGTGCATTGCCGTATACAGTGACTTGAGCAAACCTGTTACCCTGGCCCTTACCGGCGGAGAAAGGTATTTCTTGATCTCAGCAAGACTGATTTTCTTACCTTTTCGGGGCTTTCTGGGCTTGTCCGGCTCATCATCCTTGGGGTTGTCAAGCACACCGGCTCTGCCTGGTTTGAGAGATTTGTCCAGGACTCTAGAACCGCTGCCCTTACCCAACGGCACTTTGATTCCTAAGATCCTTAACTCCGGGCACGTTGATTCAGACACCAGCACTGCAAGCAAGCCTAGGAGTGCCCTGCTCCTCAACTCAAATGTGCCATCGTACAAGAACAAGCTGATGTCACCCGGGTCTTCCGCATCCAGCATCTCCAGAGCTTCTTCCAAGTTGCTTTCAATCACGAGAGAGCAAGAACCCCTCAGTGAAATGGGCAACGCCAGGATTATGACGATGGCGATGAGTGCAATAACAACTAGCCATCCGGTACATTTAAGTGCTAGGACAAGAATTGCCATTATGATACTCCCCGCAGCCTCCTCTTAGTTTTACCTGTGTCATGCCGCCCAGTCCAAGTACATGACTTGTTTTTCGTTCACTAATGGGGCAACAACTAGTTCTACTACACACAGCAGTTTTCCTTTATATGGACGGATGGGCAGGCTTCAGGAACCCGCCTGACCACCCTGACCACCATGGGTTTTGAAAGAAGGATAAGCATTAGGGCTTGGAGAATCTCAATCAGCAGCATATCGTACTATCAGATCATGAGGTGTTACATAGTAATGGCTTCATCCCAGACATCCGGACATGTATCCGGGACTACGTCAAAGCAAACACTTGACTCAACATCAGATGGTAAATCCATTGACTCATTGCAAGGCCCATTCAATGCTGTGCTGTTCGACCTGGACGGCACATTGCTGGACACAACCCAAGCTATATACGAATCACTCAAGCACACTATGAGGCACTTTACCGGAAAAACACCCGAAGATGAGGAATTGCACCCTTACATGGGACTCCCGGTTCAAGAACAGTTCTCGTTGCTGCTTCCAGGCCAGGAAACTCAAGCTTGCAAAGTATACGAAACACATAACCTGTCAATTCACAAAGACTATGTGAAACCATATCCGGGAGCAGTAGATGTCTTGCAGGCACTCAAGACCTACGGGACCAAGATTGCGCTGGTAACTTCGAAAAAACGCAAAACTGCAGTAGTGGGGCTGGAAATAGCAGGTATCAGGCATTTATTTGACGCCACTGTTTTCTGCGATGATCTTCCGGAACACAAGCCACACCCTGCCCCTGTCCTTAAAGCACTGGAACTACTCGGATATATCCAAACTGCAGCAAACCCAGATCCGGCATTCCGGTTCCGGGCCCTCACGGTCGGTGACAGCCCCTGGGATATAGCCTCGGCTAAGAACGCTCTGAGTTTCCTGATAGACGCGGCAAATGCCGCAAAACCTTCAGGCCCAAGGCTGGGGGTTCCGGTCATAGAGACTGCCGGCGTCACTTACGGGGCATTCCCAAAAGAAGCTATCGAAGCCCAGAATCCTGACTACATCCTGGATAGCATTTCTCAAGTTCTTACCTTATGCGGACTAGACACGTAGCAACTCAAGCCGTATCACTGCCTGTAAATCCAGGGGCTTTAGTGAGAGAGTTGAGCAATCAGCCTAGAAGAAAGACAGGAAGGATTGATGGCAGTGGCACACAGGCGCCAGGTGCGGATCCCTGATCCGCCAGATACTCCACAGAGAATTGTGAGTGACATAGTTCACGGTGTTGAGATTAAGGACCCATACCGCTGGTTAGAAGACGGCCGGTCCTCCGAAGTGCGGAAATGGACCCACGCTCAAAACATGAGGACAAATGCTGTTTTTGAACAGCTGCCCGGACGAAAACTGATAGCTCAACGCCTGTCACAACTGATGTCCCAGGACACGGTGGGCTCACCGGTGCTCCGGGGAGCTAAACTGTTCTTCACCATGCGTGTACATGGCAAAAACCAACCGGTTCTTATGGTCTCGGACACGGAACATCCTGAAGGGAGCAGAAATAGCCCGAGGGTCGTGGTCGATCCCAACGAAGAGAGTACAGCCGGAATAGTGGCGCTTGACTGGTGGCATCCGTCTTCCGACGGGTCAATGTTAGCTTACGGGCTCTCAAAAAGGGGAGACGAATGGAGCGTTCTCCATATCCTCAACGTGGAGACAGGGGAACTGTTTCCTGAAAGAATCGAGAGAACCAGGTACGCGGGAGTCACCTGGAAAAAGGACAACCAGGGATTCTATTATGGAAAACATCCAAAACCAGGCGAAGTGCCGCCTGGAGAAGAGAACTACAACAGGCACATCTTCTTTCACAAGTTGGGAACAGATCCGGGCAGCGACCCCAAGGTCTTTGGGGAAGGCCGTCCCAGGGAGCAATCATACGGCACTTCCCTTTCAGACGACGGCAAGTACCTGCTACTCACCGTGAGTCACGGGTGGAACAGGACTGACCTCTTTGTCCGGAGAGATGACATCCCCGGAGCAGAGTTCATACCCATTGTAGAGGGCGAAGATGCAATATTTTACGGGCGGATTATCGGCGAAACGCTGTATATGGTTACAAACCTCAAAGCCCCCAGGTACAAGGTGGTCGCCGTTGACATCAACAATCCCGCTATGGAGAACTGGAAGACAATCATACCCGAGTCAGACGACTTGACAATCGACAGGGTAGAGTTTGCAAAAGGCCATCTAATCATATCCGGGTTGAAACACGCCATATCACACCTGCACATATACACCCTTAACGGGCAGCATGTAAGGGAGGTCCCGTTGCCCACCCTTGGGACTGTCACAGGGATAACGGCGAGTTTAGATAGCAGCACCTCTTTCTTCAGGTTTGAATCGTTCCTGGTGCCGCCGGCGATCTGCAGATTCAGCATTGAAAGAGACATAAAGCCTGAGGTTGTACTTGAAAGCGCCGGAGCTGTCGATCCTGACCTTGCCACGATAGAACAGGTATTCTATCATTCCAAGGACGGGACCAGGGTTCCCATGTTCATCATCAAGCGCCGCGACCTGGAGATTTCAAAGGCACAGCCTGTCCCAACAGTGCTTTCAGGATATGGAGGCTTCAACCTGAGCAGGACGCCTGTGTATTCGCCGGCAATACTGCCGTGGATTGAATCAGGCGGTATTTACGCCTCTGCCAACTTGCGCGGAGGCAGTGAGTACGGGGAAAACTGGCACAGGGCCGGCATGCGTGAAAACAAGCAGAACGTTTTCGACGATTTCATTTACGCGGGAAAATACCTGATAGAACAAGGATATACAGACCCGGGACACCTAGGTATCTGGGGACGGAGCAACGGCGGATTGCTTGTAGGAGCTGCCCTCACCCAGTGCCCGGACTTGTTCAGGGCAGTTGTCTGCGGGGTGCCCCTGCTTGATATGGTGCGTTACCACAAGTTCCTCATAGCTTACTTGTGGTGTTCTGAATACGGAGACCCTGACGACCCTGAGGCCTTCAAGTGGCTTTACGCATATTCGCCGTACCATAATGTTAAGGAAAACGTATCTTACCCCGCCATATACACCTATACCGCCGAATCTGATACCAGGGTAGACCCTATGCATGCACGGAAGATGACTGCGTTGCTTCAGGATGTATCTTCAAGGACCCCGTCCAAAGGTCCGGTACTCTTGACTGTAGAAGCTGATGCAGGCCACGGTGTGGGTAAGCCTTTGTACAAAGTGGTGGACGAACAAGCTAGCATATGGGGATTCTTTGCGTGGCAGCTTGGTTTGGAGATATGAGGCTTAGACGCTATTATCTGATGCTATAGGAAGGAACTAAGAGCGAAAGCAGCTTCACACCGGCTGAAGCTGCTTTCGCCACCGGGAACCTTAAGCAAGGGCCCTCTTATGCCATTCGGTCCTGCTCATCTTCATCAAGATTAGGTGTTTGACACCAGGGTCTGGGTTCCTTTCAGAGGAGAACTTGAGACGCCCTACAGGCTTGAACCCCGCCTTGGCATAGCATCTCCTGGCCCTGTAGTTTTCCTTGTCTACCCTGAGGTAGATTGTATCGATCGAATACGTATCAAAAACCCAGCGGGTAAACGTAACAACCGCATCTGTGCCAAGGCCCTGGTTCCAGTGGTGTTTTTCGCCTATTACCACCCTCAATTCCCCTGTATGTATCCTCCAAGATATGTTGAGGATTTCAACTTCCCCAATGAGGTCGCCGTCTAATGTTTCAATCACAAAGGTCCTTTTGTTGGCAGGAGGCTTGTCCAGATACCAATCCCTGGCTTCTGCCCTGCACGAGAACTTCTTTCCGGCCCACCTTGAAATCTCCTCATCCTCGTCCCATTCCAATAGTTTCGGCAAATCGCGTTCTGCAACTGCCCGCAGGCGGACCATAGCACCCGTCAATACAATGTCCGAATATCTGGTTTTTCTCAAAGCAATGCCCCAAAAATAAGGGGCCACCTCCCTTCGTCACTGCTGCCGGGAAGCAAATCTGCACCTAAACCGGCATTTCCGTGACTCAATGGAATTCGACATGTCATGCTGATTACCTGCTGAGTTACAGGTGCAATTCCGGGAAGAGGAAACATTAGTTTCCTGAGTTGGGAGGCAGCTGGCTTGCCTGCCAGCGGCAAATAAAACAAAACCCTTGCAGGCAGACAAACTCACAACTGCCTGCAAGGGTTAGCGTGACACCTAATCGCCGGCCTACCCGACGTTAACTCACATGATTTACAGCCACATCTTGTCCTTGCTTCAAACCCTCAAGACAAGCAAAGGTCTCAAGTTCCCCGTTTCCGCCACCGGCCAGGGCCATGGTAAGCACCTGGTCCATGTGGGCTACCAGTTCAATATCTAATTCGTTCCGTACGTTGGATGGGATATCTTCCAGATCCTTCTTGTTGTCCAAAGGAAGTATCACTTTTGAAACACCTGCCCTATGGGCAGCCAGAACCTTCTCTTTGACTCCTCCCACAGGCAGGACGCGCCCTCTCAGGGTTATCTCGCCTGTCATAGCCAGGCCGTGTTTAACCGGCTTACCAGTGAGGGCAGATGCAATGGCACATGCCATGGTTATTCCTGCTGATGGCCCGTCTTTGGGTATAGCTCCTTCTGGTATGTGAACGTGTATGTCCACTGTCTCATAAAAATCGGGTTCCAAGCCAAGGTCTGCACTCCTGGATCTCAGGTAACTCACCGCTGCTTGTGCAGATTCTTTCATTACGTCTCCCAACTGCCCGGTCAGGGTGAGTTTGCCTTTACCCTTAACAACGCTTACTTCACAGGGCATTATGTCGCCGCCAAACTCGGTTACTGCAAGGGCAAGGGAGACACCTACCTGGTCTTCCTTCTCTGTCTGCCCGTACCTGAACTTGGGGATACCCAGGTACTTGTTGACGTTCCTGGATGTAACGATAACCCGCTTCTTGTTCCCTGCAACCACATCTTTGGCAGTCTTCCTGCAGATGGTTGCGACCTGCCTTTCCAGGTTCCTCACCCCGGCTTCCCGGGTATACGACCTGACGATTTCCCTAAGCGCGTCCCTGCGTATGGTAAGGTTTGATGGGGTGAGACCGTGTTCTTTGACCATCTTTGGAACCAGGAACTGGCTTCCAATCTCAATCTTCTCTTCTTCAGTGTATCCAGGCAGGTTTATCACTTCCATCCTGTCCAAAAGCGGCCTTGGAATCGAATGGCTTGAGTTAGCCGTAGTGATAAACATCACCTTGGATAGGTCAAACGGTACCTCAAGGTAGTGGTCTGAGAACTGGTGGTTCTGCTCAGGGTCAAGTACTTCAAGCAGGGCTGCTGCAGGATCGCCCCTGAAATCAGATGCCAGCTTATCTATCTCATCCATAAGGAATACAGGATTCTTCGAACCTGCATTTCTCAATCCCTGGATAATCCGACCCGGGAGGGCACCGATGTAGGTGCGCCTGTGGCCCCTTATCTCAGCTTCGTCCCTCACCCCTCCAAGGGAGATCCTCACGAACCTGCGTCCCAATGCCCTGGCTATGGACTTGCCCAAGGAAGTCTTTCCCACTCCCGGGGGACCTACAAAGCACAGGATAGGCCCTTTGGGTTTACCCACCAGCTTGCGGATGGCCAGGTACTCAAGGATCCGCTCCTTGGGCTCGTCGAGCCCGTAATGGTCCTGATCCAGGATTTTCTTGGCATGTTCAATGTCGATTGTGTCTTCGGTCAGAACATTCCACGGCAGGGAAACCAGCCACTCCAGATATGTCCTTACAACCACGGCTTCAGCTGAGGCTTGGGGCATTTTCTCCAGGCGGGCAACTTCCCTGAGCGCCCTTTCTTTTGCGTCATCAGGAAGGCCGGCCTTCTCGATCTTCTGCCTGAATTCCTCAGCTTCGCTTGGACCGTCGCCCCTGTCTCCCAGTTCTCTCTGGATGGCCTTCATTTGCTCCCGCAACCAGTACTCTTTCTGGCTCCTCTCAATTTGCCGGCGTACACGCAGGTTAATTCGCTTCTCCAAACCTGCAAGCTCTATCTCCCTGCTGAGGACATCGAGAACCATTTCAGCGCGTTCAATTATCGAAACTGTTTCCAGCAGTTCTTGCTTTTCAGGAATCGGGATGGGTATATGGTTTGCAACAGTATCACAGAGACGGCCTGCTTCACTGATCCCCGTAATCGAAATCAGCGTTTCAGCAGGCACGTTTCTGGTGACTCCCACATATTCCTCGTACTGCTCCATGAGGCTCTTAACCAAAATCCTATTTTCCTCGACACCTGGACGCCGTTCATGCAAGTCTTCAACAGAAACCATGTATGCAGGTTCCAAAGCCAAGTACGAGGAAATCTCAATGCGCCTGATACCCTCCACAACTATGCGTAGGTTACCCGACGCTGTCTTGGCAACTTCCTTGATTATTCCCAGGGTACCTACGGCGTATATATGTTCAGGCAGGGGATCTGTAATATCAGTGCTCTTCTGCGCACACATGACCAGTTCCATTCCTAAAGCCCGGGCAATCTCCACAGCCTTGACTGACTTTGGCCGTCCAACCTCAAGGGAAATGGTTATACCCGGAAACACTAACACATTTCTTAGTGGCAAAAGCGGGTAGGACTTCCGTTCCGCGTCTCTTGCTTCACTCATGTCTGACCACCTCCCGCATTATCCTCTTCATCCAACCACATCATATTGCCCTACCAAAAGCCTGAGTGACACAGTACAAACGTATTTCTGGTATTCTCTCATATTCTCTTTACGCTAGTGGAAGTCCTTCACGAGCCCATACCAAAATTGGGAATGCCTACCAGTTTATTCGTCTGCTCCTATATTGCCCATTCTTGCACTAAACTTTCCTGTGGCCACTACAAACGGAGTTAAAGCTTGTCCTCTACCAGGACTTTACCAATTGTTTCTGTTGCCCTAGGGATTATCTGGGATTATTGCTCAGCAGCCGGGGTTTATGTTTAGCTCAAACCTGAGGCGATTGCTACGTGGGTATCGCTAAACATTAGTTCGATAGCTTCACCAAGAGAGCTTACCGGCACTACCTGGATCCTGCGGTTGACATATCTCTCCTGCCAGTTTGCCTCGGGCACAAGTACGCGCGTAAGGCCTGCTTCTTCAGCAGCGCACAGTTTCTGCTCAACACCGCCAACTGCCCTGATTTCTCCCCGGATGGAGATCTCTCCTGTAAAAGCTGTGAGAGCCATGACAGGCTTTGCTGTGATCGCAGAGTAGACGCTCACTGCTATGGCAAGCCCGGCTGATGGACCGTCAACAGGTGTTCCTCCTGGAAAATTAACATGCAAGTCGTAATCGTAAGGCTTAAGGCCGGTATGACAGGCAAGCGCCGTAAGCACATTATCTATGGATGATGTTACCATGCTCTTTCGCCTGTAAGTATGCCCTGATCTCCCAAGCTGCTCTTCTTCGATTACGCCTGTTACAGTTACCCGGCCCGTACCCGTATGTTCTGCTGCAATGGCCTGACATTCCACTTCGATAACCGTTGCAATCCCAGGCCCGGCTACAGCAAGCCCCAGGGCTAAGCCGGCCACCGGCCGCTGGGGAACCTTGATTTCAGGCTTCATAGCGTGACGTCCTTGGGATACAATCCACTCCACATCCTGCAGGGTTATTGTCTGCCTATTTTCCACAGCAACCAGGCCGGCTCCCAGCTGTACCAAGTTGACCGCCTCCCTGCCGTTTTGGGCATACCGTTTGATAAGTTCCACAGCTGCTGGCTCAATCCCTACACCTGCCTTGTCAGCTGCACCCAGGGCAACCAAGCCCACCTCTTCAGGTGACAGTGCGCGGAAAAATATCTCCAAACAGCGGGAACGCAGAGCAGGAGGAATATCTTCGGGAGAACTGGTAGTGGCGCCGACCAACCGGAAGTCAGCCGGAAGCCCATTTTGGAAAAGGTCGTGCACATATTCAGGGATGTTCGGGTTGTCCCCGGAGTAATATGCGCTCTCAAGGAACACCCGCCTGTCTTCCAACACCTTGAGGAGCTTCTGCATTTGAACAGGGTGCAATTCACCGATCTCGTCCAAGAACAAGATCCCTCCGTGGGCACGTGATACAGCCCCGGGCTTAGGCTGGGGAACGCCGGCAATCCCGAGCGCTCCTGCCCCCTGGTAGATAGGGTCGTGAACTGAACCTATCAAAGGATCTGCGATGCCCCTCTCATCAAACCTCACTATGGTTGCATCTACTTCAACCATTCTGGCATCGTGTTTGAAGGGGGACACAGGATTTTTCTTAGCTTCTTCAAGCACCAGCCGCGCTGCAGCCGTCTTTCCCACTCCAGGAGGACCGTACAATATCACATGTTGGGGGTTGGGGCCGCAAAGCGCAGCCCGGAGAGCCTTTATTCCGTCTGCCTGGCCTATCACCTCATCTAAAGTCCGCGGCCGGGTTCTTTCAGTCAAAGGCTCACTGAGCCTGATTTGCCTTAGCTGCCTTAGCCGTTCCAGTTCCTTCCGAGATTCCTTCCCAAAGACTACTTTCTGGCTTTCCTGTGATTTCAGGAGATTCCAGAAGTAGAGCCCCATGACTATTGTGAGAAGCAGTTGAAGATATATTAGAATACCTGCATCCATATTGCGCCCCTGCTACTTAACGGTTTGTTTACGGCATTAGTATAGCCACGACACGCTAACAAGATGTAGCAAACTGCAAATATACAGGGGGCAACCCGCTGAGAACACAGTGAGTGAGAAAAGGAAGGTTGGAGGATAAAATAACCCCGGCAGCTCCAGAGAGGATACCGGGGTTAGAATATGTTTTGGGCCTTATGTGAGATCTTAGGCGGTCTCTTCCTTTGGCCTTGACTTCCTGTCTGCAGTAACGAGCACCGGCGAAGCCTTGGATAAGACCACATCCCGTGTGATCACGCACTTCGTGATTTCAGGGCGGGAGGGCAGGTCGTACATGATTTCAAGCATTGTGTCTTCAATCACTGCTCTAAGTCCCCTGGCGCCGGTAGTTCTACGGCTGGCTTCCTGGGCTATTGCCCTGATTGCTTCTTCTTCAAACTCCAGGCGTACACCGTCCATCATGAACATCTTCTGGTACTGCTTAACTAAAGCATTCTTAGGCTCAACGAGTATCCTCACAAGATCATCATCGCTTAGGGCATCCAATGTGACTATGATAGGAACCCTGCCTACAAACTCAGGAATCAGGCCATACTTAAGCAAATCCTGAGGCTCAATCTGCGCCAGGATCTCGCCTATGGAAGTATCCCTGCGGGATCTGGGCTCAGACATGAACCCCATGGTTTTCTGGCCTATCCGGTTCTGTATGATCTTGTCTATCCCTTCAAACGCGCCCCCGCAGATAAACAAGATGTTTGTTGTATCCAGCTGGATGAACTCCTGGTGAGGATGCTTCCTGCCACCCAAAGGAGGCACGTTTGCTATGATACCCTCAAGGATCTTCAAGAGGGCCTGCTGAACACCTTCCCCGGAAACATCCCGGGTTATTGATGGGTTCTCAGACTTCCGTGCAATCTTATCTATCTCATCGATGTAGATGATGCCCCGCTCAGCCTTTTCAATGTCATAATCTGCCGCTTGAACCAGGCGCAACAGGATGTTCTCTACATCTTCACCGACATACCCCGCTTCAGTAAGCGTAGTGGCATCGGCGATGGCGAAGGGAACGTTCAGGAACTTGGCCAAAGACTGGGCCAGATACGTCTTCCCACAACCTGTAGGGCCTAACATCACTATGTTGGCCTTCTGGATCTCAACGTCGTCGCCATCGCTCTTGAACTTGCTTGTGCGCTTGTAATGGTTGTAAACAGCCACTGACAGCATCTTCTTAGCTCTCTCTTGACCAATTACATATTGGTCAAGAAAAGCTTTGATCTCTTTGGGCTTGGGAAGGTCTTGCAAATCGTGTTCAGCTTCTTCGTTCAGTTCCTCTGCAATGATTTCGTTGCACAGGTCAATACACTCGTTGCAGATATACACACCCGGGCCGGCGATAAGCCGGTTCACCTGGTCTTGGTACTTGCCGCAAAACGAGCACTTCAAACCCTTATGCTCCTCGAATTTGGACATCCTTTCACCCCAATGTTACCTAGCCGACTTGGTACCAGGTACTAGGATCTCGTCAACTAGGCCGTAAGCTTTGGACTCTTCTGCGTCCATCCAATAATCCCTTTCAGTGTCTCGTTCGATCTTTTCAAGAGGCTGACCTGTATGTTTGGCCAGCAGTTTATTGATTCGCTCCTTGGTCCTGAGGATCTCCTTTGCCATTATCTGGACTTCGGTTGCCTGCCCTTGCACCCCGCCCAGGGGCTGGTGAATGAGGGTTTTGGAATTAGGCAAGCAGAACCTGCGCCCGGGAGTTCCCCCGGCCAGAATTACCGCTGCTATGCTGGCAGCCAACCCCACACATATTGTGGATACCGGAGGCTTAATATGCTGAATCGTGTCGTAAATGGCTAATCCTGCGGTGACTGATCCTCCCGGAGAATTTATATATATCGACACTTCCTTATCAGGGTCTTCTGCCTGCAAGAACAATAACTGGGCTACAACCAGGTTAGCCATTTGATCGTCAACAGGAGTCCCGACGAATACTATTCTATCCTTAAGGAGCCGCGAGTATATATCGTAAGCTCTCTCGCCGCGTCCGGTCTGCTCAACAACCATAGGTACCAGATAACTCACATGTTGCACCCCCACATCATATGATTTCCCAATGAAATTCCGGCTAGCACGTTTTTAGAAATTTCAAATACTATTATACCATTACCTGCATGATATTGACTGCCTGCAATACTTGTCTGCCGCCACCAGCAATGCGAAGACTATCCTATATATGCTTCAACTGTATGCTTCAACCTGGGATTATTCAGGTTCACCGGCTTCAGCCTGAGTTTCCGGCGCCTCTTCCCCAGGTTCAGCTTCCTGACCGGTAGTATCCCCGGCAGTTCCGGCTGTAGTTTCGCCACCAGATGCTGATTCATCAGATTCTGGTTCTTCAGCTCCTGCCACAGATTCCGCCTTAGCTTCTATGTTTTCGGAATCGTCGCCGTTTTCCTGCTCTTCTACCGGAGGCAACGGGGTTCCCGCATTAACCGCGGCCTTCGACGCAATCAAGTTCAGGGCTTCAATACGCCTGAGCTGGCTGCGTATGTCATCAAGTGCCCCTCTGATTTCCAACGTTGTCTTGACTGCTTTCGGATCCTGGTTCATTTCAGCAGCTAATCCTTCTACTACCTTGTCAACTGACTCCTCAGGCACTGGCACTTCTTCCTTTTCAGCCACAGCATCGAGTACCAGTTCGCGCCTTACATCCTGTTCAGCTTGCTTCAAGAATTCAGCCTGCAGCTCATCCAATGAGACCTGGTTTAGCGTCAAGTAGTTCTCAAGGTTCATCCCTGAATCTGCAAGCCTGTTCATAAACCGCTCCATAAGAGTTCTGGCCCGCCCACTTATCATGACCTCAGGAATCTCTACCTGAGTAGCCTCGAACAGTTCTTCTTCTACCTTTTCAGAATGCTGTTCACGAGCCATTCTCAGCCGCACTTCCATGAGCTGTTCCTTTATGTCTTTGCGAAGTTCCTCTGCCGAAGCTTTGCCTACATTGTTGGCTATTTCTTCAATATCTTCAGGAAGGTGTTTTTCGTACACTTCCTTGACTTCCACCTCAAACTCAACGGTCAAAGCCTCCTCATCCTCCCTGGGAGGATAAGTAGCCGTGAACCGCTTTACCTCGCCTTTGTTCAAACCAACCAGGGCCTCTCCAAGACCCGGGATGAAATTATACTCACGGCCTACTTCCATGCAGTTGAGGTCCTGATCAAATTCCATCTTGGACGTTTCAAGCGACTTCACATGGCAGGTTGCATAGTTGCCCTGTTCCAGGGGCTTCTCGTCTTCCATAGGCCTTAATTCTGCCATACGCTGCCTCAACATCTCTACTTGCTCGTCAACATCCTCCTCTGATACCGTTGGAGTTTCGAACGGGACGGAGATAGAATTGTAGTCCCCGAGTTCTACTTCAGGCTTTACGTAGACAACTGCCCTAAACCGGAGAGGCTCACCTTCAACAAAATGAATGTCGGAAAACTCAGGATCACCGACGGGACTGATGCCTGTTTCCTCCACTGCCTTGATGTACTCCTGCGGCAGGGCCTGTTGAACAGCCTCGTCAAAAAGCTCAGCCCCGTAGTACCGTTGCACCAAGCTCCGTGGAGCTTTTCCCCGGCGGAAACCAGGGATGGTCACCTGGCGGACTATCTTCCGGTATGCACTTCTCAGGGCTTCATCAACTACTTTACTGGGACATTCGACGTCAAGCGCGACTTTGGATCCTTCAAGTCTCTCTGTAGTAACCTTCACAGTCTGGTCCTCCTTACACCGTAACGGGATGAACACATCTCTTCATTATCCTCGAATCTAGTCCAAAACATCAGCTAGACGCAAGTGTTCTACAAGCTTAAGTATTTTACCAGAAAAGCCTAACGCAAGAAATACCATAACCCGCCACCGATTCCAGATACCAATTCTAAGGGATTTGAGTTTGGTGGGCAAATAGCTAAGAATTGGCCAGATCGGCTTCCTGTCGGCCGGCGGTGGCCTGGAATTTGCAAGTTGTAAGGTGCACCTGGTCTCGATTTGACCGGCCGATAGCCATACCTGGGTTGAAATTGGCCGCTCATCCTGTCGACCTGGTCAAAGCTTGACCATGTCCGCCTACAGGAAGGCACATAGTGGTTCCGACTTGACCAACTCGGAGCTTGAATGGTCAGAAATCTACCACTACGCGCCGGAAACTGGTTCGGAATTGACCGGTTCCGATTACTGGAGGCTCAGGCTGGTCTCAAATTAGCCAATATCGAGCCCGATCTGGCTTTGGATTGGCCACTTCCAACCGAAACCTGGTTCACAGTTGACCGATGGAGCCCTCAGCCTCAACGGCAATGGTTTGGAATTGTCCAGTCCGGCTGGAGACCTGGTCCGGAATTGACCACTTCCAAAGCAAACCTGGTTCACTGTTGACCAATGCTGCCGCGAGGTGTACCGGCAGTGGTCTGGAGTTGTTCAGTCAGGCTCAAGAGATGGTCTGAAAGTGGCCACTTCCAACCCAAACCCGGTTTAGAATCCATTCTTGACATTTTTCGCCTTTAAGGAAAAGCAGCAAGTGATATGATGTATCGGCCCGTCAATAATGGCCATAGTCATCTGTTTCTTCTCGCCATGAGAAGGAATATGGACCCACTTGCTAAACTGAACGCAGTTCACCTGGTGTTCTGTTTCCAAGAAGCTCTCAAAGCTTTCTTATCATGATCCTGAGTTCTTTCTGGGCACGATAAGAACGTTATAGCTCTTTGAACCACCATGGTTTACATGAGCTTTATGTCGTGTATGTTACCTTGTCGTCATACAACAACTCTGTAGATTAACAAATGATGGGGGTCAAAACACCCGGATCCTTGCAATCACTCATGCAGCTTACGAGGTTTCTATGGTCCATTCTCCGAGTCTCGCCCAATTCCGAGCTCCTCCAATAATCGAACCAAAGGATATAGAGGATCCAAAAAGGATAAAAGAGACCATATCTTTCTTGTAGCTTTGCAACCACGATCTTATAGGAAAGCTACCTTCAGAAATCATGATGAATAAGTCGTAACCCCAGGAACAGCAAACAGGGTCCCTAAGTGTTGTGTTAGGACCAAGAACGGTACAGGAGGAACACCCGTAAACAAGGTTTCAGTAGAAACCATCACCAAAACATCGTTGATACAACCTCAAGTATTGACCATCGTGAAACGCTCGAATGGTTCTTCGAGCAAACAATATGGTTCTTGAGTGGGACACATCAAGGTTTCACAGGAAAGGTTTTCAAAGCCAGACTGACGACATCTTTGGGAAGGGGAGGTTAGGAATTTGTGAGCATGAGTCACACGGAGATATTCAGTCGTCCGTCTTGCCAACACGAGCTGAACATAATCCAGCGCATAAAGCTCGCCAGTCATGGGATCCTTCCATTTTTCCGCCTATTCAGAGGTTATTTGTACTCCTCCAGTTTCCAAAACATCGACCCGGTATCCAAAAACGTCTAATATGTGAACTGGGATCTCTTTGCCATCTTCTAATTCTGCTTCGCTCATAAGGCCAGCTTGCTGCAAAACCTCGAACATGAAGGTCTTATCCACTGTTGGCCAGTTATCAGACAATGGCTCTATAATGGGTTCTATTATTGGTACAATGGTGTTCATCAACAGATCATATTGCTCTATCCCACAGCTAACCTCACGCCAATCTCCTTCATCCTCAAGTACGAAAACCAAATTATCGTCATTGTCTGTTTCAAGGTAATAGCAAGGGCAAGTTATGTCGACCTGCATGTTTATTGATCCTCTCACTTGTCAATCTACTAGGAGCTACTTGCTATCGGCCAATGATATTGTCACCCTGGAGAGTGCAGATAGAGAAAATGCCACTATGAGAGGAGAGCATCGTGTCGCGAGCTGCCGGCTACATCAACGCCTCTTCTATCAGATGAAAGCTGTTCTTGTAGCGATCGAACCGCGGACTAGGAACAACCGCTCCAGTTGCTCGTAAGTTACTTAAGTTAACGGAATACTTCCCCTTGTTCTTACCTTTCTTGTTCTGGCTGGCTATAGATATCAGATCCAATGAGGGAATCTCCCAGTAAGCGTCGATGTGTTCGGAGTAGAAAATGAAGTAATAATTGGGCCGGGGATTGGGAACTTCCATGCCGGCAAAGCGCCCTGCGTTTCTAGGGCTGCAATCTTTGGAACGGGCTTTGACTTGAATATCGAGATAGCGAAGCTCCCCGTTATTTTCGCGCCGTACGATGCAATCAATGCCCTTATCATCCACAAGGGTCTGGTAGACATCAAAGCCCCGCCTAAGAAGCTCAGCAATAGCCACATATTCCTGGCGTTTGCCAAATGAAGCACTACTCCAGAATCTACGCGCCATAAGGCAAATGCCCCTCCTTCCACAACATGGCTGTTGAGCCCTCTCATATCTCGGCTCTTACTACTTAAGAAAGCATCCCACATCTCACGGTATACAGGGTTGTAGACATAATCAACGTCCACGAAGCCGGGCGCAAGAGTGGTGCGAGGGAGGGGATTTGAACCCCTACGCCGTTTAAGGCACTGGATCCTAAGTCCTATAATCTTTATTTAAT
>FZPS01000229.1_pt234 | contig 109356 bp, 96 predicted proteins | sample 1817821 | NCBI WGS metagenome assembly FZPS01 (sample SAMEA104158645, study PRJEB21678) | metagenome | place: Germany | collected 2015-04-21
CCAGACCGTCACGGTTACCGTTGCCGGGAAGAAGGGGAAGCCTGGTAACGATGTGGTAGTCGAACTTGATAACATTTCTAAGGCGCGTTCGCGCGTTGACTTCGGATCGATCGGAAAGTAGGGGGTTCCCGTGGAAATTGATATGCGCACTTTGCGGGAAGTGGGTGCCTCGCTTGAGATTGATGGCGACACCCTCGTTGCCGCTATCGAAGAAGCTTTGCTGAAGGTCTACCACAAGGCTCCCGGCGCGATCCGCGATGCCCGCATCGAAATCGATCAGCGCACCGGTCGCGTCACCGTTATGGCGACCGAATATGACGACGACGATAACCCCATCGGTGAGTTTGACGACACCCCGAAGGAGTTCGGCCGTATCGCAACCGCCACCGCTCGAAGCGTTATTGTTCAGCGCCTGCGTGAAGCCGACGACTCCAAGGTGCTCGGCGAGTTCCGCGACCGCACCGGCTCCGTCGTTGTGGGAACCGTGGAGGCGACCCGGAATCCGCACATCAAGCTTCTGCGCGTCGGTGAACACGAAGCCATCCTTCCGGAAGCCGAACAAGTTCCCGGCGAAGTCCTAAACCACGGCGACGTCATCCGCGCCTACGTAGTTGACGTGTCACGTGGCGAAAAGGGCGCCCGAATTACCGTTTCGAGGACGCACCCGGGCCTAGTTGAGGGACTCTTTGAACGCGAGGTTCCCGAAATCTCTGACGGACTCGTCTCGATCAAGTCGATTGCTCGCGAGGCCGGTCACCGCACAAAGATCGCAGTTGCTGCTAACCGCGAGGGCGTAAACGCCAAGGGCGCTTGCATCGGCCCGATGGGTCGTCGTGTGCGCGCGGTGATGACTGAACTGCAGGGCGAAAAGATTGACATCGTTGACTATTCGTCGGATCCGGCGCGGTTTGTAGCGAACTCACTTTCGCCGGCTCGCGTCTCTTCGGTCACAATTACTGATCCGGAAGCAAAGAAGGCAACAGTCGTTGTCCCTGACTTCCAGTTCTCACTAGCGATCGGACGCGAAGGCCAGAACGCGCGCCTTGCCGCACGGTTGAGCGGATATCACATCGATATTCACTCGGACACCGAAGATGGCTACGGCGTCATGACAGGCGACATTTCGCGCCCAGACGTGAGCAGTGGCTCAAATTTTGACGACGAAACTCACTGAAATAACCGATAGGGTATATGAGGACGCATACGCACCATGCGTGAAACTCGTGGACGAACAAACCATGTGCCGCGACGGACATGTATTGGATGTCGTGAACTCACAACCAAAGATGAGCTAGTTCGCTGTGCCTACAGTGAGCAAACTCAAGAAGTGGTAGTGGATCACGCGAAGCGTATGCCCGGGCGAGGCGCCTGGATCCATCCCCGTGAAAGCTGTCTTAAGAAAGCAGTGCGAAGCCGCGGTTTTCACCGTGCACTTCGAATCATGGATAATGGAGGTCGGGCCAACGTTTCAGTTGACATAACCGCACTGGAACAGGGGCACTCCAGCACACAGAGCGTGTGTTGTGGACGAGAAAATGGAAGCGGGTTGGAAGCCGATGGGCACCCGATGAGTACCCAGCGATGAGCTGCCAGCAGAAATAAACGTCCGTCCTGCTCAGGGACGGACCTGAACAGGAGAATTGTGCCAAAATTGCGTGTACACGAGCTCGCGAAAGAGCTCGGCATCACGAGTAGAGACCTACTAACGTACCTGAAAGAAAACGGAGAGTTCGTTAAGTCGGCTTCGTCGACAGTTCCACCTCCGGTAACGCGTAAGGTACGAGAAACGCTCGGCAAGAAGCTTGCCAAGGAGCGCGCGAAGGAAGAGAAGCCAGCCGCTAAGAAGGCTCCGGCGAAATCTTCAAAGTCCGCCACCAAGGAAACGAAGACTACTAAGAAGACTGAAACGTCTGCGAAACCTGGTGCGGCAAAGGCTAAGCCGAAGAAGCAGGCTAGCCGTTCAATCCCAAGCCCAGCAGACGTGATTCCCACGCCTGCTGAAGTTGCGAAGGCTAAGGCGGACCAGAAGTCCGATCAAGAAAAGGCCTCGGACAAGGCTGAAGAATCCAAGAACCAAGACACCCCGAAGCCGGGCCAGACCGTGCCTCGTCCAGGACCTCGTCCTGGACCGCGACCGGGTAACAACCCGTTCGCATCTAAGCAGGGCATGCCTCGTCCAGGTAGGGGATCGTCCGCTGGTTCCGGTGGCCCTCGTCCTGGACCGCGACCGGGTAACAACCCGTTCGCTTCAAAGCAGGGCATGCCACGCCCAGGTGGCGGTTCCCAGCAGCGTGATCATCGCGGTGGCCGCGGACGCGGTCGCGGTGGCGCATCACAAACCAGGGATCGCGCACCTCAGCGTAAGGGACCACGTCCTAGCCCGATGATGATGCCGGATCACTCTCCGATTGAGAAGGCAGAACCCGCGCAGGATCGACGTTCACGCGGATCACGCCGTAGCGGGGGTGGCGGTCGCTCTGAGGGCGGCTTCCAGCAGCGTCCTGCATTCTCCGGACCTCCACGCGGTGGTCGCGGCGGACGCGGAGCTACCCAGGGTGCGTTTGGTCGCGGTGGCGGCAAGCGCAAGGGACGTAAGTCGAAGCGCGCGAAGAGGCAAGAATTCGAGCAGCAGAATGCACCCGTTATCGGCGGCGTTCAGATTCCGCGCGGTAACGGCAAGGTCGTTCGTATTCGCCAGGGCGCATCACTGGCTGACCTAGCAGACAAGATCGACGTCAACCCGGCGTCACTCGTCACGGTTCTCATGCACCTTGGCGAAATGGCTACGGCAACCCAGTCGCTTGACGAAGACACGTTCAAGCTTCTTGGTGAAGAGCTCGGCTACAAGGTCGAAGTTGTTTCACCTGAAGACGAAGATCGTGAACTCCTAGAGTCCTTCGACATTGACCTAGAGGCTGAGGAACTTGAGGATGAAGACCACCTCGAGCCCCGTCCTCCGGTCGTAACTGTCATGGGTCACGTTGACCATGGTAAGACGAAGCTTCTGGACGCCATCCGTCACACGGATGTCGTTGAGGAAGAGCACGGTGGCATTACCCAGCACATCGGTGCTTACCAGGTTCACGTCCAGCACGAGGGCGAAGATCGTCCGATTACGTTCATTGACACTCCGGGTCACGAGGCCTTCACAGCAATGCGTGCTCGTGGTGCGCAGGTTACGGACATCGCGATTGTTGTGGTCGCAGCTGATGACGGCGTCATGCCGCAGACAGTTGAAGCGATCAACCACGCCCAGGCAGCTGACGTGCCGATCGTGGTCGCTGTTAACAAGATCGATAAGGACACAGCGAACCCCGACAAGATCCGTCAACAGTTGACCGAGTACAACCTCGTTGCTGAAGAATACGGTGGCGACGTCATGTTCGTTGACGTATCCGCTAAGCAGCGCAAGGGTATTGGCGACCTTCTTGAAGCAGTCCTGCTAACCGCAGACGCTGCGCTTGACCTGGAAGCGAACCCGGATACGGAAGCTCGTGGTGTTGCGATTGAAGGTAACCTCGACCGTGGTCGCGGTGCTGTCGCAACCATGCTGGTCCAGCGCGGAACCCTGTACGTGGGTGACGCACTTGTCGCCGGACCGTCGTACGGTCGCGTTCGCGCGATGTTCGATGAATGGGGTAACGAGGTCGAGGCTGCGGGACCGTCAAGGCCAGTGCAGGTGCTCGGACTTACGTCCGTGCCGCGTGCAGGTGACTCGTTCCTGGTTGCACCCGATGACAGGACTGCCCGCCAGATTGCGGACAAGCGTGAATCTGCTGAGCGTCAAGCCCAGCTGGCTCGCCGCCGCAAGCGCGTCACACTTGAAGACTTCGATAAGGTCCTCAAGGAAGGCAAGGTTGACACCCTCAACCTCATCATCAAGGGTGACGTCTCCGGTGCTGTTGAGGCCCTGGAAGACTCGCTGCTCAAGATCGATGTTGGTGACGAAGTTCAGCTACGCATCATTCACCGCGGTGTTGGTGCGATCACGCAGAACGACGTCAACCTCGCAACCGTTGATGACGCTGTGATTATTGGCTTCAACGTTCGTCCTAACGAGCAGGTCGCAAGCCTTGCTGATGAAGAGGGCGTTGAGATCAAGTACTACACCGTCATCTACCAGGCTCTGGAAGAAGTCGAGGCGGCCCTCAAGGGCATGCTCAAGCCGATCTACGAAGAGGTCCAGCTTGGCACCGCCGAGATTCGCCAGGTGTTCAAGTCGGGCAAGTTCGGCAACATTGCTGGCTCGATCGTCCGCAAGGGAACTATCAAGCGTGGTAGCTCTGCCCGCCTGATCCGCGATGGAGTAGTCGTCAAGGACGACCTCACCGTCGAATCCCTGCGTCGCGAGAAGGACGATGTTACCGAAGTCCGCGAAGGCTACGAGTGCGGTATGACTCTTGGCTGGAAGGACATCCAGGAAGGCGACATCATCGAAACCTGGGAGATGCGCGAAAAGGCGCGGGAATAAACTCTCTCTAACGCTCTGGCCCCCGCTGAAAAGTGGGGGCCAGAGTTAATTACCGGTAAGTTATGACATTAGGACTACGAAAGGAGACCCTCATGGCTGATCAAAACCGCCAGCGAAAGGTTGCCGACCGGATTAAGCAGACCGTTGCACGTCTGTTGGAACGTCGAATTAAGGATCCTCGACTGGGATTCGTGACCATCACGGACGTTCGGGTGACGGGTGACCTGCAGCATGCGACCATCTTTTACACCGTGTTGGGCTCCGAAGACGAGGCCGCTAACAGTGCTCGCGCCCTTGAATCCGCGAAGGGGCTAATCCGCTCTGAAGTGGGTAAGGCGCTGGGCATTCGGCTGACTCCTACCATTGAGTTCCAGGCAGACGCGCTGCCGCAGTCGGCCGCTCAGATCGAGGAGGCACTAGCGCGAGCCCGCGAAGCTGACGAGCGCCTTGCCGAACAGGCACGTTCATCGCAGTACGCTGGCGACGAAGACCCGTACAAGAGTGCCGACGAGTAATCGCCCGAAGCGAGGTTTGGACGTCCCACGGTCGTCGGTCACTACACCGGACGGCCTGCTAATCGTTAATAAACCGGCCGGTGTGACCAGCCACGACGTGGTAGCCGCGGTCCGCAGACTTGCAGCTACCCGCAAGGTTGGGCATGCCGGCACTCTTGACCCGATGGCAACGGGCGTCCTCGTGATTGGGATTGGGAAAGCGACCCGCCTGCTCACACACATCGTAGGAGCCGACAAAGCATATTCCGCGACCGTCCAACTGGGCATCACTACCGACACGGATGATTCCGAGGGCGTCGTGATTTCTGCGCGTGGCAGCCACGCCCTCGAAAATAAGGCATCTGGAGTTGACGTCAATGCCGTATCGAAGCTAGTCAACGTGGCGTCGGAAGACGTCAGTCCGATTCTGGATGACTTGACAGCCTCCGCGGACGACGCGACTGCGGGCGCCACGGACGTCAACGAGGTTTTGGAAGCGGAACTGGATAAATTGCGCGGCGAAATAATGCAGGTCCCCACAACTGTTTCCGCGATAAAAATTGATGGCGAACGAGCACACGCGCGGCATCGCGCGGGCGAAAAAGTGGAGATTCCTGCGCGCCCAGTGACCATTTTGCGCCTGGAACGAACCAGTGAAATTAAGTCCGAAATCGTTCGTATTGACGGCGAGGACGTGGCTGTGAGCTCATTTGATTTGGACGTCGAGTGTTCTTCGGGGACCTATGTGCGCGCTATTGCGCGGGACCTCGGAGAAGCCCTGGGTACGGGTGGCATCCTGACGCGGCTGCGTCGGACGCGAGTGGGGAAGTGGACCCTGCAGGACGCGCAGACCATCGACCAGCTCATTGCGCACGTTGAAAGCCAGCCCGCTGAGTCGCCTGAACCGATTCCCGTCATTCCACTGACGCGGGCTTGCACCGAACAGTTTGCGAGCCTCGACCTCGAATATGAAGAAGCTGAAGCAATGCGGCACGGAAACGTGACCAAGTTGCGGCCGCGAACGCCCGACGGTGAAATCGCGGCGTGCCTGTGGAACGGAAACGTACGCGCGTTGGTCAAACGTGCGGGCGATAAGTATGAGCCGGTTGTTGTATTTGCAACCGGGCCCCTCGATTAGCGAACATAGAAGAAGAAAACGGAGATCACGGAGGTTTCCAATGCATAATCCCCAAAACGAACTTGGACTGCGAGACATCAGCGCTGCAGGTAAGGAACGTGGCTCTGGATGCGGCTGTGGAGGACACGGACATGGCCAGGGCAAGGGCCAGGGCGGCTGCGGCTGTGGAGGACATGGCCACGGTCAGGGTAAAGGCCACGGCGAAGGTAAGGGCCACGGTCAGGGCGGCTGTGGTTGCGGTGGCAAGGGGCGCCGCCACGGGCGTGGACACGGACACGGCGGCCAGGGATGCGGCTGCGGCGGACACGAAAAGACTGAAGCGTAAACGCAAGACCGCTAGGAAAACTTTCACAGACATTTAAGGAATCGGCGAACACAATGGTGATGACCGTGTGGCGCAGTTTGGAGGAGATCCCTCCGAATATGCGCTCCGTTGCGACTATTGGAAACTTTGACGGCGTCCACCGCGGACACCAAAAACTTGCGCGAACTTGCGTGGATCGTGCGCGGGAGCGGGAAGCACTCGCTGTTGCGATTACTTTCTTCCCGCATCCGGTGCAGGTACACGCTCCGGAAGCAGATTTGCGGTTGATTACGACGCTGGAAGACCGCCTTGACGCGCTCGCCGGTTACGGGATCGATGCCACTTTGGTGCTTGAGTACAACGAAAAGTTGTACACGCAAACTCCGCGCGAGTTCATCGAAAATATCGTCAACAGCCTTGGAATCATGGGCATAGTCGTTGGCGAGGACGTCAAGTTCGGCAAAGACAACGCCGGTGACGTGAACACAATGCGCGAGCTTGGTAAAGAGTTCGGATTCGAAGTTTTCGCGCTAGATGACATTGAGTCCGAGGAGGGGCGACGCTGGTCGTCCTCCTGGATTCGTGACCTGCTGGCAAAGGGTGACGTAAAGGGAGCTGCGCGCGTCCTGGGGCGTCCGCACCGCATTCGCGGGATCGTTCAGCACGGCGCCAAACGAGGTCGTGAGCTGGGTTTCCCCACCGCGAACCTCGACGACGACTGTGACGGCGTGATCCCCGCCGACGGTGTCTACGCCGGGTGGCTGATTCGCCGAGTCGAAGGCCAACCCGCCGGCGTGTTTCTGCCCGCCGCCATTTCGGTTGGCACGAACCCGCAGTTCGACGGCGAAAGGCGCACCGTTGAAGCGCACGTCCTGGGTCGATCTGATCTGAACCTGTACGGCGAAGAGGTCGCCATCTCGTTCATCGAGCGCCTGCGCGACATGACGTCATTTGATTCCGTGGACGACCTCCTGCTTCAAATGGACGACGACATCCGAAACGCAGCGTCAATCCTGGGCGTCGCAGTGTCTGGACGCGTCGATCCGGAAGCCGTCACAGCCCGCTAGTACCGACATTTCGCGGAAAATCGCGGCTTAGTGGGCAACATCACGTGTGAAAATGTGCCGAGGACGTGGCTTGGCTACGGCCTCACATCGTGCACATGGTAGCCTGACAGATGCCGTCTATCGGCCACGGACGCGTAATGCCCGGGTGAACAGGCCCCGGAGCGCCGTGCAACGAGACATGTAGAGGAGAACCCATGGCGCTTTCTAAGGACGTCAAGGAACAGATCATTAAAGAGTACGCAACTCACGAGGGCGACACGGGTTCGCCCGAGGTGCAGATTGCGCTTCTGACTCAGCGTATTCGCGACCTCACTGAACACTTCAAGACGCACAAGCACGATCACCACTCACGCCGCGGCCTAATGCTGCTGGTTGGTAAGCGTCGTCGTCTACTTGGATACCTCGCAGACGTTGACATCGAGCGTTACCGTTCGTTGATCGCGCGCCTGCAACTGCGTCGATAGGCTTGATCGGCCCGACTCCTCGATAGGAGCCGGGCCTTCTCGCATTAGATGAGAAATGACGGGGCGAGTCGCCCCAGTTGAACTAGAAAAATTTGAATTAGAGGATTGCCCGCCGCACGCGGTCCTCGGTAGTGGCCTCCGGAGTGAAACACATCCGTGGGTCTCAATCGAAGGCCGAACCGTCGGGCAGTCCCCAAGATGTAAAGGAGACTTCCACATGATGGAAGGAGATGACATCACCGCAGCCGAAACCGTGATTGATAACGGTAAGTTCGGCAAGCGCGTGATTCGTTTCGAGACGGGCCGTCTAGCCCGTCAGGCAGCAGGTTCTGCCATGGCTTACCTGGATGACGAGACCGCCATTCTTTCGGCGACCGCCGTCGGTAAGAACCCGAAGGATCAGTTCGATTTCTTCCCGCTAACCGTTGACGTTGAAGAGCGTCAGTACGCGGTTGGCCGCATCCCCGGCGGTTTCTTCCGCCGCGAGGGACGCCCGGGCGAGGAAGCCATTCTGGCTTGCCGCCTAATCGACCGTCCGCTACGCCCCGCATTCGTAAAGGGCCTGCGCAACGAGGTTCAGGTCATTGAGACCGTCCTCGCGGTCAACCCGGACGACCCATACGACGTCCTCGCAATTAACGCGGCGTCACTGTCCACCCAGATTTCCGGCCTGCCGTTCTCAGGCCCGATCGGTGGTACCCGCCTCGCCCTCATCGACGGACAGTGGGTTGCATTCCCGCGCTACTCCGAGATGGAGCGCTCCACCTTCAACATCGTCGTCGCTGGACGCATCGTTGAAGACGACGTCGCCATCATGATGGTTGAGGCCGGTGGCGGCGACAAGATGATCGACCTCATGGAAAACGGTGGAACCACCCCGACTGAGGACGTTGTCGCTGACGGTCTTGAGGCCGCTAAGCCGATCATCCGCCAGCTCTGTGAAGCTCAGGCTGAGATCGCTGAGAAGGCCGGTAAGGAAACCGTTGAATTCCCACTGTTCCTTGACTTCGAGGACGAGCACTACGAAGCTGTCAAGAAGGTCGTGGAAAAGGACCTGCTCGAAGCGCTCACTATCGCTGAGAAGCTAAAGCGCGAAGACCGCATCGACGAAATCCAGGACAGCATGCTGGAGCAGATCGGTGAGGACTTCGAGGACCAGGAGAAGGACCTCAAGGCTGCGTTCCGCGCAATCGAGAAGGAGCTCATGCGTAACCGCGTCCTAACCGACGGCGTTCGCATTGACGGTCGTAAGCCGGCTGAAATCCGCTCCCTAGCCGCTGAGGTTGAGGTTCTCCCTCGCGTACACGGCTCCGCCCTCTTCCAGCGTGGCGAAACCCAGATCCTGGGTGTCACCACCTTGAATATGCTTCGCATGGAGCAGCAGCTGGACAACCTATCTCCGATTGAGTCCAAGCGCTACATCCACCACTACAACTTCCCGCCGTACTCGACTGGTGAGACCGGTCGCGTGGGTTCACCTAAGCGCCGCGAAATCGGCCACGGTGCGCTAGCTGAGCGCGCCCTCGTACCTGTAATCCCGTCGCGCGAAGACTTCCCGTACGCCATCCGTCAGGTTTCGGAGGCTCTGGGATCAAACGGCTCCACTTCGATGGGTTCCGTTTGTGCTTCGACCCTGTCGCTACTACAGGCTGGTGTGCCGCTACGCGCCCCGGTTGCTGGTATCGCGATGGGCCTCATCACCGGTGAGGTTGACGGCAAGACCAAGTCCGTAACGCTGACCGACATCCTCGGCATTGAGGACGGCTTTGGCGACATGGACTTCAAGGTTGCGGGTACTCGCGACTTCATCACCGCCCTGCAGCTGGACACCAAGCTCGACGGCATTGATTCCGAGGTTCTGAAGAGCGCTCTTGCGCAGGCTCGCGAAGCACGTTTCGCGATCCTTGACCTGATCAACCAGGCCATTCCGGAGCCGGATGAAATGTCGCCGAACGCGCCGCGCATCATCACGGTTCAGGTCCCGGTTGACAAGATCGGTGAGGTCATTGGCCCCAAGGGCAAGATGATCAACCAGATCCAGGAAGACACCGGCGCTGACCTCACGATCGAGGACGACGGCACCGTTTACATTGGCGCGGAGACCGGTGAGGCCGCAAACGCTGCACGCGACATGGTAAATGCCATTGCAAACCCGCAGCTTCCTGAAGTTGGCGAACGCTACGTCGGCACCGTCGTCAAGACGACCTCGTTCGGCGCCTTCGTATCGCTGACCCCGGGCAAGGACGGCCTGCTCCACATCAGCCAGGTCCGCCGCCTAGTTGGTGGCAAGCGCATCGATTCCGTCGATGACGTCCTTCAGGTTGGTCAGCAGCTCGAAGTCGAAATCGCAGACGTTGACGACCGCGGCAAGCTTTCCTTGCACGCAGTTGTTGACGACGAGGACGAGGCTCACAACTCGGACGATGACAACAACGGTAAGGGCGACAACAAGAAGCGCTCTGACAACCGTCGCCGCGGTGGAGATCGTCGCAACAACAAGCGCGATGATGACAATAAGGGTGGCCGTCGTCGTAGCCGTTCTCGCACGCGTCGCAACCGCGATGACGAGGAGTAGTCCGGTTTCTGTAGCGGCATAGAGGTCCGCGACTAGAAAACTGAAGACGATAAAGCTGGGGAAGACCGACTTGGTTTTCCCCAGCTTCGTTTTATGCAGGACGGGATGGTTTTCGCGATATTCTGTGAATGTATTGGCTTCGCCTACTCATATGAGGATGCAAATGCGCCGCTTCACAGACTTCTTTGTAATGCTTGCGATCCTGGTCCTAAACATCATCGTCTCACTAGTGTTGTGGAACACGGTTGATACGGGGGCGGATCCAGAATCAATGACTCTCTCGTACTCGGTACTGCGCCTTTCAATCGTCGCTATTCCGGGAATGGCACTAGCAGCCGGCCTCGCCCTTGCGCGAGCCTTGTGGGGCCTTGCGCCCCGCATTTTTTATGCGTCACTGTTTACCGGCGGAGTTATTGCTATAACTTTGACGTGGTTCATGTCAGTCGTGTTTAGGGGAGACGGGCCGATCTCGTCGCTTTACCTAAACGACACAGTGTTTGCCCTGGGCGTGCTTTCGGTTGCGGCGATTGTGGGAGCGGTGCTTGGACTAACGGGTGCCGTGCCGAGCCCCGCGAAAAAGGTAGGGGAGTCGGTCAAAGAGACTCCCTCCGCGCCGAAGAGTGGCAGGGGAGCGAATCCTTCAAAGACTGCCCCTAAACGCGGCGACGAGGGAACGACGCCCTCAAAAGTCGCACCGAGCAACAACAAGGGAATGGACACCACTGGCGCTCCAGAATCGCCCAGGCCAGGAACTTCCGCAAGCGCAAACCCTAGAACGGTAACCCCGGACGCCCTCGACGAATAATCAAAGGCGCAATCGGACTGGGCGTGGGCCTGGTTCCGTATGCGTGCACCGAAAAGCTGGCGCGCGATTCAGTTCCGTATCCGTGCACCGAAAAGCCGACCCGTGATCCAGTTCGGTATGCGTGCTCTGACGGGCCGGCGCGTGATTCAGTTCGGTATGCGCGCACTGACAGGCCAGCCCGTGATCGAGGCTGCGAAGGCTCCCGCAAAACCTACTAATGGGTCACAAGTTCGCCTATCAGGGATTTTGATGGGGTAATCCGGGCTTAGTCGGGTTAAGATGGCGCGGATGCTTGAAATTTCAGAACTCCCTTTAGTTCCGTCCACTGACTCTGAGGCGTCGATGACGCTCTTGGATGATGAGACTCTGATTCGGCGCACGGTCCTTCCCGGTGGCGTGCGTGTTTTGTCCCAGAAGGTCCCCGCACAGCGGTCGGTTTCGCTGTCGATGTGGTGCCCGGTTGGCTCTCGCGATGAGCACGATTCCGAGGCCGGATCGACGCACTTCCTAGAACACCTGCTTTTTAAGGGCACTCCGAATCGCACGGCGCAGGACATCGCTCACTCGTTTGACGAAGTGGGTGGCGAGTCGAACGCTGGGACCACAAAGGAGTTCACCTACTACTGGGCCCGCGTTTTGCGCGACGACATGCCAATGGCGCTGACCGTCCTAATGGACATGGTGACTTCGTCACTACTTGACGAGGACGAGTTTGAACGCGAACGCGGAGTCATCCTCGATGAGCTCGCCATGGGTAACGACGATCCCGTTGAAGTCGTGCACGAAAACTTCGCGCGCGCAGTGTTCGGGGATCACCCACTTGGACGCCCGATCGGCGGCACGTTCGACACCGTGTCCGCAACCCGCCGGGATTCCGTGCTGGGCTACTACAGGCAAAATTACCGATCAGACCTGCTCGTAATTGTTGCCGCTGGCGCCGTGGACCACGATGAGCTTTGCGACCTCGTGTCCGCATCCCTGCGCACAGCCGGTTGGTCCGGTGACGTTGAAAAAGTTCCTACGAGGACGAGGCCGACCGGCCCCGCTGGTGAAGAGCCAACCTACGAGTCGCGCGAGGTTATCAAGGAAAAGCAGGGGGAGCAGGCTCACCTCATTATTGGCGGACGCGGTATTAGCGCGAACGATGATCGCCGTCCCGCAATGTCGGTATTGCTTGGGATCCTGGGCGGATCAATGTCCAGCCGCCTGTTCCAAGAGATCCGCGAACGCCGCGGCCTCGCATATACAACTTACGCTTTCGACACCGCTTACACGGACACTGGATATTTTGGAATGTACGCAGGTTGCGCACCGTCAAACTTGGGTACGGTCGAAAACCTGATGCGCGAACAGCTCGCAGACCTTGCAAACGGGGGAGCGACCGACCAAGAGATCCAGCGCGTACAGGGCCAACTACGCGGAGGTCTAGCACTCGGTTTGGAAGATTCCAGCGCCCGCATGGTTCGGCTTGGTCGCGCGGAAGTTATCCATTCGCGCTTCACGCCGCTGGAGTTCACGCTGCGCAAGATCAACGCCATCACACGCGACGATGTTGCAAACCTTGCTCAATACCTGCTGGATCAGCCGCAAAGCAAGTCTGTGGTCGTGCCGAGCGAATAGTCCCACCTGCGCGCTATGGTGTAACCATGACGAAAGTAGCAGTAATTGGTGCTAAAGGCCGCATGGGCAGCACCGTATCGCAAACCGTAAAAGATGCCTCCGACCTCGAACTTGTCGCCGAACTTGACCAGGGCGATGACGTCACCGTTGAAACGTTAAACGGCGCCGAGGTCGCAGTTGTGTTCACCGTTCCTTCGGTGAAGCTCGACAATGTTTTGGACCTCCTTAAGGCGAACGTCCACGCCGTGGTCGGAACATCTGGTTGGACAGATGAAGAACTGGACAGGGTGCGCGAGGCCCAGAAGGACTCGCAGGCGAATGTCTTTATTGCGCCTAACTTCGCCCTCTCCGCAGTACTCGCGATGGAGTTCGCTGCAATGGCAGCCCCCATGTTCGAATCCGTTGAGGTCATCGAGATGCACCACCCGAACAAGGTGGACGCGCCTTCTGGAACTGCCGCTGCAACCGCCGCGAAGATCGCCGATGCACGCAAGCAGGCCGGTGTTGCACCAGCACCCGACGCAACTGAAACTGACCCGGAGGGCACCCGCGGTGGCCGCTACTCCGACGTTCCAGTCCACGCGGTCCGACTTCGCGGCATCACCGCAACGGAAGAAATTCTGCTTGGCAACCCCGGCGAGGTCCTCACTATCCGCACGGATTCCTTCGACCGCGCATCGTTCATGCCCGGCGTCCTACTGGCCGTTCGTAAGGTCGCTGGCCTCGTCGGCCTGACCGTCGGCTTGGAAAACCTGCTCGACCTAAAGTAAGGAAAACATGTCAATCTTTGACCGTTTCCAACACAAGAGCGCACTAAACGCCGATCGTTCAGTGCGCCCCGCCCTCGTAAATGATTCGGAAACGATCGCCCGGATTCAGGCCGATAGCATGCTTGCGTCCCTGCAGGCCGGAATCGACGAACCGTTGGACGAATCTGCGGCGGGCGCTGTTGATATGGATCAAATGACGAGGACGTGGCAGCAGACGCTGGATAGGCCAGCGCAGCGCGGTTTCCGTGTGCTGAGTGCTCTGGATGGGGCGGCCGTAGTTGGTTTCGCAGCGGCAGTGCCGGGCGCGCCCGTTGCCGAAGTTGAAGGAATGGACGCGCCTGGAACGGAGATCATCGCGCTCGAAGTCGCCGCGGGCCAAATTGGCAATGGTCACCGTTCGCGCCTGCTGTCCGCGGTCACTGATCTTGCGAAGGAAGAGGGCGCACAAAACGTGCGGACCTGGATCATCGCGGGCGATGACGAGCGAATCCGGTTCTTCCAGGAGGCCGGATTGGCGCCAGCTGGCGTCATGCGCAAACTCGAGGTCGGACCGCACGTCGTGACGCAGCACCTGTGGTGGGCGGTTCTGTAAGAGCCCCAAGGCCGATGGTGCTGGTTGCGGCGCCTACACGCGGATTAGGACGTTTAGCGACCAATCCGCACGCGTTTTGGCGCGTTTTGCGACCAACTATCGGACGTTTGCCAACAAGTTCCGTTGAGGCGGTTACGATAAAAGCATGAGTAGCGAAGTTGTAAGTCCGATTGGTCAACTGTCTGTAGCGATGGTCACTCCGTTTAAGGAGGATGGATCGCTTGACGTGGATTCAGCTGTGAAGCTGGCACGTCACCTGGTGGATACCGGTGTCGACTCGGTCCTGGTTTCTGGAACCACGGGTGAAGCGCCGACCACGTACCAGCCTGAAAAGGATGAACTGACCCGCGCAGTCATCGAAGAGGTCGGAGATGAAGCCTACATCCTGGCGGGAGCTGGCTCAAACGACACAGCCCACGCCGTGCGCATGGCAGTGTCCGCGGAACAGTGCGGAGCCGATGGCCTGCTGGTTGTTTCGCCCTACTACAACCGTCCGAACCAGAAGGGCTTGCGCGCTCACGTCGAAGCGATCATTGAGGCCACGACCTTGCCGATCACGCTCTACGACATTCCCGGACGTACCGGACTGGCGTTCTCTGATGAGACGCTGGACTACCTCGCTCAAAACGACCGCATCGTTGCCGTTAAGGATGCCACCGGAAACCCGAACCAGGCGCTGGAACGCATGGACCGCACCGGCCTGGCCTACTACTGTGGCGACGACGCTCTCAACTACCTGATGATGGCCGGGGGAGCATCCGGCATCGTGTCGGTAGTCGGACACGTGGCAGGCCCATACTTCCGCAAGGCAATTGAAGCAATCAATGATGGCCGTTTCGCTGAAGCCCGCGACATTCACCGTCAGATGCGACCGCTAATCGACGCGATCATGGGAGGCGGTCAAGGCGCCGTAATGGCCAAGGTTGCCGTCCACCTGCAGGGCGTTATTGACACGGACGCCGTCCGACTTCCGCTGGTTCAGGCCGATTCCGAGGACGTTGAACGCCTGCGCAAGATCATGGAAGACCTCGATCTTCTATAGATAGTTCTGTAACTGGCGACGCGTTGCGCAACAGTGAGTCTGCAGCTTGTAGGTCGCGCAACTGTGAGTCCGAAGCTTGTAGGTAGCGCAAATCGCCTGACCAGCGCGCTGATATCAAGAGCCCGGATGCCTTGAATATCCAGAGCCCATGCGCATTAAATATCCAAAGCTGTAGCGCGCGCAGAATATCCAAACTTTGACTTAGGCCCGTCGGCAGTTAGCCGACGGGCCTAAGTCATGGCACAATTGAAGCATGATGCCTCTTTATGATGATCTTCCCAGACCGCCAAAACTAGAACAGGACACCCTGCGGGTGACTCCCCTAGGTGGGCTCGGAGACATCGGCCGCAACATGACCGTCTTTGAAGTCAATGGCGAACTGTTAATCGTTGACTGCGGAGTCCTGTTTCCTGAAGAACAGCAACCCGGTGTCGACCTGATCCTGCCTGACTTTAGCGCAATCGAAGACCGGCTCGATGACGTCGTCGCTCTGGTCCTCACTCACGGTCACGAAGACCACATCGGGGGCGTGCCCTTCCTTCTGAAGCACCGCCCCGATATTCCGATTTACGGTTCTGAGCTGACCCTCGCATTTGTAAACCCAAAGCTCGATGAGCACCACATTGAAGGGTGCGACCTCAACGTCGTCACAGAAGGCGACCGCCTGCAACTGGGGGAGTTCGACCTCGAGTTCGTATCGGTCACCCACTCGATCCCGGACGCCCTCGCAGTATTTATTCGCACAGTCGCGGGTAAAGCGCTGATTACGGGCGATTTTAAGATGGATCAGCTACCCCTGGATGGTCGCCTTACCGACCTGCGTTCGTTCGCGCGGTTTGGCGAAGAGGGCGTTGACCTTTTCCTGGTCGATTCGACAAACGCGGAAGTACCGGGCTTTGTAACCCCGGAGCGTGAGATCGGCCCCGTCCTCAACGATGTTTTCCAAAACGCAACCGGGCAGATTGTTGTCGCGTCTTTTGCATCTCACGTTCACCGCGTGCAGCAGGTTTTCGACGCCGCAGTTCGTACGGGTCGTAAGGTGGCGCTGATTGGACGTTCGATGGAACGCAACATGCGAATCGCGTCCGAGCTTGAGTTCCTGGACATTCCAGACGACGTGATCGTAACTACGAAGCAGATCGCGCTGCTCCCAGAAAATGAACGCGTATACATGGCCACCGGTTCGCAGGGGGAGCCAATGGCCGCCCTATCGCGGATCGCGCATGGAACGCATAAGTTCGTTGAGGTTGGCCCTGGCGACACGGTTGTGTTTGCGTCGTCGCTGATTCCGGGCAACGAGAACTCGGTGTATCGCGTGATTAATGGCCTCACGAAGCTGGGCGCAAAGGTGGTTCACCAGGCAAACGCGAAGGTTCACGTGTCCGGTCACGCGGCTGCCGGCGAGCTCATCTACTGCTACAACATCATCCAGCCAAAGAACGTGATGCCAATCCACGGCGAAATCCGGCACCTGGTCGCCAACGGCACCCTGGCAGTCAAGACGGGCGTGCGCCCTGAACGCGTGGCACTTGCCGAAGACGGCGTCGTAGTCGACCTCGTGGACGGCGAAGCGACCGTAGTTGGCGCCGTGCCGTGCGACTACATTTACGTAGACGGGCGCAGCGTCGGCGAGATTGACGAATCCGAACTGCACGACCGCCGCGTCCTCGGATCTGAAGGATTCATTTCAATCTACGCGGTCGTCGACTTCGATAGTGAGATGGTCCTTTCCGGCCCCACCATCAAGTCAGTTGGAATGGCCGAGGACGATGCTGTGTTCGACGAAATCCACGAGGACGTCGCTGACGCCCTGCTGAAGGCAGTGCAGCAGCCCGAGGCTGACACCTACACATGCCAGCAGGCGATGCGCCGCGTGGTTGGCCGCTGGGTTTCGCGCACGCTTCGTCGCCGTCCGATGATCGTTCCGGTAGTGGTGGAGCAGTAGTGGCTGAGCAGACTGAAACCGTGGGACGCTTTCTTTCCACCCAGCCGGTGGTGCTGAATCTGCCAACGGCGATCCATGAGCTCCCCACGCGGGGAGGCATGATTCAAGCGCGCTCGGTGCTTTCCAGTCCGGGTGGTGGATTCATCGGCTTGGCCGCAGTGAGCCACATGGATGTGGAAACCGGCATGCTTTCCGTGTTGGGGACAGGGCCGAACTCGTTCATGATCCGCCAAGAGCTCGAAAAGCACGGCGTTAAGATCCTGACCGACGAAGTCATTGGCGATATCGGCGTCGCCATCCAACTCGTCGAGGACGACGGCAACACGACCGTCATCATTTCGTCGGGTATCGAAGCCGACCCACCAATCGATCGACTCAAGACCATTCCGCTTCAAGAGGGCGATGTTCTGCTGGCGCACGGTGCAGCCCTAGCTACACCGGAGGTTGCCCAAGAGTTCGCCGAGTGGATCGCGAATGTCGATGAGTCTGTAACTGTCGTGGTTTGCCCGTCGCCGCTCGTGGACCAGATTGACCCGAGCGTTTGGCCGCCACTTTTGGCGCGCGCTGACGTCCTCACGCTGAATCTGCGCGAGGCGTCCCTGCTGCCACGCATGCTGAAACAGCTTGATGAGACCAAGGATCTGACCTACTACCTAAAGCCCGACTGCATCCAGGTAAGCCGCATGGGAGCGCTTGGCTGTGAATACCGCGTCGGAGTAGGCGGACAGCGCATAATGGTCCCCGCATTCCCAACCGAGGCAGTAGACACGTCGGGTGTGGGTGATGTTCACGTCGCTGTGATGTGTGGATCTTTGGCGCGGGGGCAGGACATTGAATCGGCAATCCTGATGGCGAACGCGGCTGCGGCTGTCATGATTTCGCATGCCTACACGTTCCCCGTGCCTACTATGCGTGAGATTGCTGACGTAATGACTTTCGGAGGCAGTAACAGCGGCGCGCCATCCTAGACATAGAATCCCTGCGCGGTAGCTTTGAAATACTATGGCACAAAAATCTCCCGCTAAACGTGGGCGTAAACAAAAGCCCGCAACGCAGAGTAGGCAACCGTCCGGCCCGTCGCCACTTATGACGATGTTCCAGTCGATTGGCCGCGGAATTGCTAATGTGGGCCGCTCGTTTGCACAGATGGATGCGCAACTCCGCCGCGATGGCTTTGCCTTCATCCTGTTCGCGCTTGCGGCTGTTTTTGCGCTCCGCGAATGGTTCCAAATTTCCGGAACCGCGGGAGACGTCATCCACCACATCGCAGCCGGCGCCGTCGGACTGTTCTCCGTAATCGTCCCCATCGCGCTGGTCGCGTGGGGAGTGGGCCTAATTTCCGCCCGCAAACACTACCGCGTCCCACACCGCTTCGCCGGCACCCTGGGAATCGCGACCGCCCTCACCGGGCTCGTGCACGTCAGCCAAGGAAATCCGCCCATCAGCGAGTTTGACCGCATCGAGCGCGCCGGCGGCATCCTCGGCTGGTTCTTCGGCTACCCCCTGGCCACCCTACTTTCCGTCTGGGGAGCCGCGATCCTTCTAGTTTTACTGCTTGCCTACTCCGTCCTCGTCGGTACACAAACGTCCGTAAAGGAAGTACCCGACAAACTTCGCGCAATTGCGGATCGTTTCCGCGGGTATCGAAAGAATGACGCGTCCGAGGACGGTGCTGGGCGCATCGATTCTTACGACGGTGACGAAGCGTTTGTATCCGCGCACGAGGTTGAAAACGACGATGCGACGCGCACGATGCTTCCGCCTCCGATTGATGATGAGGGCGCGGAGTACGAGGAAGAACCGGAATCCTTCGAGACGGAGATGGTGGAGCCGGATTCCCATGTTCCCGCGAAGGATTCTGAAGGAACCCAGTTGCTGCCTGCGGAGACGACTTCACTGCCGCTGAATGCGGTTCAGCCGGAGCTCGAAGACGGCATGGTTTATGAGCTTCCGGATGAGTCGCTACTGGTCAAGGGCGCTCCGCATAAGACCCGTTCAGCCGCAAACGATTGGGTAGTCGAAGCGCTGCAGGGCACGCTGGATGAGTTTGGTGTTGACGCGAAGGTAACGGGATTTTCGCGTGGACCGACGGTGACGCGCTACGAGGTCACGCTCGGCGCGGGCGTGAAGGTTGAGCGCATTACGCAGCTTTCCAAGAACATTGCGTACGCGGTTGCTTCATCGGAGGTCCGCATTCTCTCGCCGATTCCGGGTAAGTCCGCGATTGGCGTGGAGATTCCGAATTCTGACCGAGAAACGGTTGCCCTTGGCGACGTACTGAGGTCTGGTGCCGCGCGTCGAAACGAACATCCGCTGGTAGTTGGCGTCGGTAAAGACGTTGAGGGCGGCTACGTTGTCACCAACATCGCGAAGACCCCGCACCTTTTGGTTGCAGGTGCGACCGGGTCTGGTAAGTCGTCGTTTATTAACTCGATGATTACTTCAATAATGATGAGGGCGACGCCGGCTCAAGTCAGGATGATTCTGGTTGATCCAAAGCGCGTGGAACTCACCATTTATGAGGGCATTCCTCACCTGATCACCCCGATTATTACTAGCCCGAAGAAGGCTGCTGAAGCCCTTGAGTGGGTCGTTAAAGAGATGGATCAGCGCTACGACGACCTCGCGACATTTGGTTTCAAACACATTGATGACTTCAACAAGGCGGTTATTGCAGGGCAGGTGACACCACCGCCAGGGTCGGAACGCAAGATCGCGCCGTACCCGTATTTGCTGGTAGTGGTTGATGAGCTCGCCGACCTGATGATGGTTGCGCCCCGCGACGTGGAGGCATCCATCCAGCGAATCACTCAGCTGGCGCGTGCAGCCGGAATTCACCTGGTTCTGGCAACCCAGCGCCCATCAGTTGACGTTGTTACCGGCTTGATCAAGTCGAACATTCCGTCACGTTTAGCCTTTGCGACCTCGTCAATGCAAGATTCGCGCGTAATCCTGGACCAGGGCGGTGCGGAGAAGCTGATTGGCAAGGGCGACGCGCTCTACCTGCCGCAGGGGTCCGGTAAGCCTATGCGCGTTCAGGGAGCCTGGGTCACTGAATCTGAGATTCGGGACATCGTTGAACACGTCAAGGAGCAGATGAAGCCCGTTTATCGCAAGGACGTTATCCAGCCGGCGAAGAAACGGCAGATTGCGGAAGACATCGGTGATGATCTGGAAGACCTGTTGCAGGCCGCTGAACTGGTTATTTCCACCCAGCTTGGATCGACCTCGATGTTGCAGCGCAAGCTCCGCATTGGATTCGCGCGCGCGGGTCGACTAATGGACCTGCTGGAGTCACGCGAAATTGTGGGACCATCGGAAGGCTCAAAGGCCCGCGAGGTCCTGGTACCACCAGAGGAACTACCGCGCGTACTAGCAATGCTGCGTGGCGATGAGCCGCCAGAGGATACACTTTCAGAAGGTGCGGAACCAGAACCCGAAGAATCCGAGTCCGAAGACGCTTGGGAATTAACGGGCAGGTATTAGGAGAAAGAAATGAACAAGGCTGAAATGGACGACAACGTCTCTCAAGCCCACACCGGTGAAAACATTTGGAACCTGCCGAATGTGCTCACCATGATTCGCCTGGTCCTCGTACCCGTATTCATCCTGCTGTTGCTGAACGGATCAATCGGAGCTCAATGGGCCGCATTCATCGTATTCATCGTCGCGTCCCTGACGGACCTGTTTGATGGAAAGATTGCGCGCTCTCGTAACCTAATCACCGACTGGGGGAAGATCTGGGATCCGATCGCTGATAAGGCCCTCACCCTTGGCGCATTCGTCACGCTGTCGGTTACGGGTGTGCTTCCGTGGTGGTTCACCGTGATTGTTGCCTTCCGCGAACTTGGCATCACGTGGATGCGTTCGCGCCTGCTGAAGAAGGGCATTGTGGTAGCCGCGAACTCGGGCGGGAAACTGAAGACCGTTTCGCAGATGACTCTCATCCTGTTCCTAGTTTTCCCGTGGGATGCTGTGCTGGGCATGGAGATTGCGCTCTTTAATTCCATCCCGCTGGTCGTTATTCGCTGGATTCTGATCGTCGTCGCGTTCGTACTAACTGTGTGGTCTGGCCTGCAGTATGTGATCGCAGCGGTGAAGATGAAGAAGTGACACCTGTAAATACTGAGATTTTCCCGGAATTTCAATAGAGGTATACGCCACTATTAGGTTTGGAATATTTTCGCGGCATTAGCTGTTTAAGTTGACATGACGCGAAATACTTACATTCAGGATCGCGCACCCAGAAGGGGTGTGGCGAGAACCGCACCCAAAAACAAGTCTTTACGAATGCGAGAACGACAAACGACAAGGTACGGTACAAATATGCAGACACCACCAATTGCGCCACCAACGCTGAGAGAGCACATTGGGGACGTTCTGCGCCAAATTCGCCGCACCCAAGGGCGCACTCTTCGTGAGGTGTCCTCGGAGGCACAAGTTTCACTCGGATACCTATCCGAGGTGGAGCGAGGGCAAAAGGAAGCGTCTTCTGAACTGCTCGCAGCAATCAGCCAGGCACTGGGAGTGCCCCTGTCATTCGTGCTTCGAGAGGTCGCAGACCGCATCGCAGTAATCGAAGGCGTCGACATTCCCGACACTGTTCCCGCCCTGATGATGGATGGAACTTTAGAAGACCGCATAACCCTGTTGAGTTGATAACGTGACGATTTCAGAGTTCTGGAAAAGCATCGAAGCTATCTTCGGATCCTGCTACGGAAGGTCCCTGGTAGGGGACCTGTTCCTGCCCAAGCTGGGCGGAACCGCCGAGCAGGCGCTTAAGAACGGCGTTGACCCCGAAGTAATCTGGGACGAACTGATTCGTGAAACTGATATGGGTGATGAAGCCCGTTGGGTTCACCGACAGGCTAAAGCCCTAAAATAGCTACGACATTCCCCTAACTGGTCCCGATTCGGGCGACACGGTTAGGGGAGTTTTAATAGCCGATGTAGTGTCATATATTTCAAACTCTGACACACTGGCGTGTCTTTGGTTTCGAACATGTGTTCGTCGTATGCTTATCCACAGATCATGCTTCACTGGTCGTGCACACAGCGACTGGGGATCAGAAATGAGTGTCCGTGGTCGGGCATAGCATGATTGACGTACCCGGAGAGGGGCTAATACGTCTATTCCGACCAGCCCAGAAACGCGTGCGGAGAGCGCGCTCGATCCTGTGAGGAGAACACATGGCTGTTGCTACAGACCGCAATAAGGCACTAGAACTTGCTTTGAGTCAGATTGACAAGCAGTTCGGTAAAGGTTCCGTGATGCGACTCGGTGACGATAATCGTCCCGCTGTCAAGGTGATTCCTACGGGGTCGCTAGCGCTTGACGTTGCACTCGGTGTGGGTGGCCTTCCGCGCGGTCGTGTTATTGAGATTTACGGTCCGGAATCATCCGGTAAGACCACCGTCGCCCTGCACGCTGTTGCATCCGCCCAAAAGGCAGGTGGAAACGCTGCGTTCATTGACGCGGAGCACGCACTTGATCCTGAGTATGCAAAGAATCTAGGCGTTGACACTGATTCGCTGTTGGTTTCGCAGCCAGATACTGGTGAACAGGCCCTCGAGATCGCGGACATGCTTATCCGCTCCGGCGGTATTGACATCATCGTTATTGACTCGGTTGCCGCGCTCGTTCCGAAGGCCGAAATTGAGGGCGAGATGGGTGACTCCCATGTTGGTTTGCAAGCTCGTCTGATGTCGCAAGCACTGCGAAAGATTACCGGTGCGCTGTCTGGAACCGGCACGACTGCAATCTTTATTAACCAGCTTCGTGAAAAGATCGGTGTTTTCTTCGGATCACCGGAGACCACCACGGGCGGTAAGGCACTTAAGTTCTACTCTTCAGTTCGCATCGATGTTCGCCGAATTGAGACCCTAAAGGAAAAGGGGAACCCGGTAGGTAACCGCACGCGGGCAAAGATCGTCAAGAACAAGATGGCTCCGCCGTTTAAGCAGGCCGAGTTTGACATCCTCTACGGTCAGGGAATCTCCCGCGAAGGATCGATCATCGACATGGGTGTTGAGACCGGTATTATCCGCAAGTCCGGCTCCTGGTTTACTTACGGATCCGATCAGTTGGGGCAGGGCAAGGAAAACGTCCGCAATTTCTTAAAGGACAACCCTGAACTCTGCGACGAGATCGAACACAGAATCCTCGTTGAACTTGGCACTCGTCCTAAGGAAGATTCCGAGGGCGCAGATGGCGCAGCAGATTCCAAGGACGGCAAGGCCTCAGAAGGGAAGACAACCGACAAGGCCGCAAAGTCTGGTACCAAGGCCGCGACTTCCAAGTCCGGTAACAAGGGCAAGATTGATCCCGCGGAAGACGCTGGATTCTAGTGGTCTCTTTCTACGACCCTGACGAACACGTTAAGAAGAAGCGTGTCGATCGGGAAGCTCAGCGAAAGCGCCGCGAGAAGAGACGCGAGTGGGCTTCCTCCCTTGAGGGGGAGGAAGCCGTCAGTGCGGCTAAAGAAACAGCTTTGAAGCAACTTGACCGCCAGGACCGTTCCCGCGGCGAACTTGAAGCTAAACTCAAGGAGCGCGGATACCAGCCCGAAGCGATCGAGGAGGCACTGGACCGCCTAGTTGAAGCTGACCTTGTTAACGATGAGCGCTACGCTCGCATGCTCGTGCGCACGCGACACAACGAGCGCGGCCTGGTTGGACGTGCCCTGGTTGAACAGTTGCGTCGCAAGCGAATACCACCGCACATCATTGAACTGGCTTTGCAAGAGGTCGAGGAAGTGGACACTGAAGCGGTCGCAAGAGACCTGGTTGAACGTAGACTTCGCTCAATGTCAGGTCTGGATCGTGACAAGCAGTTTCGTCGCTTGACGTCATTGTTGGCACGCAAGGGCTACAGTCTCGGATTATGCTTCAGCGTCGTTAACTCAGTACTAGCAGAGGATTCGATGTGACTGAACCAAACCCAGCTACGAGCGAAGTAGCAAGCCAGATCATTAAGACACTGACATCTCGGGGGTTCAGCGTCGCAACTGCAGAGTCTTTGACTGGCGGTATGCTGAGCTCCGCCCTCGTGGATATTCCAGGCGCGTCTGACTGCATGCGTGGCGGCGTGACGACCTACCAAACGCCCATGAAGGCCCATGTTTTGCACGTGGATTCGAACCGGTTGGAGGAGTTCGGGCCGGTTGACCCGAAGGTGGCGGAACAGATGGCTCGAAATGTTGCGCAACTATTCGACGCCGACTTCGGAGTTTCCACGACCGGTGTTGCAGGGCCCGGTCCATCGGATGGACACGCCGCCGGAACGGTTTATGTGGGCGTGTTTGAGCGTGCAGGCGACGTCGTGGACGTGCAGCTGTACCACTTTGAGGGTGATCGCCCGCAGGTGCGCGCACAGGCCGTTCAAGCGGCGCTACAACAACTTGTGGCGTACCTGTAGCAGATACTCTGAACGTGGGCGCCTCTGCGTGCCGATGCTGCGCGCCCGACTCAGTGGTTTCCCGGGACGTCCTCGCCCTTCGTGAACGCTACCCACTGGCCGTGGAGATCATCTGCTAGGGCCTGCGGCGGATTGTCGCCAATCATGGGCTGGCCCATCGGTTCTTCCAGCAGGTCGAAAGCGAACGGGATGTCAATGCAGTGTCGTGACCACTGCTTAACCTGGTCAACGTTTGGATCATCCAGGGCAGGCGACCAGCTGAACAGGTAAAACGCGGTGTGTGCAGCACCCGTTTCCTGGCGGTACTCCATGATCTTCTTTGCCGGCTCCACGAAAATCGCGTCGGTAACGATCTGGCCCATCAGCAAACTCGTCGTGTTTGCGCGCGGATGCTGCGCAATGTACTTGCCGGGGTTCTTCACGCCACCTTCACCGAGAACGTCACGCGGATCCAGTTGATCCAGTTCGTCGGCCATTGGGGCGAGGATATCGGTGAACTCTTCCGAGGTTGCAGTTAGGAACAGGGGCTTATCCGCGCCGGTTCCGCGAGCAACGCCCTCGTTAATCGAATTGACGATCACTTCGCCGTCCTGCCACGGCGTGAACGGTAGATCCGACATGGGGATTCCGGCGATGCGTTGCGCGATGAACTCGGAGGCGCCGGGCCATTCTTCATAGATTTGTTCCTCGACGCGGGCTTCTGCATCCACGATTCGATCTGCGACTTTGCGCAGTTCGGCGACTTTGAGGTCGACTCCCAAGATGTCGGAAACCATGCCGGCGCGCTGCTTCGCGACTTCAGTCGACATGGGCGGAAGCACACCGGATTCCGAAATCGCGCGGTCAAACAAGTCTTGCGAACTTGGCGTCGTTAGATGCGCGAGGACGGAGCCGCCCCCGGCACTTTGTCCGGAGATCGTGACCCGGGTGGGATCTCCGCCGAAGTTAGCGATGTTTTCGCGAACCCATCGAAGTCCGGCCTGCTGGTCCAGGAATCCGCGGTTTGCGGGTGCGTCGCTGACCCAGCCGAACCCCTCGAAGCCCAGACGATAAGAGATCGAAACGAACACGATGCCCTGCGCGGCGAACTTGCGACCATCAGACAGCGGAGACGCTGCCACACCTGACTTGAATCCACCACCGTGAATCCAAACGAGGACGGGCAGGTTGTCTGCGTCGCGCGGGGTCCAAATGTTCAGGTTGAGGATCTCATCGCCAGGGATAGAGGGGTCGATCAAAATTGCATCATCGGAGTACGGGCGCTTCTGCGGGGTCGGTGGAAGTTCCGTGCATTCGCGCGGCTCGGTCCAACCGGGATGCGGTTGGGGAGCGGCCAAGTAGAGGTCACCCACCGGCGCTGCCGCGTAGGGGATGCCAAGGTACAGCAGGCAGTTCTCATCCTTGGGGTGGGCCTTGCCTACAACAGGACCGGAAGCTGTTTCGACGATGCTCATCAAATCTCCTTTGTACAAGTACCTTGCCTTAGGCTACAGCCGGGCGCAGGAGTCCGAAAGTGGAGCGAATCGCCTGACATGATCCTGCATGCCCGCGCCAGAGCGGGGCGCGCACACTCACGCGGGATGTGCGCAATGCGGTTTGTGGGTCAGTGCTTGCGACATGGCGGGCCCGCACTTGCGCGAGACGCGCGTGCGGCCGCAACCCTAGTCTCAGGTGGTTTCACCAGGTCCGGAGGCGCGCGGGGCGCGCGTGCGGCCGCGGCGCAAACGCGGAGGCCAATCATTTCGCGGGTGATGCGGGCGCAGTCTTTGATCCTGGTCTCGGTTCGTATATGCACGATTTGGGCACTACAATCTTTGACGATGACTACAACAGCTTTGCCTCGCACGTACACGATCCGCACGCTCGGATGCCAGATGAATGTTCACGACTCGGAGCGTATGGCCGGCCTCTTAGAAACTGAAGGTCTAGTGCCTGCCGAAAGCGTGCCCGAAGCCGCTGCACGTGCCACCGAAGCCGGCGACGGTGGTGCAGACGTGGTTGTCATCAACACGTGCTCGGTTCGTGAAAATGCTTCAAACCGCCTGTTCGGAAACCTGGGCCAGCTCGCACAGGTCAAGAGAGAGCGCCCCGACATGCAGATCGCTGTGGGCGGATGCCTGGCGCAGCAAATGCGTGGAAACATCGTAAAACGCGCCCCGTGGGTCGACGTCGTGTTCGGCACCCACAACATTGACGTCCTTCCGGCACTACTCAAGCGCGCTGAACACAACCGCGAAGCCGCAGTCGAAATCGAAGAGTCACTAAAGGTCTTCCCCTCGACCCTGCCAACCAAGCGCGAGTCGGTTTACTCCGCGTGGGTTTCAATCTCCGTCGGCTGCAATAACACGTGCACGTTCTGCATCGTTCCGCACCTACGCGGCAAGGAACGCGACCGTCGTCCTGGCGAAATCCTGCGCGAAGTTGAAGCGGTTGTCGCCGAGGGCGCAGTTGAGGTGACTCTGCTTGGTCAAAACGTTAACTCTTACGGCGTGAGCTTCGGAGAACGAGGCGCATTTGCCGACCTCCTGCGCGCGGTGGGCAAAGTGGAGGGCTTGGAGAGAGTCCGCTTCACCAGCCCGCATCCTGCCGCGTTCTCAGATGACGTGATTGCTGCGATGGCTGAAACGCCGACCGTCATGCCGAGCCTGCACATGCCCCTTCAGTCCGGATCCGACCGAATTCTGCGCGCAATGCGTCGTTCGTATCGCCGCAAGAAGTTCCTCGGTATCCTCGACCGCGTTCGCGAAGCCATTCCGGACGCCGCGATCACAACAGACATCATTGTCGGATTCCCCGGTGAGACCGAAGAGGACTTCCAGGAAACCCTCGACGTCGTCGAACAGGCCCGCTTCACATCCGCGTTCACCTTCCTCTATTCACCGCGTCCGGGCACACCCGCTGCCGACATGGAGGATCAGATCCCGCACGATGTCATGCAGGAACGCTACGAGCGCCTAATCGCCCTCCAGGAACGAATCACCGAGGAGGATTCGAAAAAGTGGGAAGGCCGCGAAGTCGAAGTTTTGATTGTTGAGGACGGAGGTCGCAAGGACCAAGCCGCACGGCGTATCTCTGGGCGAGCTCGCGATAATCGACTGGTGCACCTGTCCCTTCCAGAGGGCGTCGAGTACGGGCGCGAAGTGCGCCCGGGCGACATGGTTCGCGCAGAGGTAACTTACGCAGCGCCGCATCACCTGGTTGCGGATTCCGGCATTCAGGGAGGGCTGTTTGAGATTCGCCCGACCCGTGCTGGTCAGGTCTGGCATGAACGCCAGGAGAACCCGGACATGGGTAACCGCGTGAGCCTCGGAATCCCGATCCTGCGCCGCAGCTAAAGCCCTCCGCTTCCTTCGCCGGGCTTATAGAGGCGCGAGCTTCGAGCTTTGACGGGACTCAGATAGGCGGAATTAGGCCCGGGATTTTTTCGGCGGCTTGCTTGCTGAAGGTTGCAGCGCGAGCAAGCGCAGACGCGAACTGTGCGGTCGTAATTCCAGCTCCCACGAAGAACGCGTTATCAAGGCGAATAACCCAAGCATCCTCTACTCGGTCGACGTAGGCAGTCGGTTGGAAATGGTCGCGATTCCACGCGTTTGTCGCATCGATCAGCAGGTGAAGCTGCTCGTCAATCTGACGCGGGTTTAGCTCCTCGTCATGTTCAGGAAACGGCGTGACATCATTAGGAATCGCAACAGACGTCTTGATCAGTAACCAGACTGCGCCCTCGGAAAGCGAAATTTCAAGATCCAAATCATTTATGAGGACGTTGATTCGGCTGAACGATGATCCAACGACGGGGAAGGGTGATTCTCGACAGAGGTCTTCGATCACGGGGAGGGTGAGTGGCCGGTGGAAGTCGGAAAACTCGGCACCTGTTGGGACCTTGAAGGTTCTGCGATCTGATCCCATGTTTTGAGGTCGGTGAATCTCTTCGAAAAGGCCTAGGTTTGTCGGGTCATCTTCAGAGATACCGTTATCGGGGGCCTTAGACATACCGTTATCCGCGCCGTCGCCTTCAGATGCCCCGAAATCGGCGCGAGCACCCGCAGAGGCGTCCGGATTGTCAGCGTCGTCCTCGTCGTCCGGTTCGCCGTTGAAGGCATGTTCAATGGAAGTGTTGTCGTGTTCCTCATCGGAGGTCGGGAAATGTGGTGCCACTGATTCGGATGTGGCTTCATCGGAGGTCGGGAAATGCGGTGCCACAGATTCGGATGTGGCTTCATCGGGCGTATCGGACGTGGCGTCCGCCCGGGAATTCATCAGCTTGCGGAGTCTGCGCTGGGCGCGATCAAAGAGGTTCATGGTGTCTCCACCGCCTCCTGTTGCCACGGGTCAGGGAACTCCTTGTTCAGGTTTTTGAACGTGCGGGTAAGGCTGTTCATAACGACGCGGAACTCGTCTCGCATCTGATCATCTGTCGCGGCGGGTGTCCAGTTAAACGCCCAGAACACGCGGAAATGAATCATGCCGTCGTCTGCGACCTGCAGAGTCATTTTGGGCGCGAACTCAGTTGCGGCCTGCCTTTGGATCTGGTTTTTCGCCAGCGACATGTAAGAAATATCAAGCTTGCGCATCCAGTGCGACTGCACGGACCACACGGCATTTTGCGTGGGACCGCGCGAAATTATTGCGTAATGGCTTGGATAGGGCAGGATAAAACCGTTCTGGTCGAACTCGCCATAGCTTAAACCGAGCTCGTCGAGCATGCTCTTCACACGCTCCTTCGTCACGATAGATGGCTGAACCTGCCTTGAATCCATAGTTACACCTTAGTAAATCGGTCTTGCTCATGCTTAGCGCCCAGCCCGCCGATGAACCCACACACTCGGGGTTGTCATCATCGCCCTCGAGACAATGTCGTAGAGTATTGGCGTGCTAGTTGGAATCGTTGGAGCGACCGCTTCAGGTAAATCGGGCCTCGCTTTGGAAATCGCCCGCAGTTTGGGCCAGCAGGGGACAGACGCCGAGATCGTGTCCATGGATGCGTTCGCGCTGTACAAGGGCATGGATATTGGGACCGCGAAACCCACCGCCGCCGAGCGGGCCGAGTTCCCACACCATCAGATCGACGTGCTTGACATTCACGAGGAAGCCTCCGTGGCCCGCTACCAGCAGGAAGCACGCGCGGACGTAGACGCTATTCAGGCGCGCGGAAATCAGGCAATCGCGGTTGGCGGTTCCGCCCTGTACATTCGCGCCCTGTTCGACCAGATGCATTTTCCCGGTACCGACCCGCAGGTTCGCGCGCGTGTAGAACAGCGCCTGGAGTGGGAAGGCCCCGCCGCACTCTACCGTGAACTTCGCCTGCGCGACCGAAAAGCAGCCGACTCCATCCACCCAAACAACGTCCGCCGAGTCGTGCGCGCCCTGGAAGTTATCGAACTCACCGGAAAGCCGTTTTCCGTGACCCTTCCAAAACAGGAATTCGTGCGCCCATCCCTGCTTATCGGCGTGCATCGCGAAAACGATGACATCGATGCACGTATCGATCAGCGTACGAGGGCGATGCTGGATGACGGCTTTGTTGAAGAGGTGCGCGAACTCATGACCGCGGGCCTGGAGGACACCCCAACCGCGTCAAAGGCAACCGGATACGGCGCGGTAATGCAGCATTTGCGAGGCGACCTTGCGTTAGATGAGGCCGCGGATCAGATCGCGTTGGAAACCAGGCAACTGGTGCGAAAACAACTCAAGTGGTTCCGCCGCGACGACCGCATTCACTGGATAAACGCGACAAACTCAACCAGCCAGGCCATTTTGGACCAGGCCCTAGAGTTCATCGACAAAGCCGAGTCCTAACTTGCTACTCGACTTCCGGTCGCACTACGCGAATGATCCGGTAGCCCTTCTTCGAGTGGTATTTGGAGGCGTCCCAGCCCTGCTCGTTCAACCATTTGATGAGCGAATCGGCGCCCAGGTTCTTCGCTACGACCAGCCACGCTTCGCCCTCGTCGGATAGTAGTCCCAGCCAGCGGGTGAGCATTTCATGCAGAGCTTGCTTGCCAACGCGCACGGGCGGATTTGACCAGATTAGGTCAAAGCGAACGTTGTTCTTTTCGGCTTCTTCGAAAGCGGCGTCGGCTTCCTTAGCGAAGACAGTCAACCGATTCTTCTTGGCGTTTCGACGCGTGAGGTCGAGCGCCCTCCGGTTGACGTCAACAGCCCACACATCAGCTGCGGGACTCACCGCCGCGAGCGTGCACGCAATCGGGCCCCATCCGCATCCGAGATCCAAGAAAGTACCGTCAGCTGGTGGCTCTGGGGCTTCGATGAGCAGCGCCCTCGTCCCCAAATCAAGCTTGCGGAACGAAAAAACGCTGTCGGACGTGACCATGTCCAGCGATTGTCCGCGCACGTTCACTTCGATGGGGCGCAGTTCGTCGTCTTGCGCTGTTGGGCCGTCAGAAAAGTAATGATTCGTCACAATACCAGCCTAAAGGACCAGGCGGCGTGTGTGAAATGGATATCCACATCCTCATGGAAAGTATTCGCAGTAGGTGAGAAGATGAATCTAAGCGAAACAGGAGACCATGTGACCGAAGACCCCTCCAAGATTGATCCCGATATCAAGCGAGCCGAAGACGTCGTCGCCCGCGTCCTTGCAAGGAGCAAGAAACGAGCCGAACTAGCCTACGCGGAATCTGCGCAGTCACCGGACATTCCACTGGCCGAAAAGGCGACGTCCCTGCAGTCAACGCGCGGACAAAAGGAAAATGAGGCCGGCGCACTTGAACGCGAAGCTCGCCGAGGTACGCGCCGAGTAGCATCCCTTTCAACCGAACTCGAAGACGTTTCGGAAGTTGAATATCGTCAGGTCCGCCTTGAACGCGTGGTCCTTGTGGGTATTTATGAATCTGACGAGGACGCTGCTGAGAACTCTTTGCACGAGCTTGCGGCCCTTGCTGAAACCGCGGGTTCACAGGTATTGGATGGCGTCTTGCAACGCAGGATGGCTCCCGATCCGGCGACTTACTTGGGGTCCGGTAAGGCGCGCGAGCTTGCGCAGATTGTTGCGGCTGACCGCGCTGACACAGTGATCGTTGACGGTGAACTAGCGCCGTCGCAGCGACGTGGCTTAGAGGATGTAGTCAAGGTCAAAGTGGTTGACCGCACCGCCCTCATTTTGGATATTTTTGCCCAGCACGCGAAGTCCCGTGAAGGAAAGGCACAGGTTGAACTAGCCCAACTGGAATACCTGCTTCCGCGCCTGCGTGGTTGGGGTGAGTCGATGTCTCGTCAAGCTGGTGGTCGAGTCGCCGGTGGTGAGGGCATCGGATCGCGTGGCCCTGGTGAGACCAAGATTGAGTTGGATCGTCGCCGCGTTCGTCAACGCATGTCTAAGTTGCGTCGTGAAATAAAGGCGATGAAGCCGTCACGCGATATGCAGCGGCAAACCAGACGCGCCGGACAGGTTCCGTCAGTCGCGATTGTTGGCTACACAAACGCGGGGAAATCAACATTGCTGAACAAGCTTGCAGGCGCGGATGTCATGGTCCAAGACGCGCTGTTCGCCACGCTTGACCCGACTGTGCGCCAAGCGGAGACGCCGGACAATCGCATTTACACACTCGTGGATACCGTTGGATTCGTGCGCAATCTGCCCACCCAGCTAGTTGAAGCGTTCCGCTCCACCCTGGAGGAAGTCGCCGAAGCCGACCTCATCCTGCACGTCGTTGACGCCGCACACCCCGATCCGATCGGGCAGGTGCGTACCGTGCACGAAGTGATCGCAGACATTGAGGGCGCAACTAACATTCCCGAACTGATCGTGCTGAACAAGTCCGATTTGGCAAGCCCCGAAGAGATCGCGATCCTGCGTTCACAGATCCCAAACTCTGTCGCGATTTCGGCTGCCACCGGAAAGGGCCTGGATGAGCTTGAGGAAACCATCGCCGCGATGCTTCCTCGCCCCGCCAAACCCGTCGACGTCGTCGTCCCGTACGAACACGGCGATCTAGTCCACCGATTCCACGAAACCGGCGAGATCGAGTTCGAAGAATACCTCTCCACAGGCACCCACCTAGTTGGGCGCGTCGACGCCGCACTAGCGCACGAACTAGACGACGTGGACGTGTCGTGACAAAAGAAGTTGACCACGACGAGGCAAGCGACGAACAGAAGCCGCAGCCGTCAGCAGGACGCGACCGGGCTGGTGAGCAATCTTCCGAGAACACCGAACCTGATTCTCTGGACGGCCATCCATCCGAAGACCAGCAAGAGTCACAATCGGACGACTCCCCAAGCCCCGACCTCGAACTTCTTGAAAAAGTCGTCAAATCTTTCAACGGCGACGTTCGCGAAGGGCAGCGAAAAATGGTCGAGGCCGTGGCTGACACGCTCGAAAATACTAAACACCTGCTGGTTGAGGCGGGCACGGGGACTGGGAAATCGCTTGGTTACCTGGTTCCTGCAATGCGAAGGGCCGCCACTAACGGTGAACGCATCGTGGTTTCCACGGCAACGCTGGCTTTGCAACGCCAGATCGTCACCAAGGACGCGCCTCAGGTTAATGAGGTTTTGGATGAGCCCGCCCGCGTCGCTGTCCTTAAGGGCTGGTCAAACTACCTGTGCCTGCACAAGGCACAGGGCGGCTACCCCGAGGATTCACTGTTTGACGCTGCGGACGTCGCTTCCGAAACGGGTAAAGAAGTAATCCGCCTGCGCGAATGGGCGCAAGAAACCGAGACGGGGGATCGCGACGACCTCGTCCCCGGTGTTTCAGACAAGGCGTGGCGTCAAGTCTCCGTTGACACCCTGGAATGCATGGGACAAACATGCCCAATGCGCGACGAGTGTTTCGCCGCCCGCGCACGCATGGACGCCGACGATGCCAATATTGTGGTCACGAACCACTCGATGCTTGGCATTCACGCCGCCACGGAGAATCCGATTTGCGGCGAGTTTGACGGACTCATCATCGATGAGGCTCACGACCTTTCACGCATCATCCGAAACCAAGCTACAAAGAGCCTGTCCGGACCAATCGTTGGCTATAGAGCACGCCGACTCAACCGGTTAGCAACCGTCGATGTCGGCGGCTTGGAGTCCGCCGGTGAAGCGTTCGAAGCAGTCCTTGACGGACTCGATGAAGGACTCATAACGGTACGCCCCGAATCCCTAGTCGAAGCCATGCAGGTGTTGGATTCCAAGATTCGCGAGGCCGATTCCGACCTCGAAATGAGTCCTGCAGAAGGCGCGGAAAAACGCATGGCTCTGTCTGCTCTATCAGACCTGCACAATTTCATGGACGCGTGGAGTCGGGATCCGGAGAAGATGATCACCTGGGTTTCTCGTAGTGACGATTCTGGGCCGTCCTACTTGAACTGTGCGCCACTGGATGTGGCAGGGCCGATTGCTCGCAAACTACTTGCCGAAACACCTGCGATCTTGACCTCAGCAACAATGCAGCTTGGCGGATCGTTCAACGCAATAGGTTACGAAACCGGGATTGCGTTTTCGGACGAGGAAGTTGAGACGGTAGACGTTGGAACACCGTTTGACCCACCCCGGCAGGGCATCCTCTACATTGCTGAGCACCTTGCGCCTCCTGGACGCGGGGGAGTGAGCACCGAGGCACTGGAAGAACTCGTGGAGCTGGCGAAAGCCGCTGGAGGTGGGGTGCTCGCGCTGTTCTCCTCGCGCGCTGCGGCGAATCAAGGGGCGGAAGCTCTGCGCGAAGCGCTGGATGTGACAGTGTATGCGCAAGGTGAGGATCAGATCGGGACACTCGTGAAGAACTTCGCTGAAGACGTTGATTCCTGCCTGGTCGGAACGCTGTCGCTATGGCAGGGGATTGACGTGCGCGGATGGGCTTGCCGCCTGGTCACGATTGATCGCATCCCGTTCCCCGTGCCCTCAGATCCGGTGGTGCAGGCTCGTACACGCCACGTGGCCAAACAGGGACGCAACGCTTTCCGCGAAGTATCCTTGAACCACGCCGCGTTGCTACTGAGTCAGGGAGCGGGGCGCCTGCTCAGAAGTCGAGACGATCGCGGCATGGTCGCCATCTTAGATTCGAGGCTAGCGACCAAGTCCTACGGCTCCTACCTGCGTAAGTCTTTGCCGCTACTTTGGCCGACCAACGACAAAGTTGTAGCCAGAGAAAGTCTTAAGCGGCTCTATGAGACGAACAGTGCCACATCTAAAGACTGAACGCTTCACCAAGGTGGACGAAGCTCCGCCCTCGAGAATCAATCCTGGAAACTTTCTCAAATTGGGTACTAAGGCAGGTAAAAAGCTTCAAAACTGTGCTTGAATTGAGACACAACCGACCGTATCGAAAGAGGATCCATGACGAACCCAGCAGTTGATTCGCTATATCCGACTCAGGGCGGGGGACGCCCCTCCAAGATTGCAATCATTGGTGCCGGTGCTGTTGGCACCGCTGTTGCCTATGCGTGCGCAATGCGCGGGGATGCGCGCGACATCGTTCTTTACGACATCAGTAGACCAAAGGTTGAGGCCGAAGCGCTCGATATTGCGCACGGCATTCAGTTCACGCCGGCTGGTTCAGTTGAAGGCTCAGATGACATCGAAATCATTCGCGGATCTGACCTGGTAATCGTAACCGCGGGCGCGAAGCAAAAGCCCGGACAGACGCGCATCGACCTGGCAGAATCCACTGTCAACCTGATGCACACCATCGTCCCGCAAATTACCGACGTCGCCCCGGACGCATACCACATGTACATCACTAACCCCGTGGACATCGTGACCTACGCGGCGTTGAAGATCTCTGGACTGCCGCGTAACCGCGTGTTCGGTTCGGGAACTGTGCTGGACACGTCTCGATTGCGTTACCTGGTTTCTAGGTACACGGGCGTGGCGATTAAGAACATCCACGCATACGTTGCCGGTGAGCATGGTGACTCTGAGGTTGCGCTGTGGTCTTCAGCTGAAATCGGAAACGTTCCGCTTCGACACTGGGGCCTGACAGTGGATGGCCAGCTGTTTGATGCCGAGTTGCGTGAGGACATTGCGAAGGAAGTAGTCAACTCCGCCTACCGTATTATTGACGGCAAGGGGGCTACGAACTACGCGATCGGCCTGGCGGCGTCGAACATCACGACCGCTTTCCTACGTGACGAAAACCGCGTGCTCACTATTTCATCGCTGCTTGAAGACTGGCACGGCATCTCCGATGTCGTCATGGCAGCACCGACCCTGGTTGATCGCAACGGTGCCGGACGCGTCCTAGAACCGCCACTAACCCTGCACGAACGCGACGGACTAACCGCATCCGCGGAACAGCTCCGCAGCGTTGCTCGCGACCTCGGGCTGTAACGGCTGCAATGGCTGTAACGGGCCTTGCTACTGGCCTGCGGGGTAGGCATGGAACACCGGGGTAAGTCGCAGTTTGGCTGAGGATCTCGGGGTAAAATAGAACTCAATACAGTATTGAATCCAATACATTAACGTATTGAGTGGGGTGTAACCATCGAAATGTGGTTACACCCCGTTTTTTCTGCCTAATTTTGAACTCTGTAGGTGGCGAGGCTTGGGGGTCTGTGCCTACAGGGCTCGGATAACCGTTACGACCTTGCCGAGGATGGTGGCTTCGTTGCCAGGAATAGGGGAGTAATTCTCGTTTCGTGGAAGCAACCAGACGTTCCCATCTGCGTGGGACAGGACCTTCACAGTAGCTTCGCCGTCAATCATGGCTGCAACAATTTCTCCGTCCTCGGCGGAAGGCTGTTGACGCACGACAACGTAGTCGCCGTCGCAAATCGCAGCTTCAATCATGGAGTCACCAGAAACCTCGAGGACGAAAAGCTGCCCGCGACCGGTGAGTCGCTCCGGGAGCGTGAACATGTCGTCGACGCTCTGCTCAGCAGTTATCGGTTCGCCTGCAGCGATGCGACCAACCAGGGGTGCCGAGGTTGTATCCCCATCAGTGACATCTGATACCGGCACAAAAATCGATGATGCAGGAGCCTGATCCACGCCCTCGTCAACTTCGGTATCGACGACGATTTCAAGTGCGCGGGGGAGGCCGGGAGTGCGCCGAATGTAACCCTTCTTCTCCAAGGCGTCCAACTGGTGCTTCGCCGAAGAAGGGGAGGAAAGGCCGACCGCGTCAGCGATCTCACGAACTGAGGGCGGGTACCCCTGCTTATCAATCGACTTTGCAAGCACGTCGAGTACCTGTTGCTGGCGAGCCGTGATGGGCTCGCGTTCGAAGTTGTCGGCCATTGGTCCCCCTGTTCCATCCGAACAAATTAATGTCCGTGCCTTCTATTCCAATAGTTGTAGTCAGTTTAGACGGAAATATAACGATTTGGAACATATGTTCGAGCGCGTCTCGACATTCCATTTCTTTTAGGATATCGTACAAGTGTTCGACGAACAGATGTTCGAAAGGGGAAGAAGATGAGTGCCCTAAAGATTCAGCCAGCGCCAGTATTTGAGGCCAAGGCAAAGGAAGCCCGTCCAAGCCATCTCTATGTCGTTCCTGACCTAGAGGAACAGAAGGTGGCCCCTGCTAGGGGTGTTCGAACACGGAAAGTCGAGCGTTCACAAACTTCCGCCAAGTCCGCTTCGTTGCGAACCCCCAAGGCAAAGGCGGGCTTGGCGGAAAATCTCCGCTCAGTGATTACCTTCGTGGTAGCTATCGTTTTGATGGGAGCCATTGGTGCGGGTCTGGGAATCATCGCCCAGGACACGCCCGATCCGGAGGCAACAACTATCGCTTCAGTCCAGTCCGGAGATTCCCTGTGGTCAATCGCAGCAAGCCTCGGTATTGAAGATCGTTCACTAGAAGACGTTGTCTTCGACATCAAGGCGCTAAACGGACTTGAATCAGCGGTACTGACGCCAGGCCAGATTCTTACCGTTCCAACGAAGTAGTAGCACTTCCGCAGTGGCTCCCCACAGAGTGGTAAGTCGCATGCTGGCTACCTACATACCAGCTATTCAGGATGTGAACCACGATGACCCTCAGTAGGCGATACGCAATCAGCGGAAATGGGCGGTATCTCACGCAGAATTTAACTTCTTGAGTATATGATCAAGTGAGTAATCATTTGACCAGTATGCACAGGGAGGCGCTTATGCACTGCCCGTTTTGTCGTCACGACGACTCGCGAGTGGTCGATACTCGACTCTCAGACGACGGCCTATCAATCCGTCGTCGTCGGGAATGTGTCCAATGTAAGAGGCGATTCTCCACGCTGGAAACATCCAGTTTCTCCGTAGTCAAACGCTCCGGAGTTGTCGAACCGTTCTCAAGAGACAAGGTCATCTCCGGCGTACGCAAAGCCTGCCAGGGACGCCCCGTTGACGATGACTCACTAGCACTACTAGCACAACGCGTTGAAGAAAAACTCAGAGCCTCAGGATCAGCAGTAGTCTCAACCTCTGAAGTAGGCAAAGCCATACAACCCTTCCTACGCGAACTCGACGAAGTCGCTTACCTCCGCTTCGCATCCGTCTACTCAGGATTCCAATCACTCGATGACTTCCAAAAAGCCATCGACAGCCTACGAGCAGATCGCAAAGCTGAAGAACAAGAATCCTAACTAAACAGACCAAAAACAATACTGCCCGGGAACCAAACGGAACCCGGGCAGTAGCGTATTCAGACGGACCTTGTACCGATCAGAACGTGGTTCTACTCCTCAGATTTATCCACGTCGTCTTTGCTATCTGAGCCTTCATCAACCGGCTCAGACTTGGCGCTATCGCCGCGATCATCGAAGCGACGCATGCGCTCCGCAACCTCTTGGGCGCGCATCTCAAAACGCTCAGAGAACTCGCGAAGCTCCTCGCTGGTCTGCTCCAAACCTTCTCGCCACTGCTCGCCAACCCTCTCGCGCCCCTCACGGATCTGCTCACGAAGCTCCTGGCCGGACTTCTCCAGACGCTCACCAGCGTCCTCCAGGTACTCACGTACCTTGCGGCGCATGACCTTACCAATCTGAGAGCGGGGGAGCTCCCGCATAACCACGATTCGGCGCGGAAGCGCGTAATGAGCGATCGACTTCTCAGCCCATCGACGCACATCTTCCAAAGTGACGGTCGCTCCGGCCTCCAAAATCAATGCAGCGACAACTTCCTCGCCGCGCTGTGATTCAGGCATACCGACCACAGCCACGTCCTCGACACCCGGCATGGTACGGACGGCATCTTCAACCTGCGACGGGAAAATATTGAACCCGCCTGAAATGATCATTTCCTTCCTGCGGTCCGCCATGACGACGAAACCGTCCTCTACGCGAACGAGGTCGCCTGTTCGCAGCCAGCCATCATGGAAGGCGGTGGCTGTTTCTTCCGGATTCTCCCAGTAGCCCTTGAAAACCTGTGGGCCGCGGACCAGAAGTTCGCCGACTTCTCCGTCCTCGACGTCGTTATCAAGATTGTCCTGATCGACGATTCGGATTTCGGTAGACGGGAAGGGAAGACCAAGGGTTCCCGGGCGGCGCTCATCTGATAGGGGAGAACCCAAAGCGATGGGCGAAGACTCCGTCATGCCGTAGCCCTCGATAAGTAGGCCGCCGGTTGCTTCCTCCCAGGCTTTCGCGAGCTCGCCGGACAGCGGCATGGCACCAGACAGGGTGAACGTGATTGATGAAAGGTCTGTCGGCTTTGTCTTGATGCCCTCTAGAAGGCGCGAGAACATTGGAGGCACGCCAATAAAGAACGTACACGGAATACGCTTCTGGGCATCCAGAACCATGTCCACGTCAAACTTCGGCAGCAAAACGAGGGTCGCGCCAAGCTGAAGTCCGGCGCCAACTGCAACGGTTAGGCCGTATGCGTGGAACAGGGGCAGGATGACGTAGAAGGTTTCGGCGCCCTCGTGTAGGGCGGGCACCCAAGCTTTGGATTGACCCGTGTTTGCGCCAATTGACTTGTGGGTGAGCATTGATGCCTTCGGTGTCCCCGTAGTTCCGCCGGTGTGAAGGAGCACGGCGGTGTCCTCGAGTTCAGGGACGGGCTTGCCTTTCCAGGGAACTGCGTTCATCATTGCGCGGTCAAAGTCCCGAGCCCACTTGGGGGTCTCGGCGCTCATCTGAGCCTTCTTCCTCCTCGCCGCTGCGATCGGCATGTTGATTAGGAAGCGGGGGCCAAGCGGAAGTGCCTTTGTCAGGTCAACGGTGAATACGTGACGCGGGCGAACGATACTCATGTCTATGGACTTCAGAGAGTTCTCCCAGACGATGATGACCTCACAACCGGCCTCTTTCATCTGACGTGAAAGTTCTGACTTGGGTGCCAGCGGGTTGGTCTCTACAGCTATTGCGCCAATTGTCATGATCGCGTAAAGCGAGATCACGTGCTGGGGGCAGTTAGGCAAGGTGATTGCGACGCGGTCACCTTTTCGCACACCTGCCTGCACTAGGACGCGAGCTATTTGACGAATCTTGCGTTCCAGTTCGGAGTATGTAGTCTGCGCGCCCAGAAAATCTAAGGCTGGCCGATCAGGATATCGCTCAACCGTTTCAAATAGGATTTCAGGAAGCGTGCGGGTTTCCTCTACGACGGTGTAGGGGACACTCGGCGCGTAGTGTTGTCGAAGTCGCTCGGTCAGATTCACTGAGACCTCCGTGTAACAGCGCAAATAGAACTACTTACGCTACAGTAAGTTACCGTATCGAAGGTTACAAAGCGTGCAATGTAAACCTTATGAGACTTAATGAGACTGAACCGACACATTGACTTTGCGCTACCTAGGAAAACAACTGGGATCAGCTAGGTGCCTGCGGGCTAGGAAAACAACCGGGATCAACTAAGTGCCGGGGGTTAGCAGAATCGCCAGACCGACAGGTGCCCGACAAAGACAGGCGCCCGACAAATAGGTCCTGTAGAACCATGAGCCGAGACGCGCCAAGCACACGAAAGGGCCTGGTCCAAGGTGAATCGCCTACGCAAGAGCGCCTGGTCCAAGGTGAATAAAGCACACAAAAAGGGCCTGGTCCAAGACGGGAATCTTGAACCAGGCCCCTAATGTTTAACTGGCTTAGATTAGGCCTAAGTCAGGTTTAAGTTAGGCCTGCTTCACCATGCTCTGGGTCGGGCGACGCAGAATGCGCAACTTGATGGTGTCTTCCAACTCGTCGATTACGCTAATTGCCTCGACAGGAAGTTCGGAAGAAATATCGGTGATCGCGTAACCGATTGAACCGTGAGTTCCAAGGATCTGACCGTTGATGTTTGCGCCGTGCTCTGCAAACGTCTGGTTGACCAATGCCAACACGCCCGGGGTGTTGCGGTGAATGAGCGCAACCCGGTAGCGCGATGACTGCGACGGAAGCAGAGTCAAGTTCGGCAGGTTTACGGACATGTCGGTAGACGCCGTACGCACGTAGTCAACAAGCTTGTTAGCAACGAATCGGCCGATGTCCAGCTGGGCTTCCTCAGTTGAGCCACCAACGTGCGGTGTCAGGATCACGTTGTCCATACCCGAAAGAGGGCTCTCAAACGGGTCCCCCGTCTTCTTCGGCTCGGTCGGGAACACGTCAACTGCTGCACCAGCAAGGTGCCCGGATTCAAGGGCATCAACCAGCGCATCAATATTGGTTACGAAACCGCGCGAAAGGTTAATGAAGAGCGATCCCGGCTTCATGAGCTCAAACTCACGCTTTCCAAACATCCACTGGTTTCTAGGCGAGCCATCAACGTGGAGCGAAACAATGTCAGCCTGTTGAAGCAGGGCATCCATGGTTGCCATCGGCTTTGCGTTACCTAGGGCAAGGCGCTCTGCGATGTCGTAGAAGATGACGTTCATTCCCAGAGCTTCGGCAAGCACGGAAAGCTGCGTACCAATATTTCCATACCCGATGATGCCCAGGGTGCGTCCACGAACTTCGTGGGATCCGCTTGCTGACTTCGCCCAAATACCGCGGTGCAACTTCGAGTTGCGAACAGTTAGGCGTCGCGTAAGCGCAATGATCTCTGCAATTGCTAGTTCAACCACGGATCGCGTGTTTGAATAAGGCGCATTGAACACGGCCACGCCCTGGGCGGAAGCCTGGTCCAAAGCAATCTGGTTTGTGCCGATGCAGAAAGCTCCGATGGCACCCAGCTGTGGGTTCGCCTTCAGGACTCGCTCTGTAACTTCAGTCTTAGAGCGGATGCCTAAAATCTCGAAACCGCGTAGCTCCTTGATGAGTTCATCCTCATCAAGCGCGCCAGTGTGGCGTACGACCTCGATATCGTGTTTAGCAAAAATTTGATCAGCGTCTTTGTGGGGATTTTCCAGCAGTAGTGCACGTCTCATATCCCAATCATGGCACTTTTGCCCAGAAATATAACTCTCGTATCACCAAATAGATTGAGAGGTTGCCCACCCAATGGCGCTTTTCAGCGTGATTTCGCCTAATTTAGCGTGCCAAGACTACTGCAGTGCCTGAGGTAGATCTCGAGAACTGACCGTATGTAGCCGCGTAGTGGGACGAGTCATGGACACATACAGGTCTCCTGGCGAGATATCCAGGATATTCATGGGCTCCCACAGGATGACCGTGTCAAACTCCAGACCCTTCGCCTGCAGCGGAGTCATCGCAGCAACCCGATCGTCCAGCGTAGTTCCCCAAGAAAATTCCGACTGCAGCGCATCAATATCGTCCGCGGACGCAATGATCGCGATTCGCCCTCGTCCCTTTCCAACGCGGTCATCCAAAAGTGCGTCTTCTTGCGCAACAACATCCCCCAACGCGTCGAGAGCGCCCGGTTCAATCATTGTTTTCGCGTAGGCATCTTCCAGGTCGCGCGCGGCAACCAGCGGATAGTGGGCGGGAATGCCCAGTTCCGTCATTAGATCATTTGCGCGATCGAGGACGGAGGCGGGCGTGCGGTAAGAAACTGTGAGAATCTCTTCAGCTACCCAAGCCCGCATCGCCGGGCCGAGCAGTGCCTGCCAAGATTCTGCTCGCACAGCACCCGAACGTTGATCGAGGTCACCCGTAACCGTGAACGAGCGCGACGGACACCGCCGCATCAAAGAATTCCAAGCCAGGGGAGTCAGTTCCTGCGCCTCGTCAACAATCACGTGCCCGTACGCCCATGTCCGATCTCGGAGGGCGCGCTGGGCAAGTGTCAGGTCAGAGGCGTCCTTTGCGACGCGATCTGCAAGCATCTGCGCGGATACGATGCCGCCGCCAAGTCCCATGGACTCAATCGCCTCACCGGCTGCTTCAATTTCGCGGCGGCGGCGTTCCTCGCGCGCCTTCGCGGAAGTGCTCTGCGACGGAAGGGGGCCAAGGAGTTCTTCGAGCTCATCGAGGATCGGAATATCACTTTCCGTGAGTGCAGAACCGCGCGGGCGGTACACGGCGTCACGATCCTCTTGGGACAGTTCGGGCGCCATCTGCTCCAAAAACTTTGGATCCGCATAGAGTTTCTCAAGCACCTGCAGTGCAGACACGGGTAGCCACGCCAGGTTGATCGCGCGCTGGGCGTCCCTTGATCCGCGAATGTAGTCGTAGTACCAGGAAAGCTCTTGGCTGGCGGAAACCTGCTGGTCCATCTGCTGCGCCAGATCCTTCATCAGATCCAGCGCGAAGCCTTCCCACGCCTGGTTATGCGGCCTGTTAGACCGGCGTGCAGATGTGCGCGCGGCTTTCACGACCTCGGAACGAAGGGTCACACGGTAGGACGAAATCGCGAGCGGCGTGTTTTCGGGAACCCGCTCAAAGTAACGGACGGCGCGCTTGGCAATGTCGACCCACTCCATGCGTCCCTTGATGTCGCGCACGCGCTCCGAATCGCGACCCTGCGCGGAATATCCCGGCAGCAGGTCACCGAGCGTGGTCGATACGACGCCGTTTTCACCCAGGGATGGCAGAACCTGGTCAATGTAGCGCAAGAAAACCCGCGAGGGACCAACGATCAGCACACCGGAGTTCTCAAGCCGCGCCCGTTCCGCATACAGCAGGTATGCAGCGCGGTGGAGCGCGACCGCGGTCTTGCCCGTACCCGGACCACCTTGAATCACGAGCAAACCGTCAGAATCTCGCCGAATGATCGCGTCTTGTTCAGCCTGAATCGTGGAAACAATGTCGGACATGCGTCCATCGCGCGCCTGCGTCAAAGATTCCATCAGCGCGCCTTCGCCCTGGAAGACCATTTGATCTTCGCGGTCAACAGAAGTGTCCAGAAGCTCGTCTTCCAAACCAACGACTGTGCGTCCTCTTGTTTGGATGTGCCTCCTTCTCACGACGCCCTGCGGGTGCGCGCCGGTCGCCTGGTAAAAGGGGCGCGAGGCCGGGGCTCGCCAATCCAACAGAATCTGCTCGCCGTCATCATCGCGCAAACCGATGCGACCAATGTAGTGAGTTGTCTCATCGACGTTGTCCACACGGCCAAAAACGAGTCGATCCGTGATCGCCTCCAGGCGAGATGCCTCATCTCCCCAATGCGCAGCAAACGCGTCGCGCTCAGTCAAAGCCTGCGGAGTATTGCGCCAGTTTGACGCCTCTGCACTACGCTGACGCTCGCGGTAACGCTTGCGAAGCTCATCCAACACGGCGTAGGAATAGTCGACAAACTTCTGCTCGCGGGCGACCTCCGCGTCTAAAGGCGACTCGGAATCCAAGATCCTGTTTTCCAATCGGTCGTAAAAATTTCGCCTATCTATTATTGCGCATTTCGAAACCGCGAGCGACTTCATAAAACGTGGGGAATAAAACTCCTGTGGTGCTTGTTGTTCTAAGCGGGCGCAATACTGCAATGTCCGTGGGAGTTGTTAGGCTGTATACAACTTCGATATTTAGGGAAGGAGGAGCAGTGAAGTCATACGAACTTATGAATTTTGAAGAAGACGTTAACTGCTATTCTCCTATTTTGCTTACACACCTCAGTGGGGCAACTGATGCTGGTAGTGCGGGTGCTCTTGCGATTGAGCAGCTGCTCTCGTCGCTTCCCGTGAAGCGCGTTGCGACTTTCGATGTCGATCGACTGATTGATTACCGGGCTAACAGGCCAACTGTGACCATCAACAACTGGGAGGTCATGGGGGTAGATATTCCTGAGATCGCCCTCGACTTGGTTCAAGATGACGCCGGTATTCCGATTCTGGTTCTGCACGGACCTGAACCGGACCAGAAGTGGCAGCGTTTTGCAGAAGAACTTAAGAGGTTTACGGAAGACGCCGGAGTCGAAATCGTCGTCTCCATGACAGGCATGCCCGCGGCGGTCCCGCACACGCGCCCGACGATGGTGCACCTGCAGTCAACAGATCCGGATCTCGTTGAGGGTCAACCTCAGCTTGCCGGTGGAGAAATCCAGTTCTCCGCGTCAGCAAACACGTTCGTCCACCATGCTCTAGCGGAGGACGGCGTCGAAGGCGTCACGTTCCTAGCAGCCGTTCCGTACTACATGGCAAATATGGATTACCCGAGGGCGTCCTTGGCGCTCCTTGAAAGCATGTCTTCAGTATTGGATTTGAATCTGCCGACCGGAAACATCGAGGCGGGAACTCAGATGGTGGGAGACCAGCTGGAACAGTTGGTCACTGAGAACCCTGAGGTCGTAAACTTGGTCGGAATGCTGGAGAAGCATTTTGACGAAGAGATTTCTGATGAGGTTAAGGAGATCGGTGGGTTCCCCTCGCCGGAAGATTTCGCGTTTGACTTAGAGGATGCGGGAGACCTGCTCGAGCCTTCGATCGACACTGATGCGTTGGCTCACACGATCGAGCAGTTCTTGGCGCGCACGGATTCCACAACTCCGCCGCCAAGTCAGGAAGAAGAGGATCCGGGGCGCCCGAGGCCTCGTCACCGCGCCCCACGCCCGTGGGAACAGGACGACTAATTGTAGAACCCAGGGCGTCAAGGATCTGCTTGACGCCTGCAAGTTAATGGATGCTGAGCGCTTAGCAGGCTCTCGTCTCTAATCCGCTTCAAGCTCAATCGGAGGAACAGTGCCCACCCAGTGGGTGGCCTGTCTCCGGTTGAGGAAGCGCGGCACGATGGGAAGTTTTCGCAGTAGGCGTTGAAGTTCTTCCCAAGATGAGGACACAACTTCGTCCTCGTCAATCGGTTTGTACGCAACGATAACGACGTTTCCGCGCCTGCCGCCGGTTAGTATTTTCCCTTCGGAGATGACGGAAACGTGTTCGAAAGCTTGGAGGGCTGCCGCGCAATCTTCACGCGCGTCATTCCCGCGTCCGTGAACACAGTTCACAAGGAGTAGGCCACCCGGTTTCAGGACCTCGCGTGCTTTTTCGAAGAACTCCAAAGAACGTAAGGGCGGGGGCGTAGTCGGACCGGTAAAGACGTCTCGTACGATTACGTCGAAGCGTTCAGGGCGCATGGAAGAAACGGCGGCAAAGGCCTCATCGACGCGGATCTTAAGCCGTGGCGCGCGAGGAAGCTCAAAAAGTTCCCGCATCGCGTGGGCGAGTTCCCCGTTAATCTCAACCACGGTCTGGCTCGACCCTGTGCGCATCGCATCCCACGCAACCGGCATAGCACACGCGCAACCACCCAGGTGGAGCGCCTCGAGCGGACGATCAGGAATGAACGCGTCCACCGCAGCGGTCATCTGCTGCATGTATTCGAATTCCAAGTCCGTGGGGTCGGCTAGGTTAATACATGAGGACTCATACGAATCAAGGTACACCGTGGCGAACTGTTGATCGATGCCGATTTCCACCAGAGTGTCTCCAGCGATGAAACTCAAACCATCGCGCAGACGGAACTCCTGGTTATCGGCGTCTTGGTCTGATTTCTTGCCACGTTTTTTCGCCATGATTCGACGTTAGTCTACAAAGAGGAAAATAGGAAAGAAACGACGAAAGGAGGCCCATGTCAAAGTCACCCAGACTCAAATCCGCAAAGCGCGACTGGGGGAGCAACGACACCGACTGCAACATCTTGCATGTGGACATGGACTCCTTTTACGCGCTTGTGGAAGCCCACATTGACCCCACGTTGAAGGGGCGTCCATTGATTGTAGGAGGGCATGGCAATCGCGGGGTTGTCACCTCGGCTACCTATGATGTGCGGGCGTTGGGTGTGCACGCCGGCATGCCGATGGCGCGGGCGCGCCGGCTTGCTCCGCACGCAATAGTAGTTCCGGGGCGTCGCGGTGTTTACTCTGAGTTTTCAAGACGCGTGATGGATATTTTGCACACGATTACGCCGCAAGTGGAGAAACTCAGCATTGATGAAGCTTTCCTGGACGTGTCGGGGTCGATTCGTCGGCTGGGGCGTCCAGTCAGCATTGCGCATCTAATCCGTCAGCGCGTGCGTGACGAGGTTGGACTGATCGCATCCGTTGGGGTCGCCAATGTTAAATCGGTTGCCAAAATTGCGTCCTCGCATGCAAAGCCAGACGGACTGCTACTGATCCCTAAAGATCGAACGGTTGACTTTCTGCACTGCCTACCCGTTGGCGCGATTTGGGGTGTGGGTGGTCGCACGCAAGAAATCCTTGAACGCAACGGAATCGAAACAGTGCAGGACCTGGCGCACTATCCGTTAACGAGGCTAGATAAGTTGCTCGGTGTTGCGTCATCCAGGCGCTTACACGAGTTGGCCTGGGGCAACGATCCCCGCAAAGTTGTGGTGCGAACTCCGGAGAAGTCTTTCGGTACGGAAACGACGTTTGGTGAAGACATCTCGGATGCAAACTACCTGGAACACGTACTACTTGAACAAGCCCACGAAACTGCCAAACGATTGCGGAAAGCCGACATGGTGGGCTGGACAATCGCCATCAAGGTTCGAGCAGCAGACTTCCACACGGTCACCCGATCAGTCACGCTACCCGGTCCCACCGATATTGGTATTGAAATAGCTCACGCCGCCCATGACTTATTCCGCGCATACGGGATCCCAAGCGGTGGTGTTCGACTGATCGGATTACGAGTTGAAAACCTGCAGGATCGATCCCAAGGCGTCGCTGTAGCGCTGGACGACGATGGGCGGATAAGCACAGCAGAACGCACAATGGACGCCGTTCACACTAAGTTTGGTTTGGACTCACTTCGACCTGCATCGCTCATTAATCGAACTGATAATGAAGATGTTGAAGAGGACGGGTAGGGTGTGTTTAGCAAAAGCGTTAGGCACGCTTTAGGATAGAAATGTGACACAGAATATGGTCGCAACCTTACGCACGAAGACCCGGCACGGGGGTGAAGACAATGGCACTTTCAGAACAGGAACGACGGATCCTGGAACAGATGGAGCGTGAGCTTCGTCGAGAGGATCCCGACCTAGCGTCAACGATGTCTGCCCAAACACAGACCGTGCAGCGCCCCGGACGTAAAGGCTACTCGCCCCGTCGCGTTGCAACTGGCATTGTGCTTGCAGTAGTTGGCCTGATCCTCCCACTGGTTGGAATCACGATCGGCATCACCTGGCTAGCCGTATTACTTGGTGCGGTAGGTTTTGGCCTAATGCTTGTAGGCGTCCTAATGGTTGCTATCCCAACTGTTCCCGGTCAGGGACACGCGCCGTCAAAGCCCCGTGACACGTCCAGCTTTATGGAACGGCAGCAGCGCAAGTGGGATGAACGCAAGCGTCGCTAAATAAGCTTGGCTCTTTTGAGATAAGTAAGATATGTAAGCGTTGCCCTTGTAAGAAAACTTGAAAAAATATTGACCCGTCAGATCGCCACGGAGGCGAACCTGACGGGTCAACTTGCTTTTAGCTGGTTACTTCTTGATGACCCAGCCCTTGGGGACAACAGTAATGCCGGAGTCGGTTACCGTCAGACCGCGTGCGCGATCCTGTTCGGCATTAGTTCCGACTTCTGCGCCCTCTTCGACAATGACGTTCTTGTCGAGGATTGCCTTTGACACGACTGCGTTTCGGCCAATGCGACAACCATCCATTACGACGGAGTCGTGGACGCGTGCCCATGAGTGAACGTACACGCCGGGGGAGAGGATGGAGTGAATGACCTCGCCACCGGAGACGATTACGCCGGGGGATACGAACGAATCGATCGCGTGACCCATGCGGGTGTTCGTATCTCCGTAGACGAACTTGGCGGGCGGTAGGTGACCCGGAATCTGGGTTAGCGTCGGCCACTTCAAGTTGTACAGGTTGAAGATTGGGTGGACGGAAATCAGATCCATGTTAGCGTCGTAGAAAGCATCCAGAGTACCGACGTCGCGCCAGTAGTTAGCGTCGCGCTCGGTTGATCCCGGTACGACGTTGTCGATGAAGTCGTAAACGCCGCAACCACCGTTCTTAACGAACCAGGGGACGAGGTCGCCGCCCATGTCGTGGTTGGAATCCTCATTTTGAGCGTCTTCACGCAGTGCCTTCACCAGCGCATCTGTGGTGAAGATGTAGTTGCCCATGGAAGCGAGGAAGGAGTTCGGATCATCCGGCAGACCCTCCGTGGTTGCCGGCTTTTCGACGAACTCGTCAACCTTGCCGTTCGTGGACTTGATGACGCCGAATGAGGACGAAAGCTCAACCGGCTGACGGATACCGGCAACGGTACAGGGAAGACCTGATTCGATGTGGTAGTCCAGCATCTGAGAGAAGTCCATCCTGTAGATGTTGTCGGCACCAACGATGACAACGTAGTCGGGCTTCTCATCCTCAATAGTGTTCAACGACTGGTAGATAGCGTCGGCCGAGCCTTGGTACCAGTGCTCACCGCGGCGCTGCTGTGCAGGAACAGGAGCCACATAGTTGCCTAGCAGGGTAGACATCCTCCAGGTCTTCGTAATGTGGCGGTCGAGTGAGTGGGACTTGTACTGCGTAAGCACGACAACTCGCAGGTATCCGGAGTTGACGATGTTTGACAGAGCAAAGTCAATGAGGCGGAAGTGGCCACCGAAAGGCACTGCCGGCTTCGCGCGATCTTCAGTAAGGGGGCGCAGGCGACTGCCCGCACCGCCTGCAAGAACAATTGCAAGAACGTGTGGTGTTGTCATGACTCCAGGTTATATGTGATGAACCAGTCTCGTCAGCACATTCGCTCCGATAGTGTTAGGTAAGAGAAAAAGTTCCAAAATGGGAGGTTAAAGATGCGAGTTGATCTGCTTACGCGTGAGTATCCACCAAACATTTACGGTGGTGCCGGCGTACACGTCAATGAGTTGGCCCGCGTTCTACGCAATCTCGTGGATGTCCGAGTTCATGCGTTTGATGGTCCGCGCAAACCGGGCGGTCCCGGCGGGGAAGAAGGTGTGCGTGGATACGACTACCTTCCCGGTTTGGAGGACGCAAATGCCGCTCTGCGCACATTCAGCGTAGACCTTCAAATGGCCCAGGGGATTGAGGGGACAGACATCGTCCACTCCCACACCTGGTATGCGAACCTCGGCGGACACCTCGGTAGCCTCCTCCACGAAGTTCCCCACGTGATTTCCGCCCATTCCTTGGAACCTTTGCGTCCGTGGAAAAAGGAGCAGCTCGGCGGTGGATACAACCTTTCGTCTTTCGCCGAAAAGACAGCGTACGAGGGCGCTGCTGGCATCATCGCAGTATCAAACGGTATGCGCGACGATATCTTGCGGTCCTATCCAAATGTCGACCCCGACAAGGTTCACGTAATCCACAACGGTATTGACCTAAGTGATTGGAAGCGGCCTGAAACTGAAGAGGAGAAGGCGGCCGCGGCAGAAACTTTGAAGAAGTTCAATATTGACCCGGATCTGCCAACGGTTGTTTTCGTCGGTCGCATCACCCGCCAAAAGGGCCTGCCGCACCTGCTTCGCGCGCTGCGTGACATTCCTCGTGATTCCCAGATCGTCCTCGTAGCCGGCGCCCCGGACACCGAGGAAATCAAGAAGGAAGTTGAAGGACTCGTAGCTGAGCTTCGCGAGGAACGCGACAACGTTCACCTCATCACCGACATGCTTCCGCGCGAGCAGGTCGTAGCGATCCTCGATGCAGCAACAGTGTTCGTAACGCCCTCGATCTATGAACCACTGGGCATTGTGAACCTGGAAGCGATGGCCGTCGACCTGCCTGTTGTGGGCACGGCTACCGGCGGTATTCCAGACGTCATCGTTGATGGGGAAACTGGATACCTGGTTCCGATCGAACAGAAGATGGATGGCACGGGAACTCCGCTGAATCCGGAGCAGTTCCACGCTGACCTCGCTGAGCGCTTGACGAAACTACTGGAAAACCCCGAACTTGCCGCAAAGATGGGCAAGGCTGGCCGCAAGCGTGCGGAAGAACATTTCTCGTGGATCACAATCGGTGAACGCACGGTAGATTTCTACAAGCAAATCTTGAACAGCTAGACCAGGCAACGCTTAACCAGCTAGGCCAGACGTCGCTGTCAATTTTGGAAGGCTCCCCGAACGCCTTGAACTCCCACAGGGCGCGCGGGGAGTCTTCGTGTATTTTGAAGTTGTAGACCCGATACAAAGTGCTTGATGCATCGATGTGCGAGTCCTCGCGTATTGAGAACTTGTCCGCGTGGCACGGTAGGATTTAATACATGGAACACGTTGTTAAGTTGGAAAATGTCGAAGTTCGTAGGTCGGGCCAACCCATCTTGAAAGACGTCTCTTGGACGGTTGATCCTGGTCAAAACTGGGTGATTCTTGGCCCCAATGGAGCGGGAAAGACCACGTTAGTGAACCTGCTGACTGGAAGGGTTTTCCCCTCTTACGACAAGGACAATCCATCTGACGCACGCGTTTTGGACTACCGCCTAGGACGCGTAGATCTGTCCGAATTGCGCACAATAGTCGGAATGGCAACGTCTGGTGAAGAACACCTGATCCCGCGTCGTCTTCCGATCCTGGATATCCTCCTTTCCGCGCTTTATGGAAAGACTTATCGAGGGCGAGAAGAATACGAGGAAATGGATGTTCAGCGCGCTATGGATTTGCTGCACATCTTCGGTATTGCCCAGCTAGCGGAACGTGACTTCCAAACCCTGTCAGAAGGCGAACGCCAGCGCGTTATCATTGCCCGCGCGCTGATGACGGACCCGGAAATCCTAGTTTTGGATGAGCCCACCGCCGGCCTGGACATGGGAGCTCGCGAACTACTGATGATGGCACTTGAAGAAATCGCGAAAGACCCCAATGCGCCGGTGATGATCCTGGTTACTCACCACGTGGAGGAGATTCCGCGTGGCTTCACCCACGCCGCCCTCATGAATGCTGGATCGATCACGGCGGCCGGACCGATAAACGACGTATTGGTAGACGACGTAGTTTCCTCAAACTTTGGTTTGCCCCTAAAGATTGGCTACACGGAGGGACGCTGGTCTGCGCAAGCACAATAGAAGAGCGCAGTTGCGGCACTTCACGTAACCATCAACACAGATTAGAAAGACTGAAACGAAATGGGAATTGGCTGGTGGATTGCAATCGCAATCGGTCTGGGCGTTATCGAGGTCCTAACTGTTGACCTCATTTTCATAATGCTCGCGGTAGCTGCGCTGATCGCGGGGTTAGCATCCCTGGTTGGTCTGGGTCTTATTGGCCAGGTAATCGCTTTTGGAATCACGTCAGCTTTACTGCTGTTCCTGGTTAGGCCGTGGGCAAAGTCGTTCCTCGCGCGGGCCACTCCCAACATCAAGACTAACGCGCAGAGGTTGGTGGGCCAGCCCGCGGTCGTAACTGAACTTGTGACTCCGGCAGGTGGGCGCGTGCGTTTAGACGGTGATATTTGGTCTGCTCGGTCAGCATCAGGTTCGATTTCCGCTGGCACGACCGTCACCGTTTTGGAAATCGATGGCGCTACTGCAGTAGTAATGCCCGTTCCGCCAAACTCTGACTATCAGTAGCTAGTTCCAAGTGCCAGTAGTTAGTGTCCCTAAACAGTATTTGATTGCCAGTAGAAACATCTCTTGAAAGGACGATAAGTGGACGGAATATCCAAGATTCTCGGACTCCTCCTATTACTTCTGATTGTTGTAATAGTTATTCGCGCCATCCGCATCGTGCCACAATCTCGTGCCCTTGTAGTTGAGCGTCTAGGTAAGTTCCACACCGTTATGTATGCGGGACTTCACCTGATCGTGCCGTTTGTTGACCGCGTGGCCTCCCAGGTTGATCTGCGTGAACAGGTCACGTCTTTCCCGCCGCAGCCCGTTATCACTGCGGATAACGTTGTCGTGTCGATCGACTCGGTTATCTACTACCAGGTGAATGATCCTCGCGACGCCACGTACGAAATCGCGAACTTCATCTCAGCTATCGAACAGCTGACCGTCACCACATTGCGTAACGTAATCGGTTCGCTTGATCTGGAAGCTACGCTAACGTCTCGCGATGACATCAACTCGCGTCTGCGCGGCGTGCTCGATGAAGCAACCGGCAAGTGGGGCATTCGCGTTAACCGCGTTGAACTGAAGGCGATTGATCCGCCTCCGTCGATTCAGCAGGCCATGGAACAGCAGCTCCGCGCCGAGCGCGACAAGCGTGCAGCCATCCTTACCGCAGAAGGTGTTCGTCAGTCTGAAATCCTGCAGGCTGAGGGCGAGAAGCAGTCCGCAATCCTTCGCGCAGAAGGTGTAGCCAAGGCAATGATCCTGGAAGCAGATGCACAGGCCCAGGCGATTGACCAGGTCTTCAGGGCAATTCACGAGGGCGATGCTGATCCGAAGCTTCTGGCGTACCAGTATCTGCAGATGCTTCCGAAGCTTTCGGAGGGTCAGGGCTCGAAGGTCTGGATTGTTCCGACCGAGCTTACTGCCGCACTGGATTCGATCTCGAAGGGCTTCACTGGCACAGATCGGTCCTAGGCCATTGCTTTGAGGTGCAAATCGTTCGCAGCCCGGTACGTTCTGGGCCAGGACGTTGGTAGGCCACTGCCATTTGGTTCGAAAGTTTGAAAGTCACATAGGAGGCGCTTAATGCGACTAGTTTTGGTTCGACATGGACAGACAGTATCGAATACGACGAATGCGTTGGATACGGCCTTGCCCGGTGCCGATCTGGATGAAACTGGTAAGCAGCAAGCGCTCATGTTGGCGCAAAACTTCGAACACGTAACGGGCACGAAACCTTCGGCTCTGTATGTGTCACCGTTGAATCGAACCCGTCAAACTGTGGCTCCGTTAGAGGAAAAATTTGGTCTAACGGCTACGGTTCGCGAAGGTATCCGCGAGGTCATTGCGGGTGACCTAGAAATGTCATCCGAAGCTGACGACATCAGAGTCTATTTAGAGACCTTGCTGTCCTGGATTGACGGCGACCTTGACGCCAGGATGCCTGGTGGTGAGGATGGTTGGCAGACTCGCGCTCGTTTTGGCAATGTCCTAAACGAAGCTCTGTCTGATGCACGCGATAACTTTGGCGCTGATGCAACTGTCGTAATCGTTGCCCACGGAGCGCTCAGCAGATTCATTGCCTCCACACTGTCCGCTGACATAAGCACCGAACTCGTCGCCCGATTCCCAATGCACAACGCGTCTACAACCGTGTTGGAATGGATCGGGAACGAGGGCGATGCTTGGATCGGTGATCGGTCACTGTGGAAGGCACTCACATGGTCGGACAAGCCGGTCAGTGAGTTTCCGCTGACCGGTGAGCCGGTCGTGCCCCAGAGTTCACAATTACGAGACTAAGAAACACGGTCGCGCGACAAAATTTGAGGGCCCTCTAGGTGTTAAGACACCTAGAGGGCCCTCAATCTTTAGACTCAACAGGTTTTAAGAACCTTTCCGAAGAAGTCCTTTGCACGCGGATTCTGCGGGTTATCCATGACTTCCTTCGGGTTGCCTTCTTCGACGATCTTGCCGTCGTCCATGAAGACCAGGTGATCGCCGACCTCGCGGGCGAAGCCGATTTCGTGGGTTACCACGACCATCGTCATGCCTTCCTGCGCGAGGCTGCGCATGACCTCAAGAACTTCACCGACCAGTTCAGGGTCAAGCGCGGACGTGGGCTCGTCAAACAGCATCAGGTCCGGTTCCATAGCAAGTGCGCGTGCGATCGCTACGCGCTGCTGTTGGCCGCCGGAGAGTTGGGCGGGGTAGTGGTCGGTGCGATCTCCCAGACCGACACGCTCCAATAGCTTCTTGGCTTGGGCTTGCGCCTTGGCCTTTGGAACTTGCTTGACCTGAACCGGCGCCTCCATGACGTTTTCAAGGGCAGTCATGTGAGGGAACAGGTTGAAGCGCTGGAACACCATTCCGATGCGTGCGCGCTGTGCGGACACTTCCTTGTCGTGAAGTTCGTGCAGTACGACCTTGTCGCCATGCTTCTTTTCGCGCATACCCAGCAGCTCGCCCTCAAGGTATACGCGTCCAGCGGAAATAGTTTCCAAACCGTTGATGCAGCGCAGCAATGTGGATTTACCTGATCCGGACGGGCCGAGCATTACGCATACCTCGCCCTGCTGCACGGTCATATCCACGCCCTTGAGGACGTGGAGGTCACCGAAGAACTTGTGCACACCCTTAATTTCAATCATTGGGGTTGTCATGGCGTCACATCCAAGAATGGGTCATCCGGAGTTGTCTGTGCATCCTTAATGGCCTGCTGGCGGCTGGCTGCCTTGGATCCCTTGGCACCCTTCTTGCTCTTCTTGTCGGGCGTCTGGTTGAAGCCCTTGCCGAAGTAGCGCTCCAGATACATCTGGCCGATCATCAGAATCGAAGTAATCACCAGGTACCAAATAGCAGCAGCAATCAGTAGCGGCACCGGAGCGAACAGCTGAATACCCTTATCCCTTGCGGCCCAGGTCAGTTCCAGGGTGAACGGAATCGCGGCGACCAGCGAAGTGGTCTTCAGCATCGAAATCGTCTCGTTGCCAATCGGCGGAATGATCACGCGCATCGTTTGCGGAAGCACAATACGACGCAGGATCTTCCCCCGATTCATTCCGAGGGCGGTGGCGGCCTCCCACTGACCTTTATCCACCGCGTTTAAGCCGGACCTGATAATTTCTGCCAGGTAAGCGCCCTCGTTCAATGAAAGGCCAACGATCGCCATCCAAAAAGGTGTGAAGTATTCGGCGGTTGTGAACTTCACGAACTCTGGTCCAAACGGGATTCCCAGCGACAGTTGCGGGTACAGGGTTGGCAGAAGTGACCAGAAAATCAGCTGCGTGTAAATAGGGGTTCCACGGAAAAACCAAATGTAGAACCAGGACACGCCACGCAGAATCGGGTTGGGGGACTGGCGCATAATCGCCATCGTGATAGCCAAAACTGTGCCGATGGCCATTGCCATCACAGTCAGCAACAGCGTGTACGCCACGCCAGTCATGATGGTGTTAGAAAACAGCCAATCCCACACCACCGGCCACTGAAAGTTCGGGTTAGTAAGTAGGGAGTTAATGACCATTGCCGCAATGACGGCGACAACGGCTGCAGACACCCAACGCCCCGGCCGAGGAACCGGCCGGGGGTGGATGAGATCAATCTTCTCGTTTGACATCCAGGATTACTTTCCTAGTTCACAACTGCTTCATCTAGAGCGGCATCGCCAGCACCGTAAAGATCGAGGATCTCCTTGAGGATGCCTTCATCCATCAGGTACTGCAGTGCCTTTTGAATAGCTTCGGTCAGCTGAGCATCGTCCTTGTTAATGGCAATGCCCTGAGGTTCGGACTCGATGACATCACCGACCTGCTCAAGCTGGCCATCGGTCTGCTCGATTGCCCAGCCGGTGATCGTGGAATCAGAAAGAACCGCGTCGTACTGGCCGCCGATCAGCTTGGTCACGGAGTCAGTGTTCAAGTCGTGCGGCATTACCTTGATAGCTTCCTTGCCGTCCGCGACGCACTGGTCGGAAAGGCTGTTCGCGTACTCGTGCTGGTAGGTACCGGTCTGGACACCGAGCGTTGTTCCACACGGATCGGTCGGATCAAAGTCGGTCGGGTTGCCGGCCTTAACAGCGTAGGAGGATCCAACCTCTACGTAGGAGACCATGTTGACCTGCTCGAGGCGCTCGTCAGTGATCGTGAACGAAGACACGCCAATGTCGAACTTGGTTCCAAGCGACGGAATGATCGTGGGGAACTCTGCGTGGGTAGTGGTGCCTTCAGACAGGCCCATGACCTTCGCTAGAGCCTTGATCAGCTCAATGTCGTAACCAATAGGAGTTTGACCATCGGTGTCACGGAACTCCGCCGGAGCGTAATCAGTGGAAGCACCATTGCGCAGAACGTCACGGTCCTTGATTTCCTGCGGAACCAGTGCAGCAATGTCTTCTTGAGTTTCGATCGAGTCGATGTCATAGAACTTCGCTACGGACTCAGTGGCAATATTTTCACCATTGTTGTCAGGTGCCGGTTCAGATGCCTGATCCGGATCGGAGCAAGCAGCCAGGCCTAGCATCGATAGCGCCGCGATTGAAAGAAGAGCGGGAGCCTTTTTCACCTTCATGATGGGAACTCCTTAAAGGGATAACTACTGATGTGTATAAGTATGCAACTCGATGAATGCTTATGCAACTTAGTGAATAGTTATTGAGATGTGAATCCAGTTACCCCTATCGGGACGGCCCGCGGTAGGTGCTGACTTTGCTAATGGCTTGCGCCAAGGCCCGCCCTCATAAACCGCCCGCGCCGAGCACCGCCCTCGAAAATCTGGATACGAAAAACCCGCCGGCGCGAAAACCGGCGGGTAAATCGAAAACTGGCTGACAGCTATCAGCGACCACGCAGTGAGCGGCGTGAGAACTTTGCCTTGTGCGGGTCGATGCCGTGCGGAATACCGGACTGGCGATTCTGCTTTGAAACGGCTTGGATGCGGTTGACGACTTCGGGGACCTCGTTGCGGTGGAGGACCTTTGGAAGGCGGCGCAGTTCCTTTTCGAGGTTTTCGAGCTTGACTTGGTTCTTGCCCTCACCAACGTTGATGACGTGAACTGGCAGGTTCGTGACGACGCGTTCTGCCATCTTGCGTTCACGTTCGACGAGGTCGTAGACGCGGCCGGTAGGGCCCTCGGTGATTAGGACGACGCCGGGACGGCCGATAAGACGCCAAACCAGGTCCTGATGGCGGTTCGCGGCGATGGGGTCTTCCTCGACGGTCCAGCCTCGACGGATCTGGGTGATGACCGCGTAAACGCTACCGACCGCACCCGAAACCTGCCGGTACATTGCCTTCTTAACAAGGGCAGACAGGATAAGGGTGGGGACCATGAACACCAGGGTCACAGAGAACAGAACCATGATGAAAATGTTCATGTTCTGCCAGATAGCGAACGCCAGGAACAGGCCTACAACGACGACCGTTGCGACCAGGATTACCCACCCAATCCAAGGGAAGGTTCGCTTCGTGATCTTATAGGCGTCGATTAGGTTGTGATACCACCGGCGCTTCTTCGGACCTTTGTCCTTCTTCGATTTACGCGAGAAAAATTTCTTATCAGCCATGATGTGATCAGTTTACCTGGTTTTTGCGCGATTACGTAGATTGAGCCCCAACCCAACTAACGCAACGACGGTGGCAACGACGGCGGTTGCGAAGTATGCCGGATTGTCGCCGAAATGCTGCGCGATCGATCCGCCCACACCGGAGCCCAATGACACACCAATCGTTACCGACGACTGCATCGAAGTCATTGCGATAGCAACGCCGCTCTCGGGAGCTAGTCGCTCCGTCACTGTAAACGCGGTAACCATTGAAGGGCCAACGAAAAGGCCGCACAGGAACAGCGTGAACGCGGTCCAGCCTAGTGGGCCTACCAGGCCGGTCGCCGTCATCATCAGCGCCATTCCGGCGCCGCCAATAACAAGCCTTGTTGGCAGGTTGATCCGATCCGGAATCGCGACCGTCATGATTGCCATGACAGCAGACCCAACACCCATCGTCGCGTACACAAGACCCGCAACAGTTGGATGTCCAGCCATTTCCGATCGCATCGTCGTGGCCGCCTGCGTGGCACCAAAGTAGGTTCCAATCGCAGTCATCGTCATTATTGAGGGCGCAACTGCCCACAGCACCTTGCCAACGCCTGGGCCCTTGGTGGTCTCCTGCGATTTGTCGCGGTGTGTGCGCGGTGCGGTCAGGGCAAAAGTGAGCCCAGCCGATGCGACTAGCAGGAACGCGAGGAACAGGGGAGCAGACGCAAACGCAGCTGAAGCGGCAATGCCAACAAGGGCGGGGCCGAGGACGAACACTAGCTCGTCTGCCATCGACTCATAGGACAGGGCGGCACCCAGTTCATGAGGCACGTTCGTTTGGGAAATCCAACGCGACCTGGTGAACGAGCCAATCGGAAGTGACGTCATTCCAACCAGAACGCCAACGGCGTAGAGGGGGAGCCCTTCCAGCCCATTAACTACAGCCAGAAACATTCCCAGCAGTGCCAGTGCGTTGAACGGTGTTAGGACGCGTAGCGGCTTGTCCTGGCCTGCGCGGTCTGCCCACTTACCGATAAGTGGCCCCGCGATGGCTGTTGATAGTGCAACGGCTGCGGTTGCGTAGCCGCCCTGCGCTACGGATCCGGTAGATGCAGTAACTGCCGTCATGACTCCCAGTGGAATCATGGCGTAAGGGGCGCGCGCCGCGAATGCGACAATTAGAGATTTCCAACCCGCGATCTGCGGTAGCACTCGGTAGTTTCCGAGCGCGCGAAAAGGGGAAGATTGCATTTTATTTTTGCTTCGTAAATAGCGTACCCACCCGGGTCATTTATTCATCCAACCGGCCAAAATCTGGCACTCACTCGCATTCGAGTGGGGTCCCCATTGAATAAAGAGCAGATGGGAGGCCTGCGCTGTTAGCACAAGCGACTTTGAGTATATCAATACAAAGTTGTCCACAACTGATGAGAAAGTAGTGATTCGCGTGTCATCCTGTGATTGAGTTAGGCCATGAGCTTAGCCGGATATGAACTCATCCAGCCCTACACCGTGACATCCACGGGAACGATGTGGATGGCGCGTACCACTGATGGCTCGACCTGCCTTATCCGCTTCCTATCCACAGATGAGTTTCAAAGCCTGCGTGCCCGCATAGAAGTTTTGTCCACGATCTCTAGCCCGCACGTTGCGCGTATCCGCGACGTTGTTCCCGATGACGGGCGCGTCGGCATCGTCACCGACATGGTGGAAGGCACCGTGCTGTCGCAGTGGATGCACGTCCCCGGAGCCCTCGTTCAAAATCGCGTCCGCGCTGTCCTGCGTGATATTGCGCTTGGTTTAAAGGCCCTTCACGACCACAAAATTGCTCACGGCGACCTGTCCGTTTCAAACGTGATTATTCACGAGGACGCTGCTGTCCTGATCGATCACGTAATGGGAACCGGTGTTACCAGACCGTATGCCGCCCCGGAACTTGAAGCTGAACTGGATGGGACAGGGCCCGTTCAATCTGACCGTCGGCCAGCGGATGTTTGGGCGTGGGCAAAGATTGCGCAAGAGCTCGGGTTTGAGTGCCCGGTAGTCGCTCGGGCACTACACCCTGATCCCACGATGCGTGCCAGCATTGATGAGGTCCTCGTGGATCCAGTTATTGCGTCAGGCGCATCGACCTCGAAAATCCCAATGGAAGCCAACGTTTCGATGCTGTCTGCCGGCGACCTGTTACGGATCGAAGCGGCACGGGAACAGACGATCATTTCGCCAACAGATGGGCGCCGACCGCGGGGAAGACACGCTCGTAAACGAAATCGCGGCTGGGTGCGCACGGCTGTTGCCAGTGTCATGGTGCTTGCGGGTGCGGTTGCACTCACAGGTTGGTGGCTTCGCCCGGCTCCAGATACTCCCATAGTTAGCGGTGGTGGCGCGGATGTTGAAACGTCGCAGGTTCAATGCCCAACCTCAGGGGAAGCAATCAGCATCGTCAACGATCTAACCGCGCGGCGAAACGCGGCGATTATGCAGGCCGATCCGGAGCTACTTCCGGCTGTGTTGCAGGAAGACTCTGATGTCCTTGACAAGGATGTCGAACTCATTGAATCCATGATCGATGCGGGAGTCAGCGTGAGCAGCCTGGCGACCGAGATTGACGATGTGCGCGTCATGGAGTGTGCGCCGCTAACTATTGACGCCACTTTCACCCAGGCGCCGCATGAACGCTGTCAGGGCGGGGAGTGTCAAGAAATCCCCGCGCAACCGTCCGTGCGCGTTCGTCTGGAATTCGAAGGTCCGCCCTGGCGGGTCGTAAGCGTAAGTTCACTGGAACCCGACGCCCTGTAACGCCCTCGAAACCTGGGGTGGACGGAAGCGAGATCTAAGCTCGACTGGATGGGATGCCCTGCACCCCCTCAAAGTCTAGAGTGCACGGAAGCGACATGTACGTTCACGTGGACGGATGCCCTGCACCGCCCTCGAAAATATTGAATCGGAGGTCTGCATTCGAATACTTGGAACGGAAAAGTAGCAGGCGCAAAGGCAAGAGTTGAGCCCCGTGCGTTTCCACACGGGGCTCAACTATTTGGTTTCATCCAGGTCCTGCGTTGAGCGGTAGCTCAGTCAGTGCCTGGCGATTTTTGGGTTACAGGCCAACTTCGGCTTCGAACTCGCCCTCTTCAAGACGCTGCTTGACGGTCATGAGGTAGCGAGCCGCATCAGCGCCATCAACCAGACGGTGGTCATAGGTCAGAGCAAGGTAAACCATGGAGCGAATACCAATGGTCTCGTTACCCTCAGCGTCCTTGACAACCATCGGGCGCTTCACGATCGTGCCGACGCCGAGGATGCCAACCTGCGGTGAGTTCAGGACCGGGGTATCGAACAGGGCGCCACCGGAGCCAGTGTTCGTGATCGTGAACGTGCCACCAGATAGTTCATCCGGCTTGACCTTGTTATCGCGGGTACGCGCAGCGAGGTCGTTAATGGCCTTCGCGATACCCGAAATGGTGAGGTCGCCAGCATTCTTGATCACCGGAACCAGCAGGCCACGCTCAGTGTCGACTGCGATACCAATGTTCTCGTGGTCGAAGTACTCGACTTCCTTACCCTTGATCTCAGCGTTCAGCTTCGGGTGAGCCTTGAGAGCTTCCGTAGCTGCCTTAACGAAGAACGGCAGGAAGGTGAGCTTCGTGCCCTCACGCTGCTGGAACGGAACCTTTGCGCGCTGACGAATGTTGGCAACGCGGGTGACGTCGACTTCGACGACGGTCGTGAGCTGAGCGGACTCCTGCAGTGAGGAGTGCATGCGCTCCGCGATGACCTGGCGCAGACGCGACATCTTCTGGGTGGTTCCACGCAAAGTGGTGTCGGGCTCGATCTTGAATGCGGGCTTTGCTGCAGGTGCTGCGGCAGGGGCAGCCGGGGTAGCTTCAGCTGCGCGGCGTGCCTCTTCAGCCTTCTGAGCGGCCTCGAGGACGTCCTCCTTGCGGATGCGTCCACCAATGCCGGTGCCCTGAACCTCGCTGAGGTCAACGCCCTTATCCTTCGCGAGCTTGCGAACGATCGGGGTTACGTAGGAGCCACTTGCTGTGGCTGCCGGTGCCGGTGCTGCGGGAGCCGGAGCAGCCGGTGCTGCGGGGGCTTCTGGAGCAGGAGCCGGTGCGCTCGGTGCAGCCGGAGCTGCAGGGGCCTCAGGGGCAGGTGCGGGCTCGGGCTCTGCCGGTGCTTCCGGAGCAGGTGAAGGTGCAGCAGGTGCTTCTTCCTTCGGCTCTTCAGCCGGTGCAGCGCCAGGCTCACCAGTGGAGATCACAGCGACAACGGTGTCAATATCAACCGTCTCGTCCTCGTCCACCTTAATTTCAACAAGGTAACCGGAGGCAGGGGAGGGAACCTCAGAGTCAACCTTGTCGGTGGAAACCTCTAGGAGCGGTTCGTCCTCTTCGATCTTGTCGCCAACAGCCTTGAGCCATGCGGAAACAGTGCCCTCAGTTACGGACTCGCCAAGTGCCGGCATCTTGACCTCAATGGTCTCGCCACCAGCGGCTGCCGGAGCAGCGGGCTCCTCGGAGGGAGCTTCAGCCTGCTCGGCCGGTGCCGGTGCGGGCTCCTCTGCCGGAGCAGGTTCCTCAGCAGGTTCCTCGGCGGGAGCTTCATCGGCGGAGTCATCGGCCTCGCCAGCTTCACCAATCAGGCAAAGCTCAGTGCCGACCTCGACGGTCTCGTCTTCTTCAACAAGAATCTTCGTGATGGTGCCGGCGTAAGGGGAGGGAACTTCGGAGTCAACCTTGTCGGTCGAAACCTCAACGATGGGCTCGTCAACCTCGACGGTGTCACCCACCTGCTTAAGCCATTCAGTTACAGTGCCCTCGGTGACGGACTCACCAAGAGCTGGCATCGTTACTGCTTGTGCCATGTTTTGTATCTCCTTAAGTAGTGGGTCTTAGGCGGAGTGGAGCGGCTTACCGGCCAGAGCCAGGGCTGCTTCACCAATTGCCTCGTTCTGAGTCGGGTGCGCGTGAATAATAGATGCGACATCTTCAGCATATGCCTCCCAGTTAACCAGGAGCTGGCCTTCACCGATCTGCTCACCCATGCGGGCGCCAATCGCGTGGAATCCGACGATCGGACCATCCTCAATCGCAACGAGCTTGACTAGACCCTGCGTGTTCAAGATCTGGGACTTGCCGTTACCAGCCAGGTTGAATTCCTGAGTCTTGATCTTGTCCTTACCGTACTGCTCCTCGGCCTGCTTCTGAGTGAGGCCAACGGAAGCGATCTCCGGCTCGCAGAACGTAACGCGAGGAATACCGGATTCGACAATCGGCTGCGGATCCAGGCCGGCGATCTTCTCTGCAACGTAGATGCCCTGCAGGAATCCGCGGTGTGCCAGCTGAAGTCCAGGAACAATGTCGCCAACTGCGTATACATTTTCAACGTTGGTCTGCAGTTTTTCATTCGTGAGGACGAATCCACGATCCATTTCGATGCCCTGCTCCTCATAACCGAGGTTTGCGGTTGCCGGGCCACGACCAATTGCAACTAGCAGGATGTCTCCGTCGTAGGTGTTGCCGTCGTTGGTCTTTACGTGCACGCCGGAATCGTCCTGCGACACGGATTCGAACATGGTCTTCGTCTTGAAGTTGATCTTGCGCTTGCGGAACTGACGCTCGAGGTTCTTCGAGATTGCCTCGTCTTCATTCGGGACCAGGTGATCAAGACCCTCAATGATGGTCACATCGGTTCCGAACGATGCCCAAACGGATGCGAATTCAACACCAATGACACCGCCGCCGAGGACGATTGCCTTCGACGGGACCCAGTCCATCTGAAGTGCCTGCTCAGAAGTGATGACGCGACCTTCAATGTTTAGGCCGGGGATGGTCTTGGAGTAGGAGCCCGAAGCCAAGACAATGTTCTTGCCACGGTATTCCTTGCCATCAACGGTGACAGTGTCTTTCGCTGTTAGCTTGCCCCAACCGTTGATCGGGTCGATCTTGCGCATCTTCACGAGGCCCTGGAGGCCCTTGTACAGCTGATTAACGGTCGTGTCGCGGTATTCGCCGACGCGGTTCATGTCGACGCCACCAAACTCAGAGCGGACACCGAAGAACTCTGATTCCTTTACGGTGTCGGCAACTTCTGCTGCGTGCAGGTACGCCTTCGTTGGGATGCATCCGCGGTGCAGACAGGTGCCTCCGAGTTTGTCGCCTTCGATTAGCGCGACTTTCAAGCCTAGTTGGGCACCTCGTAGCGCGGCTGCGTAGCCGCCTGAACCGGCACCGAGAATGACAATGTCATACATTTCTTCACTCACGTATTACTCCCTTGTGCAAGTAATGGACCTTGTGGTCTCACTTAGGCTCATTGTTCCATTATTTGGCGGTAAATGCTGTACGAAGCCAGAATTTTCGAGCAAGAAAATGTGCCTTTAATTACAAGCGGAAAATGCTGGCATAAGCATATAAAACAGTCACCCAATCGAAGTTAAAGTAACCGCTTTTTGATTGGGTGACTGTTTTATTCTGTTAGGTTTTGCGCGCGTTATGCCAGTGACTCTGCCCAGTCAACTAGAGTCAGCAGGCTCATGCCGGTAGCGCCCTTGTTGTTTGCGCCCCAAGCGGCTTCCTCGTTAAATGAAGGTCCTGCGATATCGATGTGCGCCCAGGCCTTGTCTGCAACGAAGTCCTGCAGGAAGATTCCAGCGACCAGCATGCCGCCCCAGCGGGTGCCGGAGTTGGCGAGGTCTGCCACTTCGGAATCCAGTGAGCCGCGTAGGTAGGTCGGAAGCGGGGCTGCCCACATTGCCTCACCGGTCCGGTTTGCGGCCTCGACGATCGCGTCGCGAACGTCGGCAGTTCCCATGACACCCGCGGTGCGAGCTCCCAGTCCAACCATCTGTGCGCCAGTCAGGGTTGCGAGGTCGACGATTGCGTCGGTATCGGTCTCCGCTGCAAGTGCGAGCGCATCCGCCATTACGAGGCGACCTTCAGCGTCAGTGTTTAGGATTTCGACGCTGGTGCCGTTGCGCATCATGATCACGTCAGATGGACGCTGTGCGCGACCACCGGGCATGTTTTCGGCAAGTGCCATGTAGCCATCCACGCGAACCTTGATACCGAGCTTTGCGATTGCGATTATTGCCGCGAGCACCGTAGCCGCACCGGTCATGTCTGACTTCATGGTTTCCATCGAGTTTGACGGCTTCAGCGAAAGACCACCGGAGTCAAATGTGATGCCCTTTCCAACCAGCGAGATGGAAGTGGTTGCACCTTCGGGCGCGAAGGAAATCTTGACTAGGCGCGATCCGCGCTCAGATCCACGTCCGACGTTTAGAATGCCGCCACAGTTTTCGGCTTCCAGCTTGGCTTCGTCCCAGACCTCCATGTCGATGGGTAGATCAGTAACGGCCTCGCGGGCAAAACTAGCGAACGTTTCCGGGTACAGGTCGTTGGGGGAGCGGTTCACCAGGTTCATGATGGTGATCATCGCGCTGGACAGCGCCTCGATGCGTTCCGCGATTCCGTCGGTATCGATCGTCTTTGGAATGCTTATTACGAGTTCTTCCAGACCATCTTCGGCCTTGTGACCGTACTTGGTGAACTTGTAGGCACCCAGGATTGCGCCCACGCCGGATTGGACAACCTGTTCAGCAGTTTCGTAAGAGCACGCCAGGACTACCTTCCTTGCCTTCGATCCACGCGTTGCAATTGCTGCGTAGTGGCGGTGACGTCCAGTTCCTTCCATTTCGAGGCCGTTGCTAAGGTCTACCGCCCGCCGAGTCAGCAGCTCATCAGCATCGGTTCCGATCAAAGCGATTGAACGAGCCTTCGTCCCCAGGCCAGGTAGAACGGTCTTAGACCCAGATTTTGCCTTGGCGTCAACTGCTTCAGCGGCCTCAGCCACGCCCTCGATGTCTAGATTAACGCCGTCCTTATTGAAAAAGGTGACCAGCAGGTCGGCCTCGATACCTGTTGGATCCTCGTGTGTGATTTGAATATTAACCATGCTTCTATCGTAACCACTGTGTGCGCAGATGTACTCTGCGGGTGTGTCGGCGCTAAACTAGGCCTAACTACATCCCATTTTGAAAGGCAAGGACACAGCGTGCGCACAAGGCAGGGTAAGCCGGCGGCAAATGAGCCACGCCCCGCCTCAGACAACCGGGGCACCTCATATGGTGGTGGTCGGATTCTGATGGGCGTGTTTTGGGTCGTATCCGCCTACCTGACGTTCACATCCCTAGCTGACTTCTTCAACAACCAGGATCAACCGCTCGGGCCGCGTCTGATTTCCGTGCTTGCAGCGCTGGGTTACGTTTTGGCGGCATCCGCGCTGACTCACAATGGGCGTCGAATGAGGATGATCGGATGGGTCGCGCTGATCGTGGAACTCGGGGGAGTTCTGATTACCGGCCTGCTGGGACTTGGCATCGAAGAGATTGGCGCGATCCGCAACGTGTGGGCCGACTTCGGTGCAAACTACTACTACGTGCCCCTGGTTTTGCCGATCCTAGGTCTGATCTGGATGTGGTTCACGAATCCGCGCCGCATCGTGGAAATCGCGGAGACCTTCGACCGTCAAACCAAGGCACATTCCTAGTTCGGTTGCGTGCCGTTCAATCGCCCAGACCTTAGACGGCCAGCGTACTTCTCTTAGTAGACCAGTTCGCAGATTATAGTCGGCCCGGTAGCTGGGATTTTGCAACCCTTAGATCCCGCCCGGGTACCCCAGTTGGCGCCACGCCTCGTACAGGCCAATCGACGCGGAGTTCGCCAGGTTCAGCGACCTGATTCCTTCGCGCATCTGAATGCGCACCCGCTTTGTGACGCCCGGATGATCCATGACTTCTTCCGGCAGTCCGGTGGGCTCTGGGCCAAACATGAGCCCATCTCCGTCCTCGTACGCAATATCGGAATAATAGGTCGTCGCATGTCCGGTGAACGCGTAAACGTTGCCGGGAACCTCCGCGAGCGCTTCATCAAGAGTTTCGTAAACGCGCACGTGCGCAAGATCGTGATAATCGAGGCCGGCTCGCTTCAACTTCGTGTCGTCCATGTCGAAAAGCGGGTCAACCAAATGGAGCATGGAGCCAGTGCACGCAGACAATCTGATTGCGGCACCACTGTTGCCGGGGATTCTCGGTTCAAAAAAGATCACGTGAAGCACCTAGCCATTCTAGGCCGGCACTTCACGTGACCCAAAGTGTGTTACCTATCAAACAGGCGTGCAGTTCGGCTACCGCCGAGCTGGGTGTCGCTACTTCTGCTGGTATTCGAACGTGATGGACGCCTTCGCGAGCGTGTGGAAAAGCGCGTTAAACGACGCAACAGTAATCGTGGCGTCATCGTCCAAACCGAGGGTTGGGACATCTAGCGCGTGAACCGTGAACACGTAGCGGTGGGGGCGATCGCCCTGCGGGGGAGCGGCACCGTAGTAGGAGGCCTCTCCAGAATCGCCAGCCAGGTGGAAGGCCGCGCCGTCTAACTGAAGGTCGGACTCGCCTGCGCCCTCTTCCAAACTGGTGACTTCCACGGGAATGTCAACGATTCCCCAGTGCCAAAAACCGGCCGGCGTTGGAGCGTCAGGATCAAAACAGGAGATGAAGAAAGACTGCGTTTCCGCAGGGAAACCACTCCAGGAAAGCTGGGGCGAAACCGAACCTCCCGCAGCTGTCTGCGGATCCGGAAGCGTATCGCCATCATTTGCGGAAGTGGAAGTCAGAGTAAACGTTGGAAACTTCGGCAAAGCCTCATCAGGATGAGGTGCTAGGGGACGTGAATTAAGGTCCATCTGGATCTCCTTTGCTCTATCTGAGACCTGTATCTCACTTTATAGATAAGCCGGCCTCAGCGCGCGGGAAACGTTTGTTTTGCGGGCGGCGCGCGTCCTGTAGGCCCGCTTTGGCGTGTGTGGGTGGTCTGGACGCATGATCTTGTCGGCCAGCCTTGGCGCGGGAAACGGTCCGTGTCCGCGGGACATTTCCCCATTTTTGGGAATCGGGGTTTTTAATGTCCGTGCCATGTTTTAAGCTATCGAACAGATGTTCGAAAACTCTTGGGGGAGAAAGCGAACTCAAAGTTCATGGTAGCGATAACTTCATTCGAAGCTGCTTCACGGGAGGCAGCTTCGCTGGGGATAACTTCGCTGGTGACAGCTCAGCAAGCCCAGGGTCGACGCGTTGCGGAAAGTCGCGAACAGCGTCTGGCTCGCGCTAGGCAGAGTTTGATTCAAGCGGAAAATTCCGTCGGCCTTGCCCCCGTAACGTCCTTGGAACGAGGGCGAGTCTGGCATGTCGATTCCGGGAATGCCGCTGTATTTGAGGCACTCACGGATCTGTATGAAACGGGTCAGTGGATTGGGTTTATCGGGTTTCGCAATCCGGGGTGGTGCGCGGTTTCAGAGCGCGGCTTGCCGCTGAACAAGATTCTCTCCGTCCCCACCGTGGGGCAGAGTGCGCTTCAAACTTTTGCGGCACTAATCGATGGTGTTGACCTGATTGCGGCGGGTCCGCTTCCTCTAACGGCTCGTGATCAAAGGACATTAGCGGGTCGAGTGCGCACGCGAAGAGTTACCGTTCTAACAACACAGCCGTGGGCGGGAGTTTCACGACCTTGGAAAACAACTGATCATAAACATTTTGCTGTCACTGAAGGACGACAGGTGGCGGCTAATGGCTTGAGGGCGCTCGCTAACGGGTTTGAAAGTAATAGGAGGGTCGGATGACTCGCATAGCTATGATCTGGTTTCCCGACTGGGAAACTAACGCGCTGGTTATTGACTGTCCGCCCGGTTCTTGCGCTGCGCTGGTATCTGCGCGAGGAAGGGTAACGCATGTAACTAGGGAGGCCCGATCGTTTGGAGTTATTCCCGGAATGCGTCGCGCCCTTGCGGAATACATGTGTGCCGACCTGATTGTTTTACCCGATGATCCGCTGCGGTCAGCCAGGTCTTTCAACGTCGTACTTGAAGCACTGGACGACGTGTCCGCAACGGTGTGCGCGATAAGGCCCGGAATCGTGTGGGTACCAGCATCCGCAGCAAGATCTTTCGGTGGGGAAGAACAGCTGTGCGAACGAATTATTGACTCGATCGCGGAACACACGGGAAGTGAATGCTACGTGGGGATTGGAAACGGAGTGCTAGAAGCCTGGGTAGCCGCCCTGCACGGCGTCATAGATCCCGGAGAAAAACGCGTCAGCAACCTGAACCTATCCCTCTTGAAACCACTATTAACCGGTTCTGAAGGGGAAATAGATGAAGTCATATCAACCCTTGCCACCATGGGCGTACACACCGTAGCCGACCTGCGCCTAATTGGCTCCGGACACGTGCTATCCAGATTCGGTGCAGTGGGGCAGGGACTGCACCGAATCTTGGAGCAGAACATACCGCTTTCGCGCTCCGGTCCCGTACCCGATGACAGCATTGAAGAACCATTAGAGTTTGGTCGACCCATAGCGGACCTGAGCATCGCCCTCGGATATTTATTGCAACAATCAACGCAACTTGTGGAGCGATTAATTTCTAGACAAGTGGCAACTTCGACTGTGGACATAGCGGCAATAATGGCCACTCCGCAGGGAAAATTGGAGCGGGTTCGACAGTGGTCGATCATTGATTTCCCTAAACCTCGCGACCTAGTCGACAGGATGCGGTGGCAGGTGCAGGCTTGGATAGATGAACTAATGCTAAAAGTGGACCCTAAAGAAGGGGAGTATTCGCAGGAAGAATTCGGGGTGGAAGCGATCGTTTTGACAGCTCGCAACCTGGTTCCAATCGACGATCTTTCGCAACGACTGTGGGGGAATCGGTCCGCAGAAGACACGCGCGGCGCGACAACAGCGTTTCGGCTTCAATCTCTAGTCGGCGTCGATGGTGTTCGACAGCCCCGGGTGCGACCAGGATTTGATCCCGTCACCAAAGCTGTTGAATCTACCTGGGGAGAAGTGGAACAGCGCGCCTCCTGGGAGGACTGGCAACTACCCAAAAAATGGAGCGAACACGCCTCCTTCCAACCAGATCACCAGTGGATAGGCGAAATCGATGAGGAATCCCCAGCCACAGTTCTAGAAGAACTAATCCCCGTCGCCCTATTTGACGAGTCAGGCAGACCCGTGCGGCTTCGATTTGACGGGACTTTGGATGGAACTCCTCGAAGTGTCGTGCTCAAACATGAAGAAGAATCCATTTTGGAAACCTTAAACATGACGCCAGGAGAAGAACTCCCAATTGCGCAAGTACGAGGCCCCTGGGCAATCCTTGGCCGGTGGTGGGACGACGACGCAGACACATCAGGATCGCGTGCGTGGCTAATCATTCAGCCATTAAATTATCATCGAATGCTAGTTGGATGGTTCGCTGGACAGTGGCTCCTAGTCGCAATGTGGTATTAATCGATTTAGTCAATATTCAGGAGGACGTGGCTGTGGCAAAGCTCTACTTTCGATACGGTGCAATGAACTCCGGCAAGTCAACTGCACTGTTACAAGCGGCTTACAACTACGAAGAACGCGGGCAACGCGTAGTTCTTGCCAAGCCCTCAATCGACACCAAAGGTGAACGTGAAATCGTCTCGCGCCTTGGAGTCACCCGCGAAGTACACATGCTCGTCAAAAAAGACGAGAGCCTGCGAGACGCATTCAAGCAAACCGCAGCAGGAGAAGACCCGAACTCACTCCTCGAGCACGTAGAGACTCTGCCCGTAGCTGCACTACTTATCGATGAAGCCCAGTTCTTCACCCCTAAGCAGGTTGACGACATGCTACGAATCGCCGTCCTAGATAACGTCCCAGTGCTCGCATACGGAATCCGCACAGACTTCCAAACAACAGCATTCCCCGGAGCGCGCAGGCTCCTAGAAATTGCGCACACCGTCGAAGAACTAAAAACCATCTGCCGCTGCGGACGCAAAGCAATCTTCAACGGGCGTAAGGTTGATGGCGAATTCATTTTTGACGGAGACCAGGTGGCCATAGACGGTGTGGAAGTGACCTACGAAGCCCTCTGCGGCGCCTGCTACCTAGAAGAATCAGGTGGAAAACTAGCATCCGACCTATAAGCCAAACAAACGTTAGAAGCTGAACCGATGCCTACCAACAGGGATCACCAAGCAACTAAAGGCCCCACTGCGCTGATTTCAACGCTAAGAAACCTTCAAGATGAAGACATCATCCAGCTGGTAGGGTTCACCACCCACGCACAGGGACAACACTCATACCTTCGCGGCGACGTCCTCGAAACTGAATTCAACGCAGAACAAACTGAAGCCATCGTGCAAGTCCGCGGCGCCACCACGCAATACACGTGCTGGATAAGCCAACCCGGACAAACCAGTCGAGAACTCGACATGAGGTGCACGTGCAGAACAGGAACCTACTGCAAACACAACGCAGCAGCCCTATACGAGCTTCGATCAAATCTCTCCGCAACCGGCACTTCGTGGCGAGAAATGCTACTCCCACTACTTACACCCCTAAACGAGGGCACAGAACTAGCCCTAGTCATCAACGTGTCGGACCCCGACTTACCCATTACTCCCCGTCGCCTACAGGGAGGCAGATGGACATCCAGGCGTGCATCATGGGCTGACCTAACCTCAACCAGATGGGCATCGGTATCGGAAGGAATCCGAGTAGACCACCTGGCATTTATCCGCGACTTTTGGCAAACAGCAAAAGCCAAAAGCCGCTGGAGCAGTCCAAACAGGGTCGAACTCGGAATGCTCGGCAAAGATGCCTACGCTGTGCTCGCACGAGCCAAACAAATCGGCATAAGCCTATTCGCAAGCACAGATCCAGAAGTCGAACTCGAACTGTCAGACTCACTAGCCGCCCTAATCGCGCAACGCGCTGACATCGATGAAGACCTAGAACTTTCAATTGTTGCCTCCATTGGAGGCAAACGAACGACGAACTTCAAACTAATCGAGCCGGCAAACCTGGTTTTGTTCGACGATCGAAAACTAGCCCAACTGGGGCCGGGGCAGAGGGAGCTAATCCGCCTAGCCAGAACTAGGCGAAGGATCCTAATACCCGCGCGCGACCGAGTCGACTTCCTAGTGAACTTCGCGCCCCGACTGACTCAAGTTGACGCTGACACCGAGGACCTTGGAACAGCCACCCTAAAGGGGCGCGTTGACCTCCAGGGCAACTACGCTCACATAACCTGGTCAGCCGAGTTCCGCAGTGGGGACGCATCCATAGAAATGCCAATACGAGACGCCAGAACCAGAAACGCAAAGGGCGGTCCAGAACTAGATCGCACCATTGAGACAGTCTGCAAGCGCCTCGACGCAGTAATTGACCAAAAAGAGCCCGGAAAGATGGCGACGGTCTACATGCCAGACATTCCCGAGTTCCTAACTGCGGCGTACGAGCTGGAAAGCAAACTAAGCAACCTTCGATGGGACTTTGCAGAATCAGTTGAGAACCTGTCATTTTCAAGCGAACCCGTCGAACTGGCAGTTGAAGCGATCGATTCAGATGATCCGGACTGGTTCAACCTAAGGGTAAAGATCCAAGTAGGTGAAAACGAACTCGCTGTTGAAGACGTAATGAAGGCCGTCGCCGAAGGCAAACTTTGGGTTCAAGATGCCAGCGGTGCCTGGATCGAAATCCCGATTGAACTATTCGAAAAGTTCGAACTCATCCTGTCCGAAGCAACGGAAGATCCGGTATCAGGCGTAATCTCTATACCCGGCTCAAGAGTCGGGGTCATACAAAACCTAGAAGACATCAATGTTGGAGTGTCTGGCGACTCCAAATGGCTTGCCCGCCTGCGCGAGGCGATCGAACCTCCCGCAATCGAAGGTCTACCGAAGCCGCCCGGAGCTGAGTTGCGTGAGTATCAAGAATCTGGCGTGGCGTGGATGAACCACCTGACAAGCCTAGGTTTCGGAGCGCTCCTGGCTGACGACATGGGACTTGGGAAAACCCTCCAAGTGTTGTCGCTCCTGGATTGGAAGAAGTCCTCTGGTCATCTCGATCGGGGTGCTCTAGTTGTTGCACCAACCTCGGTGGTCTCTACCTGGGTATCAGAGGCAAAGCGCTTCTACCCGCACCTGGCGGTTGAAGTAGTGGAGGGAACCTCGAAGACCAGACCTAGGACAGTTGCAGAGATCCTCGCAGACAACGACATAGTGATCACCTCGTGGGCTTTGCTACGACTAGACGCGGACGAATATTCCCGCCTCGAACTTGACGGCGCCGTCTTCGATGAGGCGCAAGCGATCAAGAACGTTGCGACTCACCAAAGCCGTGCGGCTCGTCTGCTCAAAGCTGATTGGAAGATCGCGGCAACTGGCACTCCGGTAGAAAATACTGTGTCTGACCTGTGGTCGATCATGGAAACCATCAATCCGGGAGTTTTCCCCAAGTACCAGGTGTTTAACCAGCAGTTCAAACGCCCAATCGAATCCGGATCTGACCCCGCAGCACTGGAGCGACTGCAAAAAATCGCGGCTCCCTTCATCAGGAGGCGGACTAAAGAAATGGTCGCTCCAGACCTGCCACCCAAGATTGAACAGCTACTGTCGGTCAGCCTTGATGACGAACACCGAAAGTTCTACGACAACTACCTGAACAGGATGCGAAATCAACTACTCGAGCTGCTCGACGCGCCAAAGAAGAATGCAACGAACATCTTGGCTGCGCTCACAAGGTTGCGTCAACTCTCCCTTGACCCCGGCCTAGTTGACCCCGAGCGGCCGTGGCCAATACCGGCCAAGACTCAGTTACTAATCGAACACCTGGAAACACTCACATCCCGTGGACATCAGGTTCTGGTGTTCTCACAGTTCACCTCATACCTGCGCCGCCTGCTATATGCGATCCAACGAAACGGCATCTCGACCTCGTATCTGGATGGAACAACGCGAGATAGGGAAGCGGTAATCGAAGAGTTTCGCTCCGGGCGCACCTCGGTTTTCTTAATCTCACTTAAAGCCGGTGGTACGGGACTCACACTAACGGAGGCGGACTACGTCTACGTCATGGATCCCTGGTGGAATCCGGCCGTGGAGAATCAAGCGATCGATCGCGCTCACAGGATTGGCCAAGACAAAACCGTCAACGTTTACCGACTGTGTGCGGCGAACACGATTGAAGAAAAAGTCATCGCCCTGCAGGAACACAAGCGTCAGATTATTGACGATGTAGTTTCCGTTCCGGCGCTTTCCGCGCAGGACCTCGCGGACCTTCTCAAGTAACTAATCGAACACGTGTTCGATATGATTAGGGAGTGACTATCCCTTACGCCGAGCTACACGCTCACAGCGCTTTTTCCTTCCTGCACGGAGCAAACCTGCCGGAAGTGATGGTTCAGAGTGCGTCAAAACTCGGCCTAGACGCGATCGCCGTGCTGGATTACGACGGCATGTACTCCGCAGTGCAGACAAACGTAGCCGCACGGGAAGTGGGAATTGCAACAGTACAGGGGACCGAATTTCGTTTACGAGGGCGCAGCCACCTGCCTGTACTTGCAAATAATGTGGCTGGATACCACGAACTCAGCGAAACAATTTCGGAGTTTCAGCTGGGAAAGCGCGAAAAAACAGAAACTATCGTTGACGTTGAGTATTTAGCCAAATTCTGTAGGGGAAACTGGACTGTACTTACAGGCACTGCTTCAGGGGAGGTACGCCACGCCCTCGAAAATGAAGGTATTGACGCTGCGGTACGTGTCGTGAATAGGCTTCGTGACGCGTTTGGCGCTGAAAACGTGGTCGTTGAAAGTGTCTTGAATACGGTTCAAGAGCAGGAGAAAACTGCGCTACAACTGGCGGAAGTTGCACGCATTGCTGGCGTTCCGCTGGTGGCTACAACCGGGGCGCGGGTGGCGAGCGCGGAGTCTTTGAAGTTGGCTCACGTGCTACGGGCGGTTCGGCTGGGCGCGACGCTTGATGAAGTGGAGCCGTATTTGGAAGCGATGCCGCCCATGCTGCGGTCGGGGGAGCAAATGGCGCGCATTCACCGGTTTCATCCGGAGGCGGTGGAGAATGCGGCGATGCTGGCGGAGGAACTGGCGTTTGATTTGCGGTTGCTCGCGCCGGATTTGCCGCACGCGAATGTGCCTAGCGGGTTTGATGATGCGCAATGGTTGAGGCACTTAACGGAGCAGGGCGCGCTGGAGCGCTACGGAACGCGGGCGGAGCATCCTGAAGCCTGGCAAAAGATTGATCATGAGCTGGACATTATTGTGCGACTCGGGTTTGCGGGTTATTTCCTGATTGTGAAGGAGATCGTCGATTTTTGCCGGTCTGAAAATATTTTGTGCCAGGGCAGGGGATCGGCAGCGAACTCGGCGGTATGTTACGCGCTGGGCATTACAGCTGTGGACGCGGTTCGGCACAAAATGCTGTTTGAAAGGTTCTTGTCGCCCGGCCGATCGGGGCCGCCCGACATCGACATAGACATAGAGGCAGGACGCCGCGAGATCGTCATTCAGCACGTCTATGAGCGCTACGGGCGTAGAAATGCTGCGCAAGTTGCGAACGTGATTTCGTATCGACCACGATCCGCGATTAGGGATGCAGCAAAGGCGTTTGGCTACTCTGAGGATATTGCGCAACTTTGGGTGCAAAACCTCGACGACGCGAAGCCTGATCCGAAAGTGCTCAACATGGCTACGCAGATGTCCCGGCTTCCACGGCATATGGGCATTCATCCGGGTGGGATGATCCTCACAAGGCAGCCGGTTTCGCAGATTTGCCCCGTGCAGTGGGCAACGAAAGAGGATCGCACCGTGCTGCAGTGGGATAAGGATGACTGCGCGGAAGCTGGGCTGGTCAAGTTCGATTTGCTGGGGCTTGGGATGCTGACCGCGCTTCGGAAAATGTTTGACACGCTGGCTGACCAGGGCGAGCTGGCTGATGACGGTAAGCCTTACGACTTGTACAACCTTCCGCAGGAAGACCCGCTGGTCTACGACCTTCTGTGTGCCGCGGATACGGTCGGCGTGTTTCAGGTGGAGTCTCGCGCCCAGATGAACACCTTGCCGCGCCTGCAGCCACGCTGTTTTTACGACATCGTGGTGGAAGTTGCGCTGATTCGTCCCGGCCCGATTCAAGGTCAGGCTGTGAACCCTTACCTGCGTCGTCGCCGCGGTCGAGAACCCGTGCGATATCCACATCCTCTGTTGAAACCGGCGCTTGAAAAGACCCTGGGAGTTCCGCTCTTTCAGGAACAACTCATGCAAATCGCGGTGGATGCCGCCGGCTTCAGCGCGTCTCAGGCTGACCAGTTGCGCAAAGCAATGGGAGCTAAACGCAGCGACGAGCGCATGGCGCGCCTCAAACCAGACCTCTACAAGGGCTTCGCAGAACGGGGGATAACGGGCGAGGTCGCGGATGAGATCTTCGCTAGTTTGCGAGGCTTCTCCGAGTTCGGCTTCCCAGAATCCCACTCATTTTCCTTCGCCTACATCGTGTACGCGTCAGCCTGGATGAAAGTTCACTTCCCAGAGGAGTTCTACGCCTCCATCCTTTCCTCTCAACCCATGGGGTTCTATTCTTCGGCCTCGTTAATCGACGACGCGCGCAGGCACGGCGTGTTGGTCGTTCGCGCGGACGTCAACTTTTCGCAGGCGGAAACCTGCGTCGAAAAATGGGACGAGGGCGAGGCTAGCAACCCGGATGGTGGTGCTTCGGACGCGAAGGATGTCTCAACCGCGGGAATAGACGACGCTTCGGACGCGGGCGCTGATGTGGCGACAGGTAGGCGTGTGCAAGATGGAGAGTCCGCGCACGCGAACGCACCCATTCCGCCGGTGCAGCCGCAGGTTGGAAAGCGGATTCGGTTGGGGTTGCTCACGGTTAAGGGGCTGGATGAGAAGACGATCGATCGGATTGTTCAGGCGCGCGAGGATGGGCCGTTCAAGTCGGTACCTGACTTGGCGCACCGGGCCGCGCTGGGAGCGAAGGACCTCGAAAAGCTTGCGCAGACGGGGACTTTGGGAAGTATCTCGAAGTCTCGTAGGGAGGCCATGTGGATTGCACCCTTCGTAGGGCAATCGGTTACGCAGCCAACACTTCCAGGATTCGAGTGGAATTCCGTGCCGAAGTTGGCGCCGCTCAGCGACGTCGACCGAATCATTACCGACTACGAAACCACCGGGTTCAGCGTCGAAGCACACCCAATGCAGCTGGTGCGCGCAAAGTTAGATCAAGGCAAAGTGCTCGTTTGCAAGGACGTAATCAACACGGAGTCGGGTAGGCGCATTACGGTTGCAGGAGTTGTCACTCACCGGCAACGGCCGCACACGGCACGCGGCACGATTTTCCTGTCACTAGAGGACGAAACGGGATTGGCGAACATTATTTGTTCCCCGCAGCTTTGGGAAAAGTTCCGCCGCGTCGCTCTGATGGAACGCGCCCTAGTTGTCCGCGGCATTGTCGAAAAACAAGACGGTGCCTGCGCTGTCGTAGCCGACAAACTTAGTCCGCTCCCAATCCCGGTGGCGGCAAAATCACGAGACTTCCGCTAGGGCCTACATGGTCCTTGCCGATGGTCCACATGCTACTTGCCGACGGTTTACCCACGCCTTGCTTGTAAGACCGCGACCTACTTCTTGCCAGAGCCTTCAACAACTTCGCGTGCAGAGGGAAGCTCGCCCTCGAACGGTGGATCTTCATCGCGCAACTGCTGATATATCGCCCAAAGTGACGCGATTAGCGGAATCGAAATGACGGCGCCAAACAGGCCAGCAAGTAGTGTGCCTCCAGCAACGCCAAGACCAACGACTACCGGATGCAGTGAAACTTGCGATCCCATGATTAATGGTTGGAGGACGTGGCCTTCAAACTGTCCGATTAGGGCGATGCCGATACCGACCAGGACCATAGCCCATACGCCATCGGCGGCAAACGCGACGATCATTGCGATCGCCATTGCGGTGGGCGCACCGATCAGCGGAATGAATGAGCCGATAAACACCAGGACGCCAAGCGGAGCGGCTAGCGGAATGCCTAGGATCGTCAGATAGATGAACGCAAAAACTCCATTAGTGAAGGCAACTAGCATGATGCCACGCGCGTAACCGGAGAACGTGAACCATCCGGCCGCGGCTGCCCTGTGCGTGGCCATCCGGTGTCTTTGTGGAAGCCGGTTCAAGAACCAGCGCCACATGTTTTCACCAGAGTGGAGTAGAAAGATAGTTGTGAACAGTGCCAGGGCTAGGATCGTGAAGCCAATGGCAACTGATCCAACGTTTGAAAGGGCTTCCTGTAGCAGTTCGCCCGCGTTTGTCTCAATGTAGTTGCGCGCTTGCTCAAGTGTTTGGTTGATCCACTGATACAGGTCATCGGAGGTGAGTTCCAAGCTAAACGGGCTGGTCCTCAGAGCCTCAATGATCTTGTCAACACCGTTGCCAAACTGACGGCTTAGGGAATCCCACTGACCGGCCACCGATGTGATCACGTATGCGATCAAACCGCCAACTACCGCTGTCGAGCCAAGGAGTGACAACAGAACGCCCAGCCACTTAGGCATGAACTTATCGAGCCAGTTGACTACTGGGTTCAGAACTGATGTCACTACAAGCGACAAGAACACTGCCACAAATACAGCTGCAATCTTGGCGAGTCCCCAGACCACAACCGCGACGATTATGAGGATGCCAATAATCATCCAAGACGACATTCCCGCCTTGCGTAGCCAAGCGGGGATTTCACCATTTCGCGGATTGTGACCATGTGAGAACCGCGGTTGCGCCGCCCGTGAAGACGCGCGTAGTTCAGATCGCGGCTGAGACCGCGAAAACGAGTCCCGCGTCACCGACTTTGGATTGGTATCCGCAGAATCTGAGCCAGTTTCGCCGCCCATTGAGCGAGCCACAATTTGGCGGCTCCGATACCGCGCCCTCGAAGCGAGGGAGCGAAGCTTTTCGGTCGCACTGTTGCTACTCACGTGCTTTAGCATAGTCTGCCGAGTAGTTACGACCAGTAGGCGCGCTCAAACCTCCCTGCTAATCTGCTTGTCGCCCGGCCACCCCCGCATGCTAACCAGGCGGTCGCATACCCACGTTTACCGGCGAACCAGTCATCCCCGCGAACTAATTATCGCCTAGAAGGATCCCGGGAAGTTCTTCAGGACTGTTTGCCGTACAGCAGGCCGTCGCAAACTCGGCAGGGTCCGTGCCCGCCCAGAGCGCTCCAATTGTTTCCATACCGTTTGCATGAGCGCCCTCGACGTCATGAATTCGATCGCCAATCATCACGGCGTTTTCCGTACTGAACCCGTCAGCTTTCATGCGGCCCAAAGCATCGGCAATTACCGATGCCTTTGTCTGATTGGGTTCATCTTCGCGCGACCCAACGATGTGCTGGAAATACCGAGCAACATCGTGATGCTCCAGGATCGGGGCGGCCAGCCTTTCAATCTTGGAAGTAGCAACAGCCATTGGAATTCCAGCGTCATAAATATTCTCGAGGGCGGTGCTGATGCCGGGGAACAGTGGAGCTGAGAGCATCCTGTCCACGTAGTAAGAACGGTACGTGGCGATGGCGTCGTCGACGTGCTCCGCAGGAACTCCTGCAAAGGTTTGGAACGAAACCGAAAGCGGCGGGCCAACCCAGCGTTTTAGTTGCTCCTTTGTCTGTGGCTCGAGCCCCAGCTCTTCCAGTGCCATCGTCACGCAAGAAGTTATTACCGCAGCAGAATCAGTGATCGTGCCATCAACATCAAAAACTACGAGATCTAGATTCATAGTGAAGTTTTCTCAATTTCGCCTTATCTAACTGTCCGGTCCAAGCCTAGCCGACGCAGCAGAAAATCCTTATTTGCCCGCCGATTTGTCGGAATCAAATTCCTGGAAAGTTGAGTGGAAGCAGAATCACAATTGACGGATTGGCCGGCAGGGCTTTACACGTGCTAAAGTTTTCTTCGTTGCCTTCTGAAGGTAAACGTTCAACCACCTGCGCGGGTGGCGGAATTGGTAGACGCGCTAGCTTGAGGTGCTAGTTCCCACTTAACCGGGAGTGCGGGTTCAAGTCCCGCTCCGCGCACAAAAGAAATCCCGGCATTCCAAACGGAATGCCGGGATTTTTCCTTGCTACTACTCGGCTCGGCTAACTCTTGCTACTACCTAGCTCAGTTAGCGGTTAGGTCGGCTACTTAGCTTCCTTCAGTGCCTTCTCAACGTTGTCCAAGAGTTCGTTCCAAGCGACCTCGAACTTCTCAACACCTTCCTTTAGAAGCTGCGCGGAAATCTCATCAAAGTCGATTCCGACCTTCTCCAGTTTGGTGAACAGTTCGTGAGAGTCTGCATAGTTGGGGCGAACCGTGTCACCGGTGAACTCGGCTTCTTCAGCAACTGCACGCAGAGTCTTCTCCGGCATCGTGTTCACGGTGTCCTCTACAGCGAGCTGGTCGACATACAAAGTGGGGGAGAGCGAAGCGTCCTTTACGCCCGTTGATGCCCACAGAGGACGCTGCCTGTTCGCACCTGCACCTTCAAGAGTCTTCCAACGATCGGTCTTCAAGGACTCCTCGTAAGCTTCGTAAGCTAGGCGAGCGTTGGCAAGTCCCATCTTCGAACGGATAGCCTTCGCTTCATCGGAACCCAGCTCATCGAGCTTCGGGTCGATCATTGAGTCGACCCTGGATACGAAGAACGAGGCGACTGAGCGAATCTTGGAAATGTCCAAGCCGCGTTCCAGAGCTTCTTCCAGGCCCTTGAAGTACGCTTCGATTACATCGCGATATTGGTCAACCGAGAAGATCAGGGTCACGTTTACGGATACGCCTGAAGCGGTTGCTTCGGTAACTGCCGGCAGTGACTCCGGGGTCGCCGGAATCTTGATCATCGTGTTCGGGCGGTCAACGCGCTTCCACAGATCCTTTGCCTGCTCGATCGTCTTCATCATGTCTGCGGAGTAACGCGGATCGACCTCAATGGAGACTCGTCCGTCTTCACCGTTGGTCTTTTCATAGATTGGCATGAGCACATCAGCGGCGTCTCGAACGTCGTCAACGATCATTTCGAAGACGGCGTCATCTACTGTCACGTCCTTCGCAGCTAGTTCTGATAGCTGGTCGGAGTAGGCGGTGCCATCACCAATAGCGGCGGAGAAGATCGCGGGGTTCGTAGTGACACCCACGATGTGATCGCGATCGATTAGTTCCTGCAGGTTGCCAGTCCGCAGGCGGGTGCGAGAAAGGTCATCAAGCCAGATTGATACGCCGATGTCAGATAGTTCAGCAAGTTTGTCAGTCATTGTGTTTCCTCCTGTAAAACACCTTAGACATCTAGACTACGTCTTTACGAGTCGATTTATTTTCTTAAGATCCAAAACACCAATTTGTCCCAAGGTTTGGGAGAACTTGTAGTTTCCTTTGAATTAGGGGCGACTACTGCAAGGTCGTCGCGAGCTGGCACATTGTTGAGCGGACCGAATCCGATCAGAGATTGTCCTCCGCCACTGCGAGGTTTTTCGTATTGGCTTCGCAAATCCTTAACACTAATTGCACCGTGAAATTTACGGTCATTAAGTAGGAGTGTAAGCATCATTGCTTGGTCCGAGGATTGCAAATCCTTATTGAGAAGGGTCAGATCTCGATCCCACCCAGACTGGTTCTTGGGTAGCTCTCGGCTCCAAAGCACCACGGGCACAGGCTTCTTAATCCAGATGCCGTCATCTTCCATTTTGACATTGACCGGTTTGCCGCGAGCAATCCAGCCGTTATCAACGAAGTTCTTGTGCACTTTTTTGTAGGTGTGAGTCTTGTGAATCGGTGCGTATAACAACAGCCCTGCCCCGATCAATAGTCCAGCTAAAGAGGCACCAGCAAGGAAACGCAACAACACTGTTATAACGGAGCGAGTGCCGGTGGCTAGGAACCAGTTTTGAAAAATGGCGCTTATTCCACCGTCAACTTGGCCCGCTAGCACGATCGCGTTCAGGATCGCTGCTACAACGCCGATAGCAAACGCTAGGCCGCCCATTCTTTGCATTTCGTCACGGATGAAAACCGTCTTCTTGAACTCATCAAAGTCCTGTAGACGCTCCTGCAAAGCGGTTAGCTCAGCATCGCTAAGATCTTGTCCCATATCTGCAGACTACCTGAGCGCAACCTCGCATTCTGGGCAAAAGAGCCCTCACAGCAGTCGCAGGTTTTACTACCGCAGTGCGCCGTATTCAGGCCTCCACTCGCGACCCACGCAAGCAATCGCGTGCAAAACTCGTAAACTGTTGCCTATGCACATTGACATTTGGTCCGATATCGCCTGTCCGTGGAGTTACCTGGGCGTCAGACATTTACGCCAGGCTCTGTCAGATTTTCCCCGCAAGGATGAGGTCTCCGTAAGAGTTCATGCCTATTTGCTCCAACCCGAGCTTGATCATGCGCTGGAAGAATCCGAGCCTGACTTCCTTGCCCGCACAAAGGGTATGAGTAGGGAAGAGGTTGACCAGGCACTCGAATCGGTTTCTGCACTGGCCCGCCAAGACGGTATCGAACTGGACTGGGACGCAGCCATAGTGGCTCCCACTTCTAATGCTCACCGCTTGGTTGGACTTGCTCGAGAGATCGATATCGAAAACGACACGACGACCGGACCAGACACCCTAGAGCTCCGCGTACACGAAGCCCTGCAGCGTGCACGGTTCCAGTACGGCATGGACGTCTCCCACCCCGAGTCATTGATCAACATTGCGCAAGACTTCGGCATTGATGGAAGCAGGGTGCTATCCGCCCTCGAAAGTCAAGAAACGGCTGGGGAAGTGTTTTCGGACTTCCAGATTGGCGTGCAAATTGGAATCGGAGCTGTACCGGTATTTATTTTCGACCAGGCATTAATGATGGAAGGAACCCAACCCAAAATCGCCTTCGAAAATGCGCTTGTGACAGCATGGAATCACTCAAATCCTGATGATCCAGTGGAAGGACCTGTGGCCAAGAATGACTAAAACCGTGACGGGAGAACGCATTCGCCTGCGTCTTCCCAATGAGCAGGATGTTCCCGCGATAGTGGAGGCCTGCCAAGATCCCGAAATCGCGAAATATACGACGATTCCCACGCCCTTCAGAAAGGCGCACGCCGAATACTGGATCCGATCGGCCGCACAGAAAGAGGATCCCGAGGTCGACTGGGTTGTTGAGACTCTGGACGGTGAGTTCGTCGGCGTATTCAGTTTCGACGATGCAGATTCCGTTCAGAGCAGCATCAGCGTAGGGTTTTGGGCCGCTCCGCAGGGACGTCGGAAGGGATACATGCGCGAAGCCGGTCGACTCGCCATTGAGTATGCGTGGAAAAATTTCGACGTCGAAAAAATAATCTGGAAAGCCCACATCGGCAACGAAGCGTCCTGGAAATTAGCGTGGAGCCTTGGATTTACCTTTGAGGGCGTGATTCGCCATCACCGTGAATCCAACGGCCGAGTCGTTGACATGTGGCGCGGATCTTTGCTTCGCGGCGAGAAGATGGAGCCCTCCAATGACAAGAGGCTTCCGCGCTATTTTGACGTGGAAGACTACACGGATGTTGATCCGGCACTGCGCCCCTATGACCCCCGGCGCCCACAGATGCTGGTTAAACAGTTCCACGACGTTTACAAGCTCCCCGTGCTGCTTGGTGAAACACCGTCAGCTGACCGCGAGCGCATCCACATGAGGATGGGGCTCGTTTCGGAGGAATACCAGGAGCTCACCGCCGCGCTTTACGGCGAGCGGGCTGGTGAAATCATTGAGCAAGCCCAAATCGAAGCCAAAGAGGCAGATGACCACACTCGCGACACGATTGAAGTTGCAGATGCCCTGGCCGACCTCGTATATGTCATTTACGGAATGGCTTTGGAAACTGGAATTGACCTAGATGCCGTGCTGGAAGAAGTGCAGGCATCAAACCTTTCGAAACTGGGTGAAGATGGCAAACCCATCTACCGCGAAGACGGGAAGGTCCTAAAAGGCCCCGGATTCTTTGACCCAAATATTGCCCGCGCACTCGGGCTAGACAAGGAACAAACTGAATGAGCAAGATCGAAAAGCTACTCCCAAACTTCAACGAACTAACACCTTCAGAATGTGAGCGAATCACGTTTGAAGCCCTGGACGTTTACAAAAAGGCGCTTCAAAACCTGGAGGACGCACCCGCAACGGTATCCGACTTCTTGGAACCCTGGGATGAAGCAAGTGAGCAGTTCGATCGTGTCGTAAACCCGGTCTTCACACTCATGAGCGCTATTGGCGGAGAAGAGTTCGACGCGCTTGAACAAACCCTCGACGAGCCGATGACACGACTCGCCACGTGGATGAACACGAACGAAAAGCTCTATGAAAAGTTCGTTGCACTATCCAAACTAGATCTGGATCCGGAGACCGCATACCTGGTTGAAACCGAGCTGAAAGAGTTCCGCCTGGGCGGTATTGACCTCGATGAGCAGGGTCGCAAGGACCTGGAAGAAGTTGACCTCGAGATCGCGTCCATCGCCACCCAATACGGTCAGAAGGTCGCCAAGATGCTCGGGGAGAAAGTCGAAGTTGGTGGCAAGGAGTACCAGCTCAACAACTTCACGAACCAGCTGGCTCTAAGCGACATTGATGATCCCAGGCAGCGCGAGGAACTACTCGACATTTCAATGAACCGTGGGTTCGGCGGCGATCTTGACACGCGCGACCTCGTCCTCAAAATGGCAAAGGCACGCCATAAGCGAGCACAGATCCTCGGCTTTGAAAACCACGCCCAGATAGTGCTAGAAACCGAAACTGCCCCGTCAGTTGAGGCAGTCTACGAACTTCTAAGCGACGTTTCCAAGGCCGCACTAAAGTCCCTAGAAAAGGAAGCGCAGGTCCTGAAGAAGCGAGCTGCACGCGACGGCCTCGAAGATTTCAAGGCGTCAGACTGGCTGTACTACCAGGAACGCGAAAAGAAGGATGCGCTGGGACTTTCTTCCGACGTTTTGAAGCCGTACCTGGAACTGTGGAACGTCCTTGAAAATGGAGTATTTTTCGCAGCGAACAAAATCTACGGCATTACCGCGAAGCGTCGCTCCGACCTGCGCGGATGGGACGATTCAATGCGGGTATACGAACTCGAGGACGAGGCTGGCAAATCGCTCGGCATCTTCCTAATCGACCCGTTTACACGTCCAGGCAAGAGTGGTGGAGCATGGATGAACTCCCTAATCCAGGGATATTCCAAGACCGATTACGAATCCATCATCATTAACTGTGCGAACTTCGAACCGGTCGCCGAGGGCGAAGAAAAGTTCCTCGTTTGGGATGAAGTGGAAACCCTGTTCCACGAGTTCGGACATGCCCTGCACGGTTTTCTTTCAAAGACAAAATATGGCTCTACGGCTGGAACGAACGTTCCGCGTGACTTCGTTGAACTGCCCAGCCAGCTGAATGAGATGTGGGCATACCACCCGCAGGTGATTGAAAATTACGCGCGCCATTTCGACACCGGTGAAGTCATGCCCACCGAACTGCGCGAACAGCTGCAGCAGTCCAAGACGTTTGGGCAGGCCCACTCCACGGTTGAGTTCTGCGCCGCTGCGCTACTTGACCAGAAGTGGTATTCGAATGCTGAGATCGACCAGGTCGACGACGTTGCCGAATATGAGCGCAAGGCTTTGGAAGAAGCCGGAGTCAGCTCCGCCCTCGTGCCGCCACGGTATCGGTCAACGTACTTCCCGCACGTGTTTACGATTGGTTACGACGCGGGATACTACTCCTACATGTGGGCCGAAGCGCTAGTCGCTGAATGCGAAAACTGGTTCAGGAACACGGCCGCCCAAAACGGTGACGGTGGTTTGAACCGCGAAGCGGGACGCCAGATCACTGATGCGATCCTATCCAGGGGCTCGTCGCGGGATCCGCAGGAGTCTTTCAAGGCACTTATCGGTCACGATGCATCAGCAGGGGCTATCCTTTCGCGCCGAGGGCTGTAGAGTAGGAGCATGGGTACAAATCCGCAAGACGCACTGAATCGTCTGATCGCAGCATTTGAAGCGCACGCACAAGCCGCTCGCGCAGCCGACCTGGCTGACGCGTCTATTGTGGAGGCCGCGGAGGCTCGCCTTCGCGACGCTTTCTTCACCTACGACGACGTGTTGTTCAACAACTACGGCGTTGACCTTCCATTCGACGTACTCGAAGATGACGACCTCGACGACGATGATTACGACGAGGACGACTACGACGAAAATGACGACGACGAAGAGGATGACTGGGACGACTACGACGACGATTACGATGAAGATGATCTAGACGAAGACTAGGTCAACGCGCGTTCTCTTCGGGGTACCCAACCTCGATTGCGGACACGTCATTCAAAGCATCAACTAGTGGCTGGGGGAGTACGAACTGTGCTCCCTCAGCTATTTGTTTCATCTGGATAGCTGTGCGCGGCCCCACCAGTGCAGACGTCACGCGCGGCTGGTTTGTCAGCCAGGACAGCGCCACGGTGATCGGTGAAGTATCCAAACCATTCGCGGTGGCAAGAACGGCCTCGACAATCCCGGAATTCTTTTCGGTCAGGTACGGCTGGACAAACCCGGAAAGGATCGGGGACGCCGCGCGCGAATCAGGGGGCGTGGAGTGGCGGTATTTTGCGGTCAGCACGCCGCGCGCCAGGGCGGACCAGGCAATAAAGCCGAGACCTTCGGCCTCGATGCCTGGCAAGAGCTCGCGTTCAACACCGCGCTGAAGCAGAGAGTATTCCGCGGAAACTGCGGCAAGTGGGCAGCCTAGTTCCTTCGCCAGGAAATGGATGTGCGCGGTGTCCCACGCACTGTGGTTGGCGATACCGATGTAGCGCACACGGCCTGATCGAAGAGCCATCTCCAGGGTCGAAAGTGTTTCTTCGATCGGCGTGGAACGGTCTGGGCGCTGAAGCAGGTAGACATCGATATAGTCCGTCTGAAGAGCCTCTAGCGACCGGTCGATTGATCCCAGCAGTGCGTTGCGGGACGCAGAAAAACGGTTGCCGTCCTCGGTGGGGACGTAGCCGCCCTTGGTTACGATTACGACGTCGTCTCGGCGGGTCTCCGTTGAAGCCAGAACTTCGCCGACCGTGCTCTCGGATGAACCTTCACCGTAGGTTGGGGAGGTGTCAATCACGTTGCCGCCAGCTTCGCGGAACTCATTCCAGATGCTCTCCGCTTCTGGAAGTGGCGTGTCGCGCCCCCACGTCAAAGTTCCAAGTCCGATGGGGGAAACCTCTAAACCAGTATTACCGAGTAGTCGATGTCGCATGTCTCATAGAGTAGCTGACAGATTGCAGGGATAGGGTTAGGGATTATGAATTGGCTTGAGGCAATAATTCTTGGACTGGTCCAGGGACTTACCGAGTTCCTTCCCATTTCGTCATCCGCGCACTTGCGTATCGTTGGCGAACTTATGGGCATGGACGATCCTGGTGCAGCGTTTACCGCGATTACCCAGATTGGTACTGAATCCGCGGTTTTGATCTACTTTTGGAAAGACATCGTTCGGATCATTTCGAAGTGGTTCAAATCGATGCCCTGGGTCAAACCAGACAGCCGTATCGATTCGCAGGATTCCGACGTTCGACTCGGTTGGATGATCATTGTCGGCTCGATCCCCATCGGCGTGTTGGGGCTTCTGCTTGAAAACTGGATCGACCACTCGTTTAGAAACCTGTGGATCACTGTGACAATGCTTGCATTCTTCGCGATCCTTCTAGGTGCTGCCGACAAGTTCATGCCGCGCAGAAAGATCCTTGACAAGATGAGCTGGCGCGACGCGATCCTCTACGGACTTGCCCAAGCCATGGCCCTGATTCCGGGTGTGTCGCGTTCTGGTGGCACCATCACCATGGGCCGGTTCTTGGGATATACCCGCGAGGCCGCAGCTCGGTACTCATTCCTGCTAGCGATGCCCGCCGTGTTCGCATCCGGCTTCTACAAGGTGTACAAGGTCGCTGTAGGAGGCAACAGCATTTACGTTGGCCCCACAGTTGTTGCAACGCTGATCGCATTCGTTGTGGGTTACGCTGTCATTGTTTGGTTCTTGAAGCTAGTATCGACGCGCTCCTACCAGCCGTTCGTGATTTACCGAATCGTTCTTGCTGTCGTCATCGCAGCACTGTTAGGAGCCGGCGTACTGAGCGCTATTCCGACGACAGGTATGTGATTTCATGACTCTTCCTGCCGCCCTGCTGTTCGACATGGATGGCACTGTAGTTGACACTGAGAAGTACTGGGAGATAGCCGAGCACGCTTTCTTCGAGGATCGCGGTGTCCACTGGACTTCTGAGATGGGACGCGAGCTCACCGGAATGTCAATGGTTGACTCGGTCTCCACGATGGCTCGCAAGTCGGGCTTAGAACTCGACTTGGACGACACGATCGCAGAAATGAACTCGCGCGTGCGCGACCTCGTACTTGAGCATGGTGCCCCGTGGCTCCCAGGTGCCCTGGAGTCTGTCCAACTGGCGCACGACCTAGGTATCCAAACTGCATTGGTTACGTCATCTTGGACGGTGTTCGTAGATGCCGTATTGGAACGCGGCCCAAAAGGTGCGTTTGATGCGGTGGTGACTGGTGATGAGGTTGAGTTCGGCAAACCTCACCCACAGCCCTATCAAAAGGCCGCAGAACTTCTTGGAGCCAAGGGCCACCAATGCATGGCATTTGAGGATTCTCCATCGGGAGTGCACTCAGCTATTGCAGCCGGGGCAATGACCTTCGTGGTGCCGGGGGACAATCCCGTGCCCGAAGACCTAGAGGTAACTTTTATCGACTCCCTAGAGGTAATAGACCACGCCTGGATCAGCCAATATTGGAACGCTTGATCTCCAAGACTCTTTGAAGCCCTTCTTCAGAAATGTCCGGCGTTTCAGACGAATACAACGGACACAGTTTCTGCACCCCACACCAGTTACAAAGCACCTGCTTTTTCGGTGGGAAGAACTGTTTGCGAGCCGCGTCCTCGATGTCATTCCAAATCTGGACCAGGTAATGTTCAAACGCGTCAACCTGTTCGCGCGTTGGATCCATGGTTAGCGTGCGGCCATCGCCAAGGAACACCAGTTGAGTGCGGGCGGGCAGTCCGAACTCGGACTTGTCAAGTAGCAAGGCATAGAACCGCATCTGGAACAATGTGTCTTCGATGTAGCGTTCTTTCGGCGACTTGCCAGTCTTGTAATCGACGATTCGTAGCGCCCCGTTTGGTGCCTTGTCGATGCGGTCGATAAAGCCGTGCAGAGCGATTCCATCTGTGATGTCAACGCGAATAAATTTCTCGCGTGCAAGAGGCTCCAACCTGGTCGGGTTTTCCATCGCAAAATACTGTTGGACGAGTGCGCGAACGTCTTGCTTCCATTTTTTCAGCAGAACTTCGTCTTGGAACATCGCCAGGAAGTCCTCATTGTTTGCGAACTGCCTGTCGTATGCGGGCGCAATTAGCTCCGACGCGGCCTCCTGCGTTCGATCTAGTGCAGGCAGGTCGTAAAGGTCTTCGAGTACTGAATGCACAAGAGTTCCGCGCGTGGTCGCTGGAGATGGTGGCTCCCGAAACCCATCGACCTGGATCAGCCGGAATTTCATTGGGCATTGCAACCAGGTCTTAGTGGACGTAGCTGATAGGGCCTTGCGGCGCGAACTCGAATCACTCATGGAACTACCGTACCGCGAGTATTGGACACTCATTTCACAGTGGGGTCCGTTACTGAGAACTTTTGCCACCACCATTAGGATAGATACCGTGAATTCTTCCCTCGAATACCCAGTTCCCGATATCGTGCAGCACCCGCTCGGCCAGGCAGCCAGACGCGGGCCACTTCGGGCTGGTGAGCGCGTCCAAATCACCGATCCTAAAGGCCGCCTTCACACGGTGATGCTGGTGCCCGGTGGTCGTTTTCAAAGTTCGCGCGGCGCCCTTGACCACGACGACATTATCGGACAGCCAGAAGCCGTCACCCTTTTCGACGGGGAGCTCCAGTTCCAAGTCGTTCGCCCGCTACAGACGGATTACGTCATGTCAATGCCGCGCGGAGCCGCGATCGTCTACCCAAAGGATGCCGCCCAGATCGTCGCGTTTGGCGATATTTTCCCAGGCGCCCGCGTCCTCGAGGCCGGAGTTGGGTCAGGCTCTTTATCCATGTCGCTACTACAAGCGGTTGGAACGACCGGCAGCCTGCATTCGATCGAACGCAGGGAAGACTTTGCAAAGATCGCGCAGGGCAATGTTGACCTCTGGTTTGGGGGCCGTCACCCGGCCTGGAAGGTCTCCGTTGGCGACTTCAATGACGTCGCTCTGAGCCTGCAACCAGAAAGTGTTGACCGCGTCGTCCTCGACATGTTGACGCCTTGGGAATGCCTTGAAGCTGCCGAACACGCCCTGGTTCCCGGCGGCGTCCTAACGATTTACGTCACGACCGTCACGCAACTTTCCAGATTGCACGAGGACGTGACTGCGACCCGGCGTTTCACAAGGCCACAGGTCTGGGAATCCTCAATCCGATCGTGGCATTTGGATGGTCTGGCGGTACGACCCGATCACCGCATGGTTGCCCACACGGGTTTCTTGTTTACTACGCGGAAGGTTGCTCGAAAGTCGCTCCCTCAAGAACGAGGACACCGTCCCGCACCGTCTGCCGAAGGGCTGGAAGGCCAGTGGAATCAAGAAGAGGGCTGGAGTGAAAATAAGGAGCTGAATCCAACAGTTTCACCGAAGAAACTTCGCCGTTCAATTAGAGACGTGGCAACAAAGTCGCGAACCTGGCTCAGCCACGATGAAGCACCGGATTCGCGCTCCCAGGAGGAAGTCGTTGAGTAATAATTTCGCAGAGTCACAAATAGAGGAGTTGAAGCGAGCGCTCATCTCGCTCGAAGGTAAGAATGAGCGCCTGACCGGCGCTTTGGTGACTGCGCGCAACGAGCTTCAAAACATGCAGGAACAGGTGGACGCGGTCACCGAACCACCCGCGCAGGTTGGCACCTTCCTGGAAGCCTTCACGGATCTGCGCGAAGCCGAAGTGGCGGTCAATGGCCGTATCATGCGTCTCGGCGTGGCGCCGCAAGTTGATCTGCTGGGCTTAAGCGTCGGTCAAGAGGTCCGCATTGATGAACGCATGATCGTTGCCGATGTGCTGAAATATCGCCGAACCGGGCAAATGGCGTCAGTCGTGGAAATCGTGGGAGTCGACCGCGTCCTCGTAAATATTGACGCAGGTACAACGCGAATGGTTCTACTTGCGGGAAGCCTGCGGCACGGAGGCGTGCGCCCTGGCGATTCGCTCCTGATCGATACGCGTGCAAACGTTGCGATCGAAAGGATTGTACGCGAGGACGTTGAGCAGCTTTTGCAGCCAGAAGTACCGGATGTTACCTACGCCGATATTGGCGGGCTGCAGGAACAGATTGACAAGGTTCGCGACGCGGTTGAGCTACCGTTTACTCATCCTCAGCTGTACCGCGACTACGGATTGCGCGCCCCGAAGGGAATATTGCTCTACGGTCCGCCCGGGTGTGGAAAGACGTTGATTGCGAAGGCCGTGGCTAGCTCACTCGCACGTGCGAAGGGTCGCTCGCAGCCCTACTTCCTGTCTGTGAAGGGCCCCGAGCTACTCAATAAGTTTGTGGGGGAAACTGAACGCCACATTCGCTCGATTTTTGCGCGGGCTCGGACGCTGGCATCTCACGATGACCCGGTCGTCGTGTTTTTTGACGAGATGGAAGCGCTCTTCCGAACTCGGGGAACGGGAATTTCTTCCGACGTGGAAACAATGGTTGTCCCGCAGTTGCTTGCCGAAATGGACGGCGTTGAATCGTTAGACAACGTGATCATTATTGGCGCGTCAAACCGGGAAGACATGATCGATCCCGCGGTGCTTCGTCCGGGACGCCTGGACGTTCGAATTCGCATTGATAGGCCGACCAAGCAGGGTGCATACGAGATCTTCTCGAAGTACCTCACCCCGGATCTGCCTTTTGCCGATGAAACCATCACGGAATACGGTTCGCCTGAAAACGCGGTGTCACAAATGATGAAGGGCATCGTCGAAAAGATGTACAACGACAGCCCCGAAACGGCATTGTTTAGGCTGATACTTTCAACCGGAATAAATAAGACGATCTTCGTATCTGACATCGTCTCAGGCGCGATGATCGCCGCCATCGTGGAGCGTGCAAAGAAGTTTGCTGTGAAAGACACCCTGGAAGGTAAACCCGGCATCACGGATCGACATGTGCAGCAAGCATTTGAAGAGGAAATGCTAGAGACTATGGACCTGGCGGCAACTACGACACCGCAGGAGTGGGCCCGTGTTACTGGGCTACGCGGTGACGACGTGGTCTCGGTAGTTTCGCTTAAAGACATGGAGGGAGCCAAATGAGTTTTGATCCAAATGCCCGCGTGCTAGGAACTGAAACAGAATTCGGCGTGATTGACGCCGCTGACCCCGGCGCAAATCCAGTAGTTCTTTCTGCCGAAGCTGTTGAAACCTACGCGCAAGCCGTCACCACTGGCGAGGTTGTCCGCTGGGACTATGCGGGTGAAGACCCACTTAATGACGCCCGCGGATACCGCCTGCAGCGCGCCAACGCACACCCTTCAATGCTCACCGATGATCCGTATCGATTGGCGCCTTCTGGAGGAGTCGAATACCAGGAACGCCCCGGCGAGTATGAACGCTACATGCAGCGCGCCACCTCGGTTGTTTTGCCAAATGGTGGTCGCTTCTACGTTGACCATGCGCACCCGGAATATTCCAGCCCGGAAACTACCGATCCTAAGACAGCAGTACTTTATGACCGTGCCGGCGACGAGGTCGGACGCCGCGCAATGCAGGAGTGTAAGCAACGCGGCCTCGAACTGGTTCTGTATAAGAACAACACGGATGGAAAGGGCGCATCATATGGCGCCCACGAGAACTACCAGGTTCCGAGAGATATAGATTTCGATGACATCGTGCGGGTCTTGACCCCATTCTTCGTGACGCGTCCGATCATTTGCGGAGCGGGTCGCGTCGGGATCGGGCAGCACTCTGAAAATGCCGGATTCCAAATTTCGCAGCGCGCTGACTTCGTGGAGAACGACGTCGGACTTGAGACGACCTTCAACCGCCCGATTATCAACACGCGCGATGAGCCTCACGCCCCGCGCGAAAAGTATCGTCGCCTGCACGTGATTAATGGCGACGCGAATCAGTTTGACGTGTCAACCTATCTTCGGATCGGAACGACAGCTCTGGTTTTGCGTGCACTGGAAGGCGACCTCGACTTGACTTGGGAGGGGCTGGCGCTTGATCAAAACCCAATCAAGACGACCTGGGACGTGTCCCACGATTTGACGCTCAGCGCCAAGATTGACCTGAAATCCGGCCGATCCGTAACCGCGATTGAGCTGCAGCGTATGTATCTTGAGCTCGTGCGCGAACGTGTGGACCTTTCAGCTGATGACGAGGGGCTACTGGCAACTTGGGAACGAGTTCTCGACGGACTCGAAACCGACCTCGCCTCCGTTGCCGCTGACGTCGAGTGGGTTGGAAAGTACCTGCTATTCGACCGTCAGCGCGAGCGCCTGCAAACCACGTGGGATGATCCGCGCCTGGCCGCAATGGATTTGCAGTGGGCGGATTTGCGCCCTGACAAGTCACTTGTAGGCGCCCTTGACCACGCCGGTCGCGTTCGACGCCTATTTGACGAGGGCGAAGTTGCGCAGGCTGTAAGTAATCCGCCTGCTGGAACGCGTGCACATCTGCGGGGGAGGGCAATTTCTGCATTCCCAGAAGTCGTGAAGGCGTCGTGGACTTCGATCGTGGTGGATCAGCCCGAAAAGGATCAACTGGTTCGAATACCACTTCCTGAACCGGCAGATCAGGGCTCTGACGCGTCGCTACAAGCCATCGAACGAGGTCGGGTAAATGAGCTGATTAGCCTGTTCGAGTAGGCTTAATTTAGCAATGAAAATATTCGCGATTTAACTGTAAAAATCAAAGTTTTAGCAAGGAGTTTCAAATGGCTCAAAAGTTCGCCCCCGGCGGCAAATCAAACGAGGAAGAAAACCACGACGAAGCCGGCGGACAAGTTTTCGCTGAAAAATCGAGCATCGACGACCTGCTTGATGAAATCGACACGGTCCTAGAGACCGACGCGCAGAGTTTCGTGCAGGGCTTCGTGCAAAAGGGCGGCCAGTAACGCCCTCGGAAATGCTGGATACGCAACCAACCTTTTTAGGTCGATAGAAGGAAACCTTTGAACCGCAGAATCTTCGGAATCGAAACGGAATACGGCATCATGTGTGCCGGCAAGGCCGGGCAGCCATCGCCGCTGGACGCGGAAGAATCAGCTCAGGTGCTGTTCCAGCCGCTGGTCAACATGGGTCGGTCAACGAACGTGTACTGGCGAAACGGGGGCCGAATCTACCTGGATGTCGGCGCTCATCCCGAATTCGCAACCGCCGAATGCGACACGATCGAAGATATTATCCTGCAGGTTCGCGCCGGCCAAGAACTATTCGCTGACCTGTGCACGCTGGCAAACAAGCACCTTGAAAAGGAAGACATTCCCGGCACCATCCACATGTTTTCAAACAACGAGGACGCGCAGGGGAACTCGTTTGGATGCCATGAAAACTACCTGCTACGCCGGTCCAGGCGGTTCCGCGAGGTAGCTGACGCGCTCGTCTCCTTCTTCGTGACCCGTCAGATCGTCACGGGGTCTGGACATATTCATCGTGAGGGCGAGGCTCGCATGGGGTATTCACCGCGAGCCGCTCACATGGATGACGCGGTGTCCTCGGCGACGACCCGGTCGCGCCCAATTATCAACACGCGCGATGAACCGCTGGCTGATGCGGGGGAGTACCGCCGCCTGCACGTGATCGTGGGCGACACGAACGTTTCAGAGAGCTCGACCGCGGTCAAGGTCACGATGACTCACCTGATTCTTTCCGCGGTTGAAAATGGCGTCCGAATCGCTGACCTAGCACTCAAAGATCCCATGGAGGCGATTCGCGAAATCGACAGGCACATTGGTGCAAATCCCGAGATTGAGTTGGAAGACGGCCGCCGGATGACGCCAGTGCAGATTCAGCGTGAACTCAAGAAGCGCGCCCTGGCTGTTGTGGATCAGTCCGAAAATGACGAGCTCACTGATCGCATGCTTGACCTGTGGGATCGCGCATTGGATGCGGTTGAATCAGGGGATTACTCGGCTATTGACACTGAGCTGGACTGGGCTATCAAGAAGCGTCTGATCGACCGTTTCGTTGAACGCTCCGGCGCTTCGCTGGATGATCCGCGAGTTCTGCGCCTCGACCTGGCATATCACGACATCACAGGTAACTCCCTACAAAGGCGGTTGGAAGGTGCCGGCCAGATGGTTCGCCTGACAGAGCCGGGTAAAGTTGAGCGCGCCAAGAGCATTCCTCCAGAGACCACCAGGGCGCACGTGCGTGGCAACCTAATTGCCGCTGCGGAAGACTATCGCCGAGACCTTGCGGTTGACTGGCTGCACCTGCGTCTAGATGACCACCGCGCACCAAACGTGATCCTGTCCGATCCGTTCTCCACCTCAGATTCGGGAGCGGACAAGATCATGGAACTCATCCGTGAACAGGACACCGGAGCGGGGATGTTCGCATGAAAAAAATCCAGCGCCCGTCCAGGCAACCCTCCACAAAGGGATACTCACTGCCATCGCGCACCGCCCGACGCAACACTTTGAGCCGGCGCATCCTGCGATTCTGGCGCGAAATGCTCGCCGTTATTTTCATCGTGGTAGTTGTAGCCACCGTGATAATCGTCGTTTACAACCGCGAGGACGGGGCTGAGACCACCACTGAAGAATCATGGGTTGACCGCATCCATGTGTCGGGTAGTGTGGGCCGGATTCCGACGCTGTCCTTGTCAGGGCCGGTGTCAGTAGCGTCCTCGAAAATGATTGAACTGGAAACCGGAAACGGTCGCGAGATCACCGCGGATTCGCCGCTGATTGTGTCTATCACTTCGTTTGACGGCGAGACGGGACAGCTACTTTCCGCGGAAGGACGCGGACGCGTGCAGGTGGGGAGTGCGAACAGCGAGACCTTTGACCCCACGCTGTTGGACGGCGTTATCGGAAAGACGGAGGGTTCGCGGGTTCTGTTTGTGCGGCCGGTGTCGTCAGGAACTGATAGAAAGACCGAGTTAAACGTCGTTGACATCATGCACTCCGCCGCTTCAGGCGAGGCCGTTGAAGATCCCGGTGGTCCGCTAAAGGTGACCATGACGGAGACGGGACCTAACATCGCGCATGAGGACGGAGATCCGCCGTCGACTCTGACTGTCCAAACTTTGGTCCGTGGAGACGGTCAACAGGTCCAATCGGAGGACAATGTTCTAGTGCAATACGTCACCGCATCCTGGGGAGACTCGGTCGTCCACGAATCCACGTGGTGGACGGGTGTGCCTCAAGTGCTAAACATGAAGTCTGCAATGCCGGGCGTGCGCGTGGCACTGCTGGATCAACGCGTTGGCACGCGCGTTGCAATCACCATTCCGCCTGAACAGGCATCCGGCGACGCCACCTTAACAATGGTGGTTGACATTATCGCGACGGAGCCTGAAGGCGGTACACTCACACCGTCAGTTGCGTATAACGAGGAGACCGCTTTATGAGCGCTGCAATCCGCATTATCCCGTGTCTCGATGTGGCCGATGGCCGCGTCGTGAAGGGCGTAAATTTCACTAATCTAAAAGATGCTGGGGATCCCGTAGAACTTGCGGCAGCCTACAGCTCAGCCGGGGCAGACGAGCTCACCTTCCTGGATATTTCCGCCTCGAAAGAAGGCCGTGGAACGACCATGGACGTGGTGCAAAAAACCGCGAAGGAAGTTTCGATTCCACTCACCGTTGGCGGGGGAGTTAGGAACCTCGAGGACGTTGAACGCCTGCTCAATGTTGGAGCGAGCAAGGTTTCGGTTAACACTGCCGCGATCGATCGCCCTGATCTGATTAACGAAGTCGCTGATCGATTCGGAAGCCAGGTGCTGGTACTTTCCATTGATGCTCGTCGCGTCCAAAACGGAGTCACCACGCCTTCCGGCTTTGAGGTAACGACCCACGGAGGCACTCGATCCACCGGCATCGACGCCATCGGTTGGGCACGTGACGCAGAACTGCGTGGCGTCGGAGAAATCTTGTTGAACTCGATGGACGCTGATGGTGTCCAAACTGGTTTCGACATGGAACTGTTGAACGCGGTTCGCGAGGCCGTCTCGGTTCCCCTCATCGCTTCGGGCGGCGCGGGCACTGTTGAACACTTCGTGGAAGCCGCCCAGGCAGGCGCGGACGCCATTTTGGCGGCGTCGGTGTTCCACTTTGGAACGGTGCGCATCAGCGATGTTAAGAAGGCACTGGCAGACGCCGGTTTTGAAGTGGAAGAGAAGTAGCTGATCGTTTTATGGCAGCACCATTGGAATCCAATCTGGATCCAAACATTAAGAAGCTGTTAAAGCGCGATAGTCAGGGTTTGTTTGTCGCCGTCATCCAGCAGTTCGACTCTCGGGAAGTCCTAATGGTCGGCTGGATGAACGACGAGGCCCTGCACCGCACCCTCACTACAGGAAGAGTTACATTCTGGTCGCGTTCTCGCCAGGAGTATTGGCGCAAGGGTGATACCTCCGGTCACCTGCAGTTCGTGAAGAAGGTCAGCATTGACTGTGACGGTGACGCCCTGCTTGTCGAAGTTGACCAGGTCGGCGCAGCTTGCCACACCGGCACCAGGTCCTGTTTTGAGGCCGGGGGAGTCCTTCCCGCAGTTGTAGGCGAACGCCCATGAAATAAATTGCGCTGAGAATCAACTTGGTTCACAGCGTGGGCGATTTGGTGATTGCAACCACTATCTGCATAAACTCGACGGTGAGGAAGGAGGGACCATGAGCGTTCTGGAATCAATCGTGAGAGACGTGCAAGCGCGCCTTCAAGTTCGCGAACAGCAGGTCAGCCTGGCTGAAATCAAAGATCTAGCCAAGCGTGCACCAGCGCCTAGAAATGCAATGGCCGCCCTCCGCGGCCCTGGAGCTGTCACCGTCATGGCGGAAATCAAGCGGAAATCACCAGACGTAGGCCTCTTAGCCCTAATCCCAGATCCTGCCGACCTTGCCAGAAAATATGAAGAGGGCGGGGCTGCGATGGTCTCTTGCACCACGAACGCCCAACATTTTGGTGGCAGTTTTGAAGACCTCAGGTCGGTGCGACAGGCGGTCAAGGTTCCGATTCTGTCGAAGGACTTCGTGATTTCGCCCTATCAAATCCACGAGGCTCGCGCTCACGGCGCTGACATGGTTCTACTTTTTGCGACCATCCTCGACCAAGAGCAACTCAAGAGTTTTATTGAGCGCATCGAATCGCTCGGCATGTCAGCGCTGGTCGAGGTGCAGTCCCGTTTGGAAGTTGTGAGGGCTCTAGACGCGGGTGCTGAAGCAATCGGTGTGAATGCCCGCAACCTGCATACGCTCGAAGTGGATCGATCTAACTTTGAACAGGTCATCGACGTGATCCCAGCTGACGTTGTTGCCGTCGCAGAATCTGGTGTTCGCGGCCCGCACGACGTGTTCAAATATGCGCAGGCGGGAGCCGACTCCGTCCTCGTAGGACAATCACTGGTCACTGCGGAAGACCCGCAAACTTGCGTGGCGGATATGGTTTCTGCAGCACAGCACCCCGCGTTGCTGTCAGACAGAAAACAACGCATTAAGCGAGGCGTCGTTGAACGCCAGTTCGAGCTGTACCACCAGGATTAGCAGGTAACGCGTTTGGGCGCACCGACGACAAAACGTGCGAAGCATTCCTGATGGCGGGTAGCTACGAGACACGCGCAAACACCCGTCGCACGTCCCGCAATCCACGCGAAGCGCCCGTCACGACGGCACGCGAATCAATCAGGCTTATGGCACGTCCCGTAACCCACGCGAAGCGCCCCGCATTCACACGTGTGAGACATGCCTGTATCGGAGCCAGAGCGACATCGGTTCTGCAGATAGATAAACTGGCAGTCATGGACTTGTTTGTGCTGCCAGCATCGATACCGTCACCGCCGCAGGGCGTTTGGTATCTGGGCCCCATCCCGTTGCGAGCCTACGGGCTCTTGATCGCGTTCGCTATGGTCGTCGCCGTTATCTTGACGAGGAAGCGTTACGAAGCTCGCGGGGGCGACGGAGAACTCGTCTTCGACGTCGCACTTTGGGCCATCCCGTTCGGCATTGTTGGAGCTCGCCTGTACCACGTCATCACCTCGCCGCATAAATACTTTGGCCCAGACGGCCAGTGGCTTGAAATCTTCCGTATCTGGGAAGGCGGCATTGCGATCATGGGCGCCGTTATCGGCGGTTCCATTGGCGCATATATTGCATTGAAGAGGGCGGGCCAGCGAATGGGGCCGTTCGCTGATTCCGTGGCTCCCACACTTTTGGTTGCGCAGGCGATCGGACGGTTCGGTAACTGGTTTAACCAGGAGCTTTTCGGAAAACCAACCACCCTGCCGTGGGGGCTAGAGATTGATGACGCACACCTACCTCGAGGTTTCGAGTCGGGCACACTTTTCCACCCAACCTTTCTGTATGAAGTTATCTGGAACCTAACGATGGCTGTCGTCCTCGTTGGGTTGGATAAAAAGTTTAAGTTTAAGGGCGGCCAGGTCTTGTTCCTGTACGTCGCCCTATATGCAACCGGGCGATTCTGGATTGAAAATCTTCGGATAGATCCAGCCAGAGTCTTCCTGGGAATGCGTTTGAACGCATGGTCGGCCCTACTGTTGATTGTCATTGGAGTAGTAGGATTCTTAATAGCAGGTAAACGCGGGGCGTCGACACGCGTGGAAGCACACGAAATTGCTGAGGAGAACGTAGAGTAGAAGCATGCGCAGAGCCAAGATTGTATGCACTATTGGACCGGCAACAGATAGCCCCGATCAGATCCAAACCCTGGTCGACGCCGGCATGGACGTGGCACGCATTAACCGAAGCCACGGTTCCATCGAGGAGCATGAAGAGGTTATCCGTCACGTTAGGAAGGCAGCCCGCGCGTCTGGACGCGCCATCGCAGTTCTAGTTGACCTGCAGGGCCCAAAGATTCGCCTTGGTCGATTCGAGAACGGACCCCACAAACTAGAGGTTGGCGATACCTTCACGATCACTACTCGTGACGTTCCGGGCACAAAGGAACTGGTTTCAACAACTTTCAAGAAGCTTCCCGGTGACTGCCGTCCTGGCGACCGTCTTCTGATTGATGACGGAAATGTTGCCGTACGAGTTATTGAAGTTGACGAAACCGACGTGAAGACTCGGGTCGAAGTTCCCGGTGAAGTCTCAAATAACAAGGGCATCAACCTGCCTGGTGTTGCAGTATCAGTTCCTGCACTTTCAGAGAAAGACAAGGAAGACCTGCGCTGGGCGCTCAAGGTTGGTGCCGATTTTATTGCTCTTTCCTTCGTTCGCGATGCAAAGGACATCAAGGATGTCCACGAAATCATGGAAGAGGTCGGAGTTTACCGCCCCGTAATCGCGAAGATTGAGAAGCCTCAGGCTGTCGAGAACCTCCTAGAGATCGTTGAAGCGTTTGACGGCATCATGGTTGCTCGTGGTGACCTTGGTGTTGAGATTCCGCTAGAGACTGTGCCGCTGGTGCAGAAGCGTGCGATTGAACTTGCTCGTCGTCGCGCAAAGCCGGCGATTGTTGCAACGCAGGTTATGGATTCGATGATTAAGAATCCTCGACCGACTCGTGCGGAGGCCTCTGACTGTGCAAACGCGATCCTTGATGGTGCGGACGCCGTGATGCTGTCTGGAGAGACCTCGATTGGTGCGTACCCGATCGAAGCGGTTCGCACGATGGCTCGCATTATTGAAAATGTTGAGGAAAATGGAGGCGAGCGCATCGCCCCGCTGGGCGCCTTCAACGTTGCAAGGTCTTCGGTTCTTACCCAGGCAGCCGCGCAGATCGGTGAACGCCTTGACGTCAAGTTCATTGTGAACTTCACCCAGTCAGGTTCAACTGCCCGGCAGATGTCGCGTTTGCGCTCACCGATTCCACTACTTGCATTCACGCCTCTGGAGACCACGCGTAATCAGCTCGCGTTGACGTGGGGCGTGCAGACCTACCGTGTTCCGGAAGTGAAGCACACTGACGACATGGTCTGGCAGGTGGATCAGGTTCTGCGTCTTTCCCAGCTTGCGGAGGAAGGCGACGTGCTCGTGATCGTTGCCGGCATGCCGCCGGGAACTCCGGGATCCACAAACTCGTTACGTATTCACACGATTGGCGATGACGTGGATTACTCCATTGGTGGAGGAAGTCAGGCACAGCCAAGTATCTGACGCTCTAACGGTCTGACAACTTGATGTAAATATCTGACACCTTGATCTAACTGGTGGAGGGATTGCAGGACTTGCAATCCCTCCACTTTTTTGATTTAATGATCTATTCGCTGGTTTCTGTCAAGTCATCCGACGGATGATCGACGAGCAACGATTTCCGCAACCCCTGTGTTGCACACCGGAAATATTTTCGGCTAAGTGCGCGTTGTTCTACACAGAACCGTGACGATTAGCATTTCGAAACGAATAGGTAGGGCCTACCTGCGCAACCACCGCGCATAGCCCTGCTACAACTAAAGAGAGGAGGATGCTGTGCAGAAGTTCAGTATCTATGACAAGCACACGAGCCGTCAGGCTCGCAACCTGTGGGAAGTAAACCTTTCCGATGCCGTGCGTCCTTGGTTCAAGGATGTCGACTCTAAGCAGGTCGCCTCTGCGATTGAAGCACTTTCAGTGCCGAATGAGCGCGGGGCAGCTGCCAAGTACCTTGGTCTTCAACTGGTACCGATGGCATAACTAAACAAGAAATCCCCAAAGTGAAAACTTTGGGGATTTTGTGTGTTAAAACAACAAACATAGTGTGAATTAAAAAGTACCCCGGGTGGGATTCGAACCCACAACATGCCGATTTTGAGTCGACCGCCTCTGCCAGTTGGGCTACCGGGGCAATGACTACCGTTCAAAACGGGTCACGCACTAGAATAAGGGATAGACACGGTTTCAACCAAAATTTAGGAAAGTAATGAGCAACACTAAGAAAGCGTCTCGTAGAGTTCTGGTCGCAGAAGACGAGGCTTTAATTCGTCTGGATATCGTCGAGACTCTCAAGGGCGCTGGCTATGAGGTCGTAGCGGACGTAGATAATGGCGAGGCCGCTGTAGAGAAGGCACTTGAGCTGGAACCTGACCTGTGTGTCTTGGATGTGAAGATGCCGAAGATGGACGGCATCACGGCTGCAGAGAAGATTCTCAAGGAGCTGTCCTGCGCTGTCGTAATGCTGACGGCGTTTTCCCAGACTGAGCTGGTTGAGCGTGCTCGCGACGCCGGAGCAATGGCGTATGTGGTCAAGCCGTTCTCGCCCTCCGACCTTCTACCGGCAGTCGAAATTGCCGTTTCGCGCCAATCCGAAATCCTGGCTCTGGAAGACGAGATCGCGGACCTCAGCGAGCGTTTCGAGACCCGCAAGATCGTTGACCGTGCAAAGGGTCTGTTGATGGAACGTATGGGAATGAGCGAGCCGGAAGCCTTCCGCTGGATCCAAAAGACCTCCATGGACCGTCGCCTTTCAATGCGTGAGGTCGCAGATGCGGTCATCGACCAGGTGGCCGACGACTAATACGCGGATACACCTCATGGCAGTACCCGGATTCACCCCCTGAGGTAACGGGAGAGTCCCAGGGAATGCGCCGACAGTAACCCATTGGGGCACCCCGTCAACGTGCCGGCACCCAGGCTAGGGCTGCCTATTTGCGCGGCCGAATAATTTGATTAGAAATGAGGGCGGTAGAGATCATCTCTCCGTCCTCATTTTTCACGTCTACGCGGTGTACGCAACGGGACCGCCCAAGCTGAACTGCGGTAGCTGTTGCGGTCACGTAACCGTCGGCGGCCGCGGCGATGTGCTGGATGGATAGTTCCACGCCAACTGCGACCAGGGGGGTGTCTTCCGCGATTGTCTGCGCGTGTTCGTTTGCGGCGAAAGAACCAGCCGTTTCCACGAGGGCGGCGCTGGCACCCCCGTGGAGGAATCCGGCTCGCTGTCGATTGCCTTCCACAGGCATGCGAATCACGCATTCTTGTGGGCTGAGCGAAACGAGTTCCATGTTCATGCGATGCATTAGCGTGTGTGCTGCGAAATCCCTATCCGTCATCGGGAACCTCCGGGCTAATTGAATCTTCTACCTGGACAAAGCCTATTACGCCACAGATACACCACGGAGGGTTGGCGGGCTGCGCCCTCGTGAATTGATGTGAATGTCCGTGGATACCTTTAGGCTTAAGACGTGAGTAAAAAACGGCTTCTGGTTTTAGATGGACATTCGATGGCCTTCCGGGCGTTCTATGCCCTGCCTGCGGAGAGCTTTGTAACGTCGACAGGGCAGACGACGAACGCGGTGTACGGGTTTGTGTCGATGCTCGTGAAGATGCTTGAGGATTACAAGCCCACCCACGTGTTGGCGGCGTTTGACGCGTCGGCCAAGTCGTTTAGGAACGACGTGTATGAGGATTACAAGGCAGGGCGGGCGAAAACTCCGGAGGAATTCAAGGGCCAGGTGCCATTAATTCAGGACGTCCTGAAGAAGATGGGCGTTCGGATTGTTGTCAAGGAGGGCGTCGAGGCCGACGATGTTCTGGCAACCATCGCCACGGAGGCCGAAGCTGAGGGCATGGAGGTCTTCCTGGCGTCAGGGGACCGCGACACGTTCCAGCTGGTGACGGATAATACGACGGTGATTTATCCCGGTCGTTCTCCGTCGGACTTGAAGTTGATGGACCCAGCGGCTGTTGAAGAGCGCTACGGTGTGACGCCGGAGCGTTACCCGCACCTCGCAGCGCTCGTGGGGGAGTCCGCGGATAATCTGCCAGGCGTGCCTGGCGTGGGCGACAAGACGGCGGCGCAGTGGCTGAAGAAGTATGACGGCCTAGAGGGCGTTATTGAGCATGCCGATGATATCGGCGGCAAGCGTGGGCAGGCTCTGCGCGACCACTTGGATGACGTGCGCCGAAACCGGAAGCTGAACGCGCTTCTGCGTGACGTTGATCTGGACGTGACGATCGATCAGCTAGAACGCCAACCCGTCGACCGAAACGGGCTAGAGGAACTGTTCGATTCGCTCGAATTCACGACCCTTCGCAAGCGAGTTTTCAGTGTCGATGTGGGCGTTTCTGATGAAGCCGACGAGGGCGTGGCTGAGAAGCTCGAAGTGGAGACTTCGACTTATCCAGAAGTTGGTATCGCCAAGTGGGCCGAAGACTTGGATCCTGAACAGCCGCTCGCGATGCTGATTACGGAAGCGGGTAGCGATATTGGCAGTATCGTGCTGTATTCCGATGGACGCGCGCTGGTTGTAGATCCTGCCGATCTCGACAAGGATGGGGAATCCGAGTTCAACGAGTTGATGGCGAGCTCGAAGAAGCTGGTTGCGCATGAGGCGAAAAAGGGTCGACACCTTCTGAACGCGCGCGGGCTGGAAATGGGCAAGGTTTGGTTTGAAGCCGAACTCGCAGCCTACCTAATCCGCCCTGATCAGCGGGGCTATCAGATCCCAGCGCTTGCTCGCAGGTACCTGGATCGAAGCGTTGAAGAGTCCTCTAAAGACGGGCAGATGTCACTTCTTGAGGACCACAGTGTGAAGGTGGCGCAGGCGCAGGCCTTGGCTGACCTGGTGAAGCCGATGCGTAAGGCGTTGGTTGATCAGGGCGCGCTGGAGCTGTACACCGACATGGAGCTTCCTATCCAAACAGTTCTGTGGAAGATGGAGCACGTCGGTATCGCAGCGGATCGCGATGCGCTTGCCCAAATGTCTAAGGAACTGGACGACCAGGTTAATCATGCCGCGGAGAACGCGTATGAAGTTATTGGTCACGAGGTAAATCTGTCTAGCCCCAAGCAACTTCAAACCGTCCTGTTTGAAGAGCTGGACATGCCAAAGACCAAGAAGACTAAGACTGGTTACACAACTAACGCGGAGGCTCTGCAGAAGCTCTTCATAGAAACCGAGCATCCGTTCTTGGCGTACCTCCTTGAGCACCGCGACAAGATCAAACTGCGTCAGACGGTGGACGGGCTAATATCTTCAATCGCTTCCGATGGTCGCATTCACACGACCTTCCAGCAGACGATTGCTGCAACTGGACGACTGTCATCGACTGACCCGAACCTGCAGAACATTCCTGCACGCACGGAAGAGGGCTTGAAGATTCGCGATGGCTTCGTACCAGGGGAGGGCTTCGACAATCTGTTGACGGCCGACTATTCCCAGATTGAAATGCGCATCATGGCGCACATGTCAGAGGACAAGGCCCTGATTGAGGCGTTCAACTCCGGTGAGGATCTTCACCGCACTATGGCGTCGATGGTGTTTCACGTTCCTGTCGAGGAAGTTGATTCGACCCTGCGTAGCCGCATCAAGGCAACGTCGTACGGATTGGCTTACGGCCTGTCCGCCTACGGTTTGTCTCAGCAGTTGGGCATCGGAGTCCCTGAAGCCAGCGAGTTGCGCGACAAGTACTTCGAGCGATTCGGCGGAGTTAGAGACTTCCTTGAAGGCGTCGTTGAGCAGGCACGAAAGACGGGGTACACCGAGTCGCTGTTCGGTCGACGCCGTTACCTGCCTGATTTGAGAGCTTCGAACTGGCAGCGCAGGTCCATGGCTGAGCGCGCAGCTTTGAACGCTCCGATCCAAGGATCAGCCGCTGACATCATCAAGATGGCAATGATTGATCTGGATAAGAAGCTTTCCGAGGCAAAACTGGAATCGCGCATGCTACTCCAGGTGCATGACGAACTCATCCTAGAAATTAAGGATGAAGAGACTGCGGAGGTTCGCAAACTGGTCGCAGATGCAATGGGTAATGCGATCGAGTTGGACGTGCCTCTAGATGTTTCTATGGGAGTCGGAAAGACTTGGAAGGTTGCCGCTCACTAACGTGGAATTGCTCACTATTTCAGTGCGCACTTGCGCAATAATCACTGATACGATTGTCTGCGGTGTGTTTTCTAAGTACAGTCATACTTGTGCGTAAGCACATCAAAATTGTCCATATTGTCCACTACTAGTTAATCCGTATTCGGGGAACCAAACTTTATGACCAACTCACCCCAGCAGCCCGAGCAGGTTGCAGTCAACGACATCGGATCCGAAGAGGATCTTCTCGCCGCTATCGACGAGACCATCAAGTATTTCAAGGAAGGCGACATTGTCGAAGGCTCTGTCGTCAAGGTTGACCGCGATGAGGTCCTGCTCGACATCGGTTACAAGACCGAGGGCGTAATTCTTTCGCGTGAACTCTCAATCAAGCACGACGTCGATCCCGATGACGTCGTAGAGGTTGGAGATCAGATTGAGGCTCTTGTCCTGCAGATGGAGGACAAGGAAGGCCGTTTGCTTCTTTCGAAGAAGCGTGCACAGTACGAGCGTGCCTGGGGCACGATCGAGAAGGTCAAGGAAGAGGACGGCGTCGTTACCGGTACCGTCATCGAGGTCGTCAAGGGCGGCCTAATCCTCGACATCGGTCTGCGTGGCTTCCTGCCGGCATCCCTCGTTGAGATGCGTCGCGTCCGCGACCTGCAGCCGTACATTGGCCGCGAGCTCGAAGCGAAGATCATTGAACTCGACAAGAACCGTAACAACGTTGTTCTGTCCCGTCGTGCATGGCTTGAGCAGACCCAGTCTGAGGTTCGCACAAACTTCCTCCACACTCTTCAGAAGGGACAGGTCCGTCAGGGCGTTGTCTCCTCTATCGTTAACTTCGGTGCGTTCGTTGACCTTGGTGGCGTAGACGGCCTAGTCCACGTTTCCGAGCTGTCCTGGAAGCACATTGACCACCCGTCCGAGGTTGTTGAGGTTGGCGACGAGGTTACCGTTGAGGTCCTCGACGTTGACATGAACCGCGAGCGCGTTTCCCTGTCGCTCAAGGCAACCCAGGAAGATCCGTGGCAGGCATTCGCCCGTACCCACGCTATCGGCCAGGTTGTTCCGGGCAAGGTCACCAAGCTCGTTCCGTTCGGCACATTCGTTCGCGTCAAGGACGGCATCGAGGGACTCGTCCACATTTCCGAGCTGGCTCAGCGCCACATCGACACGCCGGAGCAGGTTGTCAAGGTCAACGACGAAGTATTCGTCAAGATCATCGACATTGACCTCGAGCGTCGTCGTATCTCGCTGTCGCTCAAGCAGGCGAACGAGGGCGTGGATCCGAACTCTCAGGACTTCGATCCGTCGCTTTACGGTATGGCTGCCGAGTACGACGAGAACGGCAACTACAAGTACCCCGAGGGCTTCGACCCGGAGACCCAGGAGTGGATGGAAGGCTACGACGAGCAGCGCATCGCCTGGGAGACCCAGTACGCAGAAGCTCAGGCTCGTTGGGAAGCACACAAGGCTCAGGTCGCGCGCGCTCTAGAAGAGGACGCAGAGGCCGCACCGCAGATCGAGGAGCAGGCTTCCTACTCAACTCCAGTTGAGAACGAAGGCACCCTCGCATCCGATGAGGCACTTGCTGCGCTTCGCGAGAAGCTAACGAACAACTAGCCCGTAGCTTTAAAGCCGTGAACTAGAAGTTCAAGAAGTGGCCGAGTGGGAAACCACTCGGCCACCTTTCAATTCACGGTGGTTTTCGTGCATGGGTATTTTTGGGCGGATGCGGGTACTTTGCGTGTACGGGCATCTTTGGGCGGATGCAGGTGCTTTGCGTGTACGGGCATCTTTGGGCGGATGCAGGTGCTCTTGGTGTTGACTTGTAGTTCCTGGTGATGCGTACGTTCTTCACGTGCACGAGCTGTTTCTGCGAGTGCCTTCGTGTGCATGCAGGTCCGTTGTGCGTATGGTGGAACAAGCAAAACTCTGAACAAGCTTTACGAAGGTGACCACATGCCGCAGATCGAAATCGCGCACGGTGAAACACGTGCCTTAGTCACCACGCCCATCACGAAGTCTTGCGATGTTCCGACAAAGCTGGATTGCAAAGACCGAGCGCTTTGGATTGGTCTGTCTGGCGGCATTGGGGCAGGGAAGTCCGCTGTCACCAAGACCTGGCAGGACATGGGTGCCACGATCGCCGATGCGGATGTTATAGCCCGTGAGGTTGTCGAGCCGGGTACTGAAGGACTCGCTGAAATCATTGACAGGTTTGGTGCTGATGTTGCGCCCGAAGGTGTCCTTGATCGTGCACGGCTTGCCGGCATTGTGTTTTCAGATAAGGAAGCACTAGCTGATCTGAACGCAATCACGCACCCGCGGATACGAACACGTTCACTAGAAATCCTTGAATCAGCACCCGCTGACGGTATCGCGATCTATGATGCAGCGATCCTCATTGAAGCGGAAATGACCCATCTGGTCGATGCGGTCGCAATCGTCGTTGGAGATATTGAGCAGCGAGTTGAACGGCTAATAAGAATGCGTGGCATGAGCGAGGTGGATGCTCGAAACCGTATCGCCAACCAGATGAGCGACGATGAACGCAGAGTGCACGCCAGCATCGTCCTCGAGAATCATGGATCACTATCGGATCTGGACTACGTGGCGCGAAAAGTTTTCGAACTGCTTGTAACTGGCGAAACGGCTTAGACTAGGGGATATGGAAAACCAGACTGTTGTTCGTCAGGAAGCCCCTTTTGAAGTTATTTCGGAGTTCACGCCTTCGGGTGATCAGCCGACCGCTATTAAGGAGCTGGCTGAGAGGATCAACGCTGGTGAGAAAGATATTGTTCTGCTCGGCGCGACGGGTACTGGTAAGTCCGCAACCGCAGCGTGGCTGATTGAGAAGATCCAGCGTCCGACGCTGGTGATGGCTCCAAACAAGACGCTTGCGGCGCAGCTTGCCGCCGAATTGCGGCATCTGCTGCCGAATAACGCGGTTGAGTATTTCGTGTCCTACTACGACTACTACCAGCCGGAAGCCTACGTGCCGCAGACAGACACGTACATCGAAAAAGATTCCTCAATTAATGACGAGGTCGAGCGGCTGCGACACTCGGCTACAAACTCGCTGTTGACGCGTCGTGACACCGTTGTGGTGTCTTCAGTTTCCTGCATCTACGGCCTTGGTACACCGGAAGAATACGTGTCGCGTATGGTCGAACTTCAGGTCGGCATGGAGGTCGAACGCGACGACCTACTCCGCGCGTTCGTGAACATGCAGTATGCGCGCAACGACATGTCATTCACGCGCGGTACGTTCCGCGTTCGTGGCGACACGATCGAGATCATTCCCGTGTATGAAGAACTCGCCATCCGCATTGAAATGTTTGGCGACGAAATCGACGCGCTAGCGTACCTTCACCCACTAACCGGTGATTTGATTCGCGAGGTCGATCACGCCTACCTATTCCCCGCATCTCACTACGTTGCGGGTGTCGAACGGATGAAGCGCGCGTTGAAGAGCATTGAGGAAGAACTCGACGAGCGCGTCGCATGGTTTGAAAAGCAGGGGAAGCTACTTGAAGCTCAGCGCCTGCGCATGCGCACAACCTACGACCTGGAAATGATGCGCGAAATCGGTACAACTTCCGGCATTGAGAACTACTCGCGCCACATTGAC
>FZPS01000185.1_pt68 | contig 109221 bp, 88 predicted proteins | sample 1817821 | NCBI WGS metagenome assembly FZPS01 (sample SAMEA104158645, study PRJEB21678) | metagenome | place: Germany | collected 2015-04-21
CCTGGGGTGAAACCGAAGATTATTGCATTACTATTATTCCAGCTACACCTTGCGACGGAGAACCCACAACAGGGACAGCATCTATTAGTACTGATGTAGGCTGCCCTGGACAAACATTTACGCTTAGCTCTACAGGTGCTACTCTTGCTGCAGGTATTACTTATATTTGGCAAAGTTCTCCAAATCCAGACGGACCTTGGACAGATGTTCCAAATGGGTCAAATCTATATTGCTCAACTAATACTTTCACAATTACATATTACAGATTAAGAATACATTGTGCTAATTCTGGCTTATGGGCAACTTCTAATGTCGTATCTTATACACCAGAAGGAGAAGTTTGCTTATGTGGAGACTATCCTGCTCTTTATGCAAATTACACTGGTGACGAAGAAATTTCAAATGTTACAATTGGAGGATGGAGTAACAATTCTGATTGTTCAACAACAGCACCCGGACCTGGTTCTATAAATAAAAGATATTCTAATTATACTGGTATAACCGGACCTACTGTTATGCAAGGGGAAACAGTTAATTTTAGTTTGACTCAAACAAGTTGTGGTACTGGCTCATATAATAATGGCTTCCAATTATACATTGACTGGAATATGGATGGAGATTTCCAAGATGCTGGTGAGCAAGTTTATAACCAACCTACTGCTACAAGTGGAAATCATACAAAAACAGGGACATTTACAGTACCAATGACAGCAATTCCTGGAACAACTAGAATGCGTGTTGTTAATGTTGAAACTACTTTCCCAACAAGTACAAACTATGCTCACTCAACCTATGGTTATGGTGAAACTGAAGATTATTGTATTACTATTATTCCAGCTGTTGATTGTAATGACATGCCTGTAGCTGGCACAGCTACTCCTGCTTCACAAGTAGTACCTAGCGGAGGTAGTGCTACAATAACTTTATCTGGCTCTACTATTGCTGCAGGCTTATCATATCAATGGCAAAGAGCTACTTCACCTACAGGTCCTTTTACAGATATTGCTGGAGCAACATTACCAAGCTATAATACAGGAGCTCTAACAACTTCATACTACTACCGTTGCATTGTTACTTGTGTTGCCACAGGAGATGCTGCGACTTCAACCGACGCTTTTGTTGAAGTAATACAATCATATAATATGTCTAACACAACAATAACAACTTGTAATGCATTATTTTATGATTCAGGAGGTCCTACAGGAAACTACTCATCTAGTCAAAATCTTACACTTATAATAATGCCAGAAGTTGTAGGAGGAAATGTAATTGTTACTTTTAACAGTTTCTCCTTAGAAAATAGCTGGGACTATTTATATATTTATAATGGTAATTCTACCACAGCACCTTTGATTGGTCAATATACAGGAAGCACATCACCTGGAACTGTAACATCTACAGCTGCAGATGGATCACTTACTTTTAGATTTACCTCTGATGGTAGTGTACAATATGCTGGATGGGAAGCTTTAATATCATGTTCCGACCCTTGTAATTATGTTTACGAAACTCCTACTTTTGACCAAGCTGGACCTTTCTGCTCAGGTTGGGAAATTCCAGACTTGCCAACTACTTCTAACAATGGATATGAAGGTACTTGGACACCTGCAATTGATAATACTGCAACTACCACTTATACATTTACACCTAACGAAAATCAATGTGCTACTCCAACCACAATGACTATTGTTGTAAATCCAAATAACCCTGCTAGCTTTACCCAATACTCTTCATATTGTCGCGGAGATTCCATTCCAGAATTACCAACGATTTCTAACGATGGCATTGAAGGCACTTGGTCTCCTGCTATTAACAATTGGAATACAACTGAATATACTTTTGTTACCAATGACGGAACTTGTGCTTGGACTACTATGGAAATCGAAATTGATACTGTACCTGCTGAAATTATAAACAATTCAGGAAGCAACGAACTAACCTGTGATTTAACAGCTATTTATTTAACTGCTGAAGGAGGTGTAAGTTACTCATGGGATGGAGTTTATTTTAATACTTTCCAAGGCAAGACTATTACAGACCCTGGAACTTATACTGTAATTGTGCGAGATGCTAATAGCTGTACAGGCGAAGCAAGTATTGAAATTACTCAAAATCTCAATCCTCCTGTTGCAACTATCACAAATAATACTGGTTCAGACTATCTTAATTGTCATATAAATGAAATTAGTTTAACTGCCTCGGGTGGTGCTACTTATACTTGGAATGGCGGTTCTTCTCCAAATTCTGCAACAAATACTTTTAATACTGAAGGCACTTATTATGTTACTGTTACTGCTGATAACGGATGTGACACGATCATATATTACATGATAACAGATGAAACAATTTTAGATATAACAGAAAACATCACAAGTCCTTCTTGCTTTGGCATGACAGGAAGTGCTGAAATAATTATTAATTCTGGTGGTCAAGCTCCATTCATAATTGAATGGACAGATGGTGTTACTACATTTTCTCGTACCAATATTCCTACAAATACTCCATTCGGATATATTATTACTGACGCTGATAACTGCTCAACTATAAGATCGCTAACCATTACCACACCAGAACAAATACAAGTAAACTTTGTTAGTGATAGTGTCAGTTGCTATGGTGGTCATGACGGTTCCCTAGATATTTCAAACTCCACTGGAGGTGTTCCTCCATATTCTTACCAATGGTCTGTTGCTGGTGGAACTGGAAGTCAAATAACAGGTCTAGCTGCTGGTACATATTTTGTTACAATTTCAGACGCTAAAAACTGTACTGCATCAGGAAGTCATTCTGTAGGTCAGCCAGAACAAATATCAATTGACATGCAAATTACTGATGCTATTTGTGGACAAACAGGTGGAGCTATAAATGCTGAAGCTACTGGTGGTGTTGGTGGTTTTACATATGAATGGTCAACTAGTAGCATATCTAACAATATCACAGGACTAACTCCAAACATGTACACACTAACAGTTACAGATGCTAACAATTGCACCCAAACAGCTAGTGCAACTGTCGATAAAACTGGAGATATTATTGCTAACATAACAGTTGTTCAACCTATTTTGTGCGGAGGAAATCCAGATGCAATTTTACAAGGTAGTTCTGCTAACGGAGCAATGCCATGGACTTTTAATTGGAGCAATGGTGCTACAACTGAAATTATTAATAATCTATCTACAGGTACATACATACTTACAGTTACTGATGCTTGGGGTTGTACAGGAAGTACAGAAGAAACACTTGAAGCTGCAATAGATGTAAGTATAAATTCTAATGTATCTCATGTGAAATGTTATGGTAACAATGATGGTAAAATTAATATTAGCATCATAAGTGGTGAACCTCCATTCACTATTGCATGGTCAAATGATTCTACAGAATTGAATCAAAGTTCTTTACCTGCTGGTCTATATTCTGTTACAATTACTGATAATAGAGACTGTGCGATTACAGAAAATTTTGAAATCATTGAGCCACCAGTTCTTGAATTAGCTTTCACAAAAAAAGACGTTAGTTGTTACAGTGATTTAAACGGCACTATAACTATGAATGTTACAGGAGGAACAGAACCTTACACTTATTCTATAACAACTCCAAGAAATCAAGTCGTAACAAATACAGCTTCAGCAAATAACTTATCAATTGGAAAATATATAATGAAAGTTGTTGATAATAACGGTTGTACTGACATTAAAGAAACTAACATTTATCAACCAGCCAAACTAAGTGCTAAAGTTAATGTTACAAATCCAAGTTGTATGGGGAATGATGATGGCTCAATTATAGTTACTCCATTCGGTGGAACATCACCATATAGATACACATACGATAACTTTGATTTAGATACTAATATTATTGTCAATGCAAAAGAAGGTAGATATAGCATTGAAGTTGAAGACGCTAATTCTTGTAAACTTATTTTAAGCGATATATATGTTGGAGATGGGCTATTGCCTTGTCTAAAAATTCCAAATGCTTTCACTCCAAATGGTGATGGTATTAACGAAACTTGGATAATTGAAAATATTGATCTCTACCCAGATGCTCAAATTTTTGTATATACCCGTTGGGGAGAACAAATATATTATGGAACCCCAAAATCAGATCCTTGGAATGGAACTTATAATGGTAAAAAAATGCCTACAGGAGCATACTTGTACATTGTAGAAACAAGAAATAACGATGCTGGCGTATATAAAGGCACTGTAACTATAGTGTACTAAAAAATACTAGGAAATAAAAAAGCCAACTAATAGATAATAAATTAGTTGGCTTTTTTTTAATTCCTCAATGTTTTATTCTATTTCTTTTTGCTTAGTTTTTCCTTCAACAACTATTACTATTTCACCTTTTATAGTTTTTTCTGAAAAATGCGTAATTAATTCTTTCAAATTTCCTCTAACATTTTCTTCATGTAATTTTGAAATTTCACGCGAGACAGAAGCTCTACGATTTTCGCCAAAAAACTCAACGAACAATTCCAAAGTCTTTATCAATCTATAAGGAGATTCATAAAAAACCATGGTTCTCTCCTCCTCTACCAAGCTCTGCATTTTTTTATTTCTACCTTTTTTCTGAGGTAAAAAACCTTCAAAGCAAAATCTATCATTGGGTAAACCAGAATTTACTAAAGCTGGCACAAAAGCAGTTGCTCCCGGAAGACATTCAACATCAATTTCATTTTCCAAACAAGCTTTAACAAGCAAATATCCAGGGTCTGAAATACCAGGAGTTCCAGCATCTGAAATTAAAGCAACTGAATTGCTTGTCAAAATTCGTTCTACTACATTATCTAAAATTTTATGTTCATTAAACTTATGAAAACTATACATTTTTGTATTTATTTCAAAGTGTTTTAACAAAAACCCCGAAGTGCGTGTATCTTCAGCCAAAATAAAATCAACTTCTTTTAAAATTCTTATGGCTCTAAAAGTCATATCTTCTAAATTACCTATAGGTGTAGGAACAACAAAAAGTTTACTCATAATTCTCTACAAATTTTGTTATTAAATCAAAAAGTTGATAATATCCACCAAAAGTTAATGTTTCTAATTTATCTTTAGGATGATGATAATAAGTTTTTCCACCCATAGTATAAATAAAAAGAGACCTCACTCCCATTTCGTGAAAAGGATAATGATCACTATTTGCTGAAATATCACGTGATTTCATTATTTCAAAAAAATTATTTTCAGAATTTAACTTTTGAAATAAATTCCATTCTTTTTCATATTTTTCGTTTGCTGCATTCACTATAGTTATTCCCTCATCACCAGTTCCTGCTAAATCAATATTTAGTAAAACTTTAATTTTTTCTAATTCAAAAATTGGATTTAATACATAATACAACGAACCTAACAAGCCAGCTTCCTCGCCAAAGAAAAACATAAAAGCTATGGAATATTTTGGTTTATTCTTAGAATAATAATCTGCCAAATCCAATAACAAAGCTACCCCACTTGCATTATCTTGAGCTCCGGGCATATAAACTTTTTTACCCATTTTACCCAAATGGTCGTAATGTGCAGTAAAAACAACAAAATCATCTGTTTCGCCAGGAATATAAGCAATTACATTTTTTGCTTTAAAATTAGGATTTAGTGCAGGTTTAACATCAATAAAAATAGTTTTGGAATTTGGGTCAAAAAATTCTCTTTTGATTTTCACAAGCGGATATGATTGCTGCCTTCTACTAACAGACCACATTAATTCTTCTGGAATTAATTCTACTATCCCAGCAAAAAAAGAATTGCCCATTACAAAATTTGAAATATAAAATTTCTTAATATCTATATTTTCTGTTTGAGCATAGTCAATTACAAAAACAGATGATTTTAATGCAATATTTTTACCTATATGTTTAATAATTCCAATAGTATCATTTAATAATACCGAATCTGGCTTCCACAACTCATATTCTTGCTTAACTTTTGGACTAGCAGGACCAATCAAATAATCAACTCCAGGAATCAATTGTTTATTATCGATTTTTACAAGTAATTTTCCTGGAAAAGTATTTACAGGATAAGAAAATTCCTGAAAATAAGAATCTCCAAATTTTAGCAACCCCATTTTTGAAAGTTCATCTGCAATAAAATTTGCAGACAAGTCGCCTGCTTTTCCCACATATCCTCGTCCAGCAAATTTCTTAGAACTTAAAATTTCAATTCTTTTTTTTGTATTTTCAAGATTTTGAGCATGTAAATTTGAAGAAAAAGAAAAAACAAAACTTAATATTCCAAGAAAAATTTTTACCCTATACATATCTTCTTCTAACAATATTCATAAAGTTTTCCACATTAGAATCTGCTATATCCCATTGAAAATGAGATTTCATATAACTTTGAGCCTCATCAAAAGAATTTAAAGAATTCAAATTTGCTATTGTCTCATCAAATAAATCTGTACTTCCATTAAACAATTCACGAACAAATAAAAATCTATCTCCTAAACTCATGGCAGAGCGAATATCTGAAACAGGTTTTATCCTTGCATTCAAATCTTGAACACTAGTCTGAGAAGCTAAAGCTTCATTTAACGAAGTTTTATTTTGTCCCAAATGCTCGCCTATATATTTAGGAGAACTTGAATTATTATCACTTGAAAATAAATTCCCTTGCTCAACACTTTGTGTTTTTTTAACTTCTTCCTTCTTTTCAAACACAACGTCTTTGGGTTCTGGACTTTCTTCTTCGTCTAAATCGAAAAAATCAATAGGGACAAAACTATCTTTTTTAGTTTCAACAACAGGTTTTTCTTCTACAATAGTTTTTTCAGGCTCTTTATTTACAATAGGTTTTTCTTCTACTTTTTCAGCAACCACTTCTGGCTTAACTACTTTTTGCTCAACAGGTTGTTCTATTACTTTAGAATCTTTCTCCTCTTCTATTTTAGTTACTTCAATTATACTCAACTCAAAATAAACATCTTTAAGTTTTTGTAATAAAATTTCTTTTTCTAATTCTGTAATAGCAACATTATTTATACTGTTAATAAAATCCAGAATTTTATTTAATTTTTCTTTTACAATAAAAATCTTTTCCATACAAAATATTTTTCTAAATTTGTAATTAAATTATTTGTACAAAAATATAAAAATTATTGTTAAATGTTTCTTGAACAACCTAAAAAAGGTGAGCCAAAAAAAGGCTGGATTGAAGTTATTGCTGGTTCAATGTTTTCGGGGAAAACCGAAGAGCTAATTCGCCGTTTACGTAGAGCTGAATTTGCTAAGCAAAAAGTTGAGATTTTCAAACCTGCTATTGATACAAGATACGATGCTGAAGATGTTGTTTCTCATAATGCTACTTCTATTCGCTCCACTCCTGTAACTTCTTCACAAAACATTCTTTTATTAACTGGCGAAGTTGATGTTGTCGGAATTGATGAAGCTCAGTTTTTCGATAACGGAATTATTGAAGTTTGTATCAAACTAGCTGACCAAGGCATTAGAGTTGTTGTTGCAGGTTTAGATATGGATTTTTTAGGACGACCTTTCGGTCCAATGCCTGCTTTGTTTGCTGTTGCCGAATATGTTACTAAAGTTCATGCTGTTTGCGTACATTGTGGCGATTTGGCTCAGTTCTCATACCGACAATCCGAAGACAATGCTGTGGTTGTGCTTGGAGAAAAAGACATTTACAAACCTCTATGCAGACGTTGCTACAACGAAGAAACAAAAAAATAATAAATGCAAAACTGGAAACTCGAAAATATTGCAAAAATTGTTGGCGGAAAATTCTTAGGAAATAAAAACAATACTTTTTCGCAAATCACTACAGACAGTAGAAATGTTACAAATTACAAAGATGTTTTGTTTTTTTCAATAAAAGGTCAAAATAATAATGGACATAAATTTATAAACGAACTTTATCAAAAAGGTGTTAGAAACTTTGTAATTTGCGAAGATGTTGATATTGAAAAATTTAAAGAAGCCGCATTTTTAAAAGTCGAAAACTCAATTTCTGCACTTCAAAAACTTGCTGAATACAAAAGAAGTCTTTTCAAAAATCCAATAATTTCAATAACAGGCAGTAATGGAAAAACTATTGTTAAAGAATGGCTATATCATATTTTAAATCCCTTTTATACTATAAGTCGCTCACCAAAAAGTTATAACTCTCAAATTGGCGTACCTATTTCCTTATGGCTAATAGATAATAACAGCGATTTAGCAATTATAGAAGCAGGAATTTCATTACCCGGTGAAATGCAAGCTTTAGAAAAAATTATTAAACCAGAAATTGCTGTTATTAATAATATAGGTAAAGCTCATTCGGCAAATTTTAAATCTACAGAACAACTTTATCAAGAAAAAGCAATATTGCTAAAAAACTGTAAAACTACTATTGTTAATAAAGATGACGAACTTCTTTTTGACACAGTTTCCAAATTAAATATTCCAAATACTTACACATATTCTAAGGATAAAAATTCTGACTTTTTTGTAAAAAAAATTGAAAAATCAAGTGATAATTCACTTATAGCAATAATTTTTAAAGACAAAGAATATAAAATTAAAATTCCTTTTACAGATCTTGGCTCTATTCAAAATGCTATTACTTGTTTCGGTATTATTTCAATTTTTGATGAAAGTAAAATAAATCAAATTATTCCAAGATTTGAAAGTCTGCCCGGAATTGAAATGAGATTGGAAACTATAGAAGGAATTCAAAATAGTATTATTATAAATGATGCCTACAATTCAGATATTAATTCTTTAATAATTGCTCTCGACTATCTAAATCAAAAAAAAGCCGATAAAAACACTATATTAATAATGTCGGACATTCTTGAAAGTGGTGAAAACGAAGAAGTTTTTTACAAACAAATTTCTCAAATTATTAAAGAAACAAAACTTAAGCATTTTATTGGAATTGGCAATAAATTAAGTAAATATAAAAATTTATTCCCTAAAGATTCTTCTTTTTATCTAGATACAAACGAATTTCTTGAAGAAATTTCCCTTCACACTTTCAGCAATAAAGCTATTTTGTTAAAAGGAGCACGTAGTTTTAAGTTTGAAAAAATTTTTAATCGTCTTCAATACAAAAATCACTCCTCAGCAATAGAAATAGATTTAAACTCTATGAAACATAATCTTAACTATTTCAAATCAATAATTGGCTCAGAAACAAAGTTAATGGTTATGGTAAAAGCTTTTTCTTACGGAAGTGGCTACAGAGAAGTTGCTAATTTCTTGCAACACAACAGAGTTGACTATTTAGCAGTAGCCTTTGCTGACGAAGGTGTTGAATTAAGAAATCTTGGGATTTATCTTCCAATTATGGTAATGAACCCAAATGTAAAGGGCGTACACAATATGATAGAGCATAAATTAGAGCCTGAAATTTATTCTCTAAATATTTTAAAAGAATTTATTAATGAAATTGAACTTACAAACATTGAAGAATTTAAAATTCATATAAAATTTGACACAGGAATGCATAGATTAGGATTTATGAAAAATGATATTCCAAAACTTTGCAAATTAATTAATTCCTGTAAAAAAATTAAAATTGCTTCTGTTTTTACTCATCTTTCTGGTAGCGATAGTAAAGACTTGGATTATTTTACTCAGCAACAAGTAAAAGTGTTTGATGAAAATTATTCTTTAATTTGCAAAGAAATTGGTTATCAGCCTAAAAGACATATTTTAAATTCTTCGGGAATTTTAAGATTTCCACAATACAAATACGAAATGGTTAGACTTGGAATAGGCTTATATGGCTTATTACCAGACATTTGCGATGAACTTATTCCTGTTGCTGTTTTTAAATCTGAAATTTCACAAATTCACAAAATCAATGCCGACGAAACTGTTAGTTATAATAGGTCGGGAAAAGTAAAAAGAGATTCAATTATTGCTACCGTTCCAATTGGCTATGCTGATGGATTTGATAGAAGACTTGGAAATGGAAATTGGGAATTTATTGTTAGAGGCAAAAAAGCAAAAACCATTGGTAATGTATGTATGGATATGTGCATGATTGACATCACTGACATTGAAGCAAACGAAGGCGATGAAGTAATAATTTTTGGCTCAGAAAATTCTGTTATTAAAATGGCAGAAAAACTCAATACAATTCCTTACGAAATAATTACCGGAATTAGTCAAAGAGTTAAGAGGGTTTATTATGAAGAATAAAAAGAGATATTCTTCATAATAGTTAGAATTTTTCATCATTTAATCACGCAACATTCGCATATTTATATAAAAACTTGCTTTCCTCAACTGTAAGTATAAAAAATTTTGTTATTTTCGTAAAAATAGAAATTAATTAGTTATAAGAATATTTGGGATAGGATTTTGGCATAGGAGAGTATTCATATAATTAAACTAAAAACTAAAAATTATGAAATACTTAGTAAAATTTTCATTACTGCTTAGCCTGATTTATTTATGCAAAGCAGGTTTTCCCCAGCAAGGCACCAAAAACTGGGAATGGGAGTGGGCACCAATTGGAGCAGTATGGTGTTATGAAACAGCAAATATGGGTGCAACAGATTCGTATGCACAATATTGGTATGTGCGTTCTGTAAGCGACACTGTGTATAAGTCAGTAAATTGCCGAAAATTAGAAGTAATACGACATTTTTATCCAGATTTTGAACCTGTAAAAATGCAAGATCGCTTTACATACCAAGATGGTGGCGATATCTATTTTTACAACGCTGACAAAGGAGAGTTTGTGCTTTCTTTCAGCTACGATTTGCAACATGGCGACACAGTAACATGGCAAATGCCCATGTATGAAAATTGTATAAATTCTTTTTATCTTGATTCTATTTTCAATTGGGAAGCAGGTTTCTTATCCGGCGCAGGAATGGAATTTACTCCTTATAATGCATTTATGTTTAGTAATGTTCCTATTCATTCGTATAAAGTAGTTTACTTAAGTGGTAATTATTGTTTTGCAGGAGAAATTGGCTCTGATTCTTACAGTCTTCAGCATGGTTATGGTAATTTTTTTGATTATTTTGGAATATGGTCAGATATTTTTGAGTTATCAGCTATTCCTGAGTTGCAAACTAGTTGCATGTGTTATTATGATGGTAGTGTAACAATCAATAGAGCAACGTTCAGCATTTACAATGATACCATAATTTATTACAAAGACTCCTGCCGAAACTATTACAATAAGTTTAATAACATTTCATCGCATACTAAAGAAAATTTGTTTAAAGTTTACCCCAACCCTTTTACAGATTTTATCCATATTGACCTTCCTGCTTCTGCAGATAATTGCGAAATTAGAGTATTCGACCTTATGGGAAAACTAATATATTCAAATAAAACACATAGTAACAACACTCCATTAAATTTAAGCCAACTTGTTTCAGGAACATATCTAATACAAGTACAAACAAAACAGAATATATTTACCAAACGTATAATTAAAAATTAAAAAATCCATTTGACTTCATATCAATTTTAAAAATAAATAAAAATTACAATCGGCACTTTAATCAAAGTTTTTAACACTTATTCACCCAATATTCGCACATTTGTATAAAAACTTGCTTTCCTCAACTGTAAGTATAAAAAATTTTGTTATGTTTGTAAAAAGATAGTTTAGAATATATAGGACAGGATTTTGCTACAGGAGAGTATTCTATAATTAAAGAAGAATATAGTGAAAATTATTAAAATTTAAGTTATGAAAAGTAAATTAAAGAATCTTATCTTATTATTTGCTTTTAGTGCATTTACATGTAATACATTTGCGCAAACTGAATGGATTACAGAACTACCTGTTTTTGGATATGCTTACTCAATGCTTAGAACAAAAGACAGTTGTTATGCAGTACTAAAAAGGCCTGCATATTATAACGAAGATTCAACACAGTACATATACAACCTACAGCTTACCAAAGTAAATCCAGAAAGCGAAATAGTGTGGTATAAAACTGTTTTCTCCGACACACTTAGTTTTACATATCTTAGTTTCATTCAGCTTTCAAACGAAGATTTCTTTATTACAGGTAGATGTCATTGGTGTCCTTTTTACGCTATTGTATCTAAAGATGGTGAATTAAAAAATTTCAACAGACTTGACTATTATTTGAATATTCCTGATAGTTATAGTTGTTTTTGGTCGCCTGTTGAAATATCAAATTCAGAAATATGGGTTTTAGGTGGATTCTCAAATTTGTATATCACAAAAATCAACCTTAATAGCAATGAAATAATTGTGGACTCAACAGCTTTTTGCTTGCAAAATGTGGGTTCGGGGTTTATGAACCATTTGTCGAACAATAATATATTAATAACTACTGGATCTAAAACATATATAATTGACACTAATCAAAACATTATTAATCATAAGGAATTTAATTTTAAGTTTAGTGGAATTAGATATAAACCATTTCATATTAACCATTTTGACAGTCTTTACTATTTTTATGGACAAACACTTGATCCATATCCAAATGAAAGATATGGTTTTTTGGTGCTAAATCAACAACTTGATTCTGTAAAATTTATTGATAATTTTGATTTTTACCCTAATCAGTCGCAGGTTGAATATCCGAGAATACTGGATTTTGATTTTCCAAAGCCAGATAATATTACAATGACAGGTTATATTTATTGGTATTATTATCAATCGTATGAACTGCCATTTATACTTAGTTATAATATGGCGAAAGATTCTGTTGAGTATTTTCATGCTTATCAAGGATCGGTAACCAGATATAGTATCAATCTTTTAAAAGAAGATAATTCTTATGTTATGCTTCATGCTTTTCAGGGGAACCCAGGATTCGTTTTTTTACTTAAAGAAAAGACTGACACCAGTGCTCAAGAAGTAACTAAAATATATGCTAACAATATAATAGAAGTATATCCAAATCCTGTTAGCGATATTTTAACAATTAGCTGTAAAAATACTGTTTTTTCAGAAATTTTAATTATCGATTCAAAAGGACAGCAAGTTAAACAAATATTTATTGATTCAAGTGCTGAAACTGCTATAAACGTACAAGATTTAGCTATAGGTGAATATTCTATTATTATTGAAACAAAAGAGGGTTTATATATAGTAAAAATTATTAAAATTTAAAGATATGAGAAAAAAAATTATTAAAGCTAAATATATTTTAACAATAGGATTATTTTTATTTTGCTTATGCAATATAAATGCTCAAAATAATTTTGTTAAATTATACGGAAGTAATGACACTGATTATGGGAGTGATATTGTGCAAGATCAAAATGAAGACTTCGTTCTTACTGGACTTATCTCCAAATCACATAGCTGTTTTATCAAACTCAATAAATATGGCGAAGTATTAATTGAAAAAACACTTATAGATAGTTCTTTTAATAGCGTTGGTAGCGCTATTGTTTCGTTGATTGACGGAGGATATGCAATTGCAGGTATAAAACATTTACCTGAAAATTCTAATGAGGGTTCTCATTTGTGGTTAATTAGAACTAATGAAAATGGAGATACATTATGGACACAAACATATAATACTATATCATCTTACCATGATATAAGTATGGCGGTTACTGCTGATAATGGTTTTGTTCTGTCGTTTCATCAAAATAATCAGATATGCTTAATGAAAACAGATGAAAACGGGAATGTTTTATGGACAAATTATAACACTCCTAACCATGACAGTTCTGTTGCAACAAAATCAGTAGTTGTTGTGCCAGATGGATATGTAGTTTGCGGAAATTTCTTGCTAACACCAACTTTTTATGCATTTGTAAACAAATATAATTTAAATGGAGAGCTTATTTGGTCAAAAACATTTTATTATCCTGATGGGATAGAAATTTCCTTTCTAGATTTGATTGAAACAAATGATGGTTATTTAGTAACTGGCGGTATAATTAAATCAGAAAATTTTAATGTTTTACTTATAAAAATTGATAATAATGGCAATGAAATATGGAGAAAAGAATTTATTGAAGAACATACTATTGAAAGAGGTACATCCATTGTGAAAACTAATGATGATTGTTTTATTATTGCATGTATAGGTAGTGATCCAATATTCGCTAATTGTACTTCATCATTGCTAAAAATAAATAATATTGGTGAAAAAATATGGTTGAAATCAATTGCGAATTCATATGATGAAGTATTTGTTAAATCATTAAAAAACACTAAGGATTTTGGATTTATAATGATTGGATCTGCCTATGAAAATATTCAAAATGGAAATCTAGATATTTTAGTTGTAAAATTAAATTCTGAGGGAGAACTAATTGTTGAAGAACCTCATAAAGTAGATTTATATGTTTTTCCAAATCCAGCAAATGGCTTATTAAGAATTGAATCAGAAATAGAATTTGATGAAGTGAAAATTTTAAATAATATTGGACAAATAGTAGCAACTCAACATTACTCCGAAAAAATAAATTTTGCAGAGCTTGATATATCTAAGCTAACGTCAGGAGTTTATTATTTGCAAATTAAAAACGATAAAATCACAATAAATAATAAAATAATTAAAATATAAACTAAATGAAAAAGAAAGTTATAATAATTGCTTTTATAGCAGTAGGAGCATTATTTGATTTAAATTGTTATGCTCAACAATGGATATCTTTAAATGGTAATACATTACCCAGTAGCCCAATTTGTCAAATTGTTAAAACTGGAAAAGATTTTGTTGATATTCATATTCAAATTTCTGGATTCTATAAGCAAGACACTACAATAGATGGTGTAATTTTTCAGAAGTTGTATTTAGATGAATTTTACTCAACACAAGACATTGGACTTCCAGAGATGCCTGTTTTAAATAAATTAATTTACAAACCTAATGCAAACGCTGTCACTGCAACGTTATACAATTGTGTGCAGGACACTTTAGATAAGTATAATATTTATCCTTATCAGCAATTAATAAACGATTCTGCATCAATAAATATTTTTGAAATAGATACAAATTTTTATAAACAAAATATTTACTATCCAAACAGTAACTTTGTTGAAAACAATTCAGCTCTTTTTAGGACATTAAATGTTTCCAGTATAAGTTTTCAACCATTTAAATTTAACCCATATACTAATAACTTAGTGGTCGCAAAGAATTTTTATATAAGAATTGATTTTGGAGCCGAATTTGGAGATACTGTAAAGTACTTTTCAAGAGATTTTGAAGAAATTTTTAAAAATACTATTTTGAATTATGATGAAAATATTCCTAAACAGTTGCCAAACGAAAATGATTATAACCTTTTGATCATTACAGATAATCAGTTTGTAAATATATTAAACCCTTTAGTAAGGTGGAAACATCAAAAAGGATATAAAACTAAAGTTGTTTCAACTCAAACAACTGGAAACACAGCAGTTTCTATAAAAGATTATATTGAAAATGAATATAATATGTTTAATATTGAGTATGTCTTGCTAGTAGGTGATGCTAACTATATCCCTCAAATTAATTCAACTTGGGGCATTCCTAGTAATTGCGCTGATAATTGGTTTGATTTATATGAACATTCATATTACAGCGACTTCGGTTATACAGATTTTCAAGAAGATTATTTACCAGAGGTATTAATAGGCAGATTTTCTGTTCAAACTATAACTCAGTTAAATAATATGATTTCCAAAACAATTAATTATGAGAAAGACCCACCTTTACATGACTGGCTAAAAAAGTGCTTGCTAATTGCTCATAAACAAGATGCTCCTAATAAATACCAAAAGTGTTCGGAAGATATTAGAAATGGAACATATTCAAATCCGTTTTTGACTTTTGATAAAGCTTATGGCGCAAGTACTATTGTTGGAGGTACTAATGCTGTTAATCAAACTATTATTAATGCTATAAATAATGGTCGTGGAATTGTAAATTATCGAGGGCATTCGGGTGATCAAAACGTGTGGCATAAAAACTGGAGTCATGAAGGTGTAGCATTTGGTTCTACACAAATTAATTCGTTAAATAATGAGGATGAAACTCCAATTATATTTAGCATTTCTTGTTCAAACGGTTGGATTCATAATTATACTGGATTAGGCGAGTTGTTTACGTTGCGAAGTAATGCTGCTGTTGCTTTTTATGGTTCAACTCGATCAGTTAAAACTATAGTCAATGATAAGTTAAATAAAGAAGTGTTTAAAACACTTTTAACTAATTCTGCGGTTAAAAGTCTTGCAAATGTTACTGCTACTGCACAAATAAACCAGCTCACACATTTTAATTACAATTGTAATTCAAAATGGGTTACTCGTTGCTTTTTATGGTTAGGTGATCCTACAATGGAGATATGGTCAGATATCCCAGATAATAATTTAACTATTTCATGCGACAAAAGTCTTTGTGTTACTAACGAATCTACTGATTTTCTCGTAACTGTAAATAATTTACATTATGGTGATCAAGCAGTTATAACAATGTTTAAAGATGGAGAATTATTTTTAAAAAAACATGTTACAGGCAATGCATCTCATCAAGCTAGCGTCGAGTTTGAAAATGTTCTTGTTCAAATTGCAGGAGGTATTGAAATAACTGTTAGTTCGCGCAATTATCTTCCAAAAGTGCTTACTATACCAGTTGAGAATTGGGTTTTTTCTTGTGACGAATTCTTTCCACATCCACTAATCATAGATGATTATGAAGAGTGGCTTTCCGAAAAACAAATAAATCGTAATATAATCATTAAAAATTATGGTGTTTTGCACATTAACCACAATGTTCTATTACATGAAAATGCAAGAATAACTGTGAAAAATGGTGGAACGTTACAAATTTTTACTAATGCAGAATTAAAAAAAGGATGTACTGGTTATTGGTCCGGAATTACTATTGAAGAAGGAGGGTCGTTGTTTTTATCAGGTAAAATAAAACAATTTGATAATGTTAAAATTTGTCATAATGGTTCGATGAATTTTGCTATGGGATATCAAATTGAACTTAGTGGTAATGATTCTTATTTAAATATTGAAGGGAATTTAAACATTAATGGAAATACAACTTTCACCTTCACCGGCAACGGCTACATCAAATTTAGCAATCCTGGGCCTGATTATACATATAATATTACAGCAGGAGCTGGTGCATCTATGTTATTTTCTGGAAATGGGCAATCAGACAAGGTTTTAGAAATACAACAAAACACTGTTCGTTTTCCAAATCTTACATCACTTACTTTTGAAAACTGCAAAATTGAAATGGGCTATGAAAAAAGAATGCAGGCTGATTATTCATATCCAGTAACATTTAATAATGTGAAAGTTACTTCCACAACAGGTGCACATAATAATCATAGAAGCTTTTTATTTATTGGACAATCTAATGTTACTATCAATAATTCTATTTTTGAGTATGGGTGTTATGGTCTTTATGGAAATCTTACTTGGGCTGACGGAGCTGCACTTTTCATTACAAATAGTACTTTTAGATATAACACTCAAGGAATCAATATTTATGGAAAAGGTTTGAATTTAACAAATTGTAATGTTGTAAATAATACTAATTATGGTATATATTGTAATGGAATGAGTTTTACATCAGATTTCACTGATTGTACTATTAGCAATAATGGTAATGGAATTTACTATTTTGGAAGTAATGGCGCACACATCAATATGGAAGATACTTATATTCAATCAAACAATGTAGATGGCTTAATTACTAGTGGTGCATTTGATGTAAATATGCTATGCGTTGATATTAATGCAAATCGCTATGGTATTAGAACATCAAATGGGACATTTATTAAGCCTTACACTTGTGATTTTTCAAATAATTACAATACTATTTTTCTTAATTATGGTTATGTAAGTCTATACAAGAAATACAATCAATTGCAAGCTATGAATGACAATTATACTTTATATGGAAGAACGCCAGTCATTAGACCAATTAGAGCAGAACATAATAGATGGGAAAGTAATCAAAATGCAACGCCTGTATATTTAGATAACTACTATTTACGTACTTACCAAGGGAATAAACCACCTATGCCTGTAGAGGTATGGGACAGTAATCCTTTATCTATTGCATGTCATTTTCTACCACCAATACTAATCAGAACTTCATCTGAACATATTTTGGAAGAAACAACTAACAATAATTTACCTACAGTAACTATATCAGAACAAACAATGCCTTTAGATGAAGCTGTCAGCTATTTACAACAGCAATCTAAAAACATTAATTCTGAAACTGCATTTTTAACTATTATTGAAGAATATTCAAACCTAATATCAAGTTGCAATACTTGGACTGATTCTAATAATTATTCAGAAATTAAACTCTATATGAGCATCGCTTATGGCGATTTACATAGTATCATTTCTGATTTTTACACATTTGTAAATCATGACAAAGCTAATCAATCATTTATTAATGGGATTGAAAAAATAATTCTTTTAAATGAAAATCTTGTTACAAATTCTAATTTATCATATACTGATTATTACGAGTATAGCTTGGATATTCCTCTATTATATAGAATAATAGGCAATTATGATGATGCAATTAGTTACCTTGAAAATTTATTGTATGATTTTTCAGATGAACAAAATAAATCAGAAATGGAACATATACAAACATGGTTATGTAAAATAAATGCTGAAAAAGCTGCAACTGAAGGACTTTTAAATATTGATGAGTTTTTTATAGCAATAGAAGACTGTGAAAATTGTTATTCTACAAAAAAATCACAACAAAATATTATTGGACATAATGACGAAGAAGTAGAAGTATATGACGATTCTTTTAACAATAAAGAACTTTCAATAGAGAATTCATTTGAAATAATACCTAATCCTAATCAAGGTAATTTCAAAATCAAATTACTAACATCAAGTAATAATTGTGAAATACGTATTATCAATTCTGTTGGACAAACTGTAAAAAGGTTAACATCAATAAAAGAAAGATTAAATGAAATAAATATTACTGGTTTAAAAACAGGTTATTATAAAGTTGTTTATATCCAAGATAATGAAATAATAGATACTCAGACTGTGATTGTAAAATAAATATAAAATGTTTAAAACAAGGCTGATTCATTTTAGATCAGCCTTGTTTTCATCTTATTACGCGACATATGCACACAATAAAAAAAAGCTCCCCATTTCTGAAGAGCTTTTTTGTTCTTATGAAAATTCTACTACTTATTTACTTTAAATCTAATATCTCCTTTTTCGAAGAAATTAATAATTTGCTCAATAGCGGCAACTCCTGCGTTATTGTTAGCTTCTGCAGTTTGAGCACCCATTTTTTTAGGAGTAAAGAAATATCTTCCAGCAAATTTTTCAGCATAAACAGCAGCATTATCTGGAGCTACGTCTGATACATAGCTAAAATCTTGTCTTTCTTCCATAAATTTAACTATAGATTCTTCGTCAATAACTTCTTTACGAGCAGTATTTACTAAGCAAGCATTTTTTGGCATTAGTTTTAGCAAGTTAGCATTTATTGATTTTTTAGTTTGGTCGTTTGCTGGGATATGTAAAGAAACATATTGGCAAGTTTTGTATAATTCTTCAACAGAAGTAAGAGGTTTTACACCGTCAGCTTGAATATCTTCGTTGCTTATAAATGGGTCATAAGCATAAACTTCCATACCAAAACCTTTAGCAATTTTAGCAACGTATTTTCCAACATTACCATAAGCGTGAATACCAAGAGTTTTTCCTCTTAATTCAGTTCCTGAAGCTCCACTAAAACTTCCACGTGCATTATACACCATCATTCCAAAAGCCAATTCTGCAACAGCATTAGAATTTTGTCCAGGTGTATTCATTGCAACAACACCTTTTTCTGTAGCAGCTTCTAAATCTATATTATCATAACCAGCACCTGCTCTAACGATAATTTTTAAATTTTTACCTGCATTAATAACATCTCTATCCGCTTTGTCACTACGAATAATCATTGCATCAACATCAGCAACTGCTTTCAACAATTCGTCTTTTGAAGTGTATTTTTCTAATTTTACAATTTGATAACCCGCTTTTTGTCCTATGCTTTCGATACTTGCAACAGCTTCTTTAGCAAAAGGTTTTTCGGTAGCAATTAATACTTTTTTCATATTTTTAATTTTTAAATTTACATTTTGCGCAAAGATACAATTAAGTCAGATAAAAAACAAAAACTAAAATATATTATACAGCAGTTAAAAGTTAAAAGTTAAAAGAGGCTGTGGTTTTGGCTTTACTTCAAAACTTTTAACTTTATTAACTTTTTAACTAATTCTTAATTATTTTATAAGTTCCGCTTCCATTCATAGTATTTAGTCTAAGCATATACATTCCGTGTTTTAGCGATGATACGTTTACAAGGCTTTCGGTATTAGATACATTTGAATCATTTAGCATCAATCTTCCGACTGCATCATAAAGTTCGTAGCTTATAATTTCGCTATCGCTAACAATATTTAGTATATCATTTGCTGGATTTGGAAATATTTCTGCTGAAAAAAGAGATGACTTTATGTCTCCAATATCAGTTGTTATTACAGTAATATTTGCTTCCGCAGAACAAATATAATTAAAACTATCATCATAATATTCCACAACAACAGCTAAAGTGCGTGTGCCAGGAGAAAGAACAGGCGTAGTCCAAGAAGTCAAATCGTCTGTTTCGTCATATCCTATAAAATAAATTCCGTCATAAAACTCAAAATCAAGATTTCCAGTGCAACCAGTTGGAAATTCTGCTGGTTGTGGGTTAGTCCAAGTGAGTGTTACAGTATTATTTTCGTTTATTGTTGCATTAAGGTCGGTAACTGGAGGACAATCTAAACTGCCACTAATTGTTACTGTAGTGCTTGTAATAGCAGAGCAAATAAGATCCAAATTGGTGTCATAGTAATATACAACAACACTCATAGTATGAGTTCCATTTGTAAGCACATCGGTTGTCCAAGAAGTTAAACCATCAATATCGATGTCCCACAGATAAGTTGCCCCAAGATAAAACTCATAATAAGTATCCACACAATTGCTTGGTGGCTCTTGATTAGTCCAGTTAAGAGTTACAGTATTATCTGGATTAACTGTTGCAGTTAGATTAGTAACTGATGGACAATCAAAGCTACCACTAATTGTTAGTATAATATTAGCTTCGGCTTCACAAATAAAAATCCCATTGTTGTCATGATAAGATACAATCACTCTTAATATATGGGTTCCGTTTGAAAGCACATTACTTGTCCATGTAGTTAGATTGTCTGTATCATCATATCCAACATAATCTTCAATATAAAAATCAAAATTTAAATTTCCTTGACAGTCGCTGGGCCAAGTGCTTGAGTCTGGATTAGTCCAATTAAGAGTAACTGTATTGTCTGGGTTCACTGTTGCAGTTAAGTTTTCGACAGGTGGACAAGCAATTTCTCCAATTGTTACTGTCGTATATGCTTGGGCAGAACACACATAATGACCTATATTATTACGATACTCAATGGAAACAACAAATGTATATGTGCCATCTGGGAAAACACCGCTTGTCCAAGAAGTTAAATCATCTATGTCGCTACTTCCATATTGCATTTCTCCTACACCAAAAATAAAAGAAAGATCTCCTTCGCAGGTGCTGGGCCAAGTGCTTGAATCTGGTATAGTCCAATTAAGCGTTACTGAGTTATTTTCATTTACTGTCGCAGTTAAATTCTCAACTGATGGGCAATAGTAGTTTTCAAGAATTTCAACTTCTACAAAGACTATATCGGATAAGTGAATACAAACACCTGTATTGTAATAGCATATTTGTACTCCAATATTGTGAGTTCCTGACATAAGCACAGGTGTTATCCATGAACTTATTTCTCCAGTATAATCAACACCTAAAAAATCTTCAACATCATAAAATCTATGACCAATATTTTCGGTTGGCCACTCACTTTGTGGTGGATTAGTCCAATTAAGGACTACTGTATTATCTGAGTTTATCGTTGCATAAAGATTGGTAACAACTGGACAAGTATAAAGTTCAGTAATTGTTGCTTCTACAAAAACAGTATCTGCAATACAAACCAAATCAGAAGAATTGTAATAATATACCAGCACTCCAAGATTGTGAGTTCCTACCGCAAGCACAGGCGTTGTCCATGAACTTAATTCTGCATCATTATAACCGTTACCTATCCAATCTCCGCCATTATAAAATCGATAATCAATATCTTCGGCTGGCCACTCACTTTGTGGCGGACTTGTCCAGTTTAGAGTTACTGTATTGTATGGACTTACTGTTGCTGTAAGGTTAGTAACCCCTGGACAAATTTGTGCTAATGTTACATTTGTATAAACTACTATCACAAATAGTGCTAATGTTAATTTTGTAAAAACTCTTTTCATAATAAAACAAATTTAAAATAAATTATTAAAACTGATTATAATAAACAATTTTAAGTTTCTGTAAAGATAATGCTTTTTTAAAAATAATACAATTTTATAAGTTAAAATTCTCAAACCCCTATTGTCTGAATTTTCATTTAATTCTTAATTATTCAATTTTCTAAGGAACGAGTGCAGAGCCAAGCTTGCTTGAGCTATGCCGAGAGACGACAGAAAATGCAGCGAAGCTGAATTATCAATTATTCAATTATCAATTCTTAATTATCATCATCAGTCCATCACGAACAGGCAAAATCAATTTTTCAACTCTTTTATCCTGAGTAATATATTCATTAAATTTTAAAATTCCTTTTGTCATATAGTCATTTGATTCAATTTTGCCGAAAATTTTATTATTCCACAATACATTATCTGCTAAAATCAAACCGCCTTTTCGCAATTTTGGAAAAACTAAATTATAATATTCTATATATTCTCGCTTGTCGCCGTCTATAAATACTAAGTCAAATTCTTGATTTAAATTTGGAATTATCTCTTTTGCATCGCCTAATAATGCATTAATTTTATTTTTCATTCCCGACTTTTCAAAATATTTTTCCGAAAGCCATTGAATTTCATCATTTACTTCAATTGTTGTTATTTTTCCATTTTCGGGCAATGCTCTTGCTATACAAATAGTTGAATAACCTGCATAAGTACCTATTTCTAATACTGATTTAGCATTAAAAAGTTTAACAAACATAGCTAACAAATGTCCTTGGTAATTTCCCGAAAGCATTCTATGATGCAATTGTGTTAGTGCAGTTTCACGCGAAAGTTCTTTTAACAATTCATCTTCGGGTTCGCAATAATTTTCAACATAATCCAAAGCAATTTTTTCCATATTTTCCTTTTAATAATAAATTAGAGTTGAAAATTTATCCAAATCAAAAATTTCGTTTGCAACTTCAAGCAATTGTTCTGACGTTACTGTATCAATTTCTTTTAAAACATCTGTTAGCGTTTCTACTTGATTATAAATAAGATAGGTTTTCCCCATAGACAACAAAGTATTGGAATGAATTTCGCTACTTATTGCAAGTTGCCCAACAAACTGCTTTTTCAACTTTGATAATTGTAAACTTCCCAACTTATTTTCTTTCAACTTTATCAATTCTTTTTTTATAATTTCTAAAGCCAAATCAAGTTTATCTTTATCAGACCCAAAATATATATTAAAACAGCCTGTATCTTCATATGAAACATAACTTGACTCAATATTATAAGAAATTCCTTTTTTCTCTCGCAACATCATTACCAATCTTGCATTCATTCCAGGACCAGCAAGTAAGTTTGACAACATAGACAATAGCAAACGCTTATTATCTTTAAAAGAATAAGCATAAGTTCCTAAAACACAATGAGCTTGGTATGTGTTCTTTTTTACTGATTTATTAAAAACTGTTTTTGTTTCAAATTTTTCTCTCTGATAAAGTCGCTGATTTTCAGGATTTTGACCAAAATATTTTTCACAATACTTTACTAATTTTTCAAATTTAATTTTTCCAATAGAACAAAATACCATTTGCTCAGTATTGTATTTTTCTTTTACAAAATTCAATAAATCATCGGAATTATATTTTAGCAGTTTTGATTTTGCTCCTAAAGTATTGCGTCCCAAAGAGTTATCTGGAAATAGCAATTCATCAAATTGGTCAAAAATACTGTCAGAAGGCGAATCTTTATAAGAATTAATTTCATCTATTATTACTTCTCTTTCCTTTTCCAACTCTTTTTGTGGAAATGCAGAATTAAAAACAACATCATTTAATAATTCTATTGAACGTTCATAATGCTCGGTTAAAAAACTTGCAGCAATTACTGTTTCTTCTTTGGTTGTCCATGCATCTATATCACCGCCTACATCGTCCATACGGCTAAGAACATGAAATGCTTTTCGTTTTTTCGTTCCTTTAAAAAGCATATGTTCCACAAAATGAGCCAAGCCATGCTGATTAAAATCTTCGTCTCGAGTGCCACAATTAATTATTATGCCACAATGTGAAACATAAGAATCCACATAACGATGAATTATTCTTATTCCATTATTTAATAAACCTGTATAGTACAAATCTTTAAATTTTTGACAAAGATACAATTCTAAAATATTCTAATAAAATTATTTTTTACACTTAAAAAATTTAATATCTGATACAATAGTTTAAAAGCTATTTTTTATTAACTTTGTAACGAATTTACAAACTAAATTTTATGAAATCATACCGAAAAATATTGTACTTTGAGACATCTCAACGCCGTGAATTTATAAATATCACTCAAGATGTTGCCAACTGTCTTTACGAAAGCAAAATTAAAGAAGGCTTGTGCTTAGTAAATGCAATGCACATTACCGCAAGTGTATTTATAAATGATGACGAATCTGGTTTACATCAAGATTTTGAAAAATGGTTGGAAGAGTTAGCTCCCGAAAAACCTTACGACAGATACAAACACAACACTTATGAAGACAATGGCGATGCACATCTAAAAAGAACAATTATGGGTAGAGAAGTTGTTGTCGCAATTACAGAAGGTAAACTCGACTTTGGACCTTGGGAACAAATTTTTTATGGCGAATTTGATGGTATGAGACGTAAAAAAGTAATGGTTAAAATTATTGGCGAATAATTATGAGAAAAAACATTTTATACCTATTATTAATTTTGCTAATATTTTCATTTTCATGCAAAAATAAAAGCAGTGAAAACCTTAGTGAAGAAACTACCGACTCTGCAAAAGAATTTTCTGTACCAGATACTTATAAATTAATTTCAAGTACAAAAGGCGATTTGGATAAAGATAATATTGATGAAATTATTTACCTATACCTTACCAACGAAGATAAAGACACAAATGGTTTTGATAGAAAAATTTATATTTGTAAAAAAGAAAATAACAAAACTATAATTTGGAAAGAAATTACAGGACCTGTTTTAAGTGCAGATTATTTACACCAAAATATTGATCCTTTTGAAGAGATTTTAATTGATGAAAATAAAATTTACATTATACACTCTGTAGAAGCTGAAAATAAATTTTATTTCAACCACTGTTTTGAGTTTAAAGACAACGATTTTTATTTAACAAAAGCAACTGTTGACTACGCTATCCCATGCGAAAAATGGGATACTTATATTATTGACTTTAACACAAAAATCGTTTCACATCAGTCATCGCCAGATTGGTGTGATGATGAACCTATTGGTAAAAAATTTCAAATGTCTAAACAAGAATATAAAGTTGAAGATTTACAATCCTATAAAATGCAAGATTTTATACCCGGCAACAATAAGCTAATAATTCCAAATACAAAAATTGAAGTTTATTTTTAAAAGATATGGCAAAATACAATAAATAAAAAAACTTTAAAACAACTAAACTATGCAAACACTAACAAAAGAAGGACTAATAGTATCAAGTTTCATACTTTTATGTGTTCTTGATAAAATAGACATTCAATTTATGGGGATAATTACCATGCTTGCTTTACCAATTTCAATTGGACTACTGATTTATGTAATTGTTACAAATGCTAAAATTAAAACAAATACACTACAAAGCATATCCATTATTCTCGAAATTTATTATAAAATGTTTTTTTTATTAGCTTTATATTATATTTTTAAAGATTACCCCGGCAAAGACATAATGTCAATTGTTGCTATTGGGAATACTTTATTATATATTATTTTTGCCACAATAAATAAAGCAAAAAAAGATTTTGTTTTTTCTGCAATATTATATACCATTGTATTTAGTAGTTTTTCTCTTTTAGTTAGATTTTAGTTTTCTAATTTATACAAGAAAACTATTTTTAAAAAATAAATCCTCTCTTTTGTAATTATTCAGAAATTTAATATCTTTGCAAAAATTATTTTATGAAGAAATATTTTTTGATATTAATTTTTGCATTAGCTTCTCAACTTGTTGTTGCGCAAGAAGATAAGTTTTATTTTGGTGATGAAAATCATTTTTCCAACACCAATAATACAGAGCAAGAAAAGAAAATACCTTTTAAAACAAAAACAAACACTAATAAATTTCGTACAAGTTTTTCAGCAGGAACAGGTTTTTCAAGTTTTTACGGACAAAATCTTTTCTATAATTATGTTTCGCCAAAAATAGATTACAATTTTACTGACAGGTTTACTTTATCGGCAGGAACAGCTTTTGTACACTCAAATTTTCCTTCATATTTAGATTGGAACGCAGAAAATAGAACTTCTAAAGCTATGAATCAAAATAAACTTTACTTTTTTATGAAAGGCTCATATTTAGTAAATGATAGGCTCAGAATTCATGCAAGCAGTATTTTTGACACAAATCCAGTTGCAATCTCAAACAATGCTAACAATGCATTTACTTCTTTTGGCTTTGATTATAAAATAGGCGAAAACTCTTATTTTTCTGCAGAAATTAGCATTCATAGAAATCCTTTTTTAAGACAATACGACCCATTTTATTTCGATAATCCATTAGTAAACAGACCTTTCGGCAATTCATTGTTTTCTGATCCTTTTCCACAGTGGTAAACAACACAACACTTAGCTTTCCTACTTCAAAAAAAGAAATGCAAACGCTTGGCTGGCAAGCTGCTGACATTATTCTTGTTAGCGGAGATGCTTTTGTTGACCACCCATCTTTTGGCACAGCAGTAATTGCACGAGTTTTAGAAAAAGAAGGTTTTAAAGTAGCTGTAATTCCACAACCAAACTGGCAAGACGATTTAAGAGATTTTAAAAAACTTGGAAAACCAAACTTATTTTTTGGAGTTAGTGCCGGAAATATGGATTCAATGATTAACCACTATACCGCAGCAAAAAGAAAAAGATCTGACGATGCCTACACTGCTGGAGGAAAAGCCGGACAAAGACCAGATTATGCAAGCAATGTTTATTCAAATATTTTAAAACAGCTTTATCCCGAAACACCAGTTATTCTCGGTGGTATTGAAGCCTCAATGAGAAGATTTGCTCACTACGATTTTTGGCAAGATAAAATTTTAAACTCAATTTTAATTAGCTCAAAAGCCGACCTATTGGTCTATGGAATGGGCGAACAATCAATTAGAGAAATTGCAAAACAACTTAAAGAAACAAATAATATAAAATCTTGCTACAACATAAAACAATGTGCTTACATAGGCGAAATTGACGACATACAAGATTCTGACATTGAGCTATTTTCTTTTCAAGAAGTTGTAAAAGACAAACTAAAATATGCAGCAAATTTTGTGAAAATTGAAAATGAGACCAATTACAATAGCAACAAAAGAATTACACAAATTACAGAAAACAAAAAAATAATTGTAAATCCTGCTTTTCCAGCATTAAGCGAAAAAGAAATGGACGAAATTTACGATTTGCCTTACACTCGCTTACCACATCAAAGATATTCGAAAAAACAGGCAATACCTGCTTACGAAATGATTAAAAATTCGGTAAATATTCATCGTGGTTGCTTTGGAGCTTGTAGTTTTTGCACTATTGCCGCTCATCAAGGAAAAAGTATTGCGAGTCGTTCAAAAAAATCAATTTTAAACGAATTGCAAAAAATAGCAGAAATGCCTGATTTTAAAGGACATATAACAGACATTGGCGGTCCTTCAGCAAATATGTATAAAATGCAAGGTTTTGATTTGAACATTTGCAAAACATGTAAAAGACCTTCATGTATATTTCCAAGCGTTTGTAAAAACCTTAACACCTCTCACGAAGAATTATTAAATCTTTATCAAGATGCCTTAAAGATTAAAGGTATTACCAAAATCAGCATAGGTAGTGGCATAAGATATGATATTGCAATTCACGAAACAAAGAATCCCAAAACAAATAAAATCAATCAAAAATATTTAGAATTATTAATAAGTAAATTTGTTTCTGGAAGGCTTAAAGTAGCTCCAGAACACTGCTCGCCTGAAGTTCTTAAACTAATGAGAAAAACTTCATTCTCAGGTTTTAAAAAACTTAGAAAAATATTTTTTAACGTCAACGACAAATATGAGTTAAATCAACAGATTATTCCTTATTTTATTTCATCTCACCCAGGCTGTAAAGAAGAACACATGGCAGAACTTGCAAAAGAGTTAAAATCCATAGGATATAAACCAGAACAAGTACAATCCTTCACTCCCACTCCTATGACATTATCAACAGTTATGTATTATACTGGAATAAATCCTTACACAGGCGAAAAACTTTATATTGCCAAATCTCAAAAAGAAAAAGACAAACAATTAAGCTATTTCTTTTGGTACAAACCCGAAAATAGAAAAAGTAAAAAAGAAAGAACGAATAAAAATATTAGCATCAAGAACCGAAACAAAACTCGCTAATAATCAAACACTTAGTAAAGATTTTTTATTTTTTCAACACAAAACATCTTAAAAAAACATAAAATAATTCATTAAAATTTAAAATAATATTTATATATTTGAAATAAATATGGTTTTTTATCGGTTATTTTATTAATATGACCGAAATTTTTTATGAGAACTTTTAATTTAAAAATATTTTTCTTATTATTTTGTCTAACACTTGTCGTAAACGTGTTTAGCCAATCTACTATTCAACTAAAATTTTCGCCTATTGGGATTCATCCATTTAACGAAACTAATAAACATTTATTTGACAATAAAATTGACGAAAATGCGATATTTGTTACAGAGCCTTTATTTTTATTGTGCTACGAATCATATCTAAGAGAAGACAGTTTTGCTTTTAGAGGAATGTTTGGCTTTTTAAACGATGCTGCTGCAAAACCTGCTATTACCTTACATCTTGGTCTTAAACAAAGATTAGTGCAAATCTGGAGAAACTCATTCAGTGTTGGAGCTGGCTTTAATTTATATGGCAGAGGCTTATGGTCAACAATTCCAGGATATATCCAAGAAAAACATTGGGGGGCAAACGGAACTTGGGAATATAAACTTGGCTTTATGGGAGAGTTAGAATATGCACTTTTTTTAAACGATAAAAATGACTTGACACTATCTTTACTATATGGGCATCAACAAAATACTTTTACAGTTACAATTGGATATAAATATTGGATTTCTTCAATAATAAAACATCCAAAAAAATGTGGTAATTGTCCATTTCAAAAGACAAGTAAACACTGGAATCCTTAACTATTTTAACAATTTAAAAAATTTGATTATATAATGGAAATTAAACGAGTTTTTGACATTTTAGAATTATACAATAATGAATATGCTGAATTAAAAGACGCATTTTCATACAAAGAAAAAGGTTCTTGGGTAAATTTTTCGGCACAAGACTATTATAAATATTCTCATCTTTTTGCTTGTGGATTAATAAATAAAGGCTTTAAAAAAGGTGAAAAAATAATTACTATGTCTCAAAGTTTACCGCATTGGAATATTGCTGACATGGGGATTTCGCTTGCTGGATTAGTACACGTTCCTATTTACACAACTCTTGGTGGAGAAGAATTAGAATATATTTTAAGACATTCTGATGCAAAAATAATTATAGTTTCTGACCAAAATCTTTATAAAAAATTAAAACCTATAGCCGACAAAATCCCAGAAATTCAAACTGTTTTTACTTTTCATCATATCGAAGGAATAGAAAACTGGGTTAGCTTGATTCAAGAAGCACAAGAAAACGAAGAAGAGCTGATGAAAAAACTTGAAGAAAGAAAAAAATCAGTTGACGAAAATGATATGCACACTCTAATTTACACTTCTGGAACTACAGGCAATCCAAAAGGTGTAATGATTTCGCATAAAAATATTTTAAGTAATGCTTTAGCTGTAAAACCTATTGTACCAATAGACCACGGACAAAGAGCGTTAAGTTTTTTACCACTTTGCCATATTTACGAAAGAATGTTAAATTATTGCTTCCAAATTAAAGGAATTTCTATTTATTACGCAGAAAATCTCGGAACAATAGCTAATGATTTAAAAGATATTAAACCTCATTTATTTAATTCTGTACCAAGAGTTTTAGAAAAATTTTACGATAGAATTATTTCCGTAGGAAAAGATTTGAAAGGAATAAAAAAATGGATATTCTTTGCAGCAGTTAGATTAGGAACGAAATACGATGACAAAGGAAAAAACTCTTTAATGTACAGATTCAAATTAGGTATTTATAGAAAATTAGTATTCAACAAATGGAAAGCTGCCTTTGGCGGAAACATAGTAGCTGTTGTTTCTGGTGGAGCATCTTTGCAGGTTAGATTAGCAAGATTATATACTGCGGCAGGAATTAGAGTTTGCGAAGGCTACGGTTTAACTGAAACTTCGCCTGTATTAGCAGTAAATTGGCCCGACTGGAATAAATCACGACTTGGAACTGTTGGACCCATTTTAGAAGGAGTGCAAGTTAAAATTGCTGAAGGAAGTAAAGAAATTCTTGCCAAAGGACCAAATATTATGCTTGGCTATTATAAAAATGAAGAAGAAACAAAAAAAGTAATTGACGAAGATGGCTGGTTCCATACTGGAGATATTGGAGAATTTATTGATAATAAATATCTAAAAATAACTGATAGGATAAAGGAAACTTTTAAAACTTCGAGCGGGAAATACATTGCACCACAAGTAATTGAAAACAAGTTCAAAACTTCAAACTTGATAGAGCAATTAATGGTTGTAGGCGAAAACGAAAAATTTGTAAGTGCTCTTATTTCGCCCAATTTCAACTATCTTCATTTTTATGCCAGCAAACACAAAATCCACTATCGCGAAAACAGCGACCTAATTAAACACTCCGAAATCATAAATAAAATTCAAAAAGAAATAAATTTAGTTAATGAGACCCTTGGCGAACATGAAAGAATTAAAAGATTTAGGCTTGTATGCGAAGAATGGTCACAACAAACAGGCGAACTTTCACCAACTTTGAAGTTGAAACGAAATGTGATTTATAAAAAATACGCTCATATTCTTGAAGAAATTTACGGACACGGTGAAGACAAAACCGAAAAAATGGGCAAAGAAGGTCCTGGTCCAAAAGAAACTTTTGAAAAGAAAATTTCTAATGGAATGAAAAAATTAATAAATATTTACTCATCAAATAAAGAATAAGCCAAATCTCGGTAAAGGCTGTCTCAAAACGATAAACATAAATGAACTCTGGTTTTATAAAGGTAAACAATAAAAATATTTTTTATAAATTTATTAATTCTGAATTTTTCGATAATACAGATGATGTTTTAATTTTTTTACACGAAGGCTTGGGGTCTATAGGTCAATGGAAAGAATTTCCGCAAAAATTGTCCGATAATTTAAAAATACCTGCTTTAGTTTATGATAGATATGGATATGGAAAATCAGATGGAGTAAGCGAAAGCAGAACACTAAATTATTTGGAAGAAGATGCCGAAAACTTTATGCCTCAGATTTTCAACAAACTTCTAAAACCAAATTCAAAAAAAATTTTGATAGGGCATAGCGATGGCGGAAGTTTAGCTATTTTATATGCTGCAATGTTTCCAAACGATACGAAAGCAATTATTACCGAAGCAGCTCACTTGTTTGTAGAAGAAATTACTTATAATGGTGTAAAAAAAATGTATGGTATTTTTTACGAAAAAAACTTAAAGAAAAGATTTGAAAAATATCATGGCGAAAATACTGTTTCAATGTTTCATGGCTGGCATGATGTATGGACAAACCCAAACTACTTTAGTTGGAATATAGAAAAATATTTAAAACTTATTCAATGCCCTGTGCTAGCAATTCAAGGCGATAAAGACGAATACGGAACTTTAAAACAATTAGAATCCTTGAAAAACAATATAAAGTCTCCTTGCCAAATCGAGATAATAAAAGACTGCGGACATATACCACATTTTGAAGCAGAGAAAGAAGTGAAAAATATTATGACAAATTTTATTATGAACTTGTAATAAAGACAAACATATTTAAAAAAAATCACAAAATTTTCTTAAAACAATAGGTTTTTTAATGATAAAATCCTATATTTGAGTTTTTAATAAATAACATATAAAATATATTATATTATGAATTTCAATTTTACAGAAGAGCAATTGATGATTCAACAAGCTGCTCGCGATTTTGCAGAAAGAGAACTTTTACCTGATGTTATAGAACGCGATACTAACGCAACTTTTCCTCACCGCCAAATGAAACTTTTGGCAGAATTGGGATTTTTTGGAATTACTGTCAGTCCTGAATATGGAGGTAGCGGAATGGACTCAATTTCTTATGTCTTAGCATTAGAAGAAATTGCAAAAATTGATGCTGCTGCAGCTGTTGTTTTAGCAGTTCATAATTCCCTTACATGCTACGGAATTGAACATTTTGCCAACGAAGAACAAAAACGTAAATTTTTACCCGATTTAGCCAGTGGAAAAAAAATTGGTGCATTTTTACTCTCCGAAGCAGAAGCAGGCTCTGATGCAACTTCTTTAAAAACTATAGCAGAAGACAAAGGCGATCATTACTTACTCAATGGCACAAAAATCTGGATTACAAGTGCTGACAATGCAGGAATTTACATAGTAGTTGCACACACACATCCAGAATTAAAGCACAGAGGAATAAATGCTTTTATAGTTGACCGTCATTCTCCTGGAATTACACTTGGACCTCACGAAAACAAAATGGGAATGAGAAGCTCTGATACTCACCCAGTTATGTTCACAGACGTAAAAGTTCCTAAAGAAAATAGAATTGGCGATGATGGATTTGGCTTTAAATTTGCCATGAAAGTCTTAGATGCTGGACGCATGGGAATTGCTGCACAAGCTATGGGAATTGCAGGCGGTGCTTTTGATTTAGCTGTAAAATATTCAAAAGAAAGAAAAACTTTCGGAACTGAAATTGCAAACCACCAAGCAATTGCTTTTAAACTTGCTGATATGGCTGTAAAATTAGAAAATGGCAGGAATTTAGTTTACAAATCAGCATGGCAAAAAGATAATGGAATAAATTTTTCTGTAATGAGTGCTATGGCAAAACAATATTGTGCCGATGTTGCTATGGAAATTACTACTGAAGCCGTTCAAATTCACGGTGGTTACGGATATGTGAAAGAATATCACGTAGAAAGATTAATGCGTGAAGCTAAACTAACACAAATCTATGAAGGCACTTCTGAAATTCAAAAAATTATAATTTCAAGGGCTATTCTAAAAGAATAAGTTATCTTTGTAAAAAATTAAAAATAAATAACAATTATAAATTATGAAAATTCTCGTTTGTATTAGTAATGTACCTGACACCACAACAAAAATAAAATTTGACGACGGCATGAAAAGCCTTGATACCAATGGTGTTCAATGGGTTATTAACCCTTGGGACGAATTTGCTTTAACAAGAGCATTGGAAATAAAAGAACAATCATCAGGGAAAATCGAAAAAGTTTCGGTAATAAACGTTGGTACTGTGAGTACTGAACCAACTATAAGAAAAGCATTAGCTATAGGTGCTGATGATGCTTTCCGTATTGACTGCGAACCAAGCGATTCATATACAATTGCAGCTCAAATTGCAGAAGTAGCTAAAAATGAAAATTACGATATTATTTTCGCTGGTATAGAATCTTCCGATTTTAATGCTGGTGCAGTTGGCAGTATGATTGCAGAATTTATGGACATAGCTTCGGTTTCGTCTGTATCTTCATTTGAATTTAATAATGGTGATATAACATTAAAAAGAGAAATTGACGGTGGTAAAGAAACTGTAAAAATTCAAACTCCTTTTGTTGCTATTGTACAAAAAGGTATTTGCATAAATCCACGTATTCCAGCAATGAGAGGAATTATGATGGCAAAAACAAAACCTATAAAAGTTTCAAGTCCAGTTTCTACAGAAGCTCTATCAGAAGCTTTAAGTTTTGAAGTGCCACCACCAAAAGCCGATTGTAAAATGATTGATGCTGAAAATACTGATGAGCTGATTGAACTTTTACATAGCGAAGCTAAAGTGTTATAAATTATAGTTTTATTAAATTTAAAAATTAGATTATGTCAATTATAGTTTTCTCAGAAAATAGAAGTGAAAAAATTAAAAAAAGTAGCTTAGAAGCTGTTGCTTATGCTACTAATATTTCAAAAAACACCCAACAAGCTGTTGTTTCAGTTTCTATTGGTAATGTGCCAAACGAAGAACTTGAAATTTTAGCAAAATACGGTGCTTCAAAAATAATTTCTATCAATGCTCCAGAATGGCAAACGCATGATAGTCAAGCATATGCAAAACTTTTAAACGAAATTACTGAAAAAGAAAATGCAAGCACAATTATTTTCACAAATTCAAACATAGGTAAAGCTGTTGCACCAAGACTTTCAGTTAGATTAAAAGCTGCTTTAGTTAGTGGTATAGTTAGTATTCCAAGTTCATACTCTCCATTAACTTTAAAACGCAAATCATATAATGGTGGTGCTTTTCAAAATGTACAAGTAAAATCGCCAAAAGCAGTTTTAACATTAAATCCAAATTCTTGCGAAGTTGTAGAAAATCCTCAAGCTGTAAATATTGAAAATTATACACCAAATACTCCTACAAATTTTCAAACTAAAATTGAGTCAACAGATGTTACAAGTGGCAAAATTATTCTTACCGAAGCAAGTATTGTTGTTTCTGGTGGTCGTGGTTTAAAATCTGGCGACAATTGGAAACCACTTGAAGAATTAGCTGACGCTTTAGGTGCTGGCTTAGCATGTTCTCGCCCAGTTTCTGACGAAGGCTGGCGTTCTCACGAAGAACATGTTGGACAAACTGGAAAAATTATTGCTCCAGACCTTTATCTTGCAGTTGGAATTTCCGGTGCAATTCAACATATTGGCGGTGTGTCTGCTTCTAAAGTTATTGTAGCAATAGATAGAGATAAAGATGCTCCTATTTTTAAATATGCCGACTACGGAATTGTAGGAGATGCTTTTGAAGTATTGCCAAGATTGATTGAGTCTGTGAAAAAATTTAAAAACATATAAAATCATTTTTTTAATTCGCTCAAGATTATATTTTTGAACAAGTTTTATTTTAATTAAAATTATTTATGTCACAAATTATTTTTTCTGTTCTATTAGCAATAACTTTGGGCGTTTTTGCCTATTCTATTTTCAAAATATATCAGTTATTCAAATTAACTAAGCCTGCCTATCCTGTTCGCGATTTTGGTAAAAGAATTAAAAGAACAATCATAAACGGATTTTTACAACAAAGAATTTTCCGCAACCCTATTGCAGGTTTTATGCACGCAATGGTTTTTTGGGGATTTTGCATAATTATTTTCGGAAGTATTGAAATGGTAATTGATGGCGTAGCTGGAACCGAAAGAATTTTATCAGTAGGCGGAATTGTTTACGATATTATAATGGCAATTGGCGATATTTTTGCCTATATAATTGCATTATTTGTTGTGATTTTCATCATTAGACGTGCTGTATTAAAAATAAAAAGACTTAATGGCAAAGAGTTAAAACACAAAAACCATGTTGATGCTTATATAGCTCTAAGCCTTATTTTAATTTTAATGATAACTCTTGCAGGACTAAATATTTTTTACCTCGCAGGAAACAGTGATTTTGTTGGCAGATTTCCTATAAGTGAACTCATTGCTCCAATGTTTGCTGGTATGCAACCAGATACTATTAACTGTTTACACGATATTTTTTGGTGGTCGCATATTTTATTGATTTTCCTATTTGCAAATATACTTCCTTATTCAAAACACTTCCACATATTTATGTCATTACCTAATGTTTTCTTTAGTCGTTTGACACCACTAGGAAAAATGGCAAATATGGATTCTATTACTAAAGAAGTAAAATCAATGTTAGACCCAGAAACTGCTTTTGCAGCTAGTACTGACGAAGGAAGTGTTCCTGACCGTTTTGGAATTTTAGATGTTGAAGATATTACTTGGAAAAATTATCTTGACTCTTTAACCTGTACTCAATGTGGACGTTGCACATCAGTTTGTCCTGCTAATATTACAGGAAAAGAATTGTCGCCACGAAAAGTCATTATGGATATTCGCTTGAGAATGAAAATGAAAGGACCACATTTGGTAAAAGACTCTTCTTACTCAGATGGAAAAACTTTAATTCGTGATTTTATTAGCGAAGAAGAAATTTGGGCATGTACAACTTGCAATGCTTGTGCAAAAGAATGTCCTCTAAATATCGATCATCCTACTTTTATCTTGGATTTAAGAAGATATTTAGTAATGGAAGAGGCTGCTGCACCTGCTGCTCTTAATGCGATTTTCTCGAATATTGAAAATAACGGTGCCCCATGGCAATACTCAAATCAAGATAGATTAAACTGGACAGAATAAAAAATTTAAAACTTAGAAAAATGAACTCAACAAAGATACAAGTACCAGTAATGGCAGAATTGTTTGCACAAGGTAAAAAACCTGAATATTTATTTTGGGTTGGTTGTGCCGGCGCTTTTGATGCTAGATATATGAAAGTTGCAAAAGCATTTGCTAAAATTTTAAACCATATAGGAACCGACTATGCTGTTTTAGGAACAGAAGAATCATGTACTGGCGACCCTGCTCGCCGTGCTGGAAACGAAATGCTTTTCCAAATGCAGGCACTAAGTAATATTGAAATTTTCAAAATGTATGAAATCAAAAAAATCATTACTATCTGTCCACATTGTTACAACACTCTTAAAAACGAATATCCAGATTTAGGTTGCGAATGCGAAGTTGTGAATTATACCGAGTTTTTAGAAAACATGATAAAACAAGGCAAATTAAAAATTGACAAAACAAAACTTGCCAACAAAATCGTTACTTTCCACGACCCTTGTTATTTAGGACGTGCAAACAACATTTACGAATCTCCACGTTTCTTACTACAAAGTTTAGGAATTAATTTAGTAGAAATGGAAAGAAACAGAAGTTTTGCTCTTTGTTGTGGTGCTGGCGGTGCACAAATGTTTAAAGATGCAGAAAAAGGCGATAAAGAAATTTTTATTGAAAGAACTGAAGATGCTCTTAAAACCCAAGCTGAAATTATTGCAAGCTCCTGCCCTTTTTGCATGACAATGATGACTGATGGTTTAAAATACAAAAACAAAGAAGAAGAAATCCAAAATTTAGACATCATTGAAATGATAGCTGAAGCAATGATTTAAAGAAAAAATACTATCCGAAAATCTTTATTATATTATCATTTTTTTTACCTTTGTAACAATACAAAAATATCTAAAATGATAAAAATTATACTATACGTAGTTGCTTCATTATTAGCATTATTATTGTTTTTGCTTGCATTTAATTCTTGTCGTAGCAAAAGCAAAAATATTGAAACTCAAGATTATACACAATATGTAAATCCTCTTATAGGCACAGGCGAAATGGGACATGTTTTTCCTGGAGCCACAGCTCCATTCGGCATGGTACAACTAAGTCCACAAACTCATTTTGAACCTATGCACGATAGCTTGGGAAATTATAACAAAGATGTTTATAAATATTGCTCTGGATATCAGTATTCCGACACTACCATCATAGGTTTTGCTCATACAAACTTTAGTGGCACAGGTCATTCCGATTTAGGAGACGTACTTATTATGCCTACTACAAAGAAAATTAGCTCTTCTGACTTTCAATCTCCAACCGATTTCAATACATTTGCTTCTAAATTCAGTCACGATAGCGAGTTTGCTTCGCCAGGATATTATGAAGTTTTTCTTGAAAACGATTCAATTTTAGCTCAACTAACTGCCACCGAAAGAGTAGGATTTCATAAATATACTTTTAAAGATTACAATAGTGCAAGTATTGTGTTAGATATGGTTTATAATATTTATCATCACGAGGATAAAAATGTTTGGACTTTCATTAGAGTTGAAAACGATACACTTATCACAGGCTACCGACAAACACAAGGTTGGGCAAGAACTCGCACAGTATTTTTTAGCATTCAAACATCTAAGCCAATTATAAATTACGGACATAAAAAATTTGACAAAACCCAATATCAAGGTTTTTACAGACGTTTCGACCAAGAAAACAACTTTCCTGAATTTGCTGGAAAAGACATAAAGGCTTTTTTTGAATTTGATATGCAAAACGACCCTATTTTGGAAATTAAAGTAGCTTTATCGTCAGTTAGTACAGATGGAGCCATGCTAAATGCCTTAACCGAAGCACCTAACTGGAATTTCGATGAAATAAAAAATCAAACTCAAAAAAAATGGAATGCAGAATTATCCAAAATTGATGCAGAATTTATTTCTCATGAAGACAAATTAAATTTTTATACAGCTTTGTACCACACATATTTGTCGCCTATTATTTACCAAGATGTAGATAAAAAATACAGAGGCTTAGACCAAAATATTCATATAGCTCAAGACTTTGATAATTACACAATTTTTTCTTTGTGGGACACTTATCGAGCTTTGCATCCTTTATTTAATATTATACAACCCGAAAGAAATGTGGATATGATAAAATCAATGTTGGTGCATTATCAACAAAGTGTTCACAAAATGTTACCTATTTGGAGCCATTATGCAAACGAAAATTGGTGTATGATTGGTTACCACGCTGTTTCGGTTATAGCCGATGCTATTGCAAAAGACAACGGCAACTTCGACAAAAAATTAGCATTAGAAGCTTCTGTTAGTACAGCAAATGTACGATACTTTGACGGCTTGGGTTATTATATCGATTACAATTTCGTTCCAGACGACAAAAGCCATTCTTCAGTTTCAAAAACTCTTGAATTTGCATACAACGATTGGTGTATTTCCGAAATAGCTAAAAGTCTTAATAACAAAGCCGTTCAAGAAGAATATCTACTAAGAAGTAAAAATTTCATAAATGTATTTGACACAGTCAGCGGTTTTATGCGACCTCGCTTATCTGACTTAACTTTCAGAGAAAATTTTGACCCCTCAAATACTTCTGGACAAGGATTTATAGAAGGCAATGCGTGGAATTACGGTTTGTATGTTCCACACGACATAAACAAAATGATTGACATGATGGGTGGTAAACAAAAGTTTGAAAACTATTTGGATACAGTTTTTTATATGCACATTGAAGATGAACAATTTGCAGACAACGAAGATATTACTCGACACGGTATTATTGGCGGTTATGTTCATGGCAACGAACCCGGACATCATATTCCATATTTATACAATTGGACAGATAGTCAGCACAAAACACAAAAACGAGTTAGAGAAATATTAAAAACAATGTATAAGCCTACTTTCGATGGATTGTGTGGAAATGATGACGTTGGTCAAATGAGTGCTTGGTACATTTTTAGTGCTTTAGGATTTTATCCAGTTTTACCCGGAAGCAGTGATTATGCAATTGGCAGTCCTTTAGTTAAAAATGCAACTATAAAACTTAATAACGGCAAAGTTTTTAAAATAGAAGTTGAAAACCAATCTGATGAAAATATTTATGTAAAAAACGTTTATATTAATGGAAAACAGATTACTGATTTTACTCTAAATCATAAAGATATACTAAAAGGAGGAACATTAAAATTTGAAATGACCAATAAAATGAATTAAGAATTAAGAATTGAAGAATTAAGAATTAAAAATTTATAAATCAGTTAAAAGTGTTTAGTTAAACTTTATGAACTTTGCTTTCAGCGAGCTCGTAAACTCGGTTGAACTTTATGAACTTTACGAACTTTACGAACTTTATAAACTTTTAACTTATTTCAATGCCTTTTCAAATTTTATTTTTTCTTGCAAATTAAAAAAAATATATTATCTTTGAAATCTAATGTTTATATTTAAAAAAGTTATTTATGGGATATCATAATATTGAATTTAAAATTGACGGAACTACTGCTCAAATTACTATGAACAGACCTGAAGCACTTAATGCTTTAAACTCTCAAGTTTTTGTTGAGCTTAATTCTGCTTTGGACGAAATTGAAAAAAACGAAACTTTAAGAGCTTTAATCATTACTGGAAGTGGTAAAGCTTTTGTTGCAGGAGCTGACATTGCTGAAATGTCGGGAATGAACGAAAAACTAGCTTTTGAGTTTGCAAAAACTGGGCATAACACTTTTAATAGAGTTGCTAACTTAAAAATTCCTGTGATTGCAGCTATTAATGGTTTCGCTTTAGGCGGTGGTTGCGAGTTTGCAATGGCTTGCGACATTAGAATTGCAAATACTTTTGCAAAATTTGGTCAACCAGAAGTTAATTTAGGCATAATTCCTGGATATTGTGGAACACAACGCTTATCCAGAATTGTAGGTTTATCAAATGCCTTAAATCTAATATTAACTGCCGATATGATTGATGCAAACGAAGCTTTTAGATTAGGTTTAGTACAAAAAGTTACAGAACCTGAAGAATTGCTAAACGAAGCCTATAAACTTGCTTTAAAAATTGCTTCCAAAGGTAAATTAGCGGTTGAAAAAGCTAAAGAAGTTACTGTAAAAGGTGTAAATATGAATTTTGAAGCTGCTTCTGAGCTTGAAATAAAAGAATTTTCTAAACTTTTTGGCAAACATGAATCTAAAGAAGGAATGACAGCATTTTTAGAAAAGAGAAAACCTAACTGGTAAATAATAAACTAAAATAATATTTTTAAATTTAATAAAAAAACCAACATGAATTACAACGAAAGATTTGAAAATGTAACAATAGTTGGAGCTGCAGGAAAAATGGGTAGCGGCATCCTTCTGTTAACTGCTATGGAAATGTACAATATTAGCATGAAGCCTGAAAATAAAGACAAAGATTACATTTTATATGCCTTTGATATTTCACAAAATGCTTTGTCAGGTTTAAAGACTTACATTCAAGACCAACTTACAAAACAAGCCGAAAGAAAGATTGAAATATTAAAAGAACACTATAAAGACAAAAAAGATTTAGCAAATGATTCAGACATAATCTCTCAATATGTAAAAGACGTAATGGCTATGATTCAACCAGTTACAACAATAGAATCAGCTTATGAATCACATATCATTTTTGAAGCCGCAAGTGAAAATCCTGATTTAAAAACAAAAATTTTTGCTCAAATTAATGCAAATTCAAAATGTGAACCTTGGTTTTTCACAAACACATCATCAATTCCAATTTCTTACTTAAACGAGAAAGCAAATTTGAATGGCAGAATTATTGGAGTTCATTTTTACAATCCACCAGCAGTGCAAAAATTGGTTGAAGTAATTAAATGCGACCAAACCCCAGATATAATGGGAGAATTTGTTAGCACATATATCAAAAATTTAAGAAAAATAGAAGTCCCATCATACGACAAAGCAGGATTTATTGGCAATGGACATTTCATGCGTGATGCACTATACGGAATGATGAGAATGGAAAATTTAAGAAAAGATATGAGTTTTGCTGAAGCAGTTTATATTGTAAATAAAGTTACTCAAGATTTTTTAATTCGTCCTATGGGAATTTTCCAACTTATTGATTATGTGGGAATTGACGTTTGCCAATTTATTATGAAAGTTATGAAACCATACGTTACAGACGAAGATATCCACAGTCCGCTTTTGGATACTATGATGGAAATCGGAGTTAAAGGTGGTCAAAATCATGACGGTTCTCAAAAAGACGGTTTCTTAAAATATGAAAAAGGTAGAATTGTTGCTATTTGGGATTTAGACAAAAAAGAATACGTAAAAATTGAAGATATTTCTGAAAAATGTGATAAACTTATTGGAGCTTTACCTCAAGAACACCAACCATGGAAAGTTGTTGTAAAAGACCCTAATAAAAATGAATTTTTAACTAAATATTTTTCTGCTTTACAAAAAGAAAACGGAATGGGTGCTAAACTTGCAGTAGAATACCATATAAAATCTAAACAAATTGGCGAAAAACTTGTATCAGACAAAGTTGCATTCAATGCTGATGATGTAAATACTGTTTTAATGACAGGATTTTTCCATGCTTATGGACCAATAAACGATTTTATTAAATAAAATATTTAGTAATTTTCAAAAACTTTTCAAAATGATGATTTTTGAAAATTATTTAGCAATAATTGCTATTTTTGTAACGATTAAAAATGAATATGAAGATAAAATCTAATAAACACGAAAACTATGAAATCTTAAACTTATTAGGCTATGGATTAGCTAAATTTGACAATGAGTTTATTAAACAATTTGGTTTTCAAACTAAAAATTCATTTTTTAAATATTTCGTAGAAATAGGCATTGTTGAAACTGGAAGTGTTGTTAAAAATAGAATGGATTTATTCGACCCTTTTTTTGAAAATGGAAGAAAAGGTTGGTGGCAAAAAGGCAACGCTTATATTCATAGAAAATTATTAATTGATAGTTTGTTTGGAAATGAAAATGTTATTGGATATGCAAACATTGTCAAGTTATTCCTGAAAGATAAGTTTAAAATTAAAGATATTTGTGTTGAAGTAAAACCAATTGTCAAATCAAGATATAAAAAAATACAGGAAACTGGTTTAGAAGCAGAATTGTATTTTATGAACAACTACGATTCTATTGATATTTTCAAAAATGGGACTATTGAAGATGCAAGATTATATGGAGATGGGTATGATTTTCAAATTAATGTAAATAACACTTCATATTTAGCTGAGATAAAAGGAATTAGAACCAAAAAGGGGAAATTTAGACTAACTGAAAATGAATACATTAAGGCAAAAGAATATAAAAATGATTATTTTATTATTGTTGTCTTAAATTTAGAAGACGTGCCTACTTTATTACCTATTGACAATCCTTTGAAAAATTTAAAATTTGAAGAAAAAATTATTACTTCAAAAAAAGTTAAAGAATACCATCTAATAACAACTATATGCTAAGTTTTAACGATAAAATAGAAGCTCTTAAATCATATTTATCTGATGTTAAAGATAATTATGCTGATAGTTTTAAAGAAGATATTTGTTTACACTTCAACCACTTTGAAGATGTTCAAGATCAAGACTTTGAGTTTCTCGAACAATTAAACACAATAGAAGAAATACATACTTGGGTTGATAATTTAACCTCTAGAATAGTAATGAAATTTGACGAAGAACATGAACAATTATCAGATTTCATTTTTTATGAAATATATTAATTTTTCAAAAATTAGTTTAAATCGATTAAACATACAATAAACGTATAAAAATCTGAGTACTACAACTATTCTGGCATCAAACCATAATTGCAAAAAAAACAAAAAACTACTGTAAAAAACAGATTTTATGTTAATAAAAATGCTTTATTACTTAAAAAATTATATCTTTGTAGAAACTTTAAAACATTATTTAATAATTATTGTTGTATTTATTTTATTAGATTTGATTTATAAATAAAAAATAAGATGAAAAAAACACTATCAATTTTAACTTTATTTTTTTTAGCTCAAGTTGTTTTTGCACAATCTGGCAATTTAGACAACAACACATTAAATATCATAAGGAGCAATTATTCTCAAAAAGCCGAAAATGATATTGCAATTAGAAATGCGTTAACAAACAACGACATTAGAAATTTAGCTCTTAACAGAGATGTTGTTGGTAAAGAAACTCACGACTTTAAATATAAAGTCAAAGTTAAAGGAATTACAGACCAAAAATCTTCTGGACGTTGTTGGATGTTTACAGGTTTAAATATTCTTAGACCACAACTTATAGATGAGAAAAAATTATCAAATTTTGAATTTTCTACTAACTATCTATATTTCTACGACATGCTAGAAAAATCAAATTTATTTCTCGAAGGAGTTTTAAAATATCATGATAAAGAAATGGACGATAGAACAGTTGACTGGTTTTTTAAAGATCCTATCACAGACGGAGGTGTGTGGAACTCTTTTGCAAATTTAGTTAATAAATATGGACTTGTTCCAAAAACTGTAATGCCAGAAACTTTCCATTCTGAAAACACACGCTGGCTTAACAATATACTAAGCTCTAAACTTAGAGAGTTCGGCTTGGAGTTGAGAGAAATAAGAAGACAAGGAATTACTGGCAAAAAACTACAATCTGCTAAAATGGAAATGATTTCTGAAATTTACAGAATACTAGTTCTTTTCCTTGGCGAACCACCAACTGAGTTTACATATAGATTTGTTGACAAAGACAATAATATTTCAGAAGCAAAAACATATACTCCTCAAGAATTTTTTAAAGAAATTTTTCCAAATTATAATACCGAGGATTACTACATGTTTATGAACGACCCAACAAGAGAATACTATAAAGTTTACGAAATTGATTTTGACAGAAATGTTTTAGAAGGTAAAAACTGGATTTATTTAAATCTACCTTCTGATGAAATAAAAACTTTTGCTCTAAATAGCATTAAAAACAACGAAGCTCTTTACGCTTCATGCGATGTAGGAAAACAACTTTACAGTGCCGGAGGAACATTAGATGTTAAAAATTATAATTTTGAAGCTTTATTAGGTACTAAATTTAAAATGGATAAAGCAGCAAGAATTAAAACTTACGATTCTGGTTCTGCTCATGCAATGTTGCTAATGGCTTGCGATACAGACAAAGACGACAAACCAACAAAATGGCAATTTGAAAATTCATGGGGAAGCAGTCACGGACATAATGGGTATTTAACCTTCACTGACGAATGGTTTGATGAATATATGTTTAGAGTTGTTGTAAATAAAAAATTTATTGACGATAAGACTTTAAAACTTTTCGACCAAAAGCCAATTTTACTACCACCTTGGGATCCAATGTTCTCAAACGACAACTAACAACAACTTTATATGTGCGGAATTGCTGGAATATTTTCTTTTGATAAAGCTAGTACTGAATATTCAAAATATTTAGAAAAAAGTATTAGTGCTTTAATAAAGAATAAAAATGAAAAACCAAATTTATTTATTGAAGACAATATTGCTTTTGCCTATTTAAAAAACACACAACACGCTGAAAATCAAAACAATATTGTAATAAGCGATGATAAAAACTACCTCTTATTACTTGAAGGCGATATTTTTTATACCGAAAATTTAAAAAATCTAATAAATAATACTGATAAAATTAAATTAAAAACTGACTCCGAAATTTTACTTTTTCTTTTAATAGAACATGGCGAATCGATTATTGAAAAACTAAATGGAAACTTTGTATTTGCATTTTTTAATAAAATAACAAACACTCTTATTGTTAGCAGAGACTACATAGGTTTTAAAAATTTGTTCTTTTATAAAGATGATGAAAAATTTATTTTTTCAACAGAATTAAAATCTATTTTACAATTTGATATTACAAAAGAAATTAATTCTGCCGCATTATTCTCATACCTACAATTGAACTATATTTTACCAAATGTAAGTATCATTAAAAATATAAATAAACTTGGATACGGCAGTTTTTTAAAAATTAATAAACAAGGATTTGAAATTAAAAACTATTATAAAATAATACCAAGTTTTAATCCTGAAAATTATGACAATTTTGAAATAGCTTCTTCTAAGTTAAGACAATTGTTAAGTGATGCAATTGAAGACAACTTAGCTAAACACCCTGATGCTTCTTGCTTCTTATCGGGTGGAATTGACTCTAGCTTAATAACAGCTTTAGCCTCAAAGTTTAAAAAGAATTTGAATACTTTTTCTATTGGATATAAAGATGTAGATTTTTTTGATGAAACCCAATTTGCTGAATTAGTTGCACAAAAATATAATACCAATCATACTAGTTTTAAAATTACAAACCAAGAATTGTTAGATAATATTGACTCCGCTTTTGATAATTTTGACGAACCGTTTGCCGATAGTTCTGCTCTTGCTTTAAATATTTTAAGTAAACATGTTAGTCAACATAGCTCTGTAGTTTTAAGTGGAGATGGAGCTGACGAGATGTTTGCAGGCTACAACAAGCATTCTGCACATTTTCAAGCTAGCTATCCTGGTACAAAAGAAAAAATTGCAGCTGGGTTAAATCCAATTTGGAAAATAGTTCCAAAATCTAGAAGCTCAAAAATGTCAAATTTAGCACGACAATTAGATAGGTTTGCCACTGGATACGGGCTTAATCCTAACGACAGATATTGGTTTTGGGCAACTATTGGAACAGAAGAATACGCAAAAAATATTTTAAAATTACCAATTGATTACTCTCAGTTTTCAGCAAAAAAACACAAATATATAAATCAAGATATTTGTTTAAAAGATATAAATAACGTATTACTAACCGACATGAATTTAGTTTTGCAAGGCGATATGCTTATCAAAGTTAGCACAATGTCGGCAGGAAATAGATTAAAAATATTTGCACCTTTTTTGGATAAAAACATTATTGATTATTCGTTTAGTTTACCATCACATTTTAAAATTAATTCCACAAGTCGAAAACGAATTTTAAAAAATGCATTTAACGATTTGCTTCCTGATGAAATTTTCAGTCGTCCTAAACATGGTTTTGAAGTTCCTTTGCTAATGTGGTTTAAAAAAGATTTAAAACATCTAATTGAGGATAAAATTTTATCTGAAGATTTTATAAAAGAGCAAGGAATTTTTAATTACAAAGAAATTTCAAGTCTCAAGCAAAAACTCAATTCTCCAAACCCACACGATAGTCCTGCAAAAATATGGGCAATTATAGTTTTTCAAAAATGGTGGACAAAACATATGTAAATTATGGCAAAAGTTTTAAGAATTATTAATCGCTTTAATTTAGGAGGACCAACATACAATGTTGCTTACCTCACTAAGTACTTAGCACCTGAATATGATACTCTTTTAGTTGGTGGATCAAACACTAAAGACGAAGCTTGTTCTGATTATATCATCAAAAAACTTGGTATCCATGCAATTACTATCCCTGAAATGAGTAGAGAAATTGGATATAATGATTTAATAGCATATGCAAAAATTAAAAACATAATAAAACGTTATAAACCAGATATAGTTCATACTCATGCATCAAAAGCCGGATATTTAGGAAGAAGAGCTGCCATAAGTTTAAAAGTACCAGTTATAGTGCATACATTTCATGGACACATATTCCACTCATACTTTAATAAACAAGCTACATCTTTATTCAAAAGTTTGGAACAAAGTTTAGCAAAAAAAACTGATGCGATTATAGCCATTAGTCCTATCCAAAAAGATGAATTATGTAATATTCATAAAATTGCTCCAGAAGAAAAGTTCAGAATAATTCCATTAGGATTTGATTTAAATAGATTTCAAGAAAATTTACAGGAAAAAAGAAAAATATTTAGAACAAGATATAACTTAAAAGATGATGACATTGTAATTTCAAGTGTTGGACGATTAGTGCCAATAAAAAACCACCCATTATTTATAAAATCTATTGCTAAAGTTAAAGAAAAAACAAATAAGAACGTTAAAGCTATGATTGTTGGAGACGGCTCTCTTCGCAATGAATTTGTTGAGCTAGCACATTCTTTAAATTTGAATGTTTCTACACCCGAAAAAACAGAACCAAATCCCGACATCATTTTCACATCTTGGATAGAAGATGCAGACATAGTTTTTGCAGGTTCGGAAATTGCAGCATTAAGTTCATTTAACGAAGGCACTCCTGTATCATTAATTGAAGCTCAAGCATCTAGCATCCCAGTTATATCAACAGACGTAGGTGGAGTTAAAGATATTATAATAGAAGGTAAAACAGGTTTACTTTGTAAAAATGATGATGTTGATGATTATGCCGAAAAACTTTTAATTTTAATTGAAAACGACAAGCTAAGAGAAGAAATGTCATTAAAGGGCTGGGAATTTGTAAAAAATAAATTTCACTATTCCAGATTAGTAAATGATGTTAAATTACTCTATGACGAACTTCTAAAAAACTCACAAATAAAATAAAATACATAAAAAATCATATCGCATTTTAAGATTCAATTAATTTAATTAATTTTGTGAACCAAAATTTTAAAATTTTACTTGATGTTTACTTTATTTTTTAAAGAAATAAAAGAGTTTTTTAGCTCAGTAACAGGATACCTTGTTGTGATAATTTTTTTGCTAATAAACTCAATGTTTTTATGGATATTTAAAGGAGCTTTCAATATTTTTGACCTCGAAATGGCAAATATTGATAGCCTTTTTATAATTTCACCTTGGGTATTTTTATTTTTAGTTCCAGCAATTACTATGAATATGTTTGCAGGAGAATACAAGTCTGGAACTATGGAATTACTTTTAACGCGTCCATTAACAGAATTTCAAATTGTTTTTGCCAAATACTTGGCTAGTGTTGTGCTTGTATTAGTGGCTTTAGCTCCTACTCTACTATATTTATTTTCAATTTATTTTTTAGCAGATCCTGTCGGCAACGTTGATTTCGCTGCTATTTTTGGTTCTTATATAGGATTGTTTTTCTTAGCAGCTATTTATTCTGCATTAGGAATATTTGCAAGTTCATTAACAAAAAATACTATAATATCTTTTTTACTCGGATTATTATTTTGTTATGTATTTTTTCTTGGTTTTGAAAATCTTTCATATTTAATAAGTTCGGGAAAACTCTCAAATTTTATTATTTCACTCGGAATAAACGACCACTATAGGTCTATGAGTCGTGGAGTAATTGATAGTCGCGATGTCGTTTATTTTTTATCGGTAATTAGCATATTTATTTTTGTTACAAAACTTAGATTAGAAAGTCGTAAATGGTAAATAGTATGGAAAACAATAATAAAAAAAATAAAACCTCTCGCTCGACATTAAAAAAACAAAATATACTTCAAGCGATATTAATTTTGGTATTAATCATTGTCTTCAACCTGTTGTCGTCAATGGTATTTTTTAGGCTTGACCTCACTAAAGAAAAAAGATTTTCGATTACTGACACTTCAAAAAAAATATTAGATGATTTAGAAGACAAAATAATTATTGATGTTTATTTAGAAGGAGATGATTTGCCTGTTGAATTGCTAAGATACCAAAAAACTGTTAAAGAATTTTTAGACAATTTTAAATCATATTCAAATAAAATAGAAGTTATTTTTAAAAACCCATTCGAAGAAGGCAATTCTGAACAAAACCGAGAAATTTATTTTCAATTATATAAAAAAGGACTAAGCCCAACTTACATTAGCCAATCACAAGATATGGGGCGAAGTGAAAAAATGATTTTTGCTGGAGCACTTTTGAAATATGGAGAAAAAGAATTTCCAATAAATTTAATAAACAACAATTTAAGTTCTGGAAGCAATTATGTAGGTTTGTCCGAAACTGAATTAGAAAGAGATTTTATCCATGCTATTTGGATGTTAACAAACGACAAACTCAAAAAAATTGCTTTTCTAGATGGGCATAAAGAGCTTTCAGAATATCAAACTTACGACATAATGACCTCTCTTTCAAAATATTACCACATCGACAGAGTAATTATGAATCAAGTTTTAAATGCTTTAGACGGTTATGATGTAGTGGTGGTTGCTAAGCCAGAAGGATATTTTACAGAAAGAGATAAGTTTATCTTGGATCAATACATAATGCAAGGTGGTAAAATGATATGGTTAGTAGAATGGATGAAAATTGATATGGATTCTCTAAGTACTAAACCAATGCAAATGGCAATGCTAAACGATATAAACTTAGACGACCAATTATTTAATTATGGTGTTAGAATCAACCCTGATTTAATTCAAGATTTATCTTGTTTAAGTATTCCTGTTTATGTTAATACAGTTGACGGAAAACCACAATTTGAGCCTAGACCTTGGCCCTTTTTTCCAGTTATTGTACCCGACACATTATTAAATCATCAATTATTAAAAAACTTAGATATCATACGCACACATTTTGTTAGCTCCATAGATACTGTTGGAGAAAATCCAAAAATTAAGAAAACCATTCTTTTAAGAACTTCTAAATTTTCTAAAACCATGACTCACCCTGTAGAGGTAAATTTAGAAATAATGAGAAACGAACCAGAATTAAAAACTTTTAACAAACCAAACTTGCCAATAGCTGTTCTTTTGGAAGGGCAATTTAGATCTAACTTCGTAAATCGCTTATCAGATGAATTTGCAAACAATCCAGATTTTAAATTTATTCCAGAAAGTGAAGAAACTAAGATGATAGTAATTTCAGACGGAGATTTTATTAGAAACGAAGTTAGAGTAATGGGAAACAAACAACAACCCTATCCCTTGGGTGCTGACAGATATTATCCCGAACAATTTACGCCAGGAAATACCCAGTTTTTTGTAAACTGTGTTAATTATTTATGTGCTGACGATGATTTTATATCCTTACGTATGAGGGAAATCAAAATTAGAAAACTTAATAAAGCCGAACTTCGAGAAAATAAACAACACTGGCTTTATTTTAACTTAACACTTCCTATTTTGTCTATTATTATAATAGGTGTTGTTATTCTTTTTTCTAGAAAAATTAAATTTAACAAAAAAACTTTAAAAATTCATAAAACTTATTCTAAAAAATGAAAAAAACAAATTTAATATTACTCATAATAGTTTTAGTTTTAGTTATAGTTACTGCAAGTATATATTTTTTTCAGAACACAAGTAGTCAACCTGCTTACAGAGATTTTGCAATTAAAGATACTGCAAGCATTGATAAAATTTTTATTGCCGACAAAAACAGCAATACTGTTTTATTAGAAAGAAAAGATGGCTATTGGGAAGCAAATAAAAGTTTTGTAGCAAGAAGAGATTTGACAAACCTATTGTTAGAAACTTTTTACAGAATTGAAGTTAGTTCGCCTGTTCCTAATTCAAAATTAGACAAAGTTTTAAAAGACTTATCAGTTAGTGGTGTTAAATGTGAAATATATCAAAATGGAAAACTTTCAAAAACTTACTATATAGGTGGAGTTACAGATGACAACATTGGCTCATACATGATTATGGAAGGCTCTGACCAGCCGTTTATTGTGAGAATTCCTGGATTTAACGGTTTCTTAAATGTAAGATATAATACTAACCCAAACGAATGGAAAGAAAAACTTATTTTTAATTACAAAGTACAGGACATTGCCAAAGTTACAGTAGAATATTCAAATTCGCCTGATGAATCTTTTATTGCAATTAGTAAAGGTAATAATGAATTTGATTTAAAAGAAATAAATGGAAGTAAAGTTAAATTCGATTTCGACACAATAAAAGTAAAAACTTATATTTCATCATGCAAACTAATTGGCTTCGATGCTTTTATTTCTGATTCCTTACAACAAGAAAAATACGACAGCCTTTCGGTTCTTCCATTTGTGGCAAAATACACCATTGAAGACATTCATGGAAACACAAAAAGTTTTAAAACATATCTAAGACAAAATATAACAAAACTTTTAGATGACGAAGGAAACTTATACGAATGGGACATAGATTATTTATATGGAATCCTTGATGATAAAACTGTTGTTTTATTACAATATTATGTTATAGACCCCATAACAACAGGCAAATACGAGTTTATTAAAAACACAGAAGAACATGATTATTAAAATACTTAACAAAGATTGTTCATAAAAAACTTAGTATTATAAGTAAAAATATAATAAAATATATTAAATTTAACCACAAATTAAAATTGAATGAATATGAATTTTGTAGTATCAAGCGCCAACCTTTTAGGACAATTGCAATTAGTAAGCAAAGTTGTTGTTAGCAAAAACGCTCTTCCAATTTTGGATAATTTACTTTTTGATATTAAAGACGGTATATTAACAGTTACAGGTAGTGACTTAGAGACTACCATTCAAACTAAAATAGAACTCACTTCATGCGAAGGAGAAGGTAGTATTGCTATAGACACTAAAAAAATATTAGAAATTTTAAAAGAATTGCCAGACCAACCATTAACTTTCCAAATTAATGTTGAAGAACAAAAAATAGACATTACTTCTTCAAATGGGCAATTCTCTATGACTGGTCAATTAGGTGATGATTTTCCTGTAATTCCTTCTATTAAATCGGAAAAAGAAAAGAAGTTTGACATAATGCCAGACATTTTATACGGTGGAATATCTTCTACTATTTTTGCAACTGGAGATGACGAACTAAGACCAATTATGAATGGAATTCTTATTGAATTTAAAAATGATAAAGTAAGTTTCGTTGCAACAGATGCTCATAAGTTAGTAAAATACTCTCGTAAAGAATTAAAAACAGATGAAGAAGTATCTTTTATATTGCCCAAAAAACCAGCAAATCTTATAAAAGGAATTTTACCTAAAGTTTTTTCTGATGTCGAACTAACTTTTGATGACAAAAATGCTTTATTCACTTTTGAAAACACAAAACTAATTTGCCGCTTAATTGAAGGAACTTATCCAAACTATGCTACAGTTATTCCTAAAGATAATCCAAACAAATTAATTGTGGATAGATTAGAATTATTTTCTTCTCTAAAAAGAGTTTCGATTTTTGCTAGCCAATCAAGTAGTTTAGTTGGCTTAGAATTTACTGGCAACACTTTAGAAATTAGTGCTAAAGACACAGACTATTCTGTTGCAGGTAACGAAACTATAAATTGTCAATATTTTGGTGACAATATGAAAATTGGTTTTAAATCTAACTTCTTAATGGAAATACTTAGCAACATTTCAACTCAAGAAGTAATTTTCGAATTATCAGACCCAACACGTGCAGGTATAATTTTACCTAAAGATAACGAAAATGAAAACGAAGATGTTTTAATGATATTAATGCCTATGATGCTAAACAATTAATTTTCATAACCATAAATAATCAGGGGCTTTATGCCCCTTTTTTATCTCACTATATATTTTATACTATGAATATTAAACTAAAAAAACCGATTGTATTTTTCGATCTCGAAACCACAGGCATTAATCCAGCAACAGATAGAATTGTTGAAATTTCTATTTTAAAAGTTTTTCCAAACGGAAATGAAACTATTAAAACTTTTTTAATAAACCCAGAAATAAACATACCAAGCGAAGCTAGTGCAATACACGGAATCACTAACGATGACGTTAAAGATGCTCCTACTTTTAAAATGTTAGCAAAAGAAATTGTAAGCTTAATGGACGATTCCGACCTTGCTGGTTACAATTCTAATAAATTTGACATACCTCTTTTAGCAGAAGAATTATTAAGAGCAGGTTCTGATTTTGACCTAAAAAAGCGAAATTTTATTGACGTAATGGTAATTTTTATGAAAAAAGAACCTAGAAATTTAGAAGCTGCCTACAAATTTTATTGCAATAAAGAACTCGAAAATGCTCACTCAGCTGAAGCCGATATAAAAGCAACTTATGAAGTTTTTAAAGCACAAACCCACCATTACGACGATCTAAATACTGATGTAGAAAGCATTTCAAAATATTCATCTCAAAATAAATATGTTGACTTTGCCGGACGATTAATACGCGATGAAAACGACAATGTTATTATAAATTTTGGAAAACATAAGGGAAAAAACATAAATCATGTTTTTGAAAAAGATACTGCTTATTACGATTGGATTCAAAAAAATGACTTCCCACTTTATACAAAAAAAATGTTTACAGAATTGTACATTAAATTTAAACAAAACAAATAAAATATTAAACTTAGCTCATATGCAACGTTACATTAGTGTTTTACTCCTAATTTTTATAACAAATCTAAGTTTTGCTCAAAATCACCAAACCCCAGATTGGTTGCAAGACTTGCCTTATAACACAAGTGAATATATCTATGCTATTGGTTTTAGCGATCCAAAAATGAGCGACAGTATCTTAGCAAAAAACTTAGCTTTAAACAGAGCTTTGGCAATTGCTGTTATGGTAAACCAATCACAAGTTTCGTATGCCTCAGATTTTTATGAAGCAAAATCAGAAGAACACAGATGGTATATTACAAAAGAATCATTTGAAGAATTTGGAAAAATTAAAGCAAGTGCATATGTTAATAATAATTACGAAATTGTAAAATCAGAAACTAATAGTAACGGTGAGTTAATAATACTATTAAAGTTTTTCCCCTCTCAAGAAAAAGGTGTAGAACATAATTTTAATATAGAAATTGAATATTATAGTCAAGTTTTTGAATTAAGTAATACAAGAGCACTTGAACATTTTAGGAATATAATGTTAAATACTTGTTGGACAAACTTAAAAACAAAAGATAGCCTTAAAACTTATTACGAACTTTCTAATTACAATAATTACATAAATATAAAAGAATCCTATGGCACACTAGAAATAGAGGCTCCTAGATTTCATTATAATTACAAACCTAGTTTAGCAAATAAAATTGATTTTAAAGATTTTAGTTCTTACTCTCCTTTGCAAAAAGGACTTTGGCAATCATATTTAGACTCATACACTCAAAGTATATTTAACATTAATAAAAACCATTCCTCCAAAATAGGCACTATCCAAGACGAATTTAAAAGAAGCAAAAACACATATGATTCTCAACAAGGGCAAGGGCAAAAAACAGAAAGTTTAACTAGAAACACTTTAAGGAATACTCTAAATTTTGAACTTGGCGGGATAGAAATATACAACAACTATTTATATAACAGAGTGTATTTACAAAATAAAAGACCATCATATAGTAATGTAAATTCTTCCCAAATTAAAAACGAAAATAGCAACAATGCAAAAGATAAAAAATCAAAAGAATGGTTTTTTAAAAGATGGTTTAAGAAAAAATCATAAGTCTCCGCCCCATTAAACAAAAATAATAACAACTGTGATAAATTAATATCAAAGTTTAGAAGCAATATCTTTTAGTTAGATATTTTCTAAACTATAATTAAAAACAAATAATCTAAATTAATTTAACACTTAATTTTCTTCCTCTGTTTCTAAATCTTGTTCTTCAAAATATTCGGGTTTCTGTTCTTTAATATAACTCAAAGCCTGCTCATATCCTTCTATAAATTTACCAAAATCTTCCTTATATAAAAAGATTTTATGTTTCTTAAAATGAGAGTTCCCGTCATTACCAAACACTTTTTTACTCTCCGTAATTGTAAGATACAAATCATCTTGACGTGTTGATTTTATGTCAAAAAAATATGTTCTCCTCCCTGCACGAACCGAAACAGAATAAATTTCATCTCTTTTTTTCTCATTACTTTCCATACAAATCAGTTTTATTATTTATACAAATATATTAAATTTTTTAAAAAAACAAGAAATTATGAATATTTTTTTTCCAGTTAAAAAGTTTTATCCCTAATATTTATTATTTTTGCCTAAAATTTAAAAAGTACTTTAAAATGATTAGTCGCAGATTGATTAGAATAAAAGCAATGCAAACTTATTATTCGTTTTTGCAAGATTCAGATTCCCAAAATTTAAACTCATTACAAAGAGAATTAGAATACAACATCAAACAATCTTACTCCTTATTTATCCAACTACACTGCTTGCTAATAAACATTGCTGACTATGCTACTGAAAGGATTGAGATTGCTAAAAACAAACATATTAAGTCAGAAGCCGATTTGAATCCCAATACAAAATTTATAAATAATATAATTATAAATAATTTACACAAAGCTGATCAAGTAGAAAAAACTCTTAGAGATAAAACTTTTTCATGGAATGAAAATCCACATTTCATTAAAAACCTGTACGCAAAAATAATTTCTTCCCAATATTACATAGACTACATGAATAATGACGAAAGAAGTTATAAAGAAGATCTTAATATTATTAATAAAATTATCACAAAAATAATAATAGTTAATCCATTAATTAATGAAATTATTGAAGAGCATAGCATATATTGGAACGATGATCTTGAATTTTTAGCTAGTAATCTCATTGCAAATTTAAAAAAACATGATATAAAAACCATAGAAAATTATAAACTTCCACCAATATTCAAAAACCAAGAAGATGAAGATTTTGCTAATAAACTCATTAAAACAACAGCACTACATAGCTCTAACTATGATGAAATAATTCAACAAGCTTTAGAAAAATGGGAATTAGAAAGAATTGCACTTTTAGACAGAGTTCTTTTACATTTAGCATTAGCCGAAATTATGGAATTTCCAAACTTACCAGCTAAAGTAAGCATTAACGAATATATTGAAATTTCTAAATTTTATAGCACTAGTAAAAGTAGTGTTTTTATTAATGGAGTTTTAGATAAAATATATTTAGAACTAAAAAGTTCGGGAAAACTAAATAAAAGTGGTTTAGGTTTAGTTGAATAAGATTTTAAATTCCAAAAATATAGTTAAAATAAATGAAAGTTAATTTATTTTATTAACTTTGCACATTATTATTTTAGACTTATGAAAGCCAATATATTAATAATATTAAGTTTAGTTGTACTGAGTTTAGTTGCATGCAATAATAAAAACAGCAAAAAAACTGGTGGTGAATATAATATTATAAACACTGAATCTGCTGATGGCAATACCAATAGCAACTTACTACCTATAATAAAATTTGATGAATTGGAATTTAATTTTGGTACAGTAATTCAAGGAGAAGTTGTTTCGCACACTTTTTATTTTACCAATACAGGAAAAGGTAATTTAATAATATCAAATGTAAAAGCTTCTTGTGGTTGCACTGTCCCAAAGTGGTCAAAAGAGCCTATTAAACCTAATGCTGAAGGAAGTGTTGAACTTGTTTTTGACACTTCAAACAGAGAAGGAAAACAAATTAAATCGGCAAAAGTATATTCTAATACTGAGCCAAATACAACAGAATTAATAATTAGATGTGAAATAATAAAATAAATAATTAATAACTTAAAAAATTAAAACTATGAATACTATTTTTTTACAAGCGAGCCAACAACAAAATCCATATATGACTCCTATATTTCTCGTTCTTTTAATTGTTGTCTTTTACTTTTTTATGATACGCCCACAAATGAAAAGACAAAAAGAAATGAGAAAATTTAGAGAAGGATTACAAAAAGGTGATAAAGTAATTACCGCAGGTGGAATTTATGGAAAAATCGTTGAAGTTCAAGACAATTACTTATTTGTAGAAATTGATACTAACGTTAAAATTAAAGTTGACAAAGGTTCTGTAGTTGCTTCTCCAGAAGACATTCAACAACAGCAAAAATAATTGTACTTGATGGAAGAAGTAGCTGATAAACTCAAAAATAAAGGTGGATTTATTTCTAAAAAATTTAAAAATCCAAATGTTTTTGTTTTTTTATTATTTGTACTTATTTCAACAGCTTTATGGTTTCTAAACTACATAAACAAAGAACATTCTACTACAATTAAAGTAGCATATCAATTTAACAACCTTCCAAACAATATTGTTTTAAGTCAAGAAAATCCGAAAGAATTAAATATTAAAATAAAGGGATACGGCTATAATCTTATAAAAGAGAATTTTAAAAGAAAACAAGTAGCTGTTAAAATAGATTTTGCGCAAGACAATAAACAACTCAAGCTAAATAAGCTACCAAAGAATAAAAACAAAAAATTTATCCTTAGCTCTGAATTGAGTTCATTTTTCAGTAATAAATTTGACGAAAGCTTAACCATTATAGACATTTCTCCTGACACCATATTTTTCGAAAACGTCCCAACACAATCAAGATCTAAATAAAACTTTTGTATTCTTACGCAAGGCATGATTAAAATAGGCATAACAGGTTTAATAGGTTCTGGCAAAACAACTATTTCACAAATTTTTGAAATACTTGAAATACCAATTTATAACACCGATTTGCGAGCAAAAGAATTAATGCACGAAGACTACGAAATTAAAGAAAAAATTATTCAAAATTTTGGCTCAAACTCCTATATTGATAATAGTTTAAACAAAGAATATATTTCTAAAATAATTTTCTCAGACAACAATGCTAGAAACATAATTAATTCTATAGTCCACCCAAAAGTTATTGATGATTTTAAAAATTGGTTAATTGAAAAAAATAATGAAAATTACAAAATAGCTGGTATTGAGTCAGCTTTACTTTACCAAGCTAATATTCACAAAATTTTAGATTACATCATTTTAGTAAGCAGTAATGACGATACTTTAAGTAACAGAATAATGAAACGTGATAATATTTCTCAAAAACAAGCATTATTAAAAATTAAAACACAAAAAGCTGAACTAGTACAAAACTATAAAGTTGATTATGAAATAAAAAACGACAAAACTGAGTCTATTTTATTACAGACTTTAAATATTTTAAACAAATTAGATTTAGCTACTAAATAAATGAGTGGAATGTTTAAATATATAGGTGGATTTTTGGGCTGGTTATTTGGCGGATGTATTGGTGGAGTAATCGGTTTTTTTATTGGTTTTTTTATTGACTCAATAAGTGTCAACAAATCTCACTTCCAAGAGATGCCCCAAAGCTCATACAGAAATGATTTCATATTAAGTCTTTTAACCTTAACTGCTGCAATTATGAAAGCAGATGGTGTAGTTAAAAAGTCAGAATTAGAATATGTAAAACAATTTTTAAGAGCAAATTTTGGAGTTCAACAAACTAAAGAAGCTTTACAAACATTAAAAGAATTATTAGATTCCAACATTGATTTAGATAATGTTTGCACCAAGATACAATACAGTATGCAACATGCTACTAAATTGCAAATACTTCACTACCTTTTTGGCATTGCTAATGCTGATGGCATACTTCATAAAAATGAAATATACTTATTAGAACAAATTGCTTTAAAAATTGGACTTTCAACTAGCGATTTCAATTCAATAAAATCAATGTTTATTGAAGACACTGATTCGGCTTATAGTATTTTAGGGGTTTCTAAATCTGCTAGCGACGAAGAATTGAAAAAAGCATACAGAGCAATGGCTATACAACATCACCCCGACAAAGTTGCAAATTTAGGCGAAGATGTGCAAAATGCAGCTAAACAAAAATTCCAAAAAATAAATGAAGCCTGGGAAAAAATAAAAAAAGAAAGAGGAATAAAATAGAATTTTACAAATTTTATCTCTCTGATTTAACAAGTTTTATAACCTTATTTTCATTTTCAGATTCTATTTTTAAAAAGTAAATACCCGCAGGAATATCTTTTACAAGTGATGAAATATCTATAAAATCAGAACTATATTGTTTTCCAACTATTAACCTACCAGTATAGTCACTAATTTCAATTTTTAACAAATTATTATAATCGGAATTTTGAATATAAAGTTCATTTACAAAAGGATTTGGATAAACTTGAACGTTCAAATTACTCGAAATTTCAGGACTTAACACCGGTGCCTGTTCAATTTTCACATCATCAATATACATAGTTTTTCCATCTCCAGCAACTGATTCAATTATTAAACGCAAATTATTAGTTTTCAATCTGTTTTTATTTATTAAAAAACTGTGAGTTTTCCAATCTTCTTCAGCAGGCACATATCCACCATACGAAGAAACATAAGTAGATGTTAATGTAGATCCTGTAAAAAGATAAACAAGTTGTTTAGAATCTCCACAATGCGTACTAGTATAAAAGTAAAGTTTATCGGGATTATTTCCATTAATTCGTCCATAAGCACATTTAAAACTAACTCTTAAATTTTCACTTGTATCTTCTATATATATATTTGGAAGATGCACTCTATTTCTAGTATCTGAGTCATTATTTCTATTAGAAATTCTCAATGATTTATTTCCAGAAAAGCTATAGTTTGCTCTTTCCCAATGGGAATTTCCTGCATTTTCAAATATGAAGTCATTAAAATACTCACCTTCTACTAATGGAAAAACAGAAGATTCAAAACTTTCGGTATAAGGCAAAGTTTTACCATGTTCGGGTTTATATACTTTAATGTAGTTTTCTCTTAGTTTAGTATCGCTACCACTTTCATTTTCAACAGTTAACGAAACGTCAAAAACTCCAGGTTCGTTATAAACAACATGAGGATTTGCTTCATTTGAAAAACTTGGGCTTGCATTTTCCATATTCCAGCTATAAGTTCCTATAAAATCAGTATTATGGGACAAATCGTTATATACAACTGTTGTGCCTGTACATGTCATAGTTGTTTGTGTCATAAAATCAGAAATTGGTTCACAAATTTGTGGAACATAACCATCGTTAGTTCCTGTTGCAATTAAATTTGACTGAGTTTTTAGATTATTTCTATCTCCCACCCAAGAATTTAAAGTTGCACGCATTACATCAGCTTGTCCTTTTGTAAACATTTTATAGCAATAAGAATATTCCATAAAATTTTGCACATTGTCTAAACTACCGCAAGTTACGGCTTCGAGATTACAAGAAGTGTGCCCTATAGTATTTGGGGTATCGTCAATTCCATCGTCATCATAACAATTATCTGCTAAACCTGGTTCATTTGAATTTCCCCAAGTATGAGGCAGGTTTAAATAATGTCCTGCTTCGTGAGTCAAAACACTTCCATGCCCATTATTACTTGTACCACTTACCCCCACATAATTATGTAATAAAATTATTCCATCACTTCCATCGGGAGCTGTTCCTGGATAATAAGACCACCCAGCAGCTCCATGTCCAAGAACTTTTACTGTCCATATATTCAAATATTTGTCGGGAGGCCATGTTGGCGAAGCTTCCTTAGCTGCTTCATAACCAGCACTAGTAGCTTCAGAAGCAGTTCTAACCACACCAATAGTACAATTTCCCCAAGGGTCAATTCTTGCCAAACGAAATTCTATTTTAACATCAGCAGCAATTCCTTTAAAAGCAGGATGAATAGAAGCGGTATCTGAACGCATTTTTCTATAATCTTTATTCATTTGCTCAACAGCTCCAAGAATTTGTTCGTAAGAAATATTTTCTTCCCCATAATTATGAACTACATGAAAAACCACAGGAATAACATAAACTTCTTCTCTATCAGATTTAGGATTATTTTTAATATACTCTTTCACAAATTCATTAAGATACTGACGCTGATACAACAAGTTTGGATTTTCATCAACAAGTTTCCAATATATTTGATCAGTTAAACAATGCCAAGTCTCTTCTTCTTTTTCTTGTGAAAATAAATTGGTAAAAAGTCCTAAAACTATAAGTAGTGTTAAAAAATATTTCATTTTAAAAATTATTAAAATTTACATATTACAAATTTACTACAAAAAAATAAATATAATTTAAGTTTCTACTTATTTTAGTAAATATTTAACTTTTGCAAACATTTTAGTTTAAGGTTTTATACTAATTTTAATAACTTTGCAATTATTTTAAAAACTGTGGCTTATAAATTAATATCAGAATACAAACCAACTGGCGACCAGCCCGAAGCTATAGAACAATTATCTAAAGGCATTGCTTCTGGTTTAAAACATCAAACTTTATTAGGTGTTACGGGAAGTGGTAAGACTTTTACTATAGCCAATGTTATTGCTAATTTTGATCGTCAAGTTTTAGTTTTAAGTCATAACAAAACTCTTGCAGCTCAACTTTATTTAGAATTTAAAGAGTTTTTCCCTGAAAATGCAGTTGAATATTTTGTGTCATACTACGATTATTATCAACCCGAAGCATACATGCCAATTACAGATACTTATATTGAAAAAGATCTTTCAATAAATGATGAAATTGAAAAACTAAGATTAAGTACTTCATCGGCTTTACTTTCGGGAAGAAAAGATGTTATTGTCGTTAGCTCTGTTTCGTGTATTTATGGAATTGGAAATCCTGATGATTTTCATGCAAATACTTTACAAATAAATATTGGGCAAAAATATGGTCGAGATATTTTATTAAGGCATTTGGTTGATGCTCTGTATTTTAGATCGGATATTGATTTTAAAAGAGGAAGTTTTAGAGTAAAAGGCGATACAGTTGATGTTTTTTTAGCCTATCACGATATTGCTATAAGAATAATTTTTTGGGACGAAGAAGTTGAAGAAATATATTCTTTCGAACCTTATTCTGGGGAAAAAATAGATAATATAGAAACTGCGAAAATTTATCCTGCAAATATTTTTGTTACAACAAAAGAAAGAATAAACCAAGCTATAATTCAAATTCAGGACGATATGATGGCTCAAGTTGAGTACTTCAAAAACATGGGAAAAACTTTGGAGGCAAAACGCTTAAAAGAAAGAGTTAGCTATGATATTGAAATGATTAGAGAGCTTGGTCATTGCAGTGGAATAGAAAATTATTCGCGTTATTTTGATGGAAGAAAACCAGGTACTCGCCCCTTCTGCCTGATTGATTATTTTTCAAAAGATTTTATTACTGTAATTGATGAAAGCCATGTTACCATTCCTCAAATTGGTGCTATGTATGGTGGCGACAGGTCAAGAAAAGAAAATTTAGTAAATTATGGCTTTAGACTTCCTGCTGCAATAGATAACCGACCACTTAAATTTGAAGAATTTGAATCTTTAATGAACCAAACCATTTATGTAAGTGCTACTCCTGCAAATTATGAATTGGAAAAATCAGAAGGAGTTATAGTTGAACAAGTTATTCGCCCTACAGGTTTATTAGATCCAATTATAGAAGTAAGACCCTCATTAAATCAAATTGATGATTTAATGAACGAAATTAATATTAGAATAGAAAAAAACGAAAGAACTCTTGTTACAACTCTAACAAAAAGAATGGCAGAAGAATTGAACAAATATTTTTTAAGATTTAATTTGAATTGTAAATACATTCATTCTGATGTTGAGACTATAGAAAGAGTTGAAATTTTAGCTGAATTACGCTCTGGGAAAATTGATGTTTTAATAGGTGTGAATTTGCTTAGAGAAGGTTTAGACTTGCCTGAAGTTTCATTAGTTGCAATAATTGATGCTGATAAAGAAGGTTTTTTACGTTCAGAAAGGTCATTAACTCAAACTGCCGGAAGAGCAGCAAGACATTTGAATGGAAAAGTTATTATGTATGCTGATAAAATTACAAATTCAATGCAAAAAACAATTGACGAAACAAACAGACGTAGAGAAAAGCAATTAAAATACAATGAAAAACATAATATCACACCTAGTCAAATTATAAAAGCACAAAGAGAAATTATTGGTAAAAAAGCTGTATATTATTCTCCTGACGAAAGCAAAGATATTGAAACACTAATTGCTGCTGACCCAATAGTACAATACATGACAGTACCAGAGCTTGAAAAAACTATTAAAAATACAAAAAAACTAATGCAAGAAGCCTCTTCAAACTTAGATTTTGTTGAAGCAGCAAGACTTAGAGACGAAATGTATGCTTATGAAAAGCTTTTAGAAAAATTAAAACAAAAAAACTACTAAGTCAATAATTAGTTCAAATGCTTATAATAAATATTCATGCTTTCGATTTGCCCTGCTATATGTGTATTGTTTACTAAAGTTCCACTATATTTATACGAAGCATTTAAAAGAGTTTTATTCATTCCTAACTCTGATAATCTTGCAATTGCATAAGCTGTTTTTATATTTTTTTGCTTTAAATTTTCTTCTGTAAACTTCAATAAATGAAATGCAAATCTTTTACCTCTATATTCTGGAAGCACTGCAAAATCGGTTACTTCTGCATGTTTTTCTTTATGGTTAATTTCTGCTCCCGACAAACCAACTATTCTATCTCCGTCCCAAATTCCGAAATAGAACAACCGGTTTTCTTGTATTCCTTTAAGTATATTTTCAGTTTCTATAGGAAAAGGATAAGACGCAAATGTTTGTTGTAATATTTTTGCTATTTCATCTGCATGAGATTCGTTTAATGATTCCATTCTAAAATTTTGCAATTTCTCATAATTATCTTCAACTTCAGTAATTTCCAATAAATCGGAAAATAATCCTAATTGCTTTCTTGGAGTTTTAGCACGTTGTTCTGTGAGAAATTTCGAAACCATAATACAATCAGTTTTACCATCAAAAAATTTAGGAACATAAGCTTCAACTTTATAACCACTTAATATAAAATCTGGTAAATCATCTGTGCGAATTAGACAAATAATTTTACTATAAGAATTTTCTTCAGCTAAATTTTCTATTTCAGCTATTATTTCATAATTGTCATCTTCAGGATTCAAACTCAATAAGATAACTCTATCATTTAGTTTTCCATGCTGTATAATTGATTTTCCAAGTTTTTCAATTTTATCACTTTTTCTTTTTTTTATAATTTTTTCTTTTGACATATTTGTTTTATTTGTATTAAATTAATGGATTAAATAAAAAGCACTTACTTTAGGTAAAAGCATTGCTCATAAACTGTAAAAACATGTTTATGTCTATTTTAAAGAAATATATTGAAAAAATACAGAATAGAGCGTTAGTGTAAAAATAAAATAATGGGAATAACAATAATTTCACTAAGCTATTTAAAATATAAACCATAACACTTTTGTTACTTTTTGTGCAAATATAATAAATTTTTACATATTTCCAAAAAACCATACAGTAAGAACCTTTAAACAAGCAATTTTGCCATATAATATTAATATAATAAAATTTTATTTTTACGATTTTTCTAAATATTTTCCTGTGGCTTATTTAGACAATTTCTATATTAGGAATTTATAATATAAAACATAAAAAATCTGTTTTTAAGACAATTAAAAATATTAACTTAGCGACACTTTTAAAATTGAAATTAATAGTAATAAAATTATTTAAATATTTAATTAATAAAACAAATATGTCAAAAGAAAAAAAATTTATCACATGTGATGGAAACCATGCTGCTTCACACGTAGCATACATGTTTAGTGATATGGCTTGTATTTATCCTATCACTCCATCTTCAAACATGGCAGAGAACGTTGACGAATGGGCTGCTCACGGCAGAAAAAACATTTTTGGTCAAACAGTAAAAGTTGAAGAAATGCAATCTGAAGCCGGTGCTGCAGGAGCTGTTCACGGTGCGTTACAAGCTGGTGCTTTAACCACCACTTACACTGCTTCTCAAGGCTTGTTATTAATGATTCCTAATATGTACAAAATGTCAGGCGAATTATTACCTGCTGTTTTTCATGTTAGTGCAAGAAGTTTAGCTGCTCAAGCACTGTCAATTTTTGGCGACCATAGCGATGTTATGAGTACTAGACAAACAGGTTTTGCAATGTTAGCAACTAGCTCTGTTCAACAAATTATGGACTTAGCTCCTATTGCTCACTTAGCAGCAATTAAATCAAGAGTTCCTTTTATGCACTTCTTCGATGGTTTTAGAACTTCTCACGAAATTCAAAAAGTTGAATATTTCGACAACGAAGAAATGGCTGCACTACTTGATTGGGAAGCTTTGGATAATTTTAGAAAATCTGCTCAAAATCCAGACAATCCTGTAACTAAAGGTACTGCTCAAAACCCAGATATTTATTTCCAATCTCGCGAAGCTGCAAATAAATTTTACACCAACATTCCTGACCTTGTTGAGGAGTATATGCAAGAAATCACAAAATTAACAGGAAGAGAATATCACCCATTTACATATCATGGTGCAGCTGATGCTGAAAACATTATTGTAGCTATGGGTTCTATTACAGACCTGCTAATCGAAACTGTAGATTACCTTAACAATTCAGGTAAAAAAGTTGGCGTTATTACAGTACACTTATACAGACCATTTTCTGAAAAATATTTTATGAAAGTTCTTCCAAAAACTGTAAAAAGAATTGCTGTTTTAGACAGAACTAAAGAAATTGGTGCTAACGGCGAACCTTTATTCTTAGACGTTAAAGAAATGTTCTATAATAAAGAAAACAGACCAATGATTATAGGTGGTAGATATGGACTTTCTTCAAAAGACACTACTCCTGCAATGATGATTTCTGTTTTCGAAAATTTAGCATCAGACAAACCAAAAGATAGATTTACTGTAGGAATTGTTGATGATGTTACAAATTTATCATTACCATTAAAAGAAAACATTTCTATTCTTGATAAAGGAACTTTCGAAGCAAAATTTTACGGCTTAGGTTCTGATGGTACTGTTGGTGCTAACAAAAACTCAATTAAAATTATTGGTGATAGCACAGATAAATATTGTCAAGCATATTTTGCTTATGACTCTAAAAAATCTGGAGGTTTCACAGCTTCTCACTTACGCTTTGGCGACAAAGAAATTAGAGCTCCTTATTTAGTAACTACACCTGATTTTGTTGCTTGCCACGTTCCTAAATATGTAGAACTTTATGATGTACTAGAAGGCATTAAACCTAATGGAAGTTTCTTATTGAACTCACTTCATGACGCGGAAGAAACTAAAAAGAATCTTCCTGACCACATGAAAAAAGTTCTAGCAGAGAAAAATATTAAATTCTATATTATAAATGCTACACAAATTGCAGAAGAAATTGGTTTAGGAAATAGAACTAATACCATTTTACAATCAGCATTCTTCAAAATTGCTAATGTAATCCCTTACGAAAAAGCTGTTGAACAAATGAAGAAAATGATTGATATTTCTTATGGTTTAAAAGGTGAAAAAATAGTTCAAATGAACTATAAAGCTGTTGATGCTGGAGCAAGCGTTGTTCAAGTTGATGTACCAGCAGAATGGGCTAATATTAAAACTGAAGGTTTCAAGTTTAAAAGAGATAGAGAAGTTCCTGAATTTGTTTCAAAAGTTGCTGACGTTATCAATTCTCAAAAAGGAGACACTTTACCAGTTTCAACATTTAACGGTCGCGAAAATGGTAGTTTCCCAGCTGGATTAACCAAATATGAAAAACGTGGCGTTGCTGTTAACGTTCCAGAATGGATTCCTGAAAATTGTATCCAATGTAACCAATGTTCTTATATTTGTCCTCACGCAGCTATTCGTCCTTTCTTACTAACAGACGAAGAAGTTAAAAAAGCTCCTGCTGGAACAAAAACTATTCAAGGTGCTGGACCAACAAAAGAATATAAGTTCAAAATGCAAGTTTCTGTTTTAGACTGTACTGGTTGTGGAAACTGTGCTGATATTTGTCCTGCAAAAACTAAAGCTTTAGTGATGAAACCACTTGAAACTCAAATGGACGAAGTAGATCGCTGGTATTATATGGACGAAACTGTTGGTTACAAAGAAAATGTAGTTGACAAACACTCAAATGTTAAAAACTCACAATTCGCTCAACCATTATTTGAGTTCTCTGGTGCTTGTGCAGGATGTGGCGAAACTCCATATATTAAATTAATTACTCAATTATTTGGCGAAAGAATGATTATAGCAAATGCTACAGGTTGTTCTTCTATTTATGGTGGTTCGGCTCCTTCAACTCCATATTGCAAAAACTACAATTCAGGTAAAGGTCCTGCTTGGGCGAACTCACTATTCGAAGACAATGCTGAATACGGATTTGGTATGGCATCGGCTATAGAAAAAATGAGAGAAGGCATTGCAATGCGTTTAAACGAAGCTAAATGGACAGGCGAAGCAGCAGAAGCGGCTAAAGATTGGCTAGCAAATATGGACAACGCAGAAGCATCTGAGAAAGCATCTGAAAGACTAGTTAAAGCAATTGAAAAGCTAAACGACCCAATTGCAAAAGAAGTAATGAACAAAAAACAATATCTTGTTAAAAAATCAGTATGGATATTTGGTGGAGACGGTTGGGCTTATGATATAGGTTATGGCGGTCTAGATCACGTTATTGCTTCTGGCAAAGATGTTAATATTTTAGTAATGGATACAGAAGTTTACTCAAACACAGGTGGACAAGCTTCTAAATCAACTCCTACAGCTGCAATTGCTAAATTTGCTGCATCAGGAATGAAAACTCGCAAAAAAGACCTTGGTGCAATGGCAATGACTTATGGTTATGTTTATGTTGCACAAGTTGCTGTAGGTGCTAATCATGCTCAGTATTATAAAACAATTAAAGAAGCTGAAGCATATCCTGGACCATCTCTAATTATTGCTTATGCACCATGTATTAATCATGGCTTAAAAGCAGGAATGGGCAAAACTCAAGACGAAGAGAGACGTGCTGTTGAATGTGGATATTGGGTTAATTGGAGATACAATCCACAACTTGAAGCTGAAGGAAAAAATCCATTCCAATTAGATAGCAAAGAACCAGATTGGAGCAAATTCCAAACATTCCTTGATGGTGAAGTTCGTTACAACTCACTAAAAAAATTGTTCCCAGAAACTGCAGAAGCTTTATTACAAGAAGCTGAAAGAAATGCAAAATGGAGATACAATTTCTACAAACGATTAGCTGAACAAAAATAAGCTATATAATACTGTAAATAAAAAATGGCTACCGATTGAGTAGCCATTTTTTTTAAATGTTTTTTTTAATTTTCAGTCCACTTGAAAAATACTGGTTCTACAGTATAACCTTTCTTTCTCAATAATTCCAAAACACCATCTTCACCAGCTAAGTGTGCTGCACCAACAGTACAAAATAAAGATTGTTTTTTAGAAATTTTAAGAAAATTCTTAACCATAACAACATTTCGTTTGATTAAAAAATTCTCATTAAAATCTGCGGGCATAGTAGAATCTGTTGATAATTCAAGCATTTTATCTAAATCAAAATTCATATAAGTTTCCAACATTTCATTTAATTTAGACATAGTATCATTTTCAGCAGTATCTGTTAAAGATTTATACAACATATCTGCCTGTTCTTCTAAACTAATAGCATCAATAGCACTAATTTGATCCATAAATTTCTCTACTCCATAACAAGGCTTTCCAGCTTTTCTCGCCTCTGTCAAGAAAAATAAATCTAAAGCCAAGTCCATATCTTTTGGCATTTCCAATTGCATTAACTGACTAGACAAGAAAAAAGGCTTCATTTTATTATATAGTAATACTCCTGCTCCAGTCTTAACCTTAACTATTGAATCTAAAACTCTATATTCTTCTTTTGTATATAATTTATCAAGTGTGTTGTTTTTCATCAACATTGCATCCATCATTTCTTGCATAGGAATTTCGTCCATAAGAATTTCCATAGCAAAAGCATCGCTACTTTCAAAAGCTTCTAAAACAGACTCGTCAAAACTAAAAGCTCGTTTATCCTGAATATGAATTGTGCCATAAATATAGGACGGATTTTTAATTTTCTTACCGCTTATTTTCCATAACAAAGACTGAGAAAACAATGACGAACTTACAAATAACAATAAAATAAAACTGATTTTCTTCATAATACATTAAATTTATTAATAAAAAATATCCTCAAAAATAAAACATTTTGAGGATATTTTAAAATTTTATCAAACTTATAAAAATATGTTATGATTGAATATTTGGCAATTCAAGTCCATAACCTCTTTTCTTATCAACTGATTTAAGTACAAACCCTAAAATAAGAGCCGCAACACCAAGCATTGCTAACATAATTAGGGGATTTGTATAATCATAAGAGATAGACGCTTCAGTAGAAGTCATAGTTCCATCTGCAACAGCTTGTGCAATTTCTGGATTAGACCAATCTAATATCTTACCTATTAATAATGGGAACAACCACAAACCTATATTTTGAATTAAAAAAATCAAAGCATAAGCCGAACCAATAATCTTACTATCAACAAGTTTTGGAACACTTGGCCATAGAGCAGCTGGTACCAAAGAGAATGATGCTCCAAGTACTAAAATTGTTAAGAATGCAACTATTACACCTCCAATATTATTACCTTTAAATTCTGGCAAAATAAATGCAAAAGTTAAATGGCAAACAATTAGTAAAGTTGAGCCCAACATTAACATTGAAGCTGCCTTACCTTTATTATCAACATATTTTCCTAAAATTGGTGTAATACCAACAGCTAATAATGGGAATACTGCGAAAATAGACTCTGCGGATTGACGTTGATAAGCCATATAGCAGAATACTAACAGCAAAATTATTGATACTGCTAGTAATGAAAATTGTACTTGTCTCTTTTTTACAAAATTACTAGCGAAAGCAGTAGCTGCCACCACAAGCATAACTATATATTGTACAACTGCAACAAGATTAGAAGCCCAGAAAGATCCTTCTTCAGGTTTTACAAAATCTAAATTACATTGCAACATATTTACAGCATATTTTTGGAATGGGAAAATAGCTGAATAATATAGAACACATAATAAAGCTACCAACCAGAAACCAAGACTAGTAAAAATCTTTCCTAAATCACGTACTCTGAATGGATCGTCTTTTTCTTCTGCTTCACCTGTTTGTGCATCTAATTTTTTATCCATGAAAGCATAAGCAATAAAAGCAATCAAAGCAATCATTAATAATACTACGCCGAAAGCAACAGAACGAGAAACGTCAGGTCTTCCAAAAGCATTTGCAATTACAGGCGAGAAAATCATGCAGGTTGCAACACCCAAACGCGCTAATGCCATTTCAGAACCCATTGCCAATGCCATTTCTTTTCCTCTAAACCATTTTACAATACCTCTAGAAACAGTAATGCCAGCCATTTCAACACCACAACCAAAAATCATAAAACCAACTGCTGAAAATTTTGCAGAAGCTGGCATACCTCGATAAAATGGAGAAACCCCTAATTCATCAAAAATAGGTATATAGTTTAAATTTTCATTAAACCAAGTTTCTAAACTTGAACCCATAAATGCCTCCGTTACTGCATACCAATTAATAGTAGCCCCAATCAACATTACAATTCCTGATAAAATAGCTGTAAACCTAACACCCATTTTATCCAAAATTATACCTGCAAAAATTAAAAATAGAATGAAAACATTCAAGAAGGTCTCAGAACCAGCATAAGTACCGAAAGCTGTAGAGTCCCAACCGCGAGTAGATTCTAGCAAATCTTTTATTGGAGATAAAATATCCATAAAGATATAAGCACAAAACATCGCAAATGATAGCAAAATCAAAGCTGTCCATCGAGCAGAAGCTTTGTCTCGCAATAAAGTTTTTGTCTTTTCAACCATAATAGTAATTTTTAGATTTTATTTATTTTTTGCAAATGTATTATTTTTTAAATAAAAAAGTGATTTTTTAACAAAGAATATTTTTTCATATCAAAAAATTATTATTACCTTTGCCTTTTAAAAGAATTATAAACTATTATTTATTAATTAATTTAATATGAAAAATTTTTTCTTCTTAACATTTATGGTTTGCGGATTATTATTAGCAAACGGCACTTTTGGACAAACACCTGTAATTAATATCACAGGTCTTGAAAGTGAATATACGGTTTCACAAGACTTTGAACTAACTGCTACTATTAGTTCAAATGGAGCTATTGACTCACTTTGTAGTATGGGATATAAAATTTATAAAGATGATGCTGTTACACCCATTGAGAACATTAGTGATTTTGGAAGTTTAAATTACAAATTCAGACTTCAAGATGAAGAATTTTATAATGGCACAATTACGCAAGGATCAGGAATGATAGAAATTCAAGTAGGAGAAGATACTTTTGGTGCTTTTACTTTAGGAATATTTGACACTTATTGTATAGACAGAAATAGACCAGTAAATATTGAAGCTAATTTTACTGAAGTTGGAACTTACAAATTTAATCTCACTTTATATTATTGTGAAAACGATGGAGTTGCGACTGGCACAAGTTTTACAGCAGATGCTACTTGCGGTGGTGGAGAACATAATGATGCAACTGCGCAAACTTGCGAAAGCCCTACAATTTTTGCTACTAAAAATTTTGAAATAAACGTTGTTGCAGCAGACGAAATTACAATCATTAGCCAATCTGAATCAACAAGCATTTGTGAAGGCTCAAGTACAACTATTTCTGTTGATGCTACAGCAAACAATTCACTAACAATAAATTATAAATGGTATAAAGATGGAACAGAATTTGGTAATACTACTAATGCAATAACCGTTGATGCAGAAGGCGATTATTACTGTGAACTAACCGCAGGTACTGCTTCTGCAACGACCGAGACAATAAGCATTACATATCATCCAACACCATCAATTTCTTTAAACCCAACAACTCCTATGTGTTCTGGAGAGGCTGTGGTTTTAAATCCTGGAGAGTTTGCGTCTTATGAATGGAGCGATAATAGCACAGAGCCAACTTTAAGCGTAACAGAAGCTGGCAACTATAGCGTTACAGTAACCGACGAATTTGGCTGTACTGCAACTGCAAGCACAGTAGTTACAGCAGGAGGTGAAATGCCTGAAGAATTTTCTTTTACAGATACTACTATTTGTTATGGTATAACACATGCATTAGAAGGACCTTTTAATGAAACTTATACATATTTATGGAACACTGAAGATACTACATACTCCATAATTGTAGAAGAAGCCGGAACTTATTCTTTAACTGTAACTAATACTGATGGCTGTAAACGCGAAGGTTCTGTAAATATTGATTTTGCATATACCGTTAATGCACAAATTGCAGGAGGCGACGATGAAGTACATAGTTGTTCAGATGCACCAAATGTAAGACTTGGTCCTATACCTGAAGGCTCAAGTTGGCTATGGAGTAACGAATCAACCTCAAGAACTATAAGGGTTACTACACCTGGCATATATTGGGTGGTTGCAACAGATACAGCTACAGGATGTATTGGAACTGATACCGTTGAACTATTTATACACCAAATCCCTGAAGTTAATCTTGGTGATGATCAAGCATACTGTGCAGAAGAAACAAGAACACTTACTGTGCAAGCTGACAGCTGCCAATACGCTTGGAATACTGGAGAAACTACACAATCTCTTACAATTGAAAAATCAGGTTTTTATGCTGTAACTGTTACTGACGAATTCGGTTGCTGGGCAAAAGATTCTCTTAACATCGAAATTTATCCTATGCCAGTAGTTGACTTAGGAGACGATTTTGAAATGTATGAAAACTATACTGCTATTTTAACTGCAGGATATGGATGTATTAGCTATGTATGGTCTCTAGGTCCTGAATATACAGAACATTTTGTAATATTAAGTGCTGATAATTTAAACTTTGGAACAAATGTAATTAGTGTTACTGCAATTACAGTTAATGGCTGCGAAGATAGCGACCAAGTTACTGTTACACTTCACCAAGGTGTAAATGCAGAAATAGAAAAAGCAGAAATGTTTGATGTATATCCAAACCCAACAACTGGAATTATTAAAATAAATGCTATCAATATTGAAAATATTAGTTTGTATGATTCATTAGGTCGTCTAGTGTTTAGTACAGAAAGCGACACTATTGATATGTCTAGTTTTGCAAACGGAAATTATACTTTAAAAGTTTTAACACAAGATAATTCTTATTCAACAAAAATTGTAAAACAATAATAAACACAACAAAACATTTAAAAAAGGGAGTTTTTTACTCCCTTTTTTTACAAACTAAAATTTGTTAATAAAACATTATAACTAATTTTTATTATTACAAAACATTTGATAACTTTGTGAAATAAAATCAATTCATTATGAAAAAAACAATACTTATAATTCTTGCTATAGTATTAATAGCAATAGGCTTAAGTTCTTGTAAAGGTTCAGAAGATTGCCCTGCATATGGAAAGGCTAATATTGAAACAGAAAACACAATAGCCTAATTTTAAATAAATAAAAAATTATTTATTTTTGCAGTAATAATAAATTTCAAATGAAATATTTATTACTATTTATATTTGGTGTGTACTTATGCTTAGGCTCTAGCTTTGCACAAGGTGAATTAGAAACTTCAAGAGAACCAGACAAATTTTTTGTAAATTCTTTTGGAATTAAACTAAATTCTAATGGATTTGGTGGATACTATAGTCATACTACAAAAATAAATCGTAATTATAGTAGATTCTTTGAGGCTGAGTATAATTACATGAAAAGTCCAAAAGAACTTAAAGTTATAAATCCATATTTTCAAAGTTTGTATATAAAAAAATTTGTGTTTGGAAAAACTCACTCTGTGCACAATGCTAAGTTCGGCTATGGAATAAACAGAGTTTTATTCGAAAAAAGAGATAAAAATAGTATTTCAATATTCTTAGCACTATCTGGTGGAGTTGCTATTGCAGCTAGCAAACCAATTTATTATGAAATAGTTGACAGTGTAAAAGTAGTAAATAACAAGCAACTTTACCCATATACTTCTACTCATAAATTAAATGTTGACATTCAAAACAATCCAACAGATATAATTGGTAGAGCCCCGTTTACTTTAGGATTAAAAGAAACAAAGTTTCATCCAGGCTTTTATTTGAAATTTGGCTTAAACTTTGATTTTAGTCAAAACATAATGAAGTCTAAAGTTTTAGAAACAGGATTTGTTTATGAAAATTATTTAATCCCTATAGAAATTATGTCTGGCACAAAAGACTCTAACTTTTTAAACCTATTTATTTGCTACTATTTTGGCAATAAATTAGATGCTAAATTGAATCGTGAATTTAGAAAAGAACAAAGAAAATTATCAAAAAATTAAAATATTAATCTGTTGTATAACATCAGTTTTTTATCCAAAAAATCTTGATTAATTTCAATATTTTTTTATATTTTTGTAAAAATTAAAATTTACATTATGACAAAAATTAAAGTAGCAATCAATGGATTTGGTCGTATTGGACGCAATGTTTTTAAAATTGCATTCGATAGAGATGATATGGAAATAATCGGCATCAATGACCTAACAGATACAAAAACTCTAGCACATCTTTTAAAGTATGACTCAACGCAAGGAATATTTGATAGAAATATTTCTTACAACGAAACTTCTATAATCGTAGAAGGTAAAGAAATAAAAGTAAGTGCTGAAAGAAGTCCTATAAATATTCCTTGGCCCACCGCTCCAGACGTAGTTGTTGAGGCAACAGGAATTTTTAGATCTAAAGAAAGTCCTAAAGGAGGTTATGGCGATCATATTAAAAATGGTGCCAAAAAAGTAGTTTTAACTGTACCAGCAAAAGATAATATTGACGCAATGGTAGTTCTTGGCGTTAATGATGAAAAATTAACTCCAGAAGTTCAATGTGTCTCTAATGCTTCATGTACAACAAACTGCATGGCTCCAATAGTAAAAATTTTAAACAACAGATTTGGTATAGAAAATGGCTTGATGACAACAATCCACTCCTACACAAACGACCAAATTATTCTTGATGGACCACACAGTGATTTACGAAGAGCGCGTTCGTGTGCTATTTCTCAAATTCCTACTACCACAGGTGCTGCTAAAGCAGTAGGTAAAATTTTACCAGAACTTAACGGTAAACTTGATGGTATGGCAATGAGAGTTCCTACTCCTACAGGTTCTTCAGTCGATTTAGTTGTTAATTTAAAAACTGACACTACAATAGACGAAGTAAATCAAGCAATTAAAGAAGCTGCCGAAGGACCAATGAAAGGAATTGTACAATACACAGAAGAACCAATAGTTTCTGTTGATATTATTCACAATACACATTCTTCAATTTTTGATGCAGGTTGCACTATGCTGAATGGAAGAACTTTAAAAACAATTACTTGGTACGATAACGAATGGGGATATTCTTGCAGAGTGGTAGAATTAGTAGCAAAACTTTTCAAATAAGCCAATTACTTCTTTTAAAAATATTTTAATGAAAAAAGCTGTTTTGACACAGCTTTTTTTTATTCATATCTTAAAGCAACTATTGGATCCAACCTAGAAGCCTTAACTGCAGGAAAATAACCAGAACCTATTCCAACTAAAAAGCACAAAACAACTCCTATTAAAACCCACAACCACGGCACCACAAAAGAGCCACCTACCAATAAAGAAATTAAATTTCCAATAATTATTCCTAAAATTATACCTAATATCCCTCCTATCTGTCCAATAAAAATTGATTCAAACAAAAATTGCTGTTTAATTGCAGTAGAACTCGCTCCTAATGCTTTTCTAACACCAATTTCTCGTGTTCTCTCCGAAACAGAAACTAACATAATATTCATCAAACCAATTGAAGCTCCTAGTAAAGTAATTAATCCAATTATTGTGGCTCCAATAGTTACAACAGAAAGGTTCTCTATAAGCATATTTGCTAAACTGTCGCTTTTTCTAATTGCAAAATTATTCTCATCATAAACACTTAATTTTCTAACACTTCTAAACAATCCTTCTGCTTCTCCAATTGCTAAATCAATATTAGAAATATCGTGAGGCATAACACTAATAATATAAGTGTTTTGCGATGCTGTAAAATATTGACGACCATTTTGAAGAGGAATCCAACAAAATTTATCGCCAGAACCTCCAAATGCTGTGCCTTTTTCTTTTAAAATTCCAATAACTCGATAACGAAGCGAGCCTATAGAAATAAATTTATCCAAACCACTCTCGCTATCTATAAATAATAATTTTGCTAATTCGCTACCTATTATAACAATATTCTCGCCTGATAAAACTTCCTGACTTGAAAAATTTCTGCCTTTATCTATCTCATAACCAGATGTAAACAAATATTCATCATCAACAGAATAAACACTTATATTAGGATCTGACTTTATATTCCCATACTTTACTGTTGCAGAGCCCGAACTATTTGTCATAATACTTACTCGAGCTGGAAAAGAATATTGATTTTTAAACAAAGTAGCATCTTCATAGCTAATGTTTTTACGCTCAACTCGTCTAAATCCACCACCATGTCGCTCACTAGATTGCCTTCTAATAGTAAAAACATTTGCTCCCATACTCTGAAACTCACTACTTATAGTAGTTTTGATTGACTCAACGGCAGTCAGAATTCCAACCAAAGCCATTATTCCTATTGCAATTATTAATACTGTTAAAACTGTTCGCAACAAATTTGAGCGAATTGAATTTATCGATATTTTTAAATTTTCAACAAATAATCCAAATTTCATATTAATAATGCAAAAGTTTTTTACAATAAAACCATAGTTGCCCCAAAACCATATTCCCTAAACGAAGCATCTTCAAATATTACCTTATATTGTTTCGCTAAAGACTCTCTAATTGTCGCTTTTAATGTTCCATTTCCAATACCGTGAATAAAAATAACTTTTCCAGCATTAGACATAATTGCATCTGTCATAGTTTGATGAAAAACTTTCATCTGCTGCTCCAAAATTTCAGCATTTGTCATACCAACAACACTCTCTACCAACTCGTTTATATGTAAATCAACTTCTATGGTTTTTCTTTCTTGACGAGCAGAATATCGTTTTGACTTATCTTCTTCGGCACTTTCTTTTTCCAAAAACATTTTTTCCAAATCTTTCGCTGTTTTCTCAGATTTAAGCGAACTTCCATCGTCTCTCAACAACTCAAAAATATAAGCCTTATCATCAAGGAAATCATTCTCTATAAATAAATGTTCTTGAAAAAAATTTAAAGGAACTATTTTTATTTTTCTTTCAATTTGTGGACGAAGAACTTGATGTGGGTTATCAAAAAACAAAATTTGAATTATCAACTCCTTGCCAGAATTAATTTCATCACGGCTCAAATGAGTAACATAAATTTTTGTATTAGGTTCTAAAATTTCTGCATCAATTTTTTTTAATCCACTATCGAATTTTAAAACTACATGATAAAAAAGACTAAAGTTTGAATCATTAATCAAATAACAATCAAAACCATCTTGTTGCTCCTCTGCATTCCTTACAAAACCAAAAATAATATTTGTTAATTTATCCTTTTTTAACTTAACTTTTAGTTCATTTTTCTGCTCTATAACCTTGTCGCTTACTTTGTTTGTTTGGGCAGGCTCTGGTGGCTTTGCTTTTTCCACCACTATGATTTCGTTAGAATTAATTGGATACTCAAAACCATCTTCATTTTCTACTAAAACCATATTGTTTTTTAAGAATTTAACCACAATTCCACCACCTACATCATTTAAAAATCTAACTTTGTCGCCTATATTTATTTTCATTTTTTATAATTTTCAAGAGTTTATTTGTATTTTTAGATAATCAAAGTTTTTACTTACTTTTGTGCAAATTTACTTAAATGAAAGATTACAAACAAATAAATATTAATAATTACAACTACGATTTACCAGAAAACAAAATTGCTAAATATCCTAAAGCAAACAGAGACGAATCAATGCTTTTGATAAAAAATAAAGATTCTATATCACAGTCTGTGTTTAAAAATATTACAGATTTTTTACCTACAAATAGCTTAATGTTTTTCAATAACACAAAAGTTATTAATGCTAGATTATTTTTTCAAAAAGAAACAGGCTCTATAATAGAAATTTTTTGTCTTGAACCCATACCTATTAATTATTCAAATGCGTTAAATTCTACAAAGCAATGTACATGGAAATGTTTAGTTGGAAATAATAAAAAATGGAAATCTGGAAATTTGAAAAAAAACATAAACATTAATTCCCAAAATTTTGAATTAAAAATCGAAAAGAAACAACAACTTGGCAATGCCTTTGAAATAGAATTTACTTGGGATAATGAAAATATAATTTTTTATCAAATTTTAGAAAATTCTGGGAATGTTCCAATTCCACCATATTTGAATAGAGAAAGTGAAAGTATTGATAATCAAAGATACCAAACTATTTATGGTGAGAAGCAAGGTTCTGTAGCTGCTCCAACAGCAGGATTGCATTTTACAGAAACTGTTTTTCAAAACTTAGAAGCTAAAAACATTAAAACTGATAATATCACTCTACATGTTGGAGCAGGCACTTTTCAACCTGTAAAAACCACTACTGTAGCTGAGCATAAAATGCACACCGAGTATTTTATTGTTTCAAAGTCTAATATCGAAAACTTACTAGCTTACTTAGGAAAAACAATAGTTGTGGGAACTACAACTGTTAGAACTTTAGAAAGTTTGTATCATATAGCTGTGCAAATATATTTTAACAAAAATAAAAAAGACAACTATTTTGAAATTAGCCAATGGGAAGCATACGAAGAGAAAAAGGAAAATATTCCAACAGAAACTCTATTGAAAAATATGCTAAATTGGATGAATGAAAATAATTTTGAACAAATAAATTGTTCAACGTCCATAATGATTGTGCCAGGCTATAAATTTCAATTTACCAATCAATTAATTACAAATTTTCATCAACCACAATCAACTTTATTGCTTTTGTTAGCTGCATTTATTGGAGAATCTTGGAAAGAAGTTTATGAATATGCACTAACTAATAATTTTAGGTTTTTAAGTTATGGAGATGCATGTTTGTTTTTATAAATTTTATATATTTGCAATAAAATATTAAAATATGAAAACTAAAAAAACATCACCAAATTTATTTTTTTACATTGGTTTAATTGCTTTCGGTTTTGGAATTGCAACTCTTAGTATTCCTGATTTCTCAATGAAAACCATGGTTATTATTATTGGTGCATTAATAGCATCGGGTGGATTAGGAATTTTTATTTATACACTCAGAAAAAAACCTGAAAATTCTTTTATTAAAATTTCTCAAATAATTTTAAGCCTTATAAACATAGCGTTTGGAATAGTTTTAATAATTATCCCAAATTTTTTTATTAAAGCTTTATTAATATTATTAGGTGTATTGCTAATAATGACAGGAGTTTTACATCTAATAACAACTTTAAACATTAAACCTCTAAATAATTTCGGTAAAATGTTTATAGCTATAGCTGCAATCATGCTAATAGCAGGAGCCATATTTATTATAAATCCATTCAAAAACATCCAAGATATTACTGTTTTCTTTGGAATAGTTTTCAGTGTTTATGGACTTAGCAATATTATGATGTCATTTTGGCTAAGAAGCGAATATGCAAAGGATAAAAAACAAGATAAAGAAACCTTAGAAATCGATGCTAAAGTTATTGATACTGAAGTTGATGAAACAGAAGAAACAAAAGAAACTGATGAAACCAATAAAACCGAAGAAGCAAAATAAAAATTGAAAAATATTATATTTTACTTGCATTTTAATAAATTTATCAATATCATTACATAATATTTTATAAACACAAATAATATGAAAGTTGAAAATGGCAAACTAGTAACTATAATATACGATTTAAACGTAGATAGTTATGATGGTGAATTAATAGAATCAATAAAAGAAGACGAACCTGCAATATTTTTATGTGGTGCAGGCGAAATGTTAGAAACTTTTGAAGAAAAACTAATAGGATTAAAAGAAGGTGATAGCTTTAAATTTTCTTTGACAAAAGACCAAGCTTATGGTGACGAAGACGAAGATGCTATTGCTGAATTTCCTATAGATATTTTTGAAGAAGACGAAGAAGGTGTTCCTGAAGTTGGAGACTATGTTCCTATGGAAGATGAAGAAGGAAATATTTTTGACGGTATAGTTATTGAAATTGAAAACGACACTGTCGTACTAGACTTCAATCACCCACTTGCTGGAGAAGACTTATTCTTCGTTGGAAAAGTTATTAAAATAGAAGATACAAAAAAATAACCTAAAGTTATTCTTAGCATAAGACAATAATCTGAAATTAAAACTCTCAGATCAAATACTATAATTAATTTATTTAATAATAAAATATTTATTAAAATAAAAACTCTAATATGAATAGACAGGAAAAAATGATAAATAAAATGAGAGAAATTGCTCAACTCAATCCTGAAAAAATTCATATCATAGAAACAAATGTAGGAGCTGAAATGCAATTAGAGTTTTTTGAAACTCTGCAAAGTTTTACTAAAGAGGATAACATTCCAAAACCCGAACAAATTTGGGAAAACCTAAACAAGGCAGAAACTAGCCTTGAAGAAAAAAAGAAAAGCCTTGCTCTTCTTGCATCATTCGGTGAAGTTGATATCTTTAGAATGATTGAAAAATATTTGGAAAACCCAGAAAAAGAACTGCAAAGCTGGGCATTCTTAGCCTACCAACAAGCAAGAATGTTTTTAGAAGCAAACCTTTTAGATGAAAATAAAATTTATATTGCTTCGGGCTTAGGAGGTAAAGGACATAGACTAAGATATGCTTTTTGCTTTATTGCAAAAGAAAATTTTACAGACACTCAACAAAATATATTTAAAGGCGAAATTGAATATTCTTTTTCAAAAAATGATTCTATCCTAGAAGAATTATCTTTTACTGGCAAATACGCAATAGGCACTGTATTGATTGCACTGCATGTTGACATTGTGGATTTAATCGAAAATATCATTAAAGAAATTAACCAATACGGAAATTTTTTACACGAAAATATTTATATTACTAACGAAAAAATAATAGACACAAACCAACTTGATAATTTATTTAAACATATTGAAAATTCTGATAATGAATAATGAAAATCACAAACGTTAATATTGAAGAATCTTGGTATGCACAAATAAAAGAAGAGTTTAATAAAGAATACTTTTTAAATCTCAAAAAATTTTTAATTGAAGAAAAAAATAAATTTACTGTCTATCCAAAAGGTTCGCAAATTTTCAACGCATTTAATTTAACTCCATTTAAAGATGTAAAACTTGTAATTTTAGGACAAGACCCCTATCACGGACCAGGTCAAGCTCATGGATTGTGCTTTTCTGTACCCAAGGGAGTAAAGCCACCGCCTTCTTTAGTAAATATTTTTAAAGAATTAAAACAAGACATAAATTTCAATATCCCAGATCACGGAAATTTAGAAGCATGGGCAAAACAAGGAGTGTTTTTACTCAACGCAACATTAACTGTGAGAGCAAACAATGCAGGTTCGCATCAAAATAAAGGCTGGGAAATTTTTACAGATAAAGTTATTCAAACATTAAGTCAAGAAAAGAATAATTTGGTTTTTATACTATGGGGAAGATATGCAGGTGCAAAAGAAAATTTAATTGACCAAAACAAACATTTAATATTAAAAGCAGCTCACCCCTCGCCTCTTAGTGCTTATAATGGATTTTTGGGATGTAAACATTTTTCGCAAGCAAATGAATATCTAAAAAAACACAAAATTGAGCCAATTAACTGGAATTTGTGAAAAATAAAACGTAATTTTGTTGGAAAATAAAGATTTTCATTAAATTTGCATAGTTTTTGTAACCTTATTTATAATTAAACGTATAAAAAGATAATTAAAATAAACTAAAAAAGAAAGGAGACCATACTATAGATTAGACTTCTACCCTTAAACATTAAAACTAAATATTATGAAGCTTAAAAATTTTTCCGACCAGGAATTAATCGAAAGATTCATTAAGGGTGATAAAGAATGTATGGAAACTCTAATACACCGTCACAAGAAAAATATTTATTCTTACATTCTTATGAATGTGAAAAATTCTCACATTGCTGACGATTTATTCCAAGAAACTTTTATTAAAGTTATAAGTTCTCTAAAACAAGGTAAATATGTTGATAAAGGTAAATTCTCTAGTTGGGTAATAAGAATAGCCCACAACCTCACTATCGACCACTTTAGAAGAGAAAAAAGTTTAAACACTTTTTCAAATGACGACAGCACAGTAGATGTCTTTAATTCAGAGAAATTTTCCCACGAAAACATTGAAGACCAAATTGTTGGAGAACAAATTGAAAATGATATTAGGTCTTTAATCGAATTTTTACCTGAAGAGCAAAAAGAAATTATTATGCTTAGACATTATGGTGGAATGAGTTTTAAAGAAATTGCTGAACAAACCAATGTAAGCATAAACACAGCTTTAGGCAGAATGCGTTATGCGTTAATAAATTTGAGAAAGATTATAGAAGAAAAAAATATTGTTTTAACAAAATAAATATTTTTAATCGAAATCAAAGTTATTTTCTTAATTTTGCTTTATAGCAATTTTAAGAATTAACTTTACAATAAAATGTTATGGCAAATATTTTAAAATCATTTTTTATTTTAATTGTGTTTAGCTTGTGTATAAACACAAATCTTAAAGCTCAAGCAACAGCCGAAGATTTAATAGATGCTTTTTTCCAAATTTTTGAAGAAGATGCTGGAGCTGCTATCGACTATTTATTTGCAACAAATAATATGATAGACCCAAATCAACCTGGAATAAAATCAATTAAAGAAAGATTAGAACTCTCTCGAAAATTATTGGGCGATTATCATGGATATGAAATTATTAATGTTTATCAAGCTGGAGAATCATATAGAAAATATAATTACTCTCTAAAATTTGAAAGACAACCAGTTAAATTTACTGTAGTTCTATACTGCCCAAAAAATAAATGGAAAGTTCAAAATGTTAACTTCCAAGATGATATAGATACAGAATTTAGTTTACGAGAAGACTAAAATTGCATTAATTCTTTTAAATCATCTTACCCCTATCAGTAATTAATAAAACAGATTCGTTATTGCTATCCTTAATAAATTTTATAAGTCCTTGATTTTCTAAAATATCTGAAATTAAACCTCTGAATTTTTTTGTACCTGTAATAACTTCTTTGTACTCAGGAATATAAATCCCATTTTCTTTAGTTTTCAGATGATTTAGCAGTTTGTGTTTAGCTTCAATAAAAATTTTTGAATGCATGTATTCGCCATTAAAAACCACTAATATATTTTTAGAAACAAAATAATTCAGATACAGTTTGTATTTTTTTGTTGAGATATTTTTCGCACTTGCTTTTTCTTCAATATCCAACAATACAGGCTTTTCGTCCTTGTATGCTAAAAATTCAGACTCTAACCAATCTAATTCACTTTGAGTTTTCTGGTCAATATTTGCTTTATGATTTTTTAATATCCAAGTATTTTCATAAAAATCAAGCAAGGAATTTTCTTTTAATCTTTCTAAAAGATTTTTGAGGTAATCTTTAACCAAATTAGACTTTCCAAGATTAAATTTACCTAAAATTTCCTCGCTTTGCATTCCTGTATCAAAAATGTAATTTACTGAATGATAATCTTTTAAATAAGCAATTATTTTATCTTCAAACATTTTATCAAAACGAGAATAAATCAAAATTTCGTTATTATAAACGCAAATATTTTGAGATAGATTAGATATTTCTGATAAAATTTCTTCTTTGCTCGACAAAGTTTTTTCAACAATCTCATCAATACCAAAAGGACGTGGTTCTTTTTCAATTATCCTTAAAATATTGCTTTCCAATTCATTGCCTTGAATTAGATTTGTTGCAATATTTCTAAGTTTTTGACTAAGCTCTAAGTTTCGCCTCTTATGATGAAGTGGTTGATTATCAATCACAAACCCACCGCCAAGACTAATATCATCTGAAGAATTTCTAAAAATAAATCTATCTTTTATTTCGCCAACAAAATCTTTTTCTAAATGAATTTGTGCTATAGCATCGTCTCCTGCAAAAAGTTTTTCCTTATCAATTAAGTGCATTTTCCCCATTGATTGATAAGTGCCAGAAATAAAAATTATATCAGTCCACAATTTTAATGTTGGGACTAAATCAAAACTTGAAATATAAACATCAATCAATTTTGTGCTTACAATCTCATTTTTGCTAATTAGCATTCCTCTTGTAAAATCTTCTTGCTTTAAACCAATTAAATTTATTGCTGCTCTATCGCCTTTTTGCACAATCTCAGTTGGCTTTCCGTATTTTTCCATAGCTCGCACTCTAAACTTTTTCGAGTTTGATGGAAGTAAAAATACCTCTTCTCCACTTTCTAATTTCCCGTCTAAAACAGAGCCTGTTACAACGCTTCCATGTCCTTTCACAACAAAAAGCCTGTCGATATACATTCTAAAATTATCCTTAAACTCTGTTTCTTGGTAAGATTTTACAAAATTTTCTAATTCTAAAATTAAATTATCTTTACCCTCGCCTGTATGAGATGAGACACCAATAATTGGCGAATTTTCTAAAATGCTATTCTGCACAAAATCTTTAATTTCCGATTTTGCAATTTCAACAAGTTCTTCGTCAACTAAGTCAATTTTTGAAAGAACAATAATTCCATGTTTTATTCCAAGTGCGTTTATAATATTCAGATGCTCAGAAGTTTGTGGCATAATACCTTCATCAGCTGCAATTACTAACAAAACCAAATTAATACTGCTTGCTCCACTAATCATTGTATCAATAAGGTCTTTATGCCCTGGCACATCAATAATTCCTAAAACTTGACCCGAAGGCAAACCAACATGTGAAAAACCAAGACTTATAGTAATACCTCTTTCTTTTTCTTGTTTGTGTGTGTCGCAATCAATTCCTGAAAGAAGTTGTATCAATGATGTTTTTCCGTGATCTATATGTCCGGCAGTGCCAATAATTAAATGCTTCATTTTTGCTTTTTAGAAGTATTATTCATTGCTTGACAAAGTGCTTGAGATATTGTTGTTAACTCATTTTCGTTGCAAGTAATAATATCGAAAAGAAGTTCACCTTTACGTAAAATTCCAATTATGGGAATATGATTTTTCATTAGAGATTTATATACTATAGCAGAAATTTCAGAATTTTGCTTTTTATTTTTTTCATTAAATAAAATTTTAACTGCAAAACTTTCTGTTTCACTTTCGGGATTTGTTCCACCACCAATCATAGCTTTGTTTGGAATAATTTTAGATGAAATTTTATTTTCTTTTAAAGAGTTTTGCAAAAATTCTGCTTTACTTTTTAATTCTACTTGAGTTTGAGAAAGAGTTTTGAAAATAAAATTATGTTTATATAAATCTTTCTCATTAATATAAAGCTTACAGCTTGCTTCTAACAAGGCAATCGTAGTTTTATCAATTCGTAAAGCTCTCAATAATTGATTTTTTTCTAATTTTTCAATAAAAGAAGTTTTTCCTAAAATTATTCCAGCTTGGGGACCGCCAAAAAGCTTGTCGCCACTAAAAATCACTAAGACTACTCCTGCTTTTATAGATGATTTTACATCAATTTGATTTTTCAAAGCCTTAAAATCTGATTTTTCTAACAAGCCCGAACCGTTATCATAAATTACAGGCAAATTATATTTCTTTCCAAGTTTTGCTAATTCTGAAACTTCGACTTCTTCGGTAAATCCTTTTATTACAAAGTTAGATTGATGTGCTTTAAATATAATTGCTGTTTTTTCACTTATTGCATTTTCATAATCCGAAAGCTTGGTTTTGTTAGTAGTTCCAATCTCTACCATTTTACAGCCTGCTGCTTTCATAATTTCAGGAATACGAAAAGAACCGCCAATTTCAACTAACTCGCCACGAGAAACCAAAACTTCTTTTCGTTTTGCAAAAGTATTTAAACAAAGAAGAACCGCAGCGGCTGCGTTATTTACAACTAAAGCATCTTCGGCACCACTAAGTTTGCATAAAATATTTTTTAAATGAGTATTTCGTTTTCCTCTTTTAGCAGTTTCTAAATTAAATTCTAAATTATTGTAAGCACAAGCAATATCGCGAGCTTCTAAAAAAACTTTTTCGCTCAAAGGAACACGTCCAAGATTTGTATTTATGATTACTCCACTTGCATTTACAACTTTAATTAAAGAATTTTTATTTGATTTTTCAATATCATCGCAAATATCTTGGATAATTTGATTTTCGGAAATTTCTTGAGACTGTGTTTTTAAAATTTTTCTATAATTTTCTAAAATTCGACGAATAGATTCTGTTACAGCCTGCCGACCGTATTCTTCAATTTTATCGGATAATGAATCAGAGTCCAAAAGTTTGGAAACTGCTGGTAACTGTTTATAGACAGCCGAATTTTTACTCATATATTTCTAAATAAATTCATTAAAAATAATTTGATGTTAAAGATAATGAATTTTATATTGTAATGCTTAGAAAAATTAAAAAACTTTAGTTGGTAGATTTTAAATTCTATAGAAACAGCATAAAGTCAAGCAATAAAGCAAGTATAAAAAAACTGATGCTCGCTCGGATTTGCAATCCGAGTGTAACATTACCAAGCACTCGGATTACAAATCCGAGCGAGCGGGAGGCTGCCGCCTACGGTTAATCACATGTTGTCCTGCGGACAAGCCTTTGATGGTCTTATGTTGTCCTACGGACAACAAACATCAGAGCGAGCAGAGTGAGCAAATCGAACTATGCGAAGCAAATATACTACTTACAATTAGTGTGATGTTTTTAAAAACTCACTACTAAAAACTAAAAACTCAACACTAAATACTCTTTAAACTTTTAACTAATTGATTTAGAGATTTTTTTAGCTAATTCTTCAAATTCTTGTTTAGAAAGTTTTACTCTTTGGTTAGAGAAGCTCAAATCTGATTCTTGATTTATAGGAACAAGATGAATGTGAGTGTGAGGTACTTCTAAACCGACTACTACTAAGCCTATTCTTTTACATTCAACATTAGCTTCTATTCCTTTGGCAACTTTTTTAGCAAAAACTAAAATCTTCGATAAAGTTTCATCAGAGTTGTCGAAAATATAGTCAATTTCTTTTTTAGGAATCACAAGTGCATGTCCTTTTTTTAATGGATTTATATCCAAAAAAGAAATAAAATTTTCATCTTCTGCTATTTTGTAGCAAGGTATTTCGCCATTTATAATTCTTGTGAAAATTGAAGCCATATTATTTAATTTTATATTGAAATGTTTAAAATCTCGAAAGTTACAATTCCATTTGGAACTTCAATTTCTACCACATCGCCAACTTTTCTACCTAAAAGACCTTTAGCAATAGGTGTGTTAACAGAAATTTTCTTTTCCTTTAAATTAGCTTCTGTTTCGGCAACTATAGTATATTCCATAGTTGAGCCAGTTTTAACATTTTTCAGTTTAACTTTATTTAGTATTTGCACAGCATCTGTGCTAATTTGACTTGGGTCTAAAACTCTCGCATTTCTAACAATTTCCTGAAGTTTACTAATTTTCATCTCTAATAAACCTTGGGCTTCTTTAGCTGCGTCATATTCTGCATTTTCAGATAAATCGCCTTTATCGCGTGCTTCGGCAATTTGTCTTGAAATGTTCCCTCTTTCAACATTCACTAATCGGTCTAACTCGTCTTTTAATTTGTTTAACCCTTCTTCGGTTAAATAAGAAATCTCTTCAGACATATTATTATTTGATTATTTTTTATTAATTAAAACTCTATAAAATAAAAGAAACCCCACGTTTTCGTGGGATTTCTATGGTGCAAAAGTATTAAATATATTTATACAAAACAAATATTCTTACAAATATTTATTAACAAAATGCAATTTTCACAATTGTTATTAGTGCTTAAAATGGCGAATTCCTGTAAACACCATAGCAATATTATTTTTATTGCAGAACTCAATAGTTTCATCGTCTCTAATAGAACCACCGGGTTGAATAACTGAATTTATTCCTGCTTCATGAGCAATTTCTACAGAATCGCTAAAAGGGAAAAACGCATCTGAAGCCATAACTGCTCCCTGTAGGTCGAAATCGAAACTTCTTGCTTTTGTAATTGCTTGCTTTAGAGCATCAACTCTCGAAGTTTGCCCTGTGCCGCTTGCTAATAATTGCTGATTTTTCACAAGAACTATTGCATTAGATTTTGTATTTTTCACAACTTTATTCGCAAAAAGCAAATCTGCAATTTGAGCTTCGTTAGGACGTAAATTTGTAATAAAGTTGAAATCATCTTCGGTTTCAATTTTAGCATCTCTATCTTGCACTAACACACCATTTAAAACAGACCTATAAGTTTTTTCTTTTAATTCTCTGTATTTTTGAATTAAAATTATTCTATTTTTCTTTTGTTTTAAAATTTCTAAAGCAGTTTTTGTATAGTCAGGTGCGATAATAATTTCGAAAAATATTTTATTAATTTTTTCTGCTGTTAATTGGTCAACTATTTGATTTGTAATAATAATTCCACCGAAAGCAGAAACAGGGTCGGCTTCTAAAGCAGCGTCCCAAGCGTCGCTAAGCGTTGGTCGAGAAGCAATTCCACAAGCATTATTATGTTTTAATATAGCACATGTTGTTTCTTCAAATTCTGAAATTAAATTTACTGCTGCATCAATATCTAAAATATTATTGTACGAAATTTCTTTTCCATGCAATTGCTCGAACATAGCTGATAAATCCCCAAAATATTTTGCTTTTTGATGTGGATTTTCGCCATATCTTAAAATTGTGCTTGATTTTTCAGAAACTTTAAATTCTGAATAACTATTATTATCAAACCAATTGAAAATTGCTGTATCGTAAGCTGAACTAATTCCAAAAGATTCTAATGCAAATTTTTTACGATTTTCTAAACTTGTATAACAAGCATTTTCCTCTAAAAGGCTATACAGTTCTTGGTATTGAGAACGATTTGAAACAACTAAAACATCATTAAAATTTTTGGCAGCTGCTCTAATTAAAGATATGCCACCAATATCAATTTTTTCAATTATTTCGGCTTCGTCTGTACTATTTTTCACCGTTTCTTCAAATGGATACAAATCAACTATTACCAAATCAAAACTAGGAATTTCATAAGTTTCCACTTCATTTTGATGAGTTTCATTATCGCGAATAAATAAAATTCCACCAAAAACTTTTGGGTGCAAGGTTTTTACTCTACCGTCAAAAATCGAAGGATAACCTGTAATATCTTCAACTTTTATTGCATCTATACCTAAATTATTTATAAACTCCCAAGTTCCACCTGTAGAATAAATTTTAACATTGTGTTTTTCAAGAGTTCTAACAATAATCTCTAAACCATCTTTGTGATAAACCGAAATAAGAGCAGAATTGATTTTTTTTTCCATCGTTTTTTAATTTAATCTGCCAAAACTAATTTTTTTAACACAAGATTTCAAGATGTTTTTCAATTTTTAATTAACAAGTTATGAAACCTCAATATAAATTCTGTAAGAAGTTTCAGGCAAAACATTATTTAGTGATAAATAGCCACTTAGGATTTTATTATTTTCAATAATTAAAGGATTTTTTTGCTTTCTTGTTAAATTATCTTCATAAAAAAAGCCTTTTTGTGCATTGTGTTCAACAAACATTTTGCCTTTTTTGGTATTGTTTATGAATTTATCGAACAAAATTCTTGCAACATAACCCATAGTCAGTCGTAAATTTATTTCTACACAAGGATGAATTAATATTTCAGAATTGTCGGAATACAAAAACATATCTACACCCAAAATTCCAGAATAATGCGGAGAAATTTCTTTTTGAATAAATTTTATAAGTAATTTTTGAATTTCTAAAAAACTTTCTTCTAAAACGCCGAGACTGCAAAGCTTGTGTAAAATTTCCCTATCACTCATTAATTCACAATATTGAAATCTGCCTCTATCTGTTTCAAATAATGAATATCCACAAAACTCAGCTTTATTTTCGGCACATAAAAATTCCATAGCAAAGTTCTGAACCACAGAATATTGCTTTTCGAGTATTACGCTTTTTTGTTTTTCTAAAATATTGCTTATCCAACCTAAATGACTATCGCTCAATTTATTTTTCACCCATTGCAAACCCTTACCACTACCCGACCACGGCGCTTTCACAACAACTTTAAGATTTTCGCTCACAAAATTTTGAACGCCTAAAAGCTCGCAACACTCTGAAGCTGAAACATTTAAGACTTTATCAGAATTAATATTTTGAGATATAAAATTATGTGCTTTTATTGCTAAATTTCTGTGAGAAAGCTCTCGTATTTTTTCAAGTTTTTCAGAATTTGGGAATAAAGATTTATCTACTTTTAAACCTTGCAATTGTTTATAAATTGTTTTATCCCAGCCCCAAACTTCAAGTTTTTGAATTTCAGAAAAATCTGAATTTGAACTTATAATATTTGCATTTACTAATTGTGGGAATTTTAATTTTAATTCATTTAACCAATTTTCAGAACTTGAATAATCAAAAACAAAACACTTATCATTGCTAAACCAAATTGGGAAAACAGATAAATCTTGAGCAAATTTTTTAGCGGATTGTGGTGGATTAAAATTTTCATCATCACAAGCTAATGCTAAATCGTGTTCTGGATTGAATATGCAAAGTTTATTTTTCATAAAATATTTTCAAAAATAATAAATATTCATACTGCTTTTAGAAAATATTTTAAAAAGTTGAAAATAACGAATAAAAAAAGGAGGAATTACCCTCCTTTAAAATTTCGCGTTCTATTAAACTCAATGTTAATCACTTAATTGGCAAAAAATAAGTTAAACCATAAGTCAAATAATTAATTCTATGATTATTTGACAATGTTGTAAATTGTCTCTCAACATACTGATATTGCGCTTGCTTAGAAAGTTCATAAGTGTATTCTACTTTAAACTGAAAAGCACCCACATTCTCAAAGGCAAGTTCCCAACCAACACCGCAATTTACAAATGCAGAAGGTTTATCAGGTTTTAAAATCTGCAATGAATAAAGTAAATCTCCATCATTATACATCCCAGAGTTTGTTTTATCATTTGAAGTTAATATATAATTTATTCCACCACCAATATTAGCAACAAAAGTTGACTCATCGCTTACGCGTTTACGATAATTTAAGTTTATCGGAACATTTAGCGAATAATGATTAAAATTTGTAATAGAGGTATAGTGTTTCGCATATTTAATATTTCTGTAAATTACATTGACATGAACAGATGGCGAAATTACTTTAAAATTTCTTTGAACACAAACACCAAGTTTTATTGGCATTTTAGTTTCTAATGAAAATGGTTGTATAGTTACCATAAAATCTTCTAAAGGTTTGTTCCAGTTAAAATCACTAACAATATTTTCTAATGAAACCCCAACTTTATAGTTTTGAGCTTTCACATGCGTAATCGTAATTATAGCAATAGTTAATAAAAAAACAAATCTTTTCATCTTTAATAATAAAATTTATTTCCGCCTTACTTTGTTTTCAAGAGTTTTCAGGACAATTTCTTCTCTTTTTAAAAAAAGTGTAGTATAATCCATTCGCATTTAGTGAACTATTATAGAGTCAACTTAAATTTGAAAAATAATTATCTAAATAATTAAGCCGTGCTGATATCCAAGTTTTGATATAATTATATTCTGCTTCTGTATTAATATTTAATTTCCAAATTAAATTTTCTTTTTCAATAATTCCAGATTTTAATATCAAGCTCAAAGGTTTTTCAAATTCTAGTAAAATTTCTTCTTGCGAAAAAACATTCTGACGCAAGGCAAACCATCTATTTTTTAATTTAGTTTTAAAATCATTTGGATTTAATTCAAAAAGTCTATCATACAGATAATTAGTAGTTATGAATGTTGGTTCTGTATAAGTTCCGTCCCAAAATAATCCCCAAGTTGCATCTAAATCCCAAGGAATAATCACAAATTTTCCTGTCTGAGCAGATTTTATTAAAAAAGTATTTTTACCAGCATTATCAAGAGCAAACAATAAGTTCATAAACAAGTAATAATCAATAAAATTATCAATATCAATATAATAAGATATTGAGTCTCGAAAGTTCTCATCACTTGAATTTACAATAAAGTTACGTAAATCTTTTAATGGATTCCAATTTAGATAAAATTTTGGGTCAGGATGTTTTTGTTCCCAGCCGTCCCAAAACTCATTTTTTGAAATATTATCATTAGCAAATTCAAATCTTGTTGCACCTTCGCTCCAATCATAAGCCTTGTAAAGAACTTCAGAATTTGCTTTTAAATTTAAAATTTCGTTACTAAAATTTTCACCTAAGAAATATAAACCTTGATGCTCATTGTTTATAAACAATTCAACAGGTGTAGTATTTATTGAAAAATGATTTGGAGAATTACTAATTTTTGCCCAAACGTAAAACGACACAGAATTTCTAACTCTTAAATTATCCATATAAGCAGCATCTAAAATCCATTTCCAATTTTCTCTATTCCCAACAAGGGTAGTCATTTGGTAAGACTTAATATCTTGATTAGCAAGAGTGTTGAAGCCTAAACTTTTTTTAGGATAAATTTGAGAAGTTGCACCTCTAATTTCCACACCTATATAACAAGAATAATCTGATTTAAAACTTTCGGGATATACAATTTGAAAATAAGCTGGAATTTTAGGTTCATCAAAAATTGTCAAAGTCTTTGAAAGCCTGACTATCGGCAAAGGTGTAAACCTTAATTGTATTTCAACAGAATCATTTTTTGTAACAAAATAAAAACTATATGCTTTTTTATATTCAAAATTCTCAGAATCAGACTGCAAATACTCTGAATTTTTTAATAATTTTCCTTTATAATACACTTTTACTAATGGACTAAAACTAAGTTTTGGATTAAAATTTTGAAGTTCTGTTTCAACTATACTATAAGTTAAAGTATTTGTTGCTTCGTCAAAAAAGCAAGGTTTTGAGTTAAAATATAAAAGCGATTCTAATTGTAAATTGTCATCTGTTTCGGGAATTAATACAATTTCTTCGCGATAACACGATGTTGTTCCAGCTAAAATCGTCAGAAAAATTGCTATTTTTATTATTTTTTTATAAAACATTAAAATTATTTTTCAGTTTTAACCCTTTTAAACCATTGCAATTACGATAAAACTTTTAAAAACAAGTTTAAAATTAAGTTGAAAGTCAAAAATAAAAAAAATAATTCAATAATTAAAAATAATAGCTTATCTTTGCACCTCGGTTCGAGAAACCGATATTTATTAATAATTTAATTAATTATCTTATGGCAGTAAAATTAAGATTGGCAAGACACGGACGCAAAAGACAACCTTATTATTACATTGTTGCAGCCGACAGCCGCGCACCACGTGATGGTAAATTTATTGAAAGAATTGGTTCTTACAGTCCTGTAAGTAACCCTGCTAAAATCGAATTAGATTTCGATAGAGCATTAACTTGGTTAATGAATGGAGCACAACCAAGCGACACAGTAAGAAGAATTTTATCTTACAAAGGAGTTCTAATGAAAAAACACTTGTTAGAAGGTGTTAAAAAAGGAGCTTTTAACGAAGAAGAAGCTGAAAAACGTTTCAAAGCTTGGTTAGCAGAAAAAGAAGCTAAAATTTCTTCTAAAGTTTCTAACTTAGAATTAGCACAACGCGAAACTGATAAAGCAAGATTAGAAGCTGAACGTAAAGTTAAAGAACAAAAAGCTCAAGAACTTGCTAAGAAATTCGCAGCTGAAGCAGAAGCAGCTAAAGCAGCTCAAGAAGCTGAAAAAGCAGAAGAAGCAACTGAAGAAGCAAAAGCAGAAGCACCAGAAGCTAAAGCTGAAGAAAAAGTAGAAGCTAAAGTTGAAGAAAAAGCTGAAGAAGAAAAAGCTGAAGAAACAACTGAGAATACTCAGGAGTAATTATGTTTTTTGGTAAGGAAGAATTAATAAAAATTGCAGAAATCCAAAGAACACACGGAGTTGACGGCAAAGTTTTATTAAACATCAGCCAAGATTTCGATAAAAGTATTTTCACAGAAGATTTACCGGTTTTCCTGATTATTGATGGAATGCCGGTTCCTTTTTTTATAGAACACAGTAAAAGCCAAGGTAAAAATGTTGTCGTTAAATTACGGCATATAGAATCTTTAGAAAAAGCAGAAAAATTTGTCGGAACAGAAATTATGACTTTAAAATCCTTGTTTGACGATTTTGACGAAGATGAAGATAACGAGAAAGACATTGAAGGCTATAGTGTTTATGATAAAAAATTTGGATTCATCGGTCAAGTGTGCATGCTTAACAATATTCCTGGAAATCCTGTGATAGAAATAAATTTTAAAGAAAAAATTATAATTATCCCTTACGCGGAAGATATTATTCTCGAAATTAATGACGAGAAAAAAGAAATACAAATCTCTGCACCCGAAGGACTTATTGATTTGTATTTGGAAATGTAGTTTGGGTTTTGGCGGGATTTTTGCCAACTTGTTGCAAAAATCATGACAAAACCAACACAAAGGACTATTAAATTTTACAACAAATTTCAATATTTAGCTTTTTTCTCTTAACTTTGGACAAAACTTTAACGAATGAAAAACAAAATATTTCTCTTAGATGCTTACGCACTGATTTTCAGGTCGTATTATGCTTTTATAAAAAATCCACGTATTAATTCAAAAGGCTTAAACACATCTGCAATTTTTGGATTTGTGAATACTTTAGAAGAAGTTTTAAACAAAGAAAAACCAAGTCATATCGCAGTTGTTTTCGACCCTTCTGGACCAAATTTTAGACATGAAATTTTTCCTGAATACAAAGCTAACAGAGAAGCAACACCCGAAGACATTAAACTTTCTGTTCCATACATTAAGCAAATTCTAGAAGCATACAAAATTCCTGTTATTCAAGTAAGTGGTTACGAAGCCGATGATGTTATTGGAACACTTGCCAAAAAATTTGGAAATGCCGAAAACGATGTTTTTATGATGACTCCCGATAAAGATTATGCTCAATTAATTGATGAAAACATCTTTATGTTTAAGCCTGCACGCGGTGGAAAAGCTGCGGAAGTTATTGGTCTAACAGAACTTAATCAACAATATGGAGTTAGCGATCCCGAACAAGTAATAGATATTTTAGCATTGTGGGGAGACACATCTGATAATGTTCCCGGAGTTCCAGGAATTGGCGAAAAAACTGCCAGTAAATTAATTGATAAATTTGGAAATATCGACAGCATTTATGCAAACATTCACAAAATAGTTGGCAAACAAAAAGAAAGCTTAGAAAAAAACAAAGAACAATTATATCTGTCTCGACATTTGGTTACTATTGATACAAAAGTGCCTGTAGAAACAAATATGGAAGAGCTGAAATTAGAAGAACCTGACTTTGTAAAACTTAACCAAATTTTTGATGAATTAGAATTTAGAACTTTAAAAAACAGAGTTATTGGTGAAAATATTAAGCAAGTAAAACAAAAAACAGTTCCAAACCAAGGCAATCTGCAATTAGATTTATTTTCTTCAGTTTCAAATTCTGAAACAGCTCAAACTGAAATACCTGACATTACAACAGAGAATAGAGATGTTGATTATAAACTTATAGAAACTCTTTACGAAATTGAAGAATTAATCCCAAAACTAAACGAACACAAAGAAATTTGTTTAGATACAGAAACTACAAGTCTTGATATAATGCAAGCCGAAATTGTTGGAATTTCTTTATCAGTTGTCGAAAATCAAGCTTATTTTATTATTCTTCCTCAAGGTTTTGATACTGCTAAAGAGATTTTAGAAATGTTTAATCCAATTTTTCAAAATAAAGAAAAAGTAATCATTGGACAGAATTTAAAATTTGATTTAGCAATTTTAGATAAATATGGAATTAATGTAAAAGCACAATTGTTTGATACAATGATTGCTCATTACTTAATCGAACCAGAACAAAAACATGGAATAGATTTTCTTGCGGCTACTTATTTGAATTATACAATGATTTCGTATGAAGATTTGGTTGGCAAAGGAAAAAATGAAAAACATATCAGAGATGTTGACACTAAATTACTCAGTTTTTATGCTTGCGAAGATGCTGATATTACTTTAAAACTTAAAAACATATTCACTCCTATTTTAAAAGAAAATAATTTAGAACCTTTATTTTTTGAGGTTGAAATGCCATTAGTAAAAGTTCTTGCCAATATGGAAAAAACTGGAGTTAGTTTAGATGTAGAAATAGTAAAAGAGCAGTCGCAAATTTTAAGAAAAGAACTTTTACAAATAGAAGAAAAAATTTATGAACTTGCTGGAGAGACATTTAACATAGCTTCTCCAAAGCAGTTAGGAATTATTCTTTTTGAAAAATTAAAAATTATTTCAAATCCTAAAAAAACAAAAACCAAACAATATAGCACTGGCGAAGAAGAACTTTTAAAACTTAAAGACCTTCATCCTATCATCAATGAAATTTTGGAATTTAGAAGTATTAATAAATTAATAAATACTTATGTAGATGTTTTACCACAATTAGTAAATCCAAAAACAAACAAAATTCACACAAGTTTCAATCAAACAGTTACAAGCACAGGTCGTTTAAGTTCTAATAATCCAAATTTACAAAACATTCCTATTCGAGACGAAAGAGGTAGAGAACTACGTAAAGCTTTTGTTGCTTCTGATTCTGAGCATGTATTTTTATCTGCTGACTATTCTCAAATTGAGTTAAGAATTATGGCTCATGTAAGCGAAGACAAAAATATGTTAGACGCTTTTAATAAATTTAGTACAGATATTCACTCTGCCACAGCTGCTCAAATATTTAAAGTTGATGCTGAAAATGTTACACGCGAAATGAGAAATCAAGCAAAAACTGCAAACTTTGGAATTATTTATGGAATTTCAGCCTTTGGTTTAGCACAACGCTTAAATATTTCACGTACTGATGCTAAAACTTTAATTGACAATTATTTTGAAACTTTCCCTGGCGTAAAAGCTTATATGGAAGCAAGCATAGCAAAAGCACGTGAAAATCAATATGTAGAAACAATTTTCGGAAGACGCAGAAAGTTAGCCGATATAAATAGCAACAATACAATAGTCAGATCTTATGCTGAAAGAAATGCTATAAATGCACCAATACAAGGCTCAGCAGCAGATATTATAAAATTGGCTATGGTAAACATTTGCAAAAAATTTGAAGAAAACAATTTAAAATCAAAAATGATATTGCAAGTCCACGACGAACTAAATTTTGATGTTTACAAACCCGAATTAGAGCAAGTAAAACAAATTGTTAAGGACGAAATGCAAAATGTTGTAACACTCAAAGTCCCACTAATTGTAGAAATTGGAGTTGCCGACAATTGGTTAGAAGCACATTAAAAAATTATTTTTTAGGTAATTTATCTTCAACATATTTGAAGAAATATTTCTCGAAATTTTCTGATGGTGAAGGTGCCGGAGACATTAATAAACTTCCACGTGTATCAACTAAAAAATAAGTTGGGTATGTATCAATTTTATAAGTAGATATTGTTTGTGAGTTTATTTCCGTAAATAAAAAAGTCCAGCCAAATTCGTTTTTATTAATATATGCTTTGGCACTTTCAATATCGCTGTCTGTAAGAATAGTTACAAAATTACATACTTCTTTATATCGTTTGTGAAGATTTCCCATCATAGCAAATTCCAACTGACAAGAATAAGTTTTGGTATTTGCAAATTGAATATAAGTGTATTTATTTTTAAATTCTTTTAAGCTATGCATTTCTCCTGCTGTATCAGGCAGTTCAAATGGAGGAGCTATTGTTCCTTTTGCCATGCTTAAAACATTGTCAGCAATATTTTGAGCCACATCTTGATGAAAAGGATATTGTGTAGAAAGATGTACAGAGTCTAAAGTCAATAAAAGTGGCAACCATTGAAAATTACCCCCACCAAAAGCATCATTAAGTCCTTTTAAAATTACCAATTCTTGAAATTGATTGTTTCTGAGAGATAAATTCCTGCTTAAAAACTTCTTCAAACGACTGATACTATGCCCATAAGTAATTATTGCGTAAAGTAAATCGCCGTGAGGTGCAACTAATAACAAATCAAAATATTTAGCATAAATATTATTAAACAAATCCATGTAAGCAGGATTGTCGTAAAGCACAGGAGCTTTAGTGTAATAGCTATAAACTATTTGGTCTTCATACTGTTTTTGAGTTGCTATATTTTTTAGAGCAGCAATTCTATATTTTTTATAATCTTGAAAATATTGATTATCGTAATTATTAAACTTTGAATTTATCTCTGTAATAAAAGTATCAACATCTGTTTGCAAGCCATTTACATATAATTCAATATATTTTAAATCTAAATAACGAAAATAGTAATAATCAAAATCTAAAATTAAATAATTCAAATCTGTTGGTTGCATATTTTTAATCCCGATTTGAATTGTTTCACTACTAAAAAATGGATTAAAAATATCTGATAGAGATTTTTCTTGAAATGGTGGCAATATCAATTCATAGCTTGCATCAGGCTCTGCATAAAAATATGCATGATAAATTCCAAATTCTGCAAACACATATGTTATATCGTCAACTTCAAAATTAACATCAAACTTACCATCTTTATCGATTTCTAACTCAAACAATTGCTTTTTTATAAAAGTTATTCTATCCGAATATTTATAAAAGATTATCGTATTTGAAGCATATTCTTTAGCCTCACCAAATATATGCACATTGCCAGCTCTAAGCCCAAAACTCAAGGCTATGAATAATATAAAAATCGTTTTTTTTAAATTTATCATATTTTTATGCAAATACTTTTTTCAATATCACTATTATAACTTGAATTAGTATCACTTTATTTTATCAGCCAACAATAAAAAAAAGACGGTGTCTCATAAGCTCTTACTTTTAACCAATGAGACACCTTTCTTTTCTCAAAATAATTTTCCAAATAACAAAGAAAAATCAAGGTGTATTAGAAGTGTTCAAATGCAAGGACTTTTAACTTTTAACTGAGTATGACAGTTGGACACTTATAATACACCGTTATAATTTACTTAGTTGTTCTAATATCAAGTTCACTCATAATATGCTTACAATCATATAGTTTGTCGATTACCCAAACCACATATCTAGCATCAACATTAATTGTTTGTTGTAGTTCTGTGCTAAATAACAGATTACTACACAACCACTCCCAGTTTCCGTCAAAAGCTAAGCCGATTAACTCACCTTTTCCGTTAATTACTGGCGAGCCTGAGTTTCCACCTGTAATATCATTATTGCTCAAAAAGCAAATTGGTAAGTCTCCAGTTTTGTCAGCATATCTACCAAAATCTTTTTTAAGAATTTTTTCTTTAAGCTCAGCAGGAACAATAAATTCATCATCAGTAGGATCTTCTTTTTCTAAAATTCCTTTTGAATAAGTAACATAGTGATAATCAACACCATCACGAGGTTTGTAAGAATTAACTGTGCCATATGTTAAACGTAAAGTTGAGTTTGCATCAGGATAAAAAGTTCGATTAGCTTGAAATTCTCTTAAACCTTCAATAAATAATCTTTCGTTAACACCTATATCTTTCATTGCACCTACATATGCCATTTGTATTGCAAATACATCTGTAAAAATATTACTAACAAAACTATAAATAGGATCTGAATTTAAAGCTTTATAACTTGGTTTTGCTAAAAAAGCGTCCATTCTTGCTTTATCTGTAAAAATAGATTTAGTATAAACTGCTTGAGCAAATTTTTCTATTGACTCTTCTTCAGTTTTTGCTTTAAAATTCTTAAAAATATAATTATTAAACACAGAATTACGTCTTTCTGCTGGTATATCGGCAATATACAATTTTAGAGAAGCTTCAAAAACTTTTCTATCTGTGTTTGGGAAATATTTGTCAAACATTCCTTCACTCATTTGTTTTAAGTTTTCAACAGTAGCATCTATGGCAGTTTGATTATTTTTTGCATCTTTTAAAAGATTAGCAAGATTCATAAATGCTTGAGCATTCATAACATTATCGCCACTTTGTAAAAGACCTAATGACAAGTAAATCATATCAAGAGTTGCTGGTCCGAAAGCTTCGTAACCTTGTTTTAAACTACTCAACACTTTTCCATATTTTGCATTTCTAGCTTCGTCGCTTTCTACCCATTTTTGGAAATCTTTTTCTAATTGTTCTTTTTGTTGAATAGCATCTGTAGTTTTAAGTGTTAGGGCTTCTCCCTTGAACAATTTATGTCCATTTGCACTTGATGCATAAGAGTCAGATTTTGCTAATCTAACATTAATATCTGCATCCATGTCAACTTTTAAAGTTTTTAATTGTGTTTCTAGAATAGTAACAACTGCTGGATTAAAGAAATCTCTTTTATAAATCATTCCATAAGAGCTAAGATATCTTTCTGTTTGTCCTGGATAGCCGACAATCATTGCAAAATCTCCCTCTTCCACTCCTGCTATAGATACTGGAAGATAATGAAGTGGCTCATATGGTACATTATCTTTGTTATATCCTTTTGTTGGTTTTCCATCTGGAGACATATAAACTCTAAAAACTGAAAAATCGCCTGTATGACGGGGCCACATCCAGTTGTCGGTATCTCCACCAAATTTTCCTATTGATTGAGGAGGTGTTCCTACAAGTCGTACATCACCAAACACTTCGTAAACAAAAAGATAATATTCGCCACCTTGATACATCTCGGAAACAGAAGCTTCGTAGTGAGTGTCTTTTTTGGCTTCTTCAGCAATTTCTTTCATTGCTTTACTTACCATTTTTTCTCTTTCTCCCTCAGAAGTTTCGTCTGTAACTCCATTTAATACTCGAGCAGTAACGTCTTCAATTCTTACAACTCTGCTCACTCTCATATCACTAGCCGAAAGCTCTTCATCATAAGATTTTGCCCAAAAACCATCATCAAGATAATTATGTTCTGGAGAGCTTAGCTTTGTAATTGCTTCATAACCGCAGTGGTGGTTTGTAAATAATAAGCCTTTAGCACTAACTATTTCACCTGTACAAAATCCCATTCCTTGAGAGTTTTGCAATTGAAAAATAGCATCTTTCAAACTTGAATTATTTATGCTGTAAATTTCTTCAGCAGTTAACTTGCAACCAAGTTTTTGCATATCAGCATAATTTAATTGAGCTATTTTATTTAATAGCCACATACCTTCGTCTGGAGTTGTAAATGCTACAAGTGAGAACCAAACGCTAATAAATAAAAAGATAAGTTTTTTCATAAAAATAATTTTAATATTTAATAATTCTTTAGTTAACAAAGTTGCGAAAAAAAAATATAAAATAACCTTACTTTTCTTAAAAATATCTTAAAAGAATTAAAGTTTACTAAATTTTGATTGTATTTTATAATTCTGACCTAATAGTTCAATAAAATAAATTCCTGCTGGCAACAAAGACACATCAATATCTAAAACTTGATTTACAAATTGCTTTTTAGAAGTTTTTATCATGCAGTTTCCTTTTGCATCTGATATAGAATATTTAATTTTTCCAGGCAAATTTACCATTATACTTATTTTATCATTGGTGGGATTAGGATATATCTCACAAACTGAATGTAAATTTTCTTCTTTTAATCCTAATGTTGAAAGTTTAATTTCATAAAGAGATTGCACGTGTCCTAAAAAATTTTCATTTGAAAACCAAAGCCTGTCATTGTCTCGAAAAATTATTGCTTCTGTCTGATAACCGTTCAAGCTCAACTCATATCTTAGATTATTTCCACCAAAAAAATCATTATTATCAAAATCGGATAAAACGACTAAAAATGACGGTGCCGGAATGCCATACACATAGCCAATTAATGCTATTGTATTTGTTTCTGGATTGTAATCAGCTCCGCACACTAAACCTTGTGTATCCAATGTATCTAAACGTTGAGCCATATAATGACCCGGAACTTTTGGTAAAGAATACAAGTAACATTTTTTATTTACCCAATTTTTTGAAAAAAGGTATAAGCTATCATCTTTGGCAATAAAAGCTTCACAGTCGAAATCGGTATCATTAGACTTATCTATAGCTTCTGGATATATACTTGGATCATAAGTAAAATAAATAATATCCGATGCTACTGAATCAAGTTGTTCATTATCCAAATCTGCAAGTAAAATTCTATAAATTTTTAAATCTTCTCTAGTTCCACTACTATTATTGCCAAAATCACCTATATATAAATATTCTCCATCATGGCAAATATCTTCCCAGTCTATATTTGTGGCATTTAAAATTAACTTTTCTTCTAAAACAGAGCCGTTAATAGAGTCAATTCTATACAATTTAGGATCACCACCAGAGTCGTTATGTGTCCAAACTTTGTTATTATAAATAATTAATCCTGATGTTTCGGATACTACTTCATCTAAAGTGGTAATTAAAACAGGATCAATTTTTTGAGAAAAACTAAATACAGGAATTATAATAAATAAATATATTATAAATATTTTTTTACTCTTCATCTTTGAATTCTCTCATAAATTCTTCAGCTTTTTCAACCATTTCTTTTGAGCCTACAAAAAATGGCACTCGTTGATGAATGTCTGTAGGTTGAATTTCTAAAATTCTATTTCCATAACCATCTGTTGCCTTTCCTCCTGCTTGTTCTGCAAGAAAAGCTATAGGATTACATTCATACATAAGTCTAAGTTTTCCATTTGGTGCAGAAGCTGTTTTTGGATATAAATATATGCCACCTTTCAACAAATTTCTATGAAAATCAGCAACTAAAGAACCTATATATCGCGAAGTAAGAGGACGACCAGTTTCTTTATCATTTTCTTGGCACCATCTCAAATATTTTTTTACACCTGGTTCAAATTTCACATAATTACCTTCGTTTATAGAATAAATTTTTCCATTTTTTGGTGTTACCATAAAATAATGCGACATACAAAACTCACCTATCGAAGGGTCATAAGTAAAACCTGTTGTTCCTAAACCTGTAGTATAAACCAACATAGTTGATGAACCATATATTATATAACCTGCTGCTACTTGTTTTGTTCCGGGCTGTAAAAAATCTTCTTTAGTAACTTTTTCTCCAACTGGTGAAATCCTTCTATAAATCGAAAAAATTGTACCTACAGAAACGTTGACATCAATATTTGAGCTACCATCTAGCGGATCCATACAGATAACATAGTTTCCTTCTTTCGACATTTCGTCATCAAACACTACTATTTCATCGCATTCTTCGGAAGCTATACCACAAACGATACCAGAAGCTTGCAAAGCTTTTGTAAAAACTTCATCAGCATAAACATCAAGTTTTTGTTGAGCTTCGCCTTGAATATTGATATGGTCGGCTTCGCCAATAATACTTGTTTCTAATCCAGCTTTGTTGATTTTATTATTTACAATCTTAGCTGCTAAACCTATGTGCATCAGCAATCTAGAAAGTTCGCCTTTAGCATAAGGAAATGCCGATTGTTTTTGAATAATTACCTCATTTAAAGTTAAAATACGTGAACTTGCCATAAAGATTTATTTTTTTGCTAATTTAAGTTTTTATTTTCTCTTTTCACAAAAAAATTTTTACTTTTACATCAAATTATATTTTTTATTATACAAATTCAAATTTATTATTATGAAATTAAAAAAAACACTATTATTAATTATTCCTTTATTTTTATTTAGCTGTGTAGTTCAGCAAGATATTGTCTTTAATAAAGATTTTTCAGGCTCGTATAAATATTCTATAGATTTTAAAGAATATGTTAAATACCTAAAAGCAGAAGTTGATGAAAAAACTGATGAAGAAAATTATTTATCAAATATAGATTTTGAAGAATATTTAAATTTTGTGAAGTCTGGTTTAGAAAATATTTTAGGAATTGAAAATTTAAAAATTGTAAATAATGCAGAAGAAGGCGAAGTTTATTTTTCTTACGATTTTGCCGATATAAATACATTGAACCAAGCACTTCGTTATTCAAATTTGGATACAAAAACTAATGAATACTCATCTTACTTTGAGAAAAAATGTAAAACAATAACTTATGTTAGACCAAAAATCCATACAGAAGAAAATAAAAATATAGAAGATGAAAATAAAATAGATTTTGATGATAACAGCTTATTTACTTGGGTGTTTAATTTAGAATTTGCAACAGATGTTAAAAAACACAACTTAGCAAACGATACAACTATTTCAATTCAAAAAGGTGGCAGAAAATTTACAGAAACCAATAATATTTATGATTATACTAACAAAGAAACAAAATGGGAGTTTAAATTGAAGTAAAATCAACTTATTTTTTCATTATTAATTTTGTTGTAAGTTTAGAGTTTTTTAAATAAACATTCACAAAATAAATTCCCGACTTAAATGTTGATAAATCTAAATTACCTACATATCTCTGTTTATTTATTATTTCCTTACCTGCAATATCTGTTATGCTAATAAAAATATCAGCTTTAATATTTTCATCAACATTACCTATATTAATATAAAGTATAGAATTTGTTGGGTTAGGAAAAACAGAAATTTGATTATATAGAATTTCATTTGTAAAAACTTGTGTAACAACAGTTAGATTTAGAGTAACAGTGCTATCGCAACCAAATTCATTAATTAAATGAGATACATATTCACCTGTCTCTGTTAATTCTTGATTATTAAACACAAATGTTTCACCTTCATTAATAGTTTCGTTTAAAATTATTTCATTTGTAGGGTTAACAATCAGATTTAGAATTACAATACTATCGCAAGACTGTGCTGAACTTAATTCAAGTGTATATTCACCTGTTTCAAAAATTTCTTCATCACCAAATAAATAATATTCACCTTCGCAAATAGTATCTTTTAAGTTTGTTTCAAATTGTTCAACAAATTCCAAATTCAAATTCACTACACTATCACAACCATAAACAGTTTCAAATGTGTGAGCAATGTTTGTGTTTTCAGTATAAGTTGCGCCTGCAAATTCGTAAGAACTTCCAACACAAAGTTGAATATGTGTTGAATTATTATAAATAGGATTTACTGTTAGGTTTAAATAATGCTTATCATAACAACCATTAGAATTTTCAACAGCTACTTCATGAGTTCCTGCCTCGCTAAATTCTTGATCGAAAAAAGTATAAGAACCACCTTGGCAAATAGCAACATTCTGGATTGAACTTTCTGAAGGAAGAATTGTAATACTTTGATTAATTACTGCACTAGGACAAATATCTGGATTAGATGAGTTCATTGATTTTACATCAAATTCTATTATTGGGTTTTCTGCGTCATAATCTGGAATTATACCCGAAAGACTTGCAGTTTTTGCTATTTCATCAAACGTTACACTTATCCAGTCTGGCAACGATAACTGATCTATCATATTATCATTATCACCAAGTCTATAAGTTAAAAAAAGTTCATCACCTGAGCAATATTCAGTTTCACCTTCGAGAAAAGTAATTTCACTTTCACTACAAACTGGAATTATTATTTCGCTAGTAAACAAAGTTTCTGGACTAGTGCAAGACGAAGCTACTTTGTCGGAATGTGAAGTCCCCGCAGTACTACAATATTCGTTACCATTAGACTGAAAACTTGTTAAAATACTAGAACCCGAATTTGAGCATTTTTGAATTTCGACTTTAAATTTATATAGTCCTGGTTCGGTAAAATTCATAGATAGAACTATAGGACGATTTCTATTAACACACCAATTATCAAAAATGCCAAGAGTAAAAGCTATGTAGGTTGTAAACATCGGTTTTACACTTATATACCCACTACCAGAACTGATAGTTTGAGTAACATAATTTTCTCCTTGTCCTCTAACTGCAAATTCTGCATGTCCATATTCTTCTATACTCGAAATAGGCGTTGTGAAATCATCTTTAAAAACTTTATAATAAATAGCACATAAATCATCAACTAAACCATAAGAATATACTCTTGCTGTACATTGCACTTCTTGCCCAACAGAATAATAATCATCTAATTCTGTATATTCAATTTCTGGGACATTAGCTGTATATTTTTGCGATAATAAAATATTGGAATGCAAAAACAATAGTAAAAATAAAAATTTATAACTTAACTTTATCATAGTTTAATTTTATAGTGTTTACAAAACTTCAAACATAATAATATTTTTTTAATTCCAAACCTGAAAATAAAAAACATATTAAATTAGTTTTAATCCAAGCAAGTGTGGTTGTATTCTCAAGAATACAATTTTAATTATATTTTGTATTTTCTAAAATACAATACAATTTTATTGACTTGGAAAAATTGCAACTTTATAAACTTTTAACTGAGTTATTGTGTTGCCAAAATTAAGTTAAAAGGTAAAAGTTAAAAGTTACAAGCGGTTTTTTGCTTGGCATTCCTTTATGAACTTTTAACTTTACAAACTTTTAACTTTTGTGTCCTTTTGTGCCCTTTTGTGTCTTTTGTGGTTCAAACAATAGACGCGTCAGCCACTTTTAACTTTATACTTTTAACTTTCGACTTTCAACTTTCAACTTTCAACTTTTAACTTTTAACTGATTTTTTAACTTTTAACTGATTTCGCTGCAATAGTTTCAATTTCTATCATAGCATCGAGTGGCAATCCTTTTACAGCAAAAGCAGCTCTTGCAGGAGGATTATTTGGATAATATTTTCCATAGACCTCATTCATCGCTTTAAAGTTTGCCATATCGCTAAGCAGGCAAGTTGATTTAATTACATTATCAAAACTGTATCCTGCTTCTTTTAGGATAGCTTCAATATTTTTCATTACTTGTTCGGTCTGTGCTGTAATTCCTTCTGGAATTTTTCCTGTTTCAGGATTTACTGGCACTTGTCCGCTAATAAAAAGCATTCCATTCACTTCTACAGCTTGGCTGTATGGTCCTATTGCTTTTGGTGCTTTTTCTGTACTAATTATTTTTTTCATTTTATTTAAACATTAAAATTTATATTCTTTTGGTTCTAACTCACCTCTTAAAACCATAAGTCCGTTCATTGCAAGAGCCAACATTTCATCTTCACCAGGATAAACTTTCATAGGTGCAATAAAACTTGTCATTTCATCGATAAAAGCACAAAACTGTTTATTGTGTGCTATTCCTCCTGTTAAAAGAATTGCATCTACTTGTCCTTTAAGTACTGCTGCACATGCTCCTATTTCTTTAGCTATCTGATAAGCCATTGCATCTGATATAAACTGAGCTTTTTTATCGCCTTCTTTTGCTCTCATTTCAACTTCGTAAGCATCGTTTGTGTTCAAATAAGCTGCTAAACCTCCTTTACCTTTTATCATCAAACCAATTTCTTCTTTTGTATATTTTCCACTAAAACACACAGATACTAATTGTGCTGTTGGCAAAGTTCCTGAACGCTCAGGCGAAAAAGGTCCATCTCCATTCAAAGCATTGTTAACATCAATTACTTTTCCTTTTCTGTGTGCACCAACTGAAATACCTCCACCAAGATGTGCAACAATTAAGTTCATTTCTTCATAAACTTGATTTGTTTCACGAGCATATCTTCTAGCAGTTGCTTTTTGGTTTAAAGCATGAAAAATCGAAATTCTTTTAAAATTTGGATGTCCTGTGATGCGAGCAATTTCTTCCAATTCGTCAACAACAACAGGATCTGCAATATAAGCATTAACATTATCCAAGTTTTTTGCAATATCATCTGCTATTAAGGCTCCTAAATTACTTGCATGCTCTCCAAAAGGCGAATTTATCATGTCGTTTTTCATTTCTTCATTTACTTTATAAACACCTGATGGAATAGGCTTATTTAGTCCACCTCTACCCATAACACAGTGAATTTGATTTATGTCAAGTCCTGCTTCTTTAAGTTCGTTTAAAATAGTATTTTTTCTAAACTCATATTGATCAGTAATCTTGGCAAAACCTTTTAATTCGTCTGTTGAATGTTTTATATTTTTTAAAAATATATTCTTTTCATTTTCAAAAATTGCAATTTTGGTTGAAGTAGAACCTGGATTTATTGCTAAAATTTTATATTTCATAATTTTATACCTATTTTAATTTATATTATTTTGCTGATAATGCTGCTAAAGCAATTGAATAAGTTTTTATTTCGGCAGAATCGCCACGTGATGATAAAACAGCAGGACATTTTGCTCCAACAAGCATTGCTGCTAATTTTGCACCTGCTAATTTTACTGAACCTTTATAAAAAACATTTGCTGCTTCTATATTTGGAAAAACTAAACAATCTGCTTGTCCAGCAACTACAGATTTTAATTTTTTAATTTCAACACATTCTTTATCAATAGCTACATCTAAAGCTAAAGGTCCATCGACTAAAGCTCCTTTTATTTGTCCACGCTCTGCCATTTTTGAAATTATTGCTGCATCAACACAAGATGGCATACTAGCCGATACTTGTTCAGTAGCTGCAATTAAAGCAAGTCTTGGTTGTTCAATACCTAAATCATGAGCAACATTAATTACATAGTTTGCAATTTGAATTTTCTGATTCAAATCTGGATAAGGAATTACTGCTACATCACTAACAACCAAAAGTTTTGGATATCTTTCCAACTCCATAACCACAACATGTGACAAAGTTGCCTTTGGGGGTAAAAGTCCAGTTTCTTTATTCAAAATAGCCCTCATATATTTGTCTGTACTAACCAAACCTTTCATTAAAAAGTCTGCTTCTTTGTCGTTTATTAGCTTTACAGCTAGATTTGCAGCTTTGGTTTCGTCTGTTTCATGAACTATTTTAAACTTTTTTACATCTATATTCTCCTGTTTGCATACTTCTTCTATACGATTTGTATCTCCCACCAAAATTCCTTCTACTATACCTAAATCAATAGCATTACTAACGGCTTCTATAGTGTGAGCATCATTAGCAAAAGCTACCGATAATCTTTTGCGAGATTTTGACTTTACAACTTCAATAATATCATCTAATTTCGTTATATTCATTACTCGTTTGTTTTTTGTTATGATTAATTATTTTTTTAACACTAAATCCACAGTATCCATAGCAATCACTAATTCTTCGTCTGTAGTTATACTCATAACTTTAACTTTAGAACCTTCTTTGCTTAACACTTCGTCTTTACCGAATATTTTACTGTTTTTA